>PVBE010213960.1_pt1 | contig 62494 bp, 63 predicted proteins | sample 1631181 | NCBI WGS metagenome assembly PVBE01 (sample SAMN08397723, study PRJNA350692) | Marine metagenome, whole genome shotgun sequencing project. | isolation source: water | place: Pacific Ocean | collected 2012-04
GATAGCTCCTTTGTCGCCTAATTTTCCTGTGTTGTAACCAGGTGTTGTGTATCCAGCATTAACTTGTCCCTTAGAAACTGCTTCTAACATTTCTTTAGGTGGAACCAATTTTTTGGGCTCATAAACCTTTATCTTAAGACTTCCACCTACAGCGTTAATGTGCTTGGCGACCCATGCTGGTGATGTGCCAAGTGCAGGTAAAGAAGTGGGAAACCAAACAGGCACTTTGAGTAGGATTTTTTTGTCCGCCGCGAACGACGGGGTATTGAAGGCGCCGACCATCATGGTGACGGCGGCTAAAGCAATGATCTTACGCATGATATTTTCTCCTTGAGCTAACGCCAATGGGACAATCGGATAAATAACTGACCAATTATGATGCTACTCGGAAGTGCGTAACTGATTGTTCTTTCGTTATTATATGGCCGTCACCTAGACAGAAGTCCCTGCGATTGCATAGATGGTAATATTTATTTACCAATTTGTAAAGTGGTAATATTATTTGACCTACTGAGTTTTTTCGTGAAGAATAATCGGGATGATTGCGGCGCATTTTTCGCGCCAATTAAGCTATTGAACACATCGGAGCCAGGATATGGTAGCCTACAAACGTATCAAACAGGAAAAAATATCCGATGTTGTAGCCATCCAGCTGGAGAAGCTCGTAATCCAGGGGGTGTTGGTGCCTGGTGAGCGGCTGCTGTCCGAACGCGATCTCGCCCAGCAGATGGATGTTTCCCGTCCGTCCCTGCGCGAAGCTCTGCAAAAGCTCGAGAAAAAGGGGCTATTGGAGACAAAACATGGAGGGGGGACATATGTTTGCAATTTCCTTGCTCCGTCGCTGACCGATCCCCTGGCGGCTCTCTTTCAAAACGCTCCAAGCACCGCCCAGGATTTTCTTGAGTTTCGCACTTTCCTCGATGGCACATCCGCTTACTTCGCGGCGCTAAGGGCGACAGATGTGGATCGGGAGTTGCTGACCGTCTGCATCGAGGCCATGGAGAAGGCCCATGGGACCGAGGACCCTACTCGGGAAGCTGACGTCGATGCCGATTTCCATATGGCCATTGCTGAGGCAAGCCATAACGTGGTGCTTCTTCACGTCTCACGCAGTCTCTTCACCCTGCTGCGCAAGGGCGTTTTCTTCAATCGAATGCAGCTCTACACCCACCCCGGTTCGCGGGACTTGTTGCTCAAGCAACACTGTGCAATCTACAGACCCATCATGGACGGAGACTCGGATAAGGCCAGGGACGCGGCGGCCAGCCACTTGCGTTACGTAAAAGAGGTGACCCAAGATATGGGCCACGAAGAAGCCCGTACAGAAGTCTCATATCGCCGTCTTGAGCGCTATCGTAAGCGCTTGAGTGCGGCAAATAAACGTAGGGAGCGGAAAGCTTCCTGATCTTATTTAGGAATATGACGCAATTAAGGGAGCACATCGATATGACTGATCGGGACTACCCGGAGAAACCGGGAGCGGTCTATTTTTTCGGCACCTGCTTGGTCGATCTGTTCTATCCTCGGGCCGGCATGGCCGGGATGGAGCTGTTGCAGCGCCAGGGGATCAAGATGATCTTTCCGCAGGGCCAGAGCTGCTGCGGCCAGCCGGCCTTCAACAACGGCCACAGGGACGAGGCCCGGGCCGTGGCAGCGGCGCAGATCAAGCTATTCCCTAAGGATATCCCGGTGGTGCTGCCGTCCGGGTCTTGCGCCGGAATGATGCGTAGGCATTATCCTTACCTGTTCGAAGGCTACCCCGAGGAAGCAACTGCGAAGGCCCTGGCCGAGCGCGTTTTCGAATTAACCGAGTTCCTTGTTCACGTGGCCGGCGTTGCCCTGGAGGACAGGGGCGATCCTATCCGGGTGACTTGGCACGGCTCCTGCCATTCGCAACGCGAGATGGGAATCCGCGATGAGCCAAAAACACTGCTCCGCCAATTGGCCAAAGTCGAACTCGTGGAACTTCAGCGGGAAAAGGAATGTTGTGGTTTTGGCGGCACCTTCAGCGTCAAGCAGCCCGACGTCTCCGCTGCTATGGTCACCGACAAGGCCGCCGATATCGAGCAGAGCGGGGCCGAAAAAATCGTGTCCGGCGATTGCGGCTGTCTGATGAACATTACCGGTGCCCTTGGCAAGAAAGGAAGCGCGGTTTTGGGACGGCACATCGCCGAATTTCTTTTGGAGCGGACCGATGACGGGCGCTGAAGGTTGTTTCCGGGAGCGCGCCGGAACGGCGTTGAAAGACACGCAACTGCGGGCCAACTTCCGCCGTGCCATGGATGGCCTGATGGACAAGCGGGCGGAACAGTTCTCCGATGTCAACGAGTGGGAGCGGCTACGGGGCCTGGGCGAATCGATCCGCCGCCGGGCCCTCGCCAGGCTTCCCGACCTGTTGGAGCAATTGGAACGCAACTGCACGGCCAACGGCATCTCCGTCCACTGGGCCGAGACCGTCGAGCAGGCCAACGAAACCGTTCTCGAAATTCTGCAGCGGCGGGGCGCCAAGCGGGTGGTCAAGGGAAAGTCCATGGTCTCCGAGGAGATGCACCTCAACGACTACCTGGGCCGGCATGGAATCACCGCGCTTGAGGCCGACCTTGGCGAATACATCGTCCAGATGGCCGGGGAAACGCCGTCGCACCTCATCATGCCGGCGATCCACAAGAACCGGGGCCAGATCGCCCGGTTGTTCAAGGACAACATCGAGAATTACGACTACACCGAGGATCCGGTCGAAATGACGGCAGTGGCGCGGTCCCAGCTGCGCCGCGAGTTCCAGGACGCCGATGCCGGTCTGTCGGGGGTCAACTTCGCGGTCGCTGAGACCGGGACCCTTTGTCTGGTCGAAAACGAGGGCAACGGGCGCATGGTGACCACCGTGCCGCCGGTCCATATCGCGGTGACTGGGATTGAGAAGGTGGTCGAGAAGCTGGAAGACGTGCCGCCGCTGCTATCACTGCTGACCCGCTCGGCCACCGGCCAGCCGATCACCACCTATTTTAACATGATTACCTCGCCCCGCAAGGAAGGCGAAAGGGACGGCCCCGAGGAGGTCCACCTGATCCTGCTCGACAACGGCCGTAGCCGAATCCATGCCGACGCTGAGACCCGGCGGACCCTGCAATGCATCCGCTGCGGGGCCTGCATGAACCACTGCCCGGTCTACACCCGGGTCGGCGGCCATGCCTACGGCGGGGTCTATCCAGGGCCGATCGGCAAGATCCTCACCCCGCAGATCGAGGGCATGCGGGTCTTCGGCGACCTGCCAGAGGCGTCGTCGCTCTGCAACGCCTGCGTCGAGGTCTGCCCGGTGAGAATCCCCATCGCTCAGGTTTTGGTCCGGTTGCGCGACGAAGCGGCGGGGCACTGCCCGCGGCCCACGGTCAAGGAAAGCGGGGCGAGGAAGTCGGTCATGGAGGACTTAGTCTGGACGGGATGGAAATGGATGCATCGGTCCCCGGCGGCCTATCGGATGATGACCGGGCTGTTAGCCAAGGCCGGCAACCTAGCGCCGTCCGGTGCGCCGCTGCTCAGGCAATGGACCTCGGCGCGGACCAAGCCTAGGTTCGCCGGCAAGACCCTGCACCAGATGGTGCGCGAGAAAGGACTGGCAGATGAGTAATGCGAGGGATGCTATCCTGGCCAAGTTAAGAGCCGGCGACGCCGCCGGCGAGGGGCCGGTTTCCGATTTCTCCGTCATTTACGGGAAAAGCTGGAGCAGGGAGGAAAAGATTGCCCGGTTGGAAAGCCTGATGGTGGCGGTTAACACCGAGTTTCACCGGACAACCGAGGCGGACTGGCCGGCGCTGGTCGCCCGACTGCTGGAAAAAAGGGCAATCCCATCCTTGTTGATCGGTACGGATAATCAGTTGATAGAACGCTTGCAGGACGAAGAAGGTAGTCCAGACCTGACCATTTACGACGGCCGTTACGAGGACAGAAAGGCCGAGGTCTTCGAAGCGCTCGCCGCCCTGACCACCACCCGTGGCGCCATCGCCGAGACCGGCAGCCTGATCCTCTGGCCCAATGAAGCCGAGCCCCGCCTGCTGTCCCTGGTCCCGCCACTACACATCGCCCTACTGGACGCCGACCGAATCTACGACACCTTATGGTGGACGCTGACGGAAGAGAACTGGCAGGACGGAATGCCGACCAACGTGGTGCTGATTTCGGGTCCCTCAAAGACCGCCGATATCGAACAGGAACTCACCTTTGGCGTCCACGGCCCCAAGGAACTCATCGTCCTGGTGATCGATGGATAACGCAAGCCGCAGAGGATCGAGAGATCAACGATTGTGCGCTGCCGAGTATCCCCGCGGAGCTATCGAGATGTGCGCCGAAGAGATCCGACCGGCTGATAGATCGGAAAGGACGCCAAGTTCGACGCCATTCGTTGTCCCGGTCCAAACCAGGTCAATGCTACGAGTATGATGGTTGGAAGGTATACGTGTTTAACTCCCCTGATCATCTGCCCGCACCCTATGACCGGCTGTACTCCAAGCTACGCTCCTTCATACCGGAAACGCGCCTGATCCGTGATCCGTTACGCACTCTCGCTTACGGAACCGACGCCAGCTTCTACCGGCTGGTGCCCAAGCTGGTGGTGATGGTGGAGACGGTGGACGAAGTCTCGCGTCTGCTTAGGTTTTCAGAGGACTGTGGAACACCCGTCACCTTCCGGGCCGCCGGGACCAGCCTGTCGGGCCAGGCGGTTACGGACTCGGTTCTCGCGGTTCTGGGCCGTGGTTGGGACCACTGCGAGATTGCCCAGAATGCCCATAAGGTCCGTCTGGGTCCGGGGGTAATCGGTGGCCAGGCCAACCGCCGCCTGGCCCCCTTTGGCCGCAAGATCGGCCCCGACCCGGCCTCCATCAATGCGGCCAAGATAGGCGGCATCGCCGCCAACAATGCCTCGGGAATGTGCTGCGGCACGGCCCAGAACAGCTACCGCACCCTGGATAGCATGAAGGTGATCCTGGCCGACGGGACCCTGCTGGACACTGGGGATACAGAGAGCCGGATGGCTTTCCGGCAAAGTCACGGAGCACTGCTTGACGGCCTCTCCGCCATGGCCCGTCAAATTCTGGACAACCCAGTGTTGGCTAAACGTGTCCGGGACAAGTTCAAGATCAAAAACACCACGGGCTACAGTCTCAATGCCCTGGTCGACTTCGAGGATCCTTTCGATATCCTCCAGCACTTGATGATCGGATCCGAAGGGACCCTGGGCTTCATTGCCGAAATCACCTACCACACGGTTCCGGAGTACGCCGACAAGGCCTCCTCCCTGCTGCTTTTCCCAGGCATAGCCGAAGCCTGCCAGGCGGCGACGGCCCTGAAACAAAGCCCTGTTTCGGCGGTCGAACTAATGGATCGGGCGGCTCTGCGCTCGGTTGAAAATAAGCCGGGCATGCCAAAGGCGATCCGGGATCTGGACAACGTTTCCTCAGCGCTTTTGGTGGAGATATGCTCGGCAGACAAACAGAGACTGAACGAGGATATCATAGCCGTACAAGAAGCGTTGAAGAAGATTAACATCGCCGGCCCCGTCGAATTCACCACCAATGCCGAAGAAGGTGCCCGGCTATGGAATATCCGCAAGGGTTTGTTCCCCTCTGTAGGGAGTGTCCGGCCCGTCGGAACCACGGTGATCATCGAGGATGTAGCCTTCCCTCTGTCCCGGCTGGCTGAAGCCACCCTGGAGCTCCAGGAGCTGTTCACAAGACACGGCTATGATGAAGCAATCATTTTCGGCCATGCACTGGAGGGGAACCTGCATTTTGTCTTTACCCAGGATTTCATGGATGCGGCCGAGGTGGCGCGTTATGCCCGCTTCATGGAAGACGTTTGTCTGATGGTGGTCGATGGCTATAGTGGATCGCTCAAGGCCGAGCACGGAACCGGACGCAACATGGCCCCCTTCGTCCAGATGGAATGGGGCGTCCAGGCCTATGGCCTGATGAAAGACATCAAGGCGCTTTTCGATCCCGAGGGGGTGCTCAATCCCGGGGTCATCCTCAACGAGGACGATCAGGTTCACCTGAAGAACTTGAAGACCCTGCCCGCCGCCGACGTTATCATCGATAAGTGCATCGAGTGCGGTTTCTGCGAACAGACCTGCCCGTCCAGAGATCTGACCCTGACGCCTCGCCAGCGCATCGTCGGTTGGCGGGAAATTTCTCGTCTTTCGGACGATGGCCAAGCCCAGGCTCTGAGCAACCTTTACGACTACCAAGGTATTGACACCTGCGCCGCCTGCGGCCTCTGCGCCACCGTATGTCCTGTGGGGATCGAGACTGGAGCGTTAACCAAGGTGCTCCGTGGCCGCCGCATGAAGGAGACCGGACGTCGACTCGGCGACTGGACCGCGGACCATTACGGACTGGCCATGGATATCACGAGCATGGGGCTTAAGGCGGCCGGTCTAGCGCGCAGCATAATCGGCGCCAGTGGTTTGGAAGGACTGACAAGGAATCTCCATAACGTCTCTGGCCGCCGTTTTCCGATAGCGCCTACAACACTGCCCTGCGCAGCCAAGCCACCTCCCCTACCTACAGAGGCAGACGGCGGCGACCAACCCATCGTGGTCTATGCGCCCAGTTGCGCCGCACGCACCATGGGACCGGCGGTCAACGATCCCGACCGGCGTCCTCTGCCAGAAGTCGTCTGCTCGGTGCTGGAGAAGGCCGGCTACCAGGTAATCGTCCCCCAGGAACTGAAAGAGCTCTGTTGCGGACAGCCCTTTGAAAGCAAGGGGCTGTCCGATCTTGCTGATCGCAAGGCGGCGGAAATGGAGGCGGCGCTCCGAACCGTTAGTCTGGATGGGACCTATCCCATTCTCCTGGACACCAGCCCCTGTGCTTTCCGCCTGGGGAATTTCGTTAAAGACCGGCTTCCCGTCCACGACTTGGCGAGTTTCCTGGCCGAACATGTCCTGAGTCGTCTGAAGGTGACCCAGTGCAGGGAGCCGGTGGCGCTACACGTCACATGTTCGACCCGCAAGATGGGGCTTGAAGCCAAGCTCCGCACAATCGCCGAGGCCTGTACTTCGGAGGTGGTGATCCCCGACGGTATGGCCTGCTGCGGATTCGCCGGAGATAAGGGTTTTACCACACCAGAACTCAACGAGAGCGCCTTAGCTCAACTGAAGCCGACACTGGGGGGCAAGATCCGCGAGGGCTATTCGACCAGCCGCACCTGCGAGATCGGGCTTTCGCGACACGGGGGTATTCCCTATCGATCCATCGTCTATCTACTGGACCGTTGCAGCTTGCCGGAAACCTGAGACTTCATGAATGTCCTGATAGAGGTTCTGGTTCCTGTTTTCGCTATCATTCTGGCGGGCTACCTGGGGGGAAGGTATCTCAATGTCTTGGGTAGTGACAGTAGCCGGGCGTTAAACGGCTTCGTTTTCTACTTCGCCTTGCCGCCGTTGCTATTTGCTGCCCTAGCCAGGGTTGATCCAGGGAGCTTCTTCCACGGTGCCTTCATCGCGGCCTTTCTGGGGGGGCAAGCCCTGGTTTTCATTCCTGCTTTGGCACTAGGTCTGTTTTTTTTCCGAAAGGGTATGGCGAACGGAGCTCTATTCGCCATGGCCAGCTCCTATGGCAATACCGGCCATCTAGGCATTCCACTTTCCATGTTTGCCTTCGGCGATTCAGCGGTATTGCCAGCGATCATCGCTACTGTTCTGACCAGCACGGTCGTCGTAGCCATCGTCATGACTATGATCGAGGTCGAGGCTTCCGATGCGCGTGGCTCTGCTGCCCTGGCGGGGCACGTGATACGAAATTTGTTCCGCAACCCCTTGCTCGTGGCGCCGGCTGCGGGAGCCGTCTGGGCGGCTTTCAACCAGCCTTTACCAGAACCGTTAGGCAACTTTTGCGACCTGATGGGCAAGGCCGCCGGGCCCTGTGCGCTCTTCGCTCTGGGTCTCTTCCTTTCAACCCAGCGAACTCGCCCTGCCTGGGGAGAAGTAGGCCTGATGAGCCTCTTCAAGCTTGGCATCCAGCCGGCGGCAACCTATTGGCTGGCCTTCCAGGTTTTCGAATTGGAGCCTCTTTGGGCAGGTGTTTGCGTTGTGACCTCGGCGCTGCCGTCCGGTGTCGGACTGTTCATCGTTGCCCAACAGTATGGGCGCTACGAGGAGCTCTCTTCCGCAGCAATCCTGACAAGCACTCTGATTTCTATCATTACCCTATCTGTATTGTTGCCAAACCTGGTGCCCTAGTCCCCGTATTTGCGCCCGCATCCTGCCAGATCGACGCAAAGAACCGTTAAATCCGGTCCATGGCGCCGCACCGGTCGCAAAATCCTCCAAAACAGGAAAACAAATCGTTAGAACCAGCCGGCGCGTCACACTGGGAAGGTAGTAAACGTTTTTACACAGCCTAGATCCGAGGCGGACGTCTCAGCATTTGTTTTATTTGGCCGTCCAGCCGCCATCCATGGAAACTGCGGTGCCGTTCATGCTTGATCCAGACTTGGAACAAAGGAAGATGGACAAGTCTGCTACCTGTTCGACGGTGACGAACTCCTGGTTGGGTGGCCGCCCCCCTTATGCCATGGATCCAGATGCACAGTTTCTCTAACTAAACATTTGGATCCGGTTAAGGGGGGCAGATCAGGCGGCGGGCGTATCTTCAATAGCGCCTGGCGCCGACGAAGATGGCGGTGATTTCCTCTTCGCCCAGGTCCTTGCAGGCCTGGAGCCGGTGTTTGCCGGTCACCAGGACCAACCGGCCCTTGCCCTGGCGCACCTGGATCGGAGTTTTCTGACCCTGTTCGAGGATGCTTTCGGCGATTTCCGCGACCGTCTCGGGATTGACACCGTCGCGGTGCTTTTGAGGAATATAAATCTCTTTAATCGATACCCTGACTTCTTCCATGCTTCACCTAGATTATTCTTAAATTATTCAATGGTTCTTCCGCCATTCCCAAGGTGGCGTGAACTGCATGCCCCACAGCCTCTTGTTCGCCTGTTTGGCGGTGGTCTCCTCGGCGGTATATTTCTTCGACAAGCGGCGCTCGCCGAGCGCCCAGCCTTCGCGGACCATCCGGGCGTTCAAGTCTTCGCCGTTGACATGGCAGATGGCCAGCAAGCGGCGATGTTGATCGCGGTTGTCGCCTTTGCAAAAGACCCGTTTGCCTCTCACCAGGTCAAGGAGAAAACCGGCGGCGAACCGGCTGCATAGGAACCCCCGGCCGCTTGGGTGCTTGCATGCTTGTTTGAGTTCCGGCGCGTCAATAGCGAGCAGGCGGACGGGGGTGCCGCCGTGACACCGTCCGCCTTAGCGCTTACCATTGACGGAAAGAGTGTTTCCGTCAATCACGCAAACAGGGCCGGTGGCATCGGCGAGAGACCGGAGCGCCGCCATGACAACCAGCAAGGCGCCAGTGGCGGCGATCGTTACTCTCCATTGGCGCCGGACGAGCATCTTAAAGACGTTACACCCAGGCGGTGAAAAGAGAAACCCCGGCGCTCACAAGAGGTCTTGCCACCTTGGGATTTCGTTCCTTGACCGGCCGCGAAGGGGTTTACCGGCAAGACTCGAAAAGCGCCAAGAATTTGCTGAAAGCATTTGTGTCTTGCTGTCTTTGTGGTGAAAATCCAATCACTGACAGAAGCAAGGAGTAAGGAAAAAAATGCCAACCAATCAGCAACCGGTTTTGCCGGCGCTTGACCCGCGATCGGTGCCCGAACGGACGGGTTCGTTCTACCCCAGGGCCTTCCGCGGCCCCGCCGATGAACGTATCAGGCAAGCCTTGGGTGATGCCCTGGGCCTTGCCCAATTCGGGGTAAACCTGGTGCGCCTGCCGCCCGGAGCCGCCTCGGCGCTGCGCCACTGGCATGACCAGGAAGACGAATTCGTTTACGTGCTAGAAGGCGAAGCGACCCTGATCACCGACGCCGGCCAGCAGGTTCTTGGACCCGGAATGGCCGCCGGCTTTCCGGCCGGCGTGGAGGATGGGCACCACTTGATCAATCACGGCGCCGGGACGGCGGTCTATCTGGAGGTCGGCAGCCGCGTCCCCGCCGAGGCCGTCACCTATTCCGACGTCGATCTGAAAATGCAAAGAAAATCGGGGCAGCGCTCCTATAAACACAAAAACGGCCAATCTTATTGACGGCCCGTCAAACGGACTGGAAGAGCGCCAATGGACGCTGGCGACGAAAAGATCGACCTTTACCCGCCGATCAAGCCTTTCGAACAGGGCTATCTGGAGCTTGACGGCGGTCACCGGATGTACTGGGAGCAGTCTGGCGACGAGCATGGCCTTCCCGTCCTTTTCCTGCACGGTGGCCCCGGCGTCGGGGCGCGCCCGGTGCATCGGCGTTTCTTCGACCCCCGCCACTACCGCGTCATCATCTTCGACCAGCGCGGCGCCGGCCGTTCCAAGCCTTACGCGGAGCTTGCCGGCAACACCACCCGGCACCTGCTTGACGACATGGAGAGCTTACGACGTCACCTGGACGTCGATCGTTGGCTGATTTTCGGCGGCTCATGGGGTGCCACCTTGGCGCTGGCCTACGGGGTGGAGCAAGCTGGGCGGTGTCTGGGCTTCGTGCTGCGCGGCGTTTTTCTTGGCCGGCAACGGGAAATCGACTGGTTCATGACCGGCATGGGGGCCGTTTTTCCGGAAGCCTGGCGCGCCTTTTCGGAGTTTTTGCCGGCCGGCGAACGGAATAATTTGCTGGCCAGCTATCACCGGCGCCTGAACGATGCCGATCCCGGGGTACATCTTCCGGCGGCGGCCTGGAGCGCCTATGAAAACGCCGCCTCGGCCCTGTTGCCGAAACCGCCGGCCGGGACAGCGAACGGCGGGCCCGGCGCCGCTCTCTCCCTGGCCCGCCTCGAGGCCCATTATTTTAAGCACGGAATGTTTCTCGACGACGATTATCTTCTCGCCAACCTGGGCAAATTCCGCCACCTCCCCGCCGTCATCGTCCAGGGACGTTATGATATGATTTGTCCTGTCATCAGCGCCGACGAACTGGCTCGCGGCTGGCCCCGGGCCGAGTACGTGATCGTCCCCGATGCCGGTCATTCGGCCATGGAGCCGGGAATCCGGCGGGCCCTGGTCTGGGCTACGGAAAAATTCAAAAGCCTGGTTTAGGGCCGGCCTTTAAATTGATAAAAATCGGCGCCGGCCCGCCGCCGGTACGCTCCGGCCGCCAATTTCCTTGTAACTTCGCCTCTTTACCGTAAAATGCGGGTTTTCCAGTGAATATTTTCGGAGACGTTTCGGTGACAAGGTGGTTACAAGTTTCAATCGCGGTTATTTTCGCCCTGGGGTTGGGTTTTGCCGCCGGCGCGGCGCGCGCCGACGATCCGGCGTTTATCTCCTTTGGGGTCGGCGCCTATGACTTTAACAAGCGCCGCGAGGAGGGTGCCGAGTTCAGATTGGAATACCGCTCCGACTACAAGGTTCCCTATGTCCAGTTCAAGCCTTTCGCCGCCGTCGCCGGGACCACGACGAGCCAATACTTTTTCTCCGCCGGCGTCTTGTGGGATCTGTTCTTCGGCGACCGCATCGTCGTCACGCCCAGCTTCGCGCCCGGTTACTACACCGGCGGCGATAGGGATGATGGTGGTCTGGACCTGGACCATCCCTTTGAGTTTCGCTCACAACTGGAGGTCGCCTACCGCTTTGACAACCGCTCAAGGCTCGGTCTCGCCATTTCCCATTATTCCAACGCCAGCCTTGGCGACAAAAATCCGGGAACGGAAACGGCGATGGTATATTACTCTCTCCCCATCACCACCTTTATCGGCGATTGACGGCGCGCCGACCGCGCCCGTAGCTCAGTAGGATAGAGCACCAGATTCCTAATCTGGGGGTCACAGGTTCGAATCCTGTCGGGCGCACCAACTCAGCCATTCACCTACATTAACTGAGGTGCAAATTGGCAAACACAGTTGAACTAATATCAAACAAATTGGTCATTGAGCAAGTATCTGCATCGCCGTTTTGGCGAATGCGTTTCAAAGTGAATGGGAAGTGGAAAAGCAAAACTACTAAGAAGACAGATCAGTCAGAGGCTGAAGTGTTTGCTAGGGGTGAATTTACAGAATTTGAGTTGTTGGAAAAACATGGGATTTTCAAAGAAGTTAGCACCACCGTCAGCGACGGATTCAAGTGTTCTCGGCGAGGACCTCGGTACGCGCGATCTTGATCAGCTCGTCCATCTTGCCGCACAGTTGCTTTTCGTCAATGGCGATGCCGTTATCGGTGAAATCCTTCATCACCTTGCGGACAACGTCTTCGGGCCCCGGTTCGTCCATGTCCGACGCGACGACGTCCATGGCGTAGGCTTCGGCTGCATCGCCGCTCAAGCCCAGGTTCTCGGCGGCCCATAAGCCCAGGAGTTTGTTGCGGCGCGCCTCGGCCTTGAATTCGAGTTCGAATTTGATGGCCTGGTCCATTTCTTGGGCCCTGCTGCGTTTGTCGACAACCATATTATTTTTTCCCCTTGAGTTTTCCCATCTTGGCGGCGCCACCTTGTCCCTGGAAAAAATTAAACCGCCCCGCCGGCGATAGCAAGAAATGGCGGCTGGGAAAATCCTGCTCCGCCGTCAATCGCCGCCGCCGGCCTTGAAGTGGAATTCGGGCCCGGCGCCGGCGGCGGATGGCCAGCGCGCGCTCACTGTCTTCAACCGGGTATAGAAGCGCACCCCTTCCATGCCGTGCATGTGGTGGTCGCCGAACAGCGAACGTTTCCAGCCGCCGAAGCTGAAATAAGCGACGGGAACCGGGATCGGCACGTTGATCCCGACCATGCCGGTATCGGCCCGGCTGGCGAAGTCACTGGCCGCGCCGCCGTCACCGGTGAAGATGGCGCCGCCGTTGCCGTACTGGTGGCCGTTGATCAAGCCGATGGCGGCCTCGTAGTCGCGGACGCGGACTATCGACAGCACGGGGCCGAAGATCTCGTCTCTGTAAATGTTCATCTCCGGGGTGACCCGGTCGAACAGGCAGCCGCCCAGGAAAAAGCCGTTCTCGTAACCTTGCAAGGAGAGCTCGCGGCCATCGACCAGCAACTCGGCGCCGGCAACGATGCCTGCCTCGATGGCGGCCAAAATCCGCTCCTTGCCTTGCCGGCTGATGATCGGCCCCATTTCTGCAGCGGCATCGGTATAGGGAGCGACCTTTAGCGCCCGCACTCGTGGCGCCAGCTTTTTGACAAGTTTGTCGGCGGTTCCATCGCCCACCGCCACCGCCACCGAAACCGCCATGCAGCGCTCGCCGGCCGAGCCGTAACCGGCGCCGATCAAGGCATCGGCCGTTTGCTCCATATCAGCGTCCGGCATCACCAGCAGATGGTTCTTGGCCCCGCAAAGCGCCTGTACCCTTTTGCCGTTGGCGGCGCCGGTTTGGTAGATATTTTGGCCGACGGCGGTCGAGCCGACGAAGCTGACGGCGCCGATCTCGGGCGCGGCGAGGATGGCATCGACGGCTTCCTTGTCGCCACCCAAGACATTCAGCACACCCTCGGGCAGGCCGGCCTCGATGGCCAGTTCGGCGAGCCTGAGCGCCACCGAGGGGTTCTTTTCCGAAGGCTTGAGCAAGAATGCGTTGCCGCAGGCGATGGCCACCGGATACATCCACATGGGCACCATGGCCGGAAAATTAAACGGCGTGATCCCGGCGCAAACGCCGATCGGCTGGCGCAGGCTGTAGCAGTCGATGCCGGTGGCGACGTTTTGCGAATACTCGCCCTTAAGCAGATGGGGAATGCCACAGGCGAACTCCACAACCTCTATGCCGCGGGCGATCTCGCCCTCGGCGTCGGCCAAGGTCTTGCCATGCTCGGACGACACTATCTCCGCCAGCGCTACCGTCTCGTTGATCACCAGGTCGCGGAATTTGAACATCACCCGGGCCCGTTTTGCCGCTGGCGTCGCCGCCCATCCCGGCGCCGCCTGCGCCGCCGACAGGATGGCCTGGGCAACCTTGTCGGCCGAAGCCAGCGGCGTCCTCGCCGTAACCTCGCCGGTCGCCGGATTGAAGACATCCGCGAAGCGGCCGCTCGTTCCGGCGACCCGCTTGCCGTCGATGAAGTGATAAAGCTCGGATGGCATCTTGCTTGATTCCCTTAAAATGGTATCCAGGTCTGCTTCTTGCCGTAGTGCAGATATCCGACGTTGACGCCCAATCTGAGCCCGACCCCGGTGCGGATGGGTGCCAGGATCAATTCGCCGGTCTGCTGGTAATTGACGCCGAAACCGGCGGCGATATAGAGGCTTCCGTCGACGCCCGGGATGCGCTGGTAAAGCTCGTCGGTTTTGCTCATGTGATAGATTAGCGTAAAGACCTTGGAGGCATTGCCGCCGATGTCGAAGCCGACGGTCGGCCCCTGCCAGAAAATATCCCGGGTTTCACCGTTCTTGCGGTTGAGCTTGCCCCTGCCGTAGCGCAGGCCGACCACGAAAGCGCCGCTGGCTTCCTCGCCGGTGATGTACCCGTTGGGCCACCCGTGCTCCTTGAAGGTTTTTTGCATGACCTCGGCCAGGCCCTTGGTCGTTCCCCCGAAAAAGGTTTCGGCCTTCTTGAGGATCGTTCCCATGTCATAGGTATCGTCCTCGGCGGCCATGGCGGGGCCGCTGAAAACAAGCAACAAGACGGCGGCCAGCAGGAGGCGCGGGCGGGGCTTCATGGGAAATTCTCCTAAAACAAATCCTTAAATAGTGACCCGAGGTTAGCACAAAACTCGTGCCGCCGAACCGGCTAATGTGGCGGCAGCAAGATTTTCCGCGCATGCAATGGCGCCGATCCTGTATCAATAACCTCAAAGGAGTTTTGAAAATGCTGATTGGCGTTCCCAAGGAAATCAAAATCCATGAATACCGGGGTCGGCATGACGCCGGCCAGCATCCATGAAACCCTCGTCCATGGCCATCAGGCCATCGTCGAGACGGGTGCCGCCGCCGGCATCGGCTGTTCGGACGCCGACTACCTGGCCGCCGGCGCCGCTATCGCTGGGGACGCCGGCGAAGTCTTCGCCAAGGCCGAGTTGATCGTCAGGGTCAAAGAGCCGCAAGCGGCGGAGCGCCGGATGCTCAGGCCCGGGCAGGTTCTCTTCACCTATCTCCATCTCGCCCCCGACCCGGAACAGACCAGGGGCCTGATCGACAGCGGCGCCGTTTGCATCGCCTATGAAACCGTCACCGATCAACTGGGCGGGCTGCCGCTGTTGGCGCCCATGTCGCAGGTCGCCGGGCGAATGTCCATATAGGCCGGCGCCCATTGCCTGGAGAGAGAAAACGGCGGCAAGGGGATTTTATTGGGCGGCGTCCCCGGCGTGCCGGCGGCCAATGTCGTCGTCATCGACGGCGGCGTCGTCGGTGAGAACGCCATCTACATGGGTCTCGGCATGGCTGCCCATGTCACCATTCTCGACCGTGACATCGACACCCTGCGCCGTTTGGCCCGCCACTTCGGTCCGGCCTTGACCACCGTCTATTCGACCAGGAAGGTGCTCGCCGACTATGTGGTCCCGGCCGATCTCGTCATCGGCGCGGTGCTGGTGGCGGGACACGAGGCGCCGAAATTGATAAGCGCCGAAATGATCGCAAAAATGGCTCCGGGCTCGGTGCTGGTCGATGTCGCCATCGACCAGGGAGGCTGTTCGGAAACCTCCCGCCCGACGACCCACGCCGCGCCCACTTACATCGTCGACGGGGTTGTTCATTATTGCGTCGCCAACATGCCGGGCGCGGTGCCGCGCACCTCCACTTTCGCGCTCAACAACGTCACCTTGCCTTACATCCTGGCGCTTGCCGACAAAGGCTACAGGCAGGCGCTGATCAACAGCCCGCACTTCCGCGACGGCCTCAACGTCTGCACCGGCAAGGTCACCAACAAGGCCGTCGCCGATGATTTGGGCCATGACCATAGCGACCAGCTGACGGCGCTTTCCGCCTAGAGCGTCTATTTGGAGATCAGTCTTGCAAGCGGAAGGAGATGGGAATGTCGACGGGCGCGGTCACCGCGGTTCCGGCACGCCGGGCCGGCTGGAACCGCCATTTCCTGAACGCCTTGACGGCGGCCCTGTCGAGAATGGAATGACCGCTGCTCTCATGAACGTCGATCGACAGCGGCAGGCCGTCGGCGCCGACCACGACGCGCAAGATGACGCGCCCCTCTATGCCCCGCCGCCGCGCCGTTCTCGGGTAACGGGGCAAGGGATTCCTCGCCGATCCCATCTGGAACTTAGGCCCATCCAGATATCCTTCGCGGCCCACTCCGGCGGTTGAAGCATCAAGCTTGCCGCGCGCCGTCGTCGCCGACAGGTTGACGGTTTTCACCCCGCCGGTGGCCGGCTGGGAGATGGATTCGAGGGCCGCCGGTTGCGCCTTTGGTGGTGAAGGCTTGGTGGGCGCGGGTTGGGAGGTGGATTGAAGAGCCGCCGTTTGCTCCACCGGCGGGTCTCCGCTTGGCTTTTTTTCAGCGGCTGGTTTCTCGGTCGGCCTGTTGGAGGTATCCGGCGGCGGGGCCGAGGGTGGCGGTTGAGCTTGCCGCTCGACGGGGACGGGCTGCATCACCCCTTGTTCCCTGCTCTTGGTAACAGACAGATCAGCCCGGCTTTCATTTCCGGCCGACTCGCCGGAGCCGCCGGGATCGGGCGAGATGAAAACCAGTTCGACGACAACCGCCGACCCGGCGGTGGGCGTGGTTTCGCTCCAGCCCAAGACCGCCGCCGTCGTTACGGCGCCGTGCAGCAGCGCCGAGGCGGCGACGGCAGCCCAGGTCCCCTTGAAGCCCGTCCCGAAGACGGCTGTCGGGCCGGAAGCTCCAAGCAGGCAAGATTTTTCAAAAGTCTCGCGCATGTTACATTTTGTCCGCCGGGGCGGTTCCTTCCGGACCATTGACCACTTGCCAGGGCAGCAGATAGAGCGATCCGTCCTGGCGGCCCGAGACGGCGCGAACGCCGAATACCGTTTCCAGGTTGACTGTTGAAAGCACTTCCGCCGGCGCCCCCTCGGCCATCATCTTGCCGTCGCGCAGCAATACCAGCCGGTCGCAAAAACGGGCGGCGAGGCTGAGATCGTGCAATGTGACGACGACGCTGGCGCCGCCTTCGGCGAGGCCCTTGAGAACTTCCATCACTTGCAACTGGTGCCTGGGGTCGAGCCCGGAGACCGGCTCGTCGGCGAGCAGCAAGCGGGGCTCGACGGCCAGAGCCCTGGCCAGCATCACCCTTGCCCTCTCGCCGCCGGAAAGGGCGTCGGCGGTGCGCCCAGCCAAATGCGCCACGTCGGCCAGGCGCATGGCCCGGTCGATAGCCGCCTCGTCGTTAGGCGACGGCCGCCGCCATGGCGGCAGATGCGGCAGCCTGCCCAGGGCGATCAGGCGGCGGACCCTGAGCGGCCAGGCATAGGATGCTCCCTGTGGCAGATAGGCGAGGCGCCGGGCTAGCGCCGCCGGTCTCCACTCCGCCAGTGGCTTGTCCTCGAAAAGGACGGCTCCCCGCTCCGGCTCCAGCAAGCCGGCGCAAGTCTTGAGCAAAGTCGTCTTGCCGGCGCCATTGGGGCCGACAAGGCCGACAACTTCGCCGTCTTCCACCGTCGCGCCGACAGCGGCCAGCGCCTGGCGGCCGTTGTAAGCGACACTGATGGCCTCGGCTTGTAACCGGATCACTGCTGGGTCCTCCGCATTTTCCACAACAGAAAGAAAAAGAACGGTGCCCCCAGCAAGGCGGTCATCACCCCGATCTTCAACTCCACCTCCGTCGGTAACAGCCTGACGGCAATGTCGGTGACGACCAGCAACAAGGCGCCGCCGATGGCGCTGGCCAGGAGCAGCCGTCCCGGTTGATGGCCGACCAGGGGTCTCAGCAGGTGCGGCACCATCAAGCCGATAAAACCGATGGCGCCGCTGACGGAAACCGCGGCGCCGACGGCGAGGGCGGTGCCGAGGACCGAGCGCCAGCGCAGCGAAGCCAGGTTAAAGCCCAGGCTGGCCGCCGTTTCCTCGCCCAAGGTGAGGGCGTCCATGGCGCGCCCCGTGCCGAGCATGAGCAGCCATCCCGGAAGCATGAAAACGGTGGCGATCCAGACATGGTCGAAACCGCGGTCGGCCAGCGATCCCAGCATCCAGAATATGATCTCGGTGGCGGCGTAGGGATTGTCCGACAGGTTGAGCGCCAGCGCCGTCAGGGCGCCGGCCAGGCTGTTGACGGCGACGCCCGCCAGGATCAGCGTAAAGGTGCTGGCGCCGCGCCCGGAAAGTCCCATCAGCAAGACGACGGAAACAGCCGCCCCGGCCATCCCGCCGAGCGGCAGGGCGAGGATGAAAACGGCGGCAAAACCGCCGTAGAAGACCAACACCGCGCCCAAGGCTGCCGTCGTCGAAATGCCGATTAGTCCCGGCTCGGCCAGGGGATTGCGTAAAAGGCCCTGCAGGACGGCGCCGGCCAAGCCTAGGCTGGTCCCGACGAGAACGGCAAGCAGCGTCCTCGGCACCCGCAGGTGCCAGACGATTAGCCCATATGCCTCGTCGCCGGTGCCGGCGAGGCCGGCCAACACCTGGCCGGGGTCCAAGGACACCTGTCCCGCCAGCAGCGATAGGCCGCATAACGGAACCAGGGCGGAAAACAACCCCAAAGGCAACAGCCAGGAGGGCGCCGGCCCGGACGCTACGGCGTCGCCGCCGGTCATTGGTTCCGCCTCGCCGCCGATTGGCGTAGTTTCGCCAGCCGTTCCGTCGCCTCGATGGTGGCCGGCAGTCCGCATATCCACAGTCTTTGCGGAATGGCGACGGTTATCGCTTTTTCGGTCAGGGCGGTCAGGGCCGGATGATCCAGGACCTGGAAGGCAAGGGCGGGGGCTTGCGGCCGGCCGGCATCGACAATAAGGATATGGGGACGCGCCATGATCAGCATTTCCAAGGGCAGCCGTCCCTGGCCGCGAACGCCGAGCCCGGCGGCGAGGTTGATAAGGCCGGCCCGGGAGATAACGTCGTCGACCAGGCTGTCACCTCCCGCTGCCAAGCCGTTGGGCTGGTAATAAACAGCGCCAAGGCGGGCTCCGGAGGCGGCCGGGGCCAAGCGCCGGAGCCTTGCGTCGATGGCTTTAATCAGTTTTTCGGCCCGTTGCCCCTCGCCTATGGCGGTGCCCAAAATCCGGATGCTCTCGCGGATTTCGGCGATGGACCGGGCGATGTCCAGTTCCATCACCCTGTAGCCCAGTTTTTTGAGAACGAAAATCGTCGCCCGGGCGGCATGGCGTCCGGCGACCACCAAGTCCGGCGCAAGCGCCAGGACTTCCTCGGCCCGGCCGCCGTTAAGCGGGATGCCTTCGATCTCTTCGACCGCCGCCGCCGAGATTTCCCGGTCGGCGACCAAGCGGCTCAGCGAGGCGATGGCGTGGCGCTCGGCCAGGGCCAACAGCATCTGGTCGGCGCATAGGTTGATGGAGACGATGCGTTCGGGCTTGGCGGCGCTCACCGATGGCCAGAGGAGCACCGCCAGCAAAAATGCCGCCACCGCCGTCGACATCAGAACCTGGCCCCCGCCGTTAACTTGAAGGTGCGTCCGGGCAGGGGATAGGCGTTGTAGGTGCCCATGGTCGTGGCGCTGGCGATACCGTAGTTATAGTAATCCTTGTCGAAAAGATTGTTGACCTCGGCGGCCCAGGTTAACGACCGGTAGGCGCCGTTCAGTTTGAGGTCAACCAGGGCGTGGCTGGGGATCTTGGTGAACAGGTTCCGCTCGTCATTTTCGAGCCTTTTTGAGTCCAGGAAGTTCATTGTCGCCGCCAGCTTTAGGTAATCCTTCCAGATGTCCCAGAATACCGTCGTGCTAACCGTCCACGGGGCGACCAGGGGGATGTCGTTGCCGTCGAAGTCGCCGTCCTTGAATTTAGCCCGCATATAGGAAAACGCGCCCTTCAAACGAAGATCGTCGGCGATGGCCCAGTCCAGGCTGTTCTCGACGCCGTAGCGGCGTGTCGGCTTGTAGTTCTTGTTGGTCCCGAAGTTGACAACCTGCGAATCAAAGGCGATCTCATTTTTCAACTCCATCAGGAAGGCGCTGGTTTGCAGGCTCAACGGCCCGGAGTCGTAACGCAGGCCGGCTTCCACGTCTTTTGATGTCTGGGTGTTGAGCTCGAACGAACCGGTTCCCAGGCTGCCGATACGCTCGTCGATGGTCGGAATCCGCAGGCTGCGCCCGATCCGGCCGAAGAGCACAAAGTCGTCGGTCAGTTGGTGTTCGATGCCCAGATTGGCGGCGTAATGCCATTCCGTATCGTTCAGGGAATAGATCTGGGTGGTCCAGGAAGCGGGAATTTTGGTATGCCCGGCGTGGGCGTCGACACGCTGAACGCGCAGCCCGATTTGGGCCTCGGTATTCTCGGAAAGAGTAAGCCTGGTCTGGGCGTAAAGGGCGACGCTTTGCTGCTTGGCGTTGTAACGGTCATCCGGCTGAATGGCGGCAAAACCGCTTTTCCGGTCGGAATCATAGTCGGCGTAGTAATAGTCCAGGCCAAGGGTCGTATTGGCGTCGAGCCCGCCGATGCCGTGGTCGGCGATCAGCCTGGGCGTCAACGACCATGTGGTGAGCACGGTATCGACAACGGAAAAATCATTGAGATAGGCGTCCTGATCCTTCTGCCTGACGCCGCCCTCGACGGCGAGTTTCATGTCCTTCGACAGTTGCCGGGTCACCCCGAGGGTGACGTCAATGCCGTTTTGCAAGGCAAAGTCGAACGGCGTCGCGGCGCCGCGCCGGTCCGTCTCGAGGAGATCGCTGCCGGTGCTCTCGGTGACCAGGCGCGCCCCTGGTAATTGCAGATTTTCATCATCCATGTTCAGCTTGATGAATGCATCTCCCTTCTTTCCCCGGTGGCGGAGTTCGGTGGAAAAGTTGCGTTTAATGAAATTGTTATTGTCCCGGTACCCATGGGTGTCGATGTAGTTGGCGTAAAGGCTGACTGAAACCGGGCCGGCGGACTGGTTGACCGAGAGGTCAGTCCCCCGGTGGTCGTCGGAACCGAAAGAGACGTTCAAGCGCCTCTTTTGCTCCCGTTCGGTGGCCGGTTTGGTGACAATATTAACGACCCCGCCGATGGCGCCGTCGCCATAGAGCACGGCGCCGGCGTTGCCGCGAATGATCTCGATTCTCTCGATGCTGTCTTTGGGGATCTTCGACCAGTCGATTGCCGCCAGGTCGATGTCGTTAAGACGCCGGCCGTCGATCAACAGCAGGGTGTTCTGGGTTCCCGCCGTGCCGAAACCACGGATATCGACGGTTGCCCGCGTTCCCGCCGTGCCCCCGAAGAAGTCGCGGCTTTGAATGCCGGCTTCCAGGCCGAGAAGCTCGGGCAAGGATTGGGCGGCGGACTTTTCGATTTCATCGGCCTCGATGACCGATGTGGAGGCGCCGGCGAAGCCGATACCGAGGCGCGAGGCCGAAACAAAGATATCATCGAATTGGGTGACAGGTTCCTGGGCGCCGGCGAAAGGTGCCGCCAGCAGAGCCAAAGCCGCCGTAACCGCAAAGGGCAGCAATTCCGTTGGCGGCATGGGGTAGGGGTTAAGATGGGTTTTCATCGTTACAGACTCCAAATTAAGTGATCATTGGAGCCCGCGGGGGGGAAAAACTAGTGAACTTGGCCGCGGTCACGCGCAACGGTTCGGGTTTTGGATTTGTCAACTTCACCGGCCGGTTTCCCTTACGCGAGCACTTACGAACAGTGCGTCACCGCGAACGGTAAACCGGACCATCAAACGCTCCGCGTGACGGTTGGGTGACGCAGTGACGGTAGGTCTCCTGGCTAGCGGATCATAGTTCCCTGCCTGGCCTTCCCGGTTTCCCAGTGGCTTGTTAGCGGCAGGAACTCACCGTTTACAGTTGCGGAGGCAGCCACGGACTTTCACCGTGTTCCCTCTTCGTCCCCGTTTTTTGGGGAACCATCACCGAATTCTCATTATGGACATCCCCGCCACCCTGTCAATTACGTGTGGGGTCGGCGCGGGTATGGTGGTTTTGCAATTTCATTTCCTTGGCATCCGGCGGCGGTCAGAAAGTTTCCGTTAAAAATTTGACTTATATTATTGATCGTCCTATGGGAATCGCAATTTATTGGCTAGACTTCAAGGAAGATCGATGCGGTTGAAGGTAATCCCTATCGTGGCGGTTATAGGTGCCGGCCTGGCCTTGGCCTGGCACGGCTTCCCCGCCGCCGCGCCGCCATCCGGCGTCGGCTCGTTTGATCCGGCCATCGCCATGGCGCCCATATCCCTAGGCAATCCGACGGCTGCGGCGACTTTGCTGACCCGCCGCCAGGGTCCGCCAAGCGAGATCAGGGCTGGGAGCGGTCCATATTCCTTCACCCTTAGGGCCGGGCCGGGCGATACCCTCGCCAGGTTGCTCGTCGATGCCGGCATCTCAGGCCAAGACGCCCATGCCGCGCTTGCCACCTTGAACGGTCATTACGACCCGCGCCTGATCAGGCCCGGCCAGGAAATCACCGTCACCATTCAGCCCAACATCGCCGAGGACTCCGCCGCCTTGTCGCCGGGCCGTTTCCTTGGCCTCTCCCTGGTCCCCAATTACAACCAGGAGATCATTGTCGGGCGCCTCTCCGGCGGCGGATTCAAGGCGACAAAACGCCAACGCTTGCTTCGCCCTTCGCTGCATAGGTTGGCCGGCAAAATCCGTTACAGCCTGTCCACTGCCGGCGGCAAGGCCGGGGTGCCGGCGGCGGTCTTGGCCGAGTTGATCCGTGCCTATTCCTGGGATGTGGATTTTCAGCGCGATATCCGGCCGGGCGACGGTTTCGAGGTCATGTTCAAGCGTTTCCACGACGCCGACGGCAATCTCGTCCACAACGGCGCCATTTCGTACGCTGCCTTGACGTTGCGCGGCGAGCGCCATCGCATCTATCTGCATACCACCGCCGGCGGACAGAGGGACTACTTCAACGAAAAAGGCGAGAGCGCGCGCAAGGCGCTGATGCGCACCCCCATAGACGGCGCTCGGCTAAGCTCCACTTTCGGCAAGCGCCGCCATCCGGTGCTGGGCTACAACAAGATGCACCGGGGAGTGGACTTCGCGGCGCCGCCGGGCACGCCGATCTACGCCGCCGGCCGGGGCAGTGTCATTTACGCCGGCCGCAAGGGGGCGTACGGAAACTATATCCGTCTTCGCCATAACGGCCTTTATACCACCGCTTATGCCCATATGCGGAGCTTCGCCAAGGGCATGGCCAAGGGGCGGCGGGTCAAGCAGGGCCAGATTATCGGCTATGTGGGCACCACCGGGCGCTCGACCGGGCCGCACCTGCATTACGAAATCCTCCGCCAGGGGCGGCGCGTCAATCCGCTGAAGGTAAAAATGCCGTCGGGGCGCAAGCTAAAAGGCAGGGAGCTAAAACTGTTCAAAGCCGCCAAGGCCAGGATCGACCGCCGCTACGCCGCCACCGCCGCCCAGCCCCAGTCCTAGAGCAAATCCCAAGGCGCTCTAAGCCGCGGCCGCCTCGACGCCGTTGATGGTGAAGCCGCCGTCGCCGGCCGAAACGCTCACCGTTTCGCCCTCGCCGACCTTGCCGGCGAGGATCAGGCCGGCCAGCGGGTTTTGCAGAGCGCGCTGGATGACCCGCTTCAGGGGCCTCGCCCCATAGACCGGATCGAAACCCTTGTCGGCCAGCCAGGCCCGTGCGTCGTCGTCGAGATCGAGCTTGATCTTGCGCTCGGATAAAAGCCGGTCGAGCCCCTTGAGTTGGATATCGACGATGGCGGCCATATGTTCGCGGAAGAGGCGGTGGAAAAGAATGATCTCGTCCAAGCGGTTGAGGAATTCCGGCCGGAAAGCGACGCGCACAGCCTCCATCACCTGCTCTTTGACCTCCGTCGAATCGTGGCCTTCGCGTTGGCCGGCGAGGATGTCGCCGCCCAGGTTCGAGGTCAGCACGATAAGGGCGTTGCGGAAATCGACCGTGCGCCCCTGGCCGTCGGTCAGGCGGCCGTCGTCCAAGACCTGTAAAAGGATGTTGAAGACATCCGGATGGGCCTTTTCCATCTCGTCGAAAAGGATCACCTGATAGGGCCGCCGGCGCACCGCCTCGGTCAGGGCGCCGCCCTCGTCGTAGCCGACGTAGCCCGGCGGCGCGCCGATCAGCCGCGCCACGGCGTGCTTTTCCATATATTCGGACATGTCGATGCGAACCATCGCTTGCTCGTCGTCGAAAAGGAACTCGGCGAGCGCCTTGCTGAGCTCTGTCTTGCCGACGCCGGTCGGCCCCAGAAACAAGAACGAGCCGATGGGCCGGCCGGAGTCCTGGAGGCCGGCGCGGGCCCGGCGGACGGCCTCCGAAATGCGGGCCAGGGCCTCGTCCTGGCCGACGACACGGGCGCCAAGCGCTTCTTCCATATGCAAGAGCTTCTGGCGTTCGCCCTGTAGCATTTTGTCGACGGGGATGCCGGTCCAACGGGCAACGATGGTGGCGACGTGTTCCGGGGTCACCGCTTCTTCGAGCATGGTGGCGGTCGATTCGGCCGGCTCCGCCTTGGCGAGCCTGGCCTCAAGCTTGGGGATCAGGTCGTATTGCAGTTCGCCCGCCTTGTCGAGATCGCCGGCGCGCAAGGCCCGCTCGTAAGCGATGCGGGCTTGGTCCAGCTTTTCCTTGATCTTGGTGGCGTCGGCAAGAGCGGTCTTTTCCGTCCGCCACCGCTGCGTAAGCCGGGCCGAGCTTCCCTCCGTCTCGGCCAATTCCATTTCGAGCTTTTTCAAGCGTTCCCCGGAGGCCTTGTCGCTTTCCTTTTTCAAGGCCTCGCGCTCGATCTTGAGCTGGACGACGCGGCGGTCCATCTCGTCGATATCCTCGGGCTTGGAATCGATCTCCATCTTCAGCCGCGCCGCCGCCTCGTCGATAAGATCGATGGCCTTGTCGGGCAGGAAACGATCCGAGATATAACGGTTCGAAAGCGTCGCCGCCGAGACCAGGGAGCTATCGGTTATTCTGACGCCATGATGGAGTTCGTATTTTTCCTTGATGCCGCGGAGGATGGAGATGGTGTCCTCGACGGTCGGTTCGGTGACGTAGACCGGCTGAAAGCGGCGCGCCAGGGCGGCGTCCTTTTCCACATGCTTGCGGTACTCGTTCAAGGTCGTGGCGCTGACGCAATGGAGATCGCCGCGGGCCAGGGCCGGCTTCAGCAGGTTCGAGGCATCCATGGATCCCTCGGCGGCGCCGGCGCCGATGAGGGTGTGCATTTCGTCGATGAAAAGGACGATCTCGCCTTCGGCCGCCATGACCTCGGAGAGCACCGCCTTCAGGCGCTCCTCGAACTCGCCCCTGAACTTGGCGCCGGCGACCAGGGCGCCCAGGTCGAGGACCATCAGTTTCTTGCCTTTCAGGCTTTCCGGCACGTCGCCCTGAACGATGCGTATGGCCAGGCCCTCGACGATGGCGGTCTTACCGACGCCGGGCTCGCCGATCAGCACCGGATTGTTCTTGGTCCGCCGCGAAAGCACCTGGATGGTGCGGCGGATTTCCTCGTCGCGGCCGATAACCGGGTCGATCTTGCCTTCGGCGGCGGCTGCCGTCAGATCGCGGGCATATTTTTTGAGGGCGTCATAGCCGTCCTCGGCGCTGGCGCTGGCCGCCTTGCGGCCCTTGCGCAGGTCCTCGATGGCACGGTTGAGGTCGCGCGCCTTGACGCCGCTATCGCTAAGCACCTTGGCGGCGGCGGTCCCGGCGGCAAGGGTAAGGGCCAAGAGAATCCGCTCGACGGTGACGAAGCTGTCACCGGCCGTCTTGGCGATTTTTTCGGCCTGCTCGAAAAGGCGCGCCGTTTCCGCCGCCAGGTGGACCCCGCCGGCGCCGGGGCCTTCCACCTTGGGCAGTTTGGCAAGCTCGGCTTCGGTAGTGGCGAGCGTTTTCTTGGCGTCGCCGCCGGCGGCTGTAATCAGTCCGGCGGCCAGGCCGCCGCTATCCTCGATAAGTATCTTCAAAAGGTGGAGCGGCGTCAGTTGCTGGTGGTTGGAGCGTAGCGCCAAGGTTTGCGCCGACTGCACGAAGCCGCGCGAACGCTCGCTGTAATTTTCGAATTCCATCGATCATCCACCCTTTTGGCGACCGGACCGCAAGGCTCCATGAAGCCCATGGGTTGCCATGGGAACCCCTACGATTTGTAGGCCTTATTCCCTAATATGTCGTGGAATTTCGCCGGCGCAAGGGAGGGATCTGTTTGACGGCCGAAGGGTGGGCGGCAAGACCATCGCCGCCGCCACCGCCGCCAAGGGCGCGGCGGCGGGCGGAACCATCTGGACGGGAACCGGGTTCAGCCTGGGGCTCGGCTTGGGCTTGGGCGTTTGGGGGCTGCTGCTGCCGCCGCCGGGTATGGGTTGTACCGCCACTGCCAGAATCTGGAATTGAGCGACACAGAACTTGAAGAGGCGGTTGCCGAGGCGGCTTCCTAAAGGAAGCCGCGCTGGTTCCCGAATAACCCGAAGTTTCAAACCGCGACGTTGTCGATGAGCCGTGTTCGGCCCAGCCAGGCGGCGGCGAGCGCCCGCCCGGGGCGTGATTTGCCGGCCCACTGGGCCAGGGTTTCGGCGTCGCGAAGGGTGATGTAATCGACCCTGGTGAAACCGCCGTCCAAAAGCTCCTTACCGGCCCAATTTTCCATCTCGGCGATGTCCGTCTCCTTGGCGGCGCCTTCGGCCATCGCTGATAAGGTCCTAAAGAGCGCCGACGCGCAGGCCCGCTGGTCTTCGCTCAAGTAAGCATTACGCGAAGAGAGCGCCAATCCGTCGGCCTCACGCACCGTCGGCGCCGCCTCGATTGCGACCGGGATGTCGAGATCCCCGACCAGGCGCTTGATGATCAACAGCTGCTGGTAATCCTTTTCGCCGAAAAAAGCCCTGTCGGCGCCGGCCTGCAGCAAGAGCTTGGTAACCACCGTCGCCACGCCGTCGAAAAATCCAGGGCGGCACTCTCCTTCCAGGATGTCGCCCAGGCCAGGCACCGAGACCTTGGCCGCGAAGCCATCGGGAAAAATTTCCTCCACCTTCGGGGCGAACAACAGATGCGCGCCCATTGCTGCCAGCTTGCCGGCGTCGTCGGCTTCGTCGCGGGGATAGGTGTCGAAGTCCTCGCCCGGCGCGAACTGCTTGGGGTTGACGAAAAGGCTGACGATGGTGCGCCCGGTCCTGGCCAGGGAGCGGCGAACCAGACTCAAGTGTCCGTCATGCAAGGCCCCCATGGTTGGCACCAGGCCGACGCTTTGCCCATTGGCCCGCCAGGCCGTCACATGGGCGCGAAGCTCGGCGACGCGGCGCGCGATCTTGGCCGCCATGACTACCCTTTTTTCTTTGCCGGTTTCTTGTTGACCCCGAAACAGTGTTCCGGTCCGGGAAAGCGGCCGGCCCGCACGTCGCCGGCGTAAGCCTCGGCCGCCGCCGAGATTTGCTGGTCCAGTTCGGCGTAGCGTTTGACGAACCTGGGCGTGAATTCAGAGAACAACCCAATAATGTCCTCGGTGACCAAAATCTGTCCGTCGCAGGCCGGCGAGGCGCCGATGCCGATGGTCGGCACGGGCACGGCCTTGGTGATCTCGCGGGCCAGGGGCTCAACGGTGCCCTCGATGACGATGGCAAAAGCGCCGGCCTTGGCCACCGCCTTGGCGTCGCCAAGGATGCGCCTGGCATCCTTGGCTTCCTTGCCGTGGCTACGGTAGCCGCCGGCGATGTTGACCGATTGCGGCATCAGCCCGACATGGCCCATGACCGGAATGCCGCGCCGGGTCAGGAAACGGATGGTCTCGGCCATGTCGGCGCCGCCTTCCAGCTTGACCCCGGCGGCGCCCGTTTTCTTCATCACCTGGGAACAGGACCGGAAGGCCGCCTGGGATGATTCCTGATAGCTGCCGAAGGGCATGTCGACGATCACCAAGGCCCTTTCGGCGCCCCGCCGGACGGCTGAACCATGGGCAATCATCATCTCCAGGGTCACGCCGAGGGTGGTTTCCATGCCATAGAGCACCATGCCGACGGAATCGCCGACCAGGAGAATGTCCACATGCTCGTCCAGCAGTTTCGCCATCAGCGCGGTATAGGCGGTCAGGCAGACGATCGGGACACCGCCTTTTCGCGCCCTCAGTCCGGCAACCGTGACCGCTTGTTTTGCAGCTGCTGTCTTCATGTCCAAAGCATACACCATGGCGAGACCGGACGGCGGGGAATTTTGCCCTCGTCTTTACCGGCCTTGCGCCGCCGGCGGTATACTGTTGGCGGGTACCAAACTTGTGAATTCCGGGGAAAAAAAGCGATCCCGGCAGTAAGAGGGGCTTTCCGGGGTGGCTCCATGTGGATAAATCCGGGGATGGCATGGGGAACGAATTGGATAGCCTAGGTCATTGAACGCATTAGCTGTTTTTGTTATTCAATGGACCCGGTTCGGCCCGCGCCGGCGATGGGCGCCGGCGGGCCGTGGGAGGTTTCGTAACCATGGCTGAAAACGCAAGGCTCCTCTTCCCGGATATGGCTGAAGAAGAGGCGGCGGCCGAGCCGCTGCACTCGACCGGCATCCTACCGTCGCAGGAAATCCGCAAGCTCATCCGCAATCATGAGATCGTCGCGGCGCAAGAGGTTTCGGAAGAACAGATTCAGCCGGCCAGCATCGATCTTCGGCTCGGGTCCGCCGCCTACCGGGTCAGGGCCAGTTTTCTTCCCGGCGCGCAATCGAAGGTGAGCGACAAAATAGATGCCCTCGGCATGCACGAGGTGGACCTGGGCCCTGGCGCTGTCCTCGAGAAGGGCTGTGTTTACATCGTCCCCCTGATGGAAAGCCTGAAGCTGCGCAAGCGCACCTCGGCCATCGCCAATCCGAAAAGCTCGACCGGCCGGCTGGACGTATTCACCCGCCTGATCACCGATCAGGCAGTTTCCTTCGACCTGGTCAAAAGCGCATATAAAGGCCCTCTTTACGCCGAGATTTCGCCGCGCGCGTTCAGCATCGTCGTCCGCCAAGGCATGCGGCTGAACCAGTTGCGCTTGCGGCGCGGCCACCCACTGGCCAGTGACACGGCGATGCGCCGCTTGCATGAGGAGGTCCCCCTTGTCGATGTGAAGCCCGGACAGGAAAATATCTCGAGGGGGCTGGCCATCACCGTTGACTTGCTGGGCGGCTCCTCCGATCTGGTCGGCTACAAGGCAAGGGTGCATACCGGACTCATCGACCTGGACAAGATCGGCCATTACGACCCGATGGAATTCTGGGAGCCGGTGCGGGCGGCGAAAAACGGCGAGATCATCCTCAATCCCGGCGATTTCTATATCCTGGCCTCAAAGGAAGCGGTGACGGTGCCGCCCGATCACGCCGCCGAGATGGTTGCCTATGATACCTTGGTCGGCGAGTTCCGCGTCCACTACGCGGGTTTTTTCGACCCCGGCTTTGGCTATTCTGAGACCGGCGACGCCGCCAGCCGCGCCGTTCTCGAGGTCAGGTCGCACGAGGTTCCGTTCATGATCGAGGACGGGCAAGTCGTCGGCCGGTTGCTCTATGAAAGGCTGACCGGCGTTCCCGACAAGATTTACGGGGCCAAAATCGGCTCCAACTACCAGCGTCAAGGCCTGGCGCTCGGCAAGCAGTTCAAAAGATCATAGGTCGCTGTCTTGGTCCTGGCGGTTCTTGTTTTTCGGCCGGAACGCCCAGAAGACGACACCGGCGAACAAAACGATCATCCACACCACCCAGCCGGTGCCGGCCTCTTCCTATATGGCCGTGAAGTCCATGGCTCTTTTCCCGTCGTCGTGGTCACGGGCAGTGTTGTGAATAGTCGCAATTAATTATACCGCGAGTTTATGGCCCACCCAGGCTTTCCTCCGCGTCCATCGGCGCCCTCGGTGTTTAATCCTAACGCAATGGGCGCCGAGGGACGCGGAGGAAAAAGTAGTGTGACGAACGCCGTCAAGGCGGCTTTGCTTGTGCCCGATGATAGGCTAGTTTGTCGCCGTCGCCGTCAATTTGAACGGTTTCGATTGGGAGGGTTTCATGGCTTATCCGGCTCGACGGGCCGGCAAGCGCTTTTGCGCCGTTGTCGCCGCCGTCCTGGCAGTGGCGTTAAGTGCCTGCCAGGCGCCACGGCAAGGCGAGCCAATGGCCGATGCCGTCGCCGGTTCGCCGCCTTTGCCCTCGGAGCCGACGCGTGGCAAGCGTCACATGATCGCTGCCGCGCATCCGCTTGCCGCCAGGGCGGGGCGGGAAATCTTGCGGGCCGGCGGCAGCGCCGTCGATGCCGCCATCGCCGCCGAGATGGTATTGACCCTGGTCGAACCCCAGTCGTCGGGAATCGGCGGCGGTGGGTTCATGCTGCATTATGCCGCCGAAAGCGGCGAAGTCGGCGTTTACGACGGCCGTGAAACGGCCCCGCAAGCCGCCAACCCCCATATGTTCCTGGATGGCCAGGGCGAACCCAGGGCTTTTGCCCAGGTGGTGCCGGGGGGGCTCTCCGTTGCCGTTCCCGGCCTCCTCCGGTTCCTCGAAATGGCCCACGGGGAGCACGGCCGTCTGCCCTGGGCGAAGCTGTTCGAGCCGGCCATCGAACTTGCCCTGAAGGGGTTCCCCGTCTCGCCGCGCTTGCACGAATTGATTGCCAGGGACAAGCACCTCAAGTCCTTCGCCCAAACCGGCGCCTATTTTTTCGACCCCGAGGACAAGCCGAAAGCGGTGGGAGCGCTCCTCGTCAACAAACCCCTGGCCGAAACCTTGCGCCTGATCGCTCAGCACGGCGCCGATGCCTTCTACACGGGCCCAATCGCCGAGGATATCGTCAAGGCCGTCAACGGCGCCAAGCGCAACCCCGGCGCTATGACCATGGCCGACCTGGCGGGCTATGAAGCGAAAAGGCGGCAAGCGGCATGCCTGTTCTACCGGCTGTGGCTGGCTTGTGGCGCGCCGCCGCCTTCGGCGGGCGGCATCACCACCTTGCAGATTCTCGGCATCTTGCAGCGCTTCGATCTGGCGGCGCTGGAGCCGGGCTCGGTGGAAGCCGTCCATCTGATCGCCGAGGCTAGCCGCCTGGCCTTCGCCGATCGCGACTTATATATAGCCGATCCCGATTTCGCGGCGGTGCCCGCCGCCGGGATGCTCGACCCCGGATATCTGGAATTGCGCGCCAAGGAAATTTCCCTCGGCGCGAGCCTGGGTGTCGCCCGGCCGGGAATGCCGGCCGCCGGCGCCGATCTCGGGCGCGCCCCCGGTGACGGCGGCGATGGCCTCTCGACTACCCATGTCAGCGTCATCGACGGCGACGGCAACGCCGTCGCCATGACCACCAGCATCGAGAACGTTTTCGGCTCGCGGCTGATGGTTCGCGGTTTCCTGCTTAACAATCAGATGACCGACTTTTCGTTCCTTCCCAACAAAGGCGGGGCGCCGGTGGCCAACCGCGTCGCCGCCGGCAAGCGGCCGCGGAGCTCCATGGCGCCGACATTGGTGCTCGATGGCCAAGGGCGGATGGTGATGACGCTGGGCTCGCCCGGCGGGCCGTGGATCATCGGTTACGTCGCCAAGACCATGGTCGCCGTGCTGGATTGGAAATTGAACATCCAAGAAGCGATCGACCTGGCCAATTTCAGCAACCGCAACGGGGTGACGGAGTTGGAACGCCATACCCCGCTCGCTGCCTTGCGGGCGGTCCTGGAGAAGCTCGGCCACGAAATCAGGACCAAGCCCTTGACCAGCGGCCTGCACGGCATCGTGATCACCGGAGAAGGACTGACGGGAGGAGCCGACCGGCGCCGCCAAGGCGTGGCGCTGGGAGACTGAGCGGCCCGGAAATTCTGTCACCGAACTTTCTGGTGTTGCTCCGGCAGTTCTAGGCGGAAGGTGGTTCCCTTGGCGCTGCTTTCGAGCAAAGAAATATCGCCGCCGTGGGCGCGCATGATGTCGAGGACGATGACCAGGCCAAGACCGGTTCCGCATTTGCGCGCCGAGCCGCTAAAAGGCTGAAAAAGCATCTCTTTCGCTTTCGGCGCTAGGCCGGGGCCGTCATCGGCGATGTCGATGAAGACGCGGCCCTTGTCCTTGCCGGCGCTTATCCGCGCCAAGGTGGCGCCGGATTGTTGGGCGTTGCGTCCGAGGTTGTTGAGGACGCGGAAAAGCTGAGCCCGGTCGGCATGGAGGTCGAGTTCAAAATCAACGCTGTTTTGCCATTCGAGCCGGCCTTCAGGCGACGGCCTCGATTTGAACGCCGCTCCCGCCGCCGATGACGCAGATGTCCACTTTTAACTGATCAGCCATGGCCGTGGATTTCCTAATTTCTCAAAGCCCGCCGCCCTTGATTTTCTTGTAGGCGACCGGAGCCAGGGCGAGCAGGGCGAGGGCGGCGAGACCGGCGATGATTCGCGGGGTCATGACGGCGGCGATGGAGAATGATTCGCTGGTCTCGAAAATGCTCCCCAAACCGGAACCCACATAGGCGAAGACGGCGGTGCTGGGAATGATGCCGAAAAAAGTGCCGATGACGAAAGTGCGAAGGCGAACGTCGAGAAAGGCCGGCGCCAAATTGACGAGCCAGAAAGGAAACAGGGGGATCAAGCGCAAGACCAGCATGTAGCTCATCTCGTTGTCGCGGAAGCCGGTTTCCATCTTGCGGATGGCGGGGCCGGCGCGCTGGTGCAGCATCTCGCCCAGGGACAGCCTGGCGGCCAGGAACAGCGCCGTCGCCCCAACTGTCGCCGCCGCCACCACGTAGAGGGTCGCCGCTCCGGCGCCGAAGGCAAACCCGCCGGCCAGGGTCATTACCGTTCCCGACGGCGGCAGGAAAATGATCCCCGCCGCATAGACGGCCATGAATACCATGGCCGCCAAGACGGCGTGATCATTGATCAGGGCGAGGAGTCGTTGACGGTTGTCCTTGAGGGCCTCGAAGCTCAGGTAGTCGTCCAACCCGAGAGTAAAAAAAATGACGGCGCCGGCGGCGAGCAGGAACATGGGCAGAAATAGCCAAGGAGAGATTGGCCTTTTTGCCGGCTGGGGTTCTCCATCCGTCATTGCGTTTGTCTTTCGTGTTCATCTCCAGGCGAGCGTCAATTTTCGTTGCATATTGTAGTTGGGGCCGTCTTGGCAAGCCAATAACCATTGCGTGATCCGTTCGTGACCGCCGCTGGCGTTGACTTCGCCCAGGCAAGACCGTATACAGCGGGGCTTGAATTTCCTTAGAGCAAACTCTCCAGATTGATGAAACCGCCAAAAGCGATCCAACAATCTGGAGAGTTTGCTCTAAATTATTGATGTAGAGAGGAATCACGTGAATGATCGATTTCACGAAGTGAATTCGGTCAATAACGATCCGCTCTAGGGGTGAGCCCATGAAAAGAACCTTTCAGCCGAGCAGACTCGTCCGTAAGCGGCGGCATGGATTCCGTAGCCGCATGGCGACCGTTGGCGGCCGCAGGGTTCTCGCCAAGCGGCGCGCCAAGGGACGCAAGCGCCTTTCAGCTTAGGATTAAACCGTGGACGCCGCCGTTTCGCGCCTGAAGAGCCGGCCGGAATTTCTCCGGGTCGCTGGTGTGAAACGCAAGTGGGTCGCTCCCGGCTTGGTCCTGCAAGTCCGGCGCCGTGGGCCCGGTGATCGCCGCCGGGGGGAGATTCAAGAGGAGACGCCCGCCATCCGCGTCGGCTTCACGGTCAGCCGCAAAGTCGGCAATGCCGTTAAGCGCAACCGGGTCCGTCGCCGTCTACGCGCCGCCGCCGGTAAAGTCATGCCGGCCCAAGCCAAGGAGGGGCATGACTTCGTGATTATCGGCCGCAACGCGACTTTACGCCGTCCCTTTGCCGCCCTGCTAAAGGATCTCGAAACCGCCTTGAAACGCCTGGATGCACTTAAACTGAGTTAAAAAAAACAACAATAGGCTTATGACAAAATGAATCCGGCCAGTACGATTTTGCGGGCATTGATCAGAGGATACCAGCTGCTGCTGTCGCCGGTGTTGCCGGGCGCCTGCCGTTATCATCCCACTTGTTCGAATTATGGCCTCGAGGCCGTCACCCGTTTCGGCGCCTTGCGTGGCGGCTGGCTCGCCGTCAAGCGGTTCTGCCGTTGCCATCCCCTGGGCGGCTGGGGTTTCGACCCCGTCGCCGACGGCTGCCCGCCGGCGGTCCCCACCGATGAGCAGGCACGGGAACGCCGACCATGACAGAAAAGCATAATTTGATCTTTGCAATTATTTTTTCGATTGCCATTTTGGCCGGCTACCAGTTCTACATCGGGTTCAAATATCCGTCATCGCCCGTTGATCAGCAGCAAGGCGATCCAGCCGGCGAAACGGCGAAGGGCGCCGCCCCGGCGACGCCGACGGTCATCGGCGGGTCCCGGCTCCCGGCCGCTCCCGGCGCCATGCCACCGATCGAGCAGGTGGCCGCCAAGGACCGTCAAACGGTCATCGCCGAAGGCGGGCCGAGGGTGAAAATATCGTCACCCCGGCTGCGTGGCTCCATTGCCTTGACCGGCGGACTGATCGATGACCTGACGCTGGTCGGATACCGCGAGGAGATGGACCCGGAAAGCGACGAGATCGTGTTCATGTCGCCGCCCGGCTCGCCCGGGACCTATTACGCCAGGTTCGGTTGGGTGCGCGAATCCGGGCTCGAGGTGCCGACGCCCGAGACCGTGTGGCGGGCCGACGGCGACACCCTGAGCCCGGCAAACCCGGTGACCCTGACCTGGGACAACGGACAGGGACTCAAGTTCTCGCAGACCTACGCCTTGGACGAGAACTACATGTTCAAGATCACCCAGCGGGTCGACAATACCGGCGTCCAGCCGGTCAACCTTTTCCCATATGGGCTGATCTCGCGCTGGGGCACGCCGAAGGTGACCGGCTTTTTCATCATGCACGAGGGGTTGCTGGGCGTTTTCGATGGGACGCTCGACGAGGTGGACTACGACGACGTTTCGGAACAGAGCATTTTCAAACCCTGCGCCAGCGACCGCGAGCGCCCCCCCGGAAACCTGTTCTGGAAGTGCACCACCGGCGGCTGGTTCGGCATAACCGACAAGTACTGGCTGGCGACCATAATCCCCGACCAGAAAGCCCAAGTCGAGAGCCGCTTCAGCCACCGCCTGGATAACGGTGTCGATAAGTATCAAGTGGACTTCCTGGGTGGCCAACGGGCATTGCCCCCCGGGGCTACGGTCGAGGTGGAAAGCCGCCTGTTCACCGGCGCCAAGGAGGTCTCCCTGATCGATGGATACCACGACTCACTCGGTATCGGACGCTTCGACATGGCCATCGATTGGGGTTGGTTCCCTTACCTGACCAAGCCGCTTTTCCACTCCCTGGTTTTTTTCAACAATCATTTCGGCAATTTCGGCCTTGCCATTCTGTTGCTGACGGTGGCCATCAAGCTGGTATTTTTCCCGCTCGCCAACAAGTCTTACAAGGCGATGAGCAAAATGAAAAAACTACAGCCGGAGATGCTCAAGCTCAGGGAACAATTCGGCGGCGACAAGACGCGGCTGAACCAGGAGATGATGGCGCTCTATAAGCGCGAGAAGGCCAACCCGGCCTCCGGCTGTTTTCCGGTTTTGATCCAGGTGCCGGTGTTTTTCGCCCTTTACAAGGTTCTTTTCATCGCCATCGAGATGCGCCATGAGCCCTTTTACGGCTGGATCAAGGATTTGTCGGCCCCCGACCCAACGACGTTGTTCAACCTTTTCGGCCTGATTCCGTGGACACCGCCCGAATTCTTGATGATCGGGGTGTGGCCAATTCTCATGGGGGTGACCATGTTCCTGCAGCAAAGGCTCAACCCGCAGCCGGTCGACCCCGTGCAGGCCAAGATATTCATGTTCCTTCCCATCATGTTCACTTTCCTGCTGGCGCGGTTCCCGGCCGGGCTGGTGATTTACTGGGCTTGGAACAACCTGCTATCCGTCATTCAACAGCAGGTCATCATGAGGCGCATGGGCGTCAAGTAGCCAGCCCGCGCATCGATGGGAATGTCGTGCAAGCCTCGGAAACGAAGCTAGACTCTAACGAGGCCCTGGAACGGGGGCGCTGGCTTTTTGTCCAGGAATGCCGCTTCATTAGCGGCGCCGCTAGCCTCGCGCAAGTGCCCGAGACGGTCTTGCCGGAGGTCGCCTTCGCGGGCCGTTCCAACGTCGGCAAATCAAGCCTGATCAACGCCCTGACCGGCCGCAAGACCTTGGCCCGGACCTCGAACACGCCGGGCCGCACGCGGCAGATCAACTTCTTCGATCTTGGCGGCCGGCTGATGCTGGCAGACCTGCCCGGCTACGGTTTCGCCCGCGCGCCGAAGGAACAAATCAGCGGCTGGACGGAGCTTATCGATGCCTATCTGAAAGGCCGGGCGGAACTGCGCAGGTGCTGTCTTTTGATCGATGCCCGCCACGGCGCCAAGGATTCGGACCGCAAGGTGATGGCCATGCTGGATGGGGCGGCGGTCTCCTATCAGGTGGTGATCGTCAAAAGCGATAAAATCACCGAGACGGAACTCGCTGCTCGCGGCCAAGCCCTCATCGGCGAGCTGGCCGGCCACCCGGCGGCGCATCCCAAGGTGATTCCGGCCAGCAGCCGCCTGGGCTCCGGCATTGCCGAATTGCGCGCTGCGCTGGCGGCGCTGGCTGCAAATAGGTGACTATCTGGTTTTCAAGAAATTCCCCGCTTAAGGAAAGAATTATCAACGCGGAGGGGCGCGGAGAAAGAATTTGGATGCTTCGATTTGTTAAGAAAAATGATGATCGTGTATTGTTGGAATTATTGAATAATTTTTTTCGTAGTCCTCCGCGAACCTCGGCGCCATCGGCGTTTCAATAATCTCCAAGAAGGAAATTAACCCTGTCTCCAATAATGACAAATCCCCTGGCGCTGGCGGCGCGGCGATAACTGAAGTAAGTTGCAAGGGCCATGAACAAGAAAATCGACAAAAACGGCAAATCCAAGGAAGACTGGCTCGCCCAGGCCAAGGTGCTGTCCGAGGCCCTGCCCTATATGCGCCGTTACGCGGGCGAGACCTTCGTCATCAAGTTCGGCGGCAACGCCATGGGTAATGCCGAACTGGCGCGGCTGTTTGCCCGCGATGTCGTTCTCTTGCGGCAAGTCGGCATCAACCCGGTCGTCGTCCATGGCGGCGGACCGCAGATCGGCGCCATGCTGGAACGGCTCAAAATCAAAAGCCAGTTCGTAGACGGTCTTCGCATCACCGACAAAGAAACGGTCGAAGTGGTGGAAATGGTGCTGTCCGGCACCATTAACAAGCAGATCGTCTCGGCCATCAACGAGGTCGGTGGCTTCGCCGTCGGCCTTTCCGGCAAGGATGGAAACCTGATCAGGGCCGAGAAGCTCAGGCGCACCCGGCGCGACCCTGATTCCAACATCGAGCGGATTCTAGACTTGGGCCTTGTCGGCGAACCGACCCGGGTCAACCCGCATATTCTTGACTATTTCGACGAGACCGACATCACCCCCGTCATCGCCCCGATCGGCGCCGGCCCCAATGGCGAGACCCTGAATATCAACGCCGACACGGCGGCCGGCGCTATTGCCTCGGCGGTTACTGCCCGGCGCCTGTTGATGTTGACCGACGTCGAGGGAGTCATAGATAAAAAAGGCAGTCTCATCTCCGAAATGACGGCCGGGGAGGCCAGGGACAATATTGCCGACGGGACCATCCACGGCGGCATGATTCCAAAAATCGGAACCTGCCTCGAAGCCATCGAGAACGGCGTCGATGGAGCCGTCGTCATCGACGGCAGGGTACCCCACGCCATGCTCCTCGAGCTGTTCACCGAGCACGGCGCCGGCACGCTGATCCATCCGGGCTGATGGTGGTTCCCGTCAAACCGGACTTGCCCTAAAAATCACCAAAAAAGTCCAGTTGCCACTCCATTTCCTCGTCGCTTAAAGGGAATTTCCCGCCGGCGCCGGGGTTGAGCATGTACTCGGGTTGGATTTGCGCCAGCTTGCCCTGCAACGTCATTGCCAGTTGCATGGTGAGACCGGCTTTTCAGGTGATGGCGACGACGCCCTTGGCGCTTTGCATATCGATAATCTTGTCGACCACCTTCACGCGCTCCTTAGCCAGCACCGCCAACGCCGCGATGGCGAATTCACCGTCTCCGGATTGCACGGCGCCGATGATGGTTTCCCCGTTCAGTTTTTTGTCGCGGTGCATTTTCTTTGCCAGGTCGAGGGGGATTGACCCGGCGAGCGGGCAATCTCGGCATGGCGCTTTTGGGAATGTCCTTTTGACTTTTTCTTGATGCCCGCCTCTTCTTCGATTATCTGGTCGGCGACGAGGAGAAGCGCCGCGCCGGGATAGCCGGCGAGCAGAGACTCAGCCTCAGTGCCGTAAAGATCGGGCGCCATGGGCATGCTATCCTTTGACATGGGCTCTCCATACCCTTCCAATAATGAACGGGCGGCACGGACCGCCTGTCCATGAAAAATGGTACTTTACCCACAACATGATAGGCCCTGCTAGCCTAGAAAAAGACTTGCCGTGCCGTCTTGCTGATCCCACAAATAAGGCCATGACCCAATCAACCGCGTCGCCCGCGCCGCCGCCAAGCCGGTGCCCCGGATTTTTGAAAAACGCCGAGGCTTGGGTCTTTGACTTGGACAACACCCTATACCCGGCCTCGTCCAACCTCTTCGCCCAGATCGACGAGCGCATGCGCTCCTATATCGCCGATTTCCTGGAATTGGAATTGAGCCAGGCCGAACGCCTGCAAAAACATTATTTCCGGCAATACGGCACCACTTTGCGCGGACTGATGAACCGGCACGGCATGGAGCCGCGCCCTTTTCTCGATCATGTCCACGCCATCGATCTCACCCCGGTGGCGCCGGATCCGGTCTTGGCGGCGGCCCTGGCCCGCCTTCGCGGGCGCAAGCTCATTTTTACCAACGCCACCGCCGATCATGCCGAAAGGGTCGTGGCTCGGCTGGGCGTTGGCCATCACTTCGACGCCGTTTTCGATATCGCCGCCGCCGGTTACTTGCCCAAGCCCGAGCCCGAGGTCTACAAGAGGCTGGTCAAACGCCATCGCCTCGACCCTTTGAGGACGGTGATGATCGAGGACATATCCCGCAACTTGGAGCCGGCGGCGGCGTTGGGCATGACCACGGTGTGGGTGAGGAGCAATAATCCATGCCCTTCCGAAGGGGCCGAAGGCGGCCATGTCCACCACGTCACCGACGATATGGTGGCCTGGTTGGAGGAGGTTGGCCGATAAGCCGGCTTGACCCTCTTGTCATCGTTGACAGGCCGCTTCGCCTAGCCCATCTTCCAGGCCGCGTATCGAAAATTTTATCTAAGAGCCTGTTTGGGGAGTTCATCATGAACATCGCCGACCTACAAGCCACCATCGACGCCGCCTGGGAAGGGCGCGACACCATTACTCCCTCCGGCCAAGGAGACGTACGTGACGCCGTCGGGACGGCTCTAGACCTTCTCGATAGTGGCCAGGCCCGGGTCGCCGAACGGCGCGTGCTTGGCGACTGGAAAGTCAATCAATGGCTCAAGAAGGCGGTGCTACTGTCGTTTCGCCTCAACGATATGGAAACCATTTCCGGAGGTCCGGCGGCGGCGTCCTGGTTCGACAAGATTCCGTCAAAATTTGCCGGCTGGGACGAGGCGCGTTTCCGGCAAGCGGGGTTCCGCGCCGTTCCCCATTGCGTTGTCCGACGCTCGGCCTATATCGCGCCCGGCGCGGTGTTGATGCCGAGTTTCATCAACTTGGGCGCCTATGTGGGCGGCGGCACCATGGTAGATACCTGGGTAACCATCGGCTCTTGCGCGCAAATCGGCAAGGATTGCCACATTTCCGGCGGCGTCGGCATCGGCGGTGTTCTCGAGCCCTTGCAAGCCGGGCCGGTGATCGTTGAGGATAACTGCTTCATCGGGGCGCGCTCCGAAGTCGCCGAAGGGGTTATCGTCGAGGAAGGTTCGGTCTTGTCGATGGGCGTTTTCATTGGTGCCTCGACCAAGATCGTCGACAGAGCCAGCGGCGAAATTCATTTCGGACGGGTGCCGGCCTATTCGGTGGTGGTGCCCGGCGCCTTGCCCGGCAGGCCGCTATCGGACGGCTCGCCGGGTCCCAATCTCTATTGTGCCGTCATCGTCAAAACGGTGGACGAAAGAACCCGTTCGAAAACATCCATCAACGAGTTGCTCAGGGACTAGTGGTCCAAATCCGTCGTATGAGTACCATATGTCGGATTTGGACCACTAGACCTAGAGCCTTTCGCCGGAAGCCGAATGACCCAGGACATCGATCCGATTGAACTGAGCCAAGCGCTGATCCGCTGCGCCAGCGTCACGCCCGAGGACGGCGGCGCCCTTGACGTCGTGCAAGGGGCTTTGCGGGGGCTTGGATTTAACTGCCGCAGGCTGCCCTTTTCCGAGGCCGGCACGGCGGACGTGGATAACCTTTATGCCCGCCTTGGCACCGGCGCGCCCCATTTTTGCTTTGCCGGCCATACCGACGTGGTGCCGGCCGGCGACGCCGCCCAATGGAGCCATGATCCTTTCGGCGCCGGCATCGAAAACGGCCGGCTTTACGGCCGCGGCGCCGCCGACATGAAATGCGCCATCGCTTGTTTCGCCGCCGCCGCCGGCCGTTTCCTGGCCGCCGCCGGTGGTAATTTCGGTGGTTCCATCAGCATGCTCATCACCGGCGACGAGGAGGGGCCGTCCATCAACGGCACGGCCAAGGTGCTGAAATGGATGCGGGAGAACGGCGAGGTTATCGACGCTTGCCTGGTCGGCGAACCCACCAACCCGCGCGCCCTTGGCGAGATGATCAAGATCGGCCGCCGGGGCAGCCTCAACGGACACCTCTGCGTGCCGGGGACGCAAGGGCACTCCGCCTATCCCGATCTGGCCGACAATCCCATCCCCCGGCTGTTGCGGATGCTTGCCGCCATCAACGAGGCGCCCCTTGATAACGGCAACGACCATTTCCAGCCATCGACGGTGGAGATCACAACCATCGACGTCGGCAACCCGGCCACCAACATCATTCCCGCTAGGGCGGCGGCGGCGTTCAACATTCGTTTTAACAATCGCCACCATGGCGACGGCCTGGAAGCGTGGATCAGGAAATGTTGCGAGTCTGTCGGCGGCGATTTCGAGCTGAGCGTCGAGATCAATGGCGAAGCCTTCCTCGCCCCGCCGGGTCCGTTAAGCGATGTTGTTGCCGCCGCCGTCGAGGAGGTTACCGGCCGGCGGCCGGAACTGAGCACCACCGGCGGCACCTCTGACGCCCGCTTCATCAAAGATTATTGCCTGGTCGCCGAATTTGGACTTATCGGTGAGACCGCGCACAAGGTTGACGAGAATGTCGCCGTCGCCGACATCCGATCCCTGGCCGAAATCTACCAAGCCCTGCTCGAAAGGTACTTCGCCAAGGAAGCGGCGGAAGCGCGGAAAAACCGATGTTGACGATGCGGGAGGCCTCCGCCTCTCTTTACGGCGCCTGCCGGCTGGCCCGTTTCGACGCCGCCGGCATGACTTTTTTCAATACTTCCTTGGAAGGGTTCTGGCGCTCTTTTTACGCCGCCGTCATCATCGCCCCTTTCTACGGCTTATTGTTGTACCTGCGCTACGCGGCGGGCGAGGTGGCGGTCCAGCCCACGCGGTTCGCATCCGTGGAGGCCATCGCTTATGTCATGTCCTGGTTCGCCTTTCCCGTGGTCATGCTGACGGTGGTCTTGTTTCTGGACCGGGAAAAAAATTATTTACGTTACCTGACAGCGTATAATTGGGCGGCCGTGCTCCAGAACGCCGTCTATCTGCCGCTGGCAATCCTGATGGTGACGGGGGTCCTGCCGCAGCAAGCGGCCAATCTTTTCGGCCTTTTCGTCTTTGCCGTGATCCTCGCCTATACTTGGTTCATCACCCGTGTCGCCCTGGACGTGCCGGCCGCCACCGCCGGCGGCGTGGTTACCCTCGACCTGCTGTTCAGCATCCTCATTAACGGCTTCGCCGAGGGATTGCTGTGACCGCCGCTAGCCGCATCAGTACAACACTCCCACCAAGTAGAGACCTTCCGGCGGCGCCGTCGGGCCGCCACGGGCGCGGTCGCGAGCCTCTAGCGCCGCCGTCACGCCGCCGGCCGTCCACTTGCCTTCGCCGACCAGTTTCAGGGTGCCGACGATGTTGCGTACCTGGTGGTGCATGAAGGACTTGGCGTGGGCCCGGATGAAAATGAAATCGCCGTCGCGGCCGACGCCGAGCTCGTCCAGGGTCTTGACCGGAGAGGCGGCCTGGCAATTGATGGCACGGAAGGTGGTGAAGTCATGCTTGCCCGTCAGCACCCGCGCCGCCTCCGCCATCGCCGCCCAGTCAAGGGGCGTGGCCACCCACCAGGCGCGCTTGCGTTCCAGAACTGGCTCCGCCCGGCGGTTGCAGAGGCGGTAGAGATAGCGGCGCTGGTGGGCCGACCGGCGAGCGTCGAAACCGGGTTTGGCCGGCTCGGCCTTGAGCACCGCCACCGGCGCCGGTTTGACGTGGAAATTGATGGCGTCGCGGACGGTGTCCGTGGCGAACTCCCTTGGCAAGTCGAAATGGGCAACCTGACCCAGGGCGTGGACGCCGGCATCGGTCCGTCCGGCGGCATACAGGGTGACGGTCTCGCCCGAGAACCCGGCAATGGCTTCCTCGAGCACCTGCTGAACGGCGAGGCCGTTTTTCTGGCGTTGCCAGCCGACGAAACCGCTGCCGTCGTATTCGACGGTGATCTTGTAACGGGGCATGAGCTCGGTACTGTACTAATTCGGGGCTTTCGGCGGCGGATTAATTTGCTAAGTTGTTTTCCCCATTCTGAGGCCGTCGGCGCGCCGACCCCAAATCAGTGGACGCAAGCAGGCAATGAGCGAGTAGGAATCGGCGGCAATCAGCAATGTCGATAGGGATTCCCTGCATATCCTCCCCTTGTCCATCCTGCCCGTCGAAACGAAGGTCTTGCAAAGGGCGCGGCTGATCAAAAATGCCTGCCTTGAAAGCATCATCTAATTTTTCGACGACATCTACGCCGGCAGCGGGCAAGTGGAGATCGGTGCCCTGGGCGGGCAATTCGACTGGCCACAATCACCGAGCCATCCCGACCTTATCCTCATGAAAAAGCTGGGCGAGCTGTCCAGTTACGATGTCTATTCCTTGCGCATTGCGCTCCGCCAACACGGCATTGACGTAAATAACGTCGAATCTCTCAAATTGTCGGAAGGCAAGGCCCGGGAACTGAAAGATTACATAACCACTTTCACCCATCCGTTGATCATGGAAATTTATGGCGATAGCGACGTGGAGATACAGAACTTCGCCGACATCGTTGCCCTGTTCCGCGAGCCGGACATCAAAAAAGCCCGGGAAAAGCTGCAGATCATGGCCGGCAATCTGGACATCAAGCTGGAAGAGGTGCCCAGGTTCCTGGAGGATTACGGCGATATATTCCTGTCCTTTTCCTACTACCGGCAATGCCTGGACCAGGTCGGGCCGGTCATCGAGGAGTTCCTGAGATCATTGAACGAGATCAAGGGGAGTTGGCAACTTAAAACCGATGCCAACCTGGTAAGAACTTGTGAACGGATGGAGACCATCTTCAACAAGCTTTTTACCACCATCACCAGGCGCTTCAAGTTTTTCGACCGCTCCACCCAGGACATGTGGGACAACATCTCCGCCGAGCGCTTCCACCAGGTGGAAGATATGATCGAGAGCTTCCACACCACCATCGGCGGCGAGCTTTGCTCGCTCAGCGTCAAGTTTGACGCTTGGCACCGCTTGTTCCAGACCCCGGATTCGGGCGGACCGGTGAAACGCTCCGAATTCATTTTCTCGGACATGAAACAGGGCATCGAAAAGTTTCGTGCGATCGAGAGATCGGCGCCGCCGTTGCCGGACCTGGACCGAGGGGCACCAGGCGGGCGGCTTCGTTCACGATAGCCGGCTGCCTGGCGGCAAAGGGTAGCCGCGCACGAAATCCTCGGCCGCCGCCGCTTTCCTGCCGGCGCGCTGCACCCGGACAAGCCTGAGCGCCCCTTGTTCCGCCGCCCCGCCACAGGCGACGGCGAGCCGGTCGTCGAGAACGGTGCCGGGAGGGGCTTTTGCCGCCACCGCCGCAACTTGCGCCGCCAGCACCTTGACGCGCTCCCCTTGATGTTCGAACCAGACGCCGGGCCGAGGGGTCAGCGCCCGGACCAGGCGCTCCAGTTCCACCGCCGGCCGCGACCACAACAAGCGGCCTTCGCGGCGGTCCAGTTTAGGGGCATGGGTGACGCCTTCCGGCGGTTGCGGCGCCGCTGTCAGGCGTCCTTCGTTGAGGCCGTCCAGGGCTTTGAGGATCAGCCGCGCACCGAGCCCGCCCAAGGTATCGCGCAAGCCCCCGGCCGTCGTCTCGGCGGTGAGAGGAACGCTCTCGGCCAAGATCATCGGCCCGCTGTCCAGGCCTTCATCCATTTTTATGATGGTGACGCCGGATAGCTCGTCGCCGGCGATGATCGTCCGCTCAATCGGCGCCGCCCCGCGCCAGCGCGGCAGCAGCGAGGCATGAATATTGAGGCAGCCGAGCCGGGGCGCCTCGAGGATGGGCGCCGGCAGGATCAGGCCGTATGCGGCGACGACGGCGGCGTCGATGGCGAGCGCCCTGAAGGCGGCTTGTTCGTCCTTGCCGTCCAGAGACTTCGGCGTGCGCACCGAAATGCCCTTTTCCTCGGCGAAAGCATGTACCCGCATCGGCCGTTGCCGGTGGCCGCGTCCGGCCGGCCGGGGCGGTTGCGAATAGACGCAAGCGACCTGGTGCCCGGCCTCCAGCAGGGCGCCGAGGGCGGGTAGCGCGAAGTCGGCGCTTGCCATGAAAACTAGGCGCAGGGGGGGCATGGCGGCGGCACCGCCTAAACGGCGGCCTCTTCCAGTTTCTTCATCTTGACCAGCTTGCGGAGGATCATGTTGCGTTTCAAAAAAGAGATATGATCGACGAACAGAACCCCGTCCAAATGATCGATTTCGTGGAGAAGGCATCTGGCCAGCAGACCATCGGCCTCGATCTCTTGCAAGGCGTTGCCGCGATCCAGGTAACGCATCTTGATCCGTGCCGGGCGGGCGACATCGGCGTAGTGCTCGGGAAACGACAGGCAGCCTTCTTCATCGTCGATCACTTCTTCCGAGACCCAGGTGATCTCGGGATTGGCTATCATGAGCGACCTCGGCTGCTCCTCCCGGCCGGCCGTGTCGACGACGATGACCCGTTTGAGAACGCCTACCTGCGGCGCCGACAAGCCGATGCCAGGCGCCGCGCACATGCTTTTCAGCAAGTCATCCATGAGCGTGGCGATTTCGCCATCGACTTTCTCCACCGCTTCACAGGCGGCTTTCAAGCGGGGGTCGGGGGCGATGATGATGGGCAGAACGGCCATGGGTATTTTTAAATGCCTCGCATAGGGTTGGCGCCGGATTCACATATGGCCTCGGCCCGTCGCGGTCAAGGATAGGAAAGATGGGAAGTCGCCGCCGTCTCCATTATAGTGGCCAACCTCATCCACAGGGAAACGGTGCAAATCTTGATTTGGCAGAGTCTTCTCGGCGTCGCCTCGCTGACGGCGCTGGCCTGGGCGATTAGCGAGAACCGCCGGCGGGCATGAACGAGACTTTTCTCATATTGGCGGCGGCGGCGGCGATTTTCGTCATTGTCCTGGTTGCCTTGCTGCGCTCCGAGCGGGCTCGCGCCGAGGCCGCCATGCGGTTGGCGCGGCTCACCGAGACGGCGGAAAATCTGGCGGCGGCGCAAGCCCAATTGGTGGGACGCCAAGAGCAGGCGCAGAGCGGCGTCAACGAACGCCTGGATGCCCTCGCCAAGCGTTTGGGAGACAGTCTTTCCGAGCAAATGGAAAAGACCGGCGAAAGGCTGAGGACTCTCCATGAACGCCTTGCCGTCATCGACGCCGCGCAGAAGAACATCACCGACCTTTCCGAGCGGATGGTCGGCCTCCAGGATATCCTCTCCAACAAGCAGGCGCGCGGGGCTTTCGGTGAAATCCAGCTGAACGACCTGGTCGCCGGCATTTTGCCGCCTTCGGCTTTTGGTACCCAGGTGACCCTTTCAAACGGCAAGCGCGCCGACTGCCTGATTAAGCTGCCAAACCCGCCCGGCGCCATCGTCATCGACGCCAAATTCCCGTTGGAGAGCTATTACATCTTGCGCCAGGCAAAAAACGAAGCGGCACAAAAAAAAGCTCTGCGCGAGTTCGGCGCCGCCATCATGGTTCACGTCGGCGATATCGCCGGCAAATACATCGTTCCCGGTGAGACCGCCGAATCGGCGCTGATGTTCCTGCCCTCGGAAGCGGTCTACGCCGAACTGCACGCCAGCCTTCCCGGCATTGTCGAGAGATCCCATCGCTCCAAGGTCTGGATCGTCTCGCCGACAACCCTGATGGCGACCCTGAACACGGTGCGCGCCGTGCTCAAGGACGTCCGCATGCGCGAACAGGCCGGCGTTATCCAGGTCGAGGTCTTGAAAATGCTGGAAGACGTCGCCAGACTCGACAAAAGGGTGGAAAACCTGGAAGGCCACTTCAACTTGGCGGCCAAGGACATAAGCCAGATCGGCACCTCGGCGAAGAAAATCGTCGGTCGCGGTGAAAAGATCCAGGACGTGCAGATCGGTGACGATGCCCCGGCAGAGCCCGAGGGTTTGCCCCCACCGGAGTAGCGGCGGCTCTGCGTGCATCCATGAGGTCAAGTCTTGACCCCTTGTTTACGAGGTGCCTGTTCGGAAAGGCAGGTGCCTGTCTCAACCGACCTGTTCAGTCCGCTCGGACCCTGGTTCAAAGATGGCACGGAATATTTTGAGCAGGTTTTGGTCAATCTGGGACTGCATATCTTCAAATATGGCAAAGGCCTTTTCCTGCGCAAACGGCGGTTTATAGGATCGCGCATCCGTCAAGGCACCGAAAATATTGACGATTACCGATATTCGCGCCAGTTCATTCAGCTCACTGCCCTTGAGCCCTTTCGGATAACCGCTGCCGTCGATTTTTTCATGATGCTGTCGGGCGATGATCAACGCTCCCTTGGTCACGTCCGCGGACTCGTCCAACAATTGGCAAGACCGGGTAACGTGATCGCGCATGACCGGCCATTCCTCGGTGCTTTTCATGATCGGCGCCTGGTCATTATATTCTTGCGCGCCGCGATCCACATTCGAATCGTTTAAAAATGATTTGATCGGCAGGGGTGGGGTCGAGTCTTGAATGTTGAATTTCCGTCAACCGCCCACTTTGCTTCTTCCATGGCACGGCCCTTGCGCGGCTCTTTCGCCAGCTGCTGAAGGAGTATTTCCCCTCAACCCCTTATTGTTTCATGGGCGGCCCCGGACGTGGTACATGCCTTGCCATGCTTCGCCTTGACAAGATCACCTATCGCATCGGCCCGCGCCTGTTGTTCAACGAAGCCAGCGCCACCGTCAATCCGGGTCACCGGGTCGGCTTTGTCGGCCGTAACGGCACCGGCAAGACGACCCTGCTTGGCATGTTGAGCGGCGCGGCGGAGCCTGATTCCGGTGCCATCTCCGTGCCGTCGCGGTGGCGGATCAGCGTCACCCGCCAGGAAGCGCCCGACGGCACGGAAAAATTGATCAACATCGTCCTCGCCGCCGACCGGGAACTGGCCTGGCTCAGCCGCGAGGCCGAAACCGCGACCGATTCCAGGCGCATCGCCGAGATCCATGCCCGCCTGCATGACAAAGGGGCAAGCCGCGCCCAGGCCCGGGCTTCCCGGCTGCTGGCCGGGCTCGGCTTCGACCAGGCCGCGCAACAGCGCCCCTGCGACAGCTTTTCCGGCGGCTGGCGCATGCGCGTGGCGCTGGCCGCCCTATTGTTCACCGAGCCCGATCTGCTTTTGCTCGACGAGCCGACCAACCATCTCGATCTCGAGGCGGCGCTGTGGCTTGAGAACCACCTCCGCCATTATCCGGCCACCGTGCTGCTGGTCAGCCACGACCGTGACCTGCTGAACCGGGTGGCCGAGGAAATCCTGCATCTGGAAAACGGCAAACTGACCCTTTATTCCGGCAACTATGACCGCTTCGAGGAAAGCCGGCGCATGCGTCTCGCCCAGAATGAGAAACAGCGCGCCAAGCAAGATGCGCAAAAACGGCAAATCATGAAATTCGTCGACCGTTTCCGCTATAAGGCGACCAAGGCGAAGCAAGCGCAATCGCGCTTGAAAATGTTGGAGCGCATGCGCCCGATCCCGGAACAGCGCGAGGAAGGCACGGTTGTCTTCACCTTTCCAACGCCGAAACCGGCGTTGGCCTCGCCCCTTTATACGACGGAAGATGTCGCGGTCGGCTACGACGGCACGGCGGTGATCGAAAACCTGTCGCTGCGCTTTGACGACGACGACCGCATCGCCCTGATCGGTGCCAACGGCAACGGCAAGTCCACCTTGATAAAGCTGTTGGCCGGGCGGCTCGCGCCGATGGCCGGCAAGGTCGGCAAGTCAGGCAAGCTGCGTGTCGGTTATTTCGCCCAGCATCAGGCCGACGAACTGGACCTGGCGGCGACGCCGCTGATCGCGATGACGCGCAAACGCCGACGCGACACCGAAACCAAGGTACGCGCGCAGTTGGGGCGCTTCGGTTTCGGCGCCGACAAGGCCGAGACCAAAATCGGCGATCTTTCCGGCGGCGAGAAGGCGCGCTTGTTGTTCGCCTTGATGAGCTCCCTAGCGCCGCACATCCTACTGCTTGACGAGCCGACCAACCATCTCGACGTCAATTCCCGGCAATCGCTGGTGCAGGCGATCAACGCCTTCGAGGGTGCCGTCGTCATCGTCAGCCACGATCCCCACCTGATCGCCCTTACCGCCGATCGTTTCTGGCTGGTCGCCGACGGCGCCGTGACGCCGTTTGATGGCGACATGGACGACTACCGGGCGCTTTTGGCGGGGAACGGCAAAAACGGCGCGAAGGCGGCGGCCGGCGCGGCCGGAAACGACAAAAAAGAACGCCGCCGCGAGGCCGCCAAACAGCGCCAGGCTGTGGCCCACCTGAAACGCCAACTGGCCAGCGCCGAAGCCAAGTTCGAAAAGCTGGAAGCGAGAAAGAAAGACCTTATGGGCGCCATCGCATCCCCAGCGCTCTATGCGGACCGGGGCGGCGGGTCCAGGATGGTCGCCCTGCAAAAGGAGTTGGGACAGGTGGAAAAGGACCTGAGCGCGGCCGAAGAGCGCTGGGCCAGGGTCCAGGAAGACTGGGACGCGGCGCAGGTGTGAAACCGTCCCCGTTATTCAGCACCGCTTTTGCCAATGAAGGGCTCTATTGAAATAGCAGGAGGGCGCCTTCGCTGTGGTGGACGGGCTCTTCAGGGGTATCGCGGACGTTCCGACGGTTTTCTTCCGCTCTTCCCTCGACAGCGGAAGAGATTTATATGGCCTCCTTTCCTTCGGCACCTGGTCTAAATTAAAAATAGATGTTTCATGGTGGTTGGTGAAATTGCCCGATGACCGTGTCTAGGGAAGGGACCTTGATGAGACTGAATGTCATTCCATTGGTAACGTCCCTGCTACCAGCGGTCGCCGTTCACGTTTGCTATATTCTGGCCGCCAATCAAGGCCATGTTTCGTGGTGCTTTCCTTACTTCCCTCCATCAGCGCCACCGGCCGCCATGGTCCCGAGAGTGTCGTTTTTCGCGCCGCTATTCTCCCCGCTTCGGTCTTGATGATGGTCTACTGGAAACTCAGTCTGGAGTGGATCAAGGTGTTGGGAACGCGCATGGTCCGGCTCAACCGCGTCATGATGTGGCTAGGAATGACGGCCGCCTTGGGTTTGTTTCTCTATTCCAGTGTCTTGGGCGAGGTGGGTGAGTTCTACCGCCAGCAGCGCCGCGTCGGCATGATTCCTTTCTACATCTTCACTTATCTCGCCCAACTCCTGATGACGATCCAAATTGCGTCAATGGTGAGAGTTGGGGGATCACGCTCTTAATCCTGGCGCACACCTTCGTCACCTACTTTTCTTGGCGGGACAGCGGCTTCCGGGCATGCCTCACGGTCTTCGGGAAGCGATTCTGATTGGCGCCTTTTCAAGGATGTAAAGGAGCCCTAGACGAAGAAGGTGCTGGTGAGAGCAATGTCGCATGGGGGGAGCCAGAGTTGGTTCCTGGTTAATTTCCGCTCTTTCCGAGGCTCTGGCATAATGACCGCTCGTGAGCAGACAGTGCGGCATTTCTCCCATATTTCGACCCACGCCGCGCTTAAACGGCCGCCGCCGCCAAGCGGTCGAATTCTTTTTGCGAGGCGGCGGCTTTACCAACAAGCCAGCCGCGGAAAGCGGCGAGCCTGGGGGAGTTCTCCTTGCCTTCAGGGCAAACCAGGTAGTAGTCCAGATTGGACGGAAAATGGACGTCGAACAGCTTGATCAAGGCTCCCCGCGCCAAGTCGTCGTTAACCAGGGCGCTTCGCGCCAGGGCGATGCCCTGTCCGTTGATCGCCGCCCGCAGCCCCATGTTGGTATCCGGGAAATGGGGGCCCTTCGGCAGCACCGGGTTGTCGATGCCGGCTTTGTGGAACCAGTCGCCCCAGGTCGGCGAGATTTTGCTGTCGATGCGGTGCATGAGGAGATGGTCGAGCAGATCGGCCGGTTCCGCCAAGCCGCCGGCGCGCTTTAGGTATTCGGGACTGCAGACCGGGAAGACCTGCTCGCGAAGCAGGAATGTGGTGTGCAGGCCGGGATAGTCGCCGTAACCAAGGCGGATGGCCGCGTCAAACTTCTCGGAAGCGAAATCGATCGGCTTGTTGTTGGTCGAGATCCAGACGTCGATGTCCGGATAGCGGGCATGGAAATCGCTTAGCCTGGGTACCAGCCATTTGTAGGCGAAAGATGTCAGCATGCTGACCCGCAAGGGCTGGCGGCCGTCCTCGGCGCGCAAGCTCTCCAGTGTTCCTTGCATGCCGCAGATAAAGTCGCGGACCAAGGATGCCAGGGCTTGTCCGTTGCGGGTCAAGGCCACTTGCCGGGGCCGCCGGTCGAACAGCTTCAAAGCCCAAGTTTCCTCCAGATGGCGTATCTGGTGGCTGATGGCCGAAGGCGTCACATGCAGTTCTTCCGCCGCCTTGGTGAAGTTGTTATGGCGCGCCGCCGCCTCCAGGGCCCTGAGGGCGGCAATGGATGGAAGATGATCGGTCATGGCAGTTGAGTTATGTGTGAGATGTGACTCACACATCTTATGAATATTTATCGTTTGTTTTCAAGCCAAATAGGCATTTTTCTACATTCATGACCGATACGGACGATATTGCGTTGCTTGAGCTCCGCCGCCGCAAGGGCCGGCGGTTTTTGGCCATGCTCGTCATGTTCGTCCTCGCCCCATCGATTTTCGCCGCCGCCGGCGTTTATTACTATGCCATCGGGGGTCGTTACGTTTCGACGGAAAACGCTTTCGTCAAATCGGAAAAGATCGCCATCAGCGCCGACGTTTCCGGCCGCGTCACTGATGTTGCCGTCAACGATAACGATCGTATCGCCGCCGGCCGGCCACTCTTTTGGATCGACGAGGAACCTTTCCGGATTGTACTTGCCCGCGGCGACGCGCAACTGGCGATGGTGCGCCAGGATATCGGCGAGCTGCGCGCTCTGCACCGCCAGAAAAAAGCCGAATTGCGGCTTGAGGAAAAGAATCTCGACTACTATCGCCGCGAACACGAACGGCAACAAAAGTTGCGCCAAAAAGGCTTCGTCTCGCAATCGAAATTGGATGACGTGGAAAGGAGCATGTTGACGGCCCGTGAACGGCTGGCGGCCATTCGCCACGAAATCGCCGGCATTATCCAGCAACTTGGCGGAATCACGGACGGACCCATGGACAAACATCCGCGTCTACGCGAGGCCAGGGCGGTGCGCGTTCAGGCCGCACTCGACCTCAGGCGAACAGCGGTAAAAGCGCCGGCGTCGGGCGTCGTCACTAATTTTCACCTGCAGGCCGGCGAATATGTGGAAGCCGGAACGCCGGTTTTTACCATCATCGGGGACTCCGACATTTGGATCGAGGCTAATTTCAAGGAAACCGACCTCACCAATATCCAGGTCGGTCAAAACGCCAGCCTGCGATTTGACACCTATCCGGACCTGGTCCGTGAGGCGGTGGTGGCCAGCATCAGCCCGGCGACGGGCGCCGAGTTCGCCCTTCTGCCGCCACAAAACGCCACCGGCAACTGGGTCAAGGTGGTGCAACGGCTTCCGGTTCGTCTTGAGATGAAAGCGGTGGCCGGCGGTCCGTCCTTGCGTGCCGGTATCAGTGTCATTGTCGAAATCGATATCCGCAAGGAAAGGCCGCTGCCGACTTTTCTGAGCGAGATTCTATCCTGGTTCAAGGAGATGCTATGAGCCCGCTGGCGATAACCGCGGCCCCGGCGACATCGCCTCCCCGCCGTCTATTGATCGTCGGCGCCGCCGTTCTCGGGCCCTTGATGCAGGAAATCGATTCCCTGGTCGTCGGTGTTGCCTTGCCTCACATGCAGGCCACCATGTCGGCGGCGCCGGATCAGATTACCTGGGTCTTGACCTCTTTTCTCATTGCCATCGCTATCATGAGTCCCGCCGTCGGTAGAGCCAGCGCCATTGTCGGGCGCAAACGGCTAATGCTGATCGCCGTTGCCGGGTTCGCTTTCACCTCCATCTTCTGTGGCACATCGACGACGATCGACGAACTGGTTTTCTTTCGTTTCATCCAGGGTATTTTCGCCGCCTTTCTCACCCCTTTATTCTTGTCAACGCTACTGGATGCCTTCCCGCGCGAGGAGCACGGCATGGCGCTCGGCCTGTGGGGCGTGGGGATCATGCTGGCGCCTATACTAGGGCCTACCATCGGCGCCTATATCACTGAATTCTATACTTGGCGAAGCGTATTTTTCTTCAACTTGCCTGTTGGTCTCTTTGCTTATACGATAATTTCCGTAGCCGTGCCCGAGGCCCAGGTGCCAACCGCCCGCCCCTTCAGCTACGTGGGATTCGCGATGATCGCGATTGGCGTCGGCTCGCTTCAGTTTATCCTTGACCAGGGCGAGCGCCTGGACTGGTTCGGGTCTCCCCAGATCGCCGTCGCCGGGGTCATTGCCGGGCTGGGGTTTTATGGTTTCATCCTTAATACCATCTTCTCCCGCCACCCTTTTCTCGACATCGACATCCTGAAAGATCGCAATTTCTCCGCCGGTCTGGTGCTCAAGGCCCTGTTGAGCGTCATGTTGGTGAGTATCGTGGCGCTGCTTCCGCCCCTGCTCCAGGATCTCAAGGGATATCCCATCATTACAACGGGACAGGTGATGGCGCCCAGAGGATTGTCCATCATGATTTCCGTCATTGTTGTCGGCTACCTGCATAAACGAATCGAGGCGCGGCCGCTGATGGTGTTCGGAATGCTGATGATGGCCCTGTCGACGTGGTTGATGGCGGTTCTGACGGTCAACATCAATACGACGCATATTGTCGTTGTCAACACCATCCAAGGCGTCGGCTGGGGATTTTTCTTCGTTCCCCTGACGGCGGCCTCTTTTTCGACCCTGGCCCCCCGTCTCAGGGATGAAGGCACCGCTTTGTTTGCGTTGATCGCCAATCTTGGCAAAAGCTTCGGGGTTTCCCTGATGGTCGGTTTTCTGGTCCGCGACTCCCAGGTCAACCGTTCCGCCATGGTCGAGAACGTCTCGATCCATAACGATCTCTTTCGCCACCTACCCTTGCCGGCAGTGTGGGACATCGACGCCCCGCTAGGGCTTGCCATGCTTAACCAGGAAATCAACCGGCAGGCCTTGACCATGGCTTACATCAATGATTTCAGGATGCTAACAATCATTATTTTGGTTTGCGTGCCGATGGTCTACCTGATGCGCAAGCCACCGCGCTTTTAGGAATCGGCCGGCCTTGCCGCCATGCCCTTGACAGCGCCGTTTGTCGCACACAAATAAAGCATGAATGCCGGCGGTGCTTGGTCGCGCCCGCCGGATGGGCGCCTCAATGAATAGGGCCCATTTTCATCCCATGCTCGCTCAACCGAGGAGGAGTAGGTGTCATGTCACGCATTTCCGAATTCAATAATCCGCTGCTTGTTGGTTTCGATCATTTCGAGCGTATCTTGGATCGTGTTTCCAAGGCTTCCGCCGAGGGCTATCCGCCTTACAATATCGAACAAATTGGTGACAACGGTTTGTGTATCACACTGGCCGTGGCGGGGTTCACCGTGGACGACCTGACGGTAACCGTGGAGGAAAATCAGTTGGTCGTTCGCGGTCACCAAAGCGAGAATAATGGGAGCCGGGTTTACCTACACCGTGGCATTGCCGCCCGGCAGTTTCAGCGCAGTTTCGTGCTGGCGGAAGGAATTGAAATCAAGGGCGCGTCCCTGGACAGTGGCTTATTGCACATCGACCTGGAGCAGCAGGTTCGCAAGCCCGATGTTCGCGCCATCAAGATTCAAAAGAGGAGGCCCGCAAGCGGAGGAAAGGGTAAGGACCAAAAAACCATTGATGTCGAATCCAATGAATAATCGCCGATATCTGGTTGCAAGGTTTTTTAGGGAAGCGTGCTTCAAAGGAGCTAGGACATGAGACACGACCACGGCAGTTCAGATAATCCCACCCCTGACCAGCGCTTTCGGCGGATATCCGCCAATGACTTGGTATTGTTGGGGCTTGAATACGTGGCGTTTGTCAAGCCGGTCGTCATCGAGGGCAAGAAAGCCTATGCCATTTATGCCGCCGACGGCAATCAGTTGGGCTTGGCGCCTGGCCGCGAGGCCGCCTGCGCGGCGGTGCTCCAGAACGATCTGGAACCGGTCAGCGTCCATTAACGGATGAGTGGGGGAATTGCCTCGATCAGGCGGCTTGATTTGTTGTCGATTCGATAAGAATGGCATAAAGCGCCTCGGCGTCACTGGTTCCGCGCAGCTTTTCACAAACCATCTTGTCGCGAAGAAGCCTGGAGATCCGGGCCAAGGCCTTGAGGTGATCGGCGCCCGCTGTTTCAGGAGCCAATAGGAGGAAAATCAAGTCCACCGGCTGTTCGTCGACGGACTGGAAATCGACGGCGTTCTCCAGGCGGGCGAAGAGGCCGTGGAGGGTGGTCAGATTGGGCAGTTTACCGTGAGGAATGGCGATGCCGTTGCCGACACCGGTGGTTCCCAGCCTTTCCCGTTCCATGAGAACGTCGAAAATGGTGCGTTCGTGCAATCCGGTGATGTCGGCGGTGCGCCGGGAAAGGTCCTGTAGAGCCTGTTTCTTGGAAGTCGCGCGTAGATTGGCGACGACGCTCTCCGTCGTGATCAGGTCGATGATCTCCATGGTTTTTCCCAGCAACCTATGTTTCTTGGGTATTTTTCGGGTCGATCCAGCCGATATTGCCGTCGTCGCGCCGGTAGATCACGTTGAAACCTCCGTGGGCGCGGTTGCGGAACATCATTATCGGCGCATCATCTGATTCCATGCGAGTGACCGCCTCGCCGACGGTGAGGGTGGCAACTTCATGAGGCATTTCGGCAATGATGACCGCCTTGGCATCGGCCAACGCCTCCCCTTCCTCGCTCGCCGAAGCAATGATGGAATACTGGGCCGGTAAAGTTTCCAGGTTGGGTTGGCTTTTATGATGATCGCGAAGGCGTCTCTTGTGGCGCCTGAGCTGCTTGGCAACGCGATCCAAAGCCTTGTCAAAGGCGGTGTAGGCATCATCGGCCGAGGAATGGCCCTGCATCACTATGCCGCGACGGGCATGGACCGAGATGTCGGCACGGAATAAATGTCCTTCGCGCGAGAAGACGATATTGGATTCCATTGCCCTTTCAAAATACTTGGCAACGGTGGCGGTCAGATATTCCATGGCGTGGCCGCGCAAGGCCTCGCCAACATCCACATGTTTGCCTTTGATGGATATATTCATGAAAGTACGCGGTTCCGACTGAATAAGACCCCAAAACTGTCCGGATTTGCGCGGTTTGTGCCAGCCGGAACGGAGAAAAGCCCAAGGTTTGGCGCTCCCCTTTCCTAACCATGGCTTGCGAAGGCCCGGAAACTAGTAGCCCACCCCGCCAGTGTCAAGTGGGTACCAAACCCGCTTCACTCAAAAGCCATGCCTCTTTTCCCGGCGGCGTTGCACGGAAGAGGGGATAGAAAGAGATTCCCGGTATTTTGCAACCGTTCGCCGGGCGATATCGATTCCTTCTTTGTTCAGTATCGAAACGATCCCGTCATCGGAAAGAATTTTCTCGGCGGGCTCCGCGTCGATCAGTGCCTTGATTCGCTGGCGCACCGCTTCGGCGGAGTGAGACGCCCCACCAGATGACGACGAAATTGCAGGTGTGAAGAAGTATTTGAGTTCGAATATGCCACGCGGGGTGGCGATAAATTTGTTTGAGGTGACACGGCTGACGGTGCTTTCATGCATTTCGATGACTTCCGCGATGTCGCGCAATACTAATGGCTTAAGAGACTGCACGCCGTTGGCGAAGAAGCCATCTTGCTGGCAGACGATTTCAGTCGACACCTTGAGGATGGTCGTCGCCCTCTGATGAAGGGATTTCACCAGCCAGTTGGCCGACTGATAGCACTCGTTGATATATTGCCGGTCTTCCTTGGAGCGGGTGGCGTTGTTGATGTGTGCGTGGTAGGTGTTGTTGACCAACACACGCGGCAAGGTATCCGGATTGAGCTCTATGATCCAGCCGCCACCCGGCCGTGGCCGCATGAGAACATCGGGAGTGATCGGCTGGGTAATAGTTTGGTCGAAGACCAGCGCCGGCTTCGGGTCCAACTCCCTGATTTCAGCTGCCATGTCGGCGATGTCCTCGCTATCCACACCGCAGATTTTACTCAAACCTGCCAGGTCCCGTTTCGCCAGCAGGTCCAGGTTTTCGAGAAAAATTTGCATGGCGGGGTCGAGGCGATTGCGCTCGCGCAGTTGCAAGCTCAGACATTCGACTAGGTTGCGGGCGAAAATTCCCGGCGGATCAAATTGTTGAAACCGCTCGAGCACCGCCTCCACGCGATCCATAGCACAGCCAAGAGCAATGGCAATCGGGGCCAGTTCACCGGCGATGTAACCGGCCTCGTCCAGGGCTTCAATCAGATGGACGCCGATCATCCGGTCAACCGGGTCGTCGATATCGATCGCCAACTGGCTGTACAAATGATCACGCAGGGACGGTTTGCCGGAAAGGACCTCTTCCAAGTTGGGCGCGGTTTCGTCAAACCCGCCGCCCTGGCCCCAGTTGGCGAAAGCGACGTCGGCAAACCCGCCCTCGACGTCGTTAATAACGGCGTCACCGGGCGTGTCGGTGCTCCATTGATTGTCACAATCCACGTCCAGGGTGCTGTCCTCGGGGATTTGGTGGTTTTGATCGTCGCTGAAATCAATACTCTCCAGGCTGGCGGATTCTTGCTCCGTGGATACCCTGGGGTCATCTTCCGGCGCTGTCTCGCCGTTTTCCCCTTTGCTTTCTTCGCCGTCCCTCTCCAAGAGCGGGTTGCGCTCCAGTTCCTGCTCCACGTAGTCGAGCAGTTCGATGTTGGAAAGTTGCAGCAATTTGATCGCCTGCTGCAGTTGTGGCGTCATCACCAGCGACTGGCTCCGCCGCAACTCCAGGCGGGGGGTTAACCCCATGCCGCGCACCCGCCCGGTTGGTGATTAAAGGCTGAACCTATTGCCCAGATAAACGCGCCTGACATCCTCGTTGCCCACAATATCCGAGGGCTCGCCTTCCATCAGAATCATCCCATCGTGGATGATATATGCGCGATCAATCACACCCAGCGTATCTCTGACATTGTGATCGGTGATCAAGACGCCTATGCCACGGTCTTTCAAATGCATGACCAAATCACGAATGTCGCCGATGGCTATGGGATCAATGCCGGCGAATGGCTCGTCCAGGAGAATGAAATTAGGGCTCGTGGCAAGCGCCCGGGCGATTTCGACGCGGCGGCGCTCGCCGCCAGAGAGCGCCAGAGCCGGGGCGCGGCGCAAATGGGTGATGGAAAACTCGGCCAAAAGCGCATCCAGCACTATTTCGCGTTTCTCATGGGATTTTTCCACTACCTCGAGAACGGCGCGGATGTTATTTTCAACGGAAAGACCACGGAAGATGGAGGCTTCTTGCGGAAGGTATCCGATGCCTAGCCGCGCCCGCCGGTACATGGGCAAATCAGAAATATCGTGACCATCCAAAACAATACTGCCGTAGTCGGGAGGGACCAGGCCGGTAATCATGTAAAAACAAGTGGTTTTGCCGGCTCCGTTAGGTCCTAGCAGCGCCACTACCTCGCCGCGTTGAATGGACATACTGACCTTGCGCACCACTTGCCGCTTTTTGAACCGCTTGCCCATGTTGTTGGCGTGAAGGCCACGGTTGTCGGTGACCAAACGTGGACCGTTGCTGTTAGCGGCGCCTTTGGGGGGGGAGGGATATTCCATTTGGCTTTCCATGATCTTGGTTTAACACCCTATCAGGCACAAGTTTATTTTTTCTTTACGTTACGCGGCGTAATCAGGCCATGCACCCGTTTGCCGCCAGCTTGCGAAGTCGAACAACTGTATAGCGTACTGATACCCGTGTTTAGGTTTATTTCGGCGCTACAGCCATCAAGCCGGTTCGAACCGCGGGTGATCGTAACCGATCCGGTGAGTGTGGCGATACCACTTTTAACATTATAGACGGATCGGTCCGCCGTCACCTTTTCCGTGGCGGTATCCAAGCGTACGTTGTCGAACGCCTCGATCCGGTGGATCACGTTTTTGCCTTCGCTGGTCTTGCGGAAATAAGCGGCCAGCAAATTGGCCCGTAACTTTTTATGCTCACGCACCGCCACCGCGTTGCCGCGGGCCACCGCCATTTGTTTCCGTTCCCAATATTCCAACTGCCTATCGGCGGTGATTTCGTCATCGCCGGCGACCAAGCGAACCTTGCCGCCGCTCAAAACGAAAATAGCATTATCGATGTCGTAAACCCCTTTTTCTCCGTAGGCGGTTTCGGTGGGCGTAACAATACGAACATGGCCGACCGCGTCGAGCCGTTTGATTACGGTGTCGCCGCCATCTTTTTCTTGGTAATGGGCGCGTAGCAGGTCGGCATGCACGGCAACGTTGCCGCGCACCGCGCGGGCGTTGCCGCGGGCCAGGAAAATCAAGTTGTTTTGCTGCCATTCAATGCCGTCATCGGCATAAATCTCAATGCCGGTCTCGGAATTTTGGGATGTGAAGTTTAAAGTTTGCGCGGATGCCGGTGAGGCGGCGAAAGATAAACCCTGCCCCAGCAGCGCCACCAGCAAGGCCAAGCCGATGATTCCCTTGTCAGGCATTACTGTCCCGTACTTCCGAGTCCGGGGTACAAAATTAGTTTTGACTTGCCGGTGAACTGAATGGTTCGGCTGTTTTGGATCAGGCGGAACCCCTCGGCCTTGAGAATGCCAAACGGTCCCTGGCCTTTGACCGGTTCGGCGCCGGAGGCGATGCCCTTGGCCAAATCGAAATAGGCTTTTGTCGTCTGAAATTCGTAACCCGAATCATGGAACATATTGACCGCGCCGGCCAAACCTAGGGTTTCCGCCCCGCGGTCGTAGGTTCCCGTCTCGGCGGTCAAGACCACCCAGGATCCGTCTTCCAAGGTGATGTCGGCCTTGGGCATCTCTAGGATCACGGCGGAATCCCTTTGCAACAGGTTTTTGGCTAAATCGGCGGTGACGGAATAGGTCTGGCTGTTATTGTCTGTTCCGATGTAACGGGGGTTAACCATGCTGGGATCTTCCGATGCTCCCATTTTCAAACTACTGAACTCGATTTGGAAACGGTTGTTCTTGACCTTCAGGTGGGGCCAGATGGCGACCATGATGATTATCAACACCGCCAGGAAGGGAAGAAACAACTTCATCCAGTTGACGAATCGGCTGTAAGTGGACGCGTGGTGGCGGTTCACGGCCTGTAAGGCGATTTTCTGACCGCTGGCGGGAACCGCGTTCATGAGCGAAAATTCATTCGTGATCAGGGATGGGTCGGTTGTCCGCATGCCCTTCCCTTATTTCACGCCACGCCGGCGCGTAAGCAGTCGTGAATGTGGATGATGCCGACGGGGCGGCTATCGACGACGACGAACAGGTTGGTGATGGCCCGCGAGTTCATAAGGCGCACCGCCTCGCTAGCCAGGGCGTCGGGTCGAATGGTCTTAGCTCCTCGGGTCATGATGTCGGCGCTCTTGCGGGTGAGTAAGTCCGGACTCATGTGCCGGCGCAGGTCGCCGTCGGTAATGACACCCTGAAGCAGGCCGTCGTCATCGACGATGCCGGCGCAGCCTTTGCTCTTTTCCGTCATCACCACAAGGGCGTCGGACATCGGCATGTCGCCTTTTACCAGCGGCAGCGCATCGCCAACGTGCATGACGTCGGACACCTTCAATAATTTTCGTCCCAGCCTGCCGCCGGGATGAAAAATATGGAACTTGTCCGGCGGAAATCCATCGCGCTCAAGCAGTGCCACGGCAATGGCGTCGCCCAAGGCCAACATAACCGTCGATGAAGTGGTCGGCGTCAGACCCATGGGGCAGGCCTCGGCGCTTGGCGGCAGGTTCAAAGTCACGTTCGCGGCATCGCAGAGGGCGCTGCCGGCGTCACCGGTAATGGCGATCAAGGGAATTTCAAAGCGCTTGGCATAGGCCACCAAGTCGGCCATTTCCACGGTTTCTCCCGAATTGGACAGGGCGATAATGGCGTCGCTCTCCGTGATCATGCCGAGATCGCCGTGGCTCGCTTCCGCCGGGTGGACGAAAAGAGCGGGGGTTCCGGTCGAAGCCAGTGTCGCCGCGATCTTGCGCGCTACATGGCCGCTTTTCCCCATGCCCGTGACCACCACGTGGCCGGTCAAGTTACCTAAAATGTCCAGGGCCTCGATGAAATTCACGTCCAAGCTCTCGGCGAGGGCCCGCAAGCCATCCGCTTCCAGGCCGAGAACTCGTTTGGCCGATTTCAGATCGGTGTGATCGGCGTCGATGCCCGAACGCATTATGACATTGGGAGGGGTCATCTGTTTTGGTTCCTATCGCGAGGGCAGCCAGGGTCGCGGGATTTGTTACCAATGCCCCGGCGCCAAAACCGGTTGCCGGGGCCGGCCCCGTGGCGGCGAGTCCGGGCCGCGCCCTTCGTTCAACGCTGACACAAATTTATGCTCATTCTCGTTGGAGCACTTCCGGTTTACATGGGTTTGCCTGAAACACTCAATATATATGTTTTAAATGCAAATGCGTCGCCGCGGATGAGTCCATCCGCTTGGGGTTTGCACTCATGTTCCCCCTCGGACTTTTGAAAGCATGCCAGAAACAACAATTTTTAAGAACGCAATAATCGCCTCTTCACCTTTGCCGAAGTATGCGCTTGAGACATTGATTCGTCAACAAAATCAAACGGTTTGATGAGCTTTGCCGGGTTGATCCGCATCAATGGGCAAAAATGTCTTCATCATCCCAACCCGCCAAGTCGAGTTCGACTCGGTGAATGAGAAACTCAAAACATGCCCGGGCCAATTCGGTCCGTCCCTCACGGGCGAGCATGACATCGAGTTTTCGGCGCAATTCGTGAAGATGAAGAACATCGGAAGCGGCATAAGCAATCTGTTTGGGCGACAGCACGTCCGTGCCCCAGTCCGACGACTGCTGGGCCTTGGACATTTCCACGCCCAGCAGGTCTTGGGAGAGGTCCTTCAGACCGTGAGAAGCGGTATAAGTGCGGACCAGTTTCGAGGCGATCTTGGTGCAATAGACGGGCTGGCAAAACACGCCCAGGGAGCGGCGCAGAACCTTCAGGTCGAAACGGGCGAAATGAAACAATTTGGTGACTTTCGCGTCGGTCAGCAGTGCCGCCAGGTTGGGGGCGTTGTATTCGCCGTTAAGGAACTGGACCAGATGGCACTCGCCGTTGCCGTTTGACAGCTGTACCAGACATAAGCGGTCGCGCCATGGATTGAGGCCCATGGTCTCGGTGTCGATGGCGACGCTGTCGCCGAAATCGAGGCCGCCGGGAAGGTCGCCCTGGTGTAGTTCAATAGATTGAGGTTTAACTTTCACCACCAGGGAGCCCTCTTTAGGAAAGTGACAGTGAAACCACTGCCCAGGATAATCTTGGTGCCCAGAAGAAGACTCGAACTTCCACGGCCTTGCGGCCACAGGTACCTGAAACCTGCGCGTCTACCAATTCCGCCACCTGGGCGCCGGAAAAACAAAATCCGCTGTTTGACGGCTTGGAAATAGTCGTTACCCCCCACCGCCTTGGATGTCAACAAGCTCTTGGGTTGGCGGTTCCCGGGCCTTTCATATTTCTCTTCAATGGGTCCGCCCGCCCCGATTAGGTTGACGGTGGCCTGCCCTCATTAAGTGGTCCACCGCTTAAGTTAGAGTTTGGCGCGGTTTAAGTTGATGGACCGGCCGAAGCCATTGGCGAGCGTAGGCCGGAACATCAACGTTGGGCAAGATGGTTTCTGGTGCCGGTGGTCTATA
>PVBE011841645.1_pt1 | contig 62479 bp, 63 predicted proteins | sample 1631181 | NCBI WGS metagenome assembly PVBE01 (sample SAMN08397723, study PRJNA350692) | Marine metagenome, whole genome shotgun sequencing project. | isolation source: water | place: Pacific Ocean | collected 2012-04
ACCATATGCAGGCAGTGGTCAAAGAAGACTGGTGCGTCGGTTGTGGTATTTGTTCTGGTGCCTGCCCGACGGTTACGCCTTTCAAGCGGTTCAATGAGGCGAACAGCGGAATAAATCTGGTGGATCGCGTAAATTTTGATGTGCTGTCTGCAGCACGGGAAAAATTGAGAGAAAGAACCAGTGCAGGGAAAATACTAGTCATTGGCTGTGACTATGGAACAGATGTTCGGCAGTTCGAAGATGAACAGGTAGTTGCGGAAACCCTGGAGTGTATTGGCCAGCTGCCACCTTCTTTTATGGATTATTTGTGTCGAAGGGAGGATGTGGAGGCAGTACTGATGACTGGATGTCGGTCTGATGATTGTTATCACAGGCTAGGTGTAGAGTTGCAACAGGAAAGGCTCGTTAGGTTAAGAGAACCACATCTCAAATATTCCGATGTTCGAGACAGGATAGGCAAATTGTGGATAGGGAAAGGGGGCGAGAAAGAAATCAGATTGCAACTGGCAGGAATTAAAAGACAACTGGAGGTAGAAGGTGTCTAAATTGCTCGCAACCATATCCGAGCTGGGGGCGCCGCGGATGATCGCACAGGTGGTCATTTATTTCTCTCTCGGGCTTTTGATGGCTTATCTCAGTACCTCACCCACCTATCGGTATGCTGATGATGAGGAAGTTGAGCTCAAGCTGGTTATCCGCCACAGTGGTCTATTTATAGGGGAGTGTCGCCCCATCAGCGATGCGGAGGCGGGGAAATTACAACCCAATATGCGCGTCCTGCAGGTTTGTCCCCGGGAAAAGTCTCCCATGAAAGTATCCCTTGCTATAAATGATACGCCTTACCATGAAGGTGTGATCATTCCGGCTGGCCTGCACAGCGATGGTATCCTCGCTCTCTATCGGCGTTTCATCCTGGAGGCCGGGAATATATCGGTACGGATGGCAATAGAGAATGGAAAGGATGGGTTGCAGGTCTATGAACAGGTACTGGATGCGCAACCTGCAGATGTTTTACTTTTGCAATATGACGATGCGGGCTTTAGCTTCTCAAGGGCCGTAGAGCACGGAGCAGGGTAGATAGCGCCTATTACATTGGTATCGCGCCAGGCGCAGGTTAGCTGAGAGCACTATCAATCTTGGCTGGAAGCATACTGGTAGACGACTGCCAGGAGCAGCAGCAAAGACCAGAAGTTGTGTATCCAGGCACTGAGCAGCGTCGGTTCTTCCAAAATACCCAGGGCAACCAGCCCAATCGCAATTGTTAGGGTAGAGATTGCTGTTTTTCCGGTGTTCTCATAATTCAGCGTCGCCGAAACGATAAGAGAAATGCAAAGCAGTATTGCTAAGAAGTGATGTCCCCATTCGATTGATGGACGCACATCTGAGAACAGCAGCCTCCCATCAGATTCCACTAGTTCTCTACTAATATTGAATGCATCAGCAATCTGTTCGACTGACAAGGGTCCGCAGCCCAGAAAACCTGCGCAGGTGCCTGCGGCGAAATTTCCGCTTACCCAGGCGCCTGATGCAACAACAATAGTAACCAGCCCTATGTTGGCAAGGTTCAGCCAACGCCTGGGCGTCATAGGGACATTTGCGGGGGGGTTGCGTAGTTGTAAAACGAGTAACCAGACGATTCCGGTCGTCAACATTCCGCCGGTAAGATTGACCAGGGTGACGGCCGGGAGCAGAATATTCGGCGTATTGATTCCCACCAGTGCCAGAAGAATCGTTAGTGCAAAACACAGTATGGCAAGTGTCGGCCGTATATGAATCTGCTGGCGGTACCAGATGCTAGTGAGCATTAGCAGGGTAGCGACGATGGCAAAAGTACTGGCCATGAGTCGGTGCAGCAATCGCAGACCTCTATTATCGTCGTCTGCGGTGATGGCAATACCAGGCTCGGGGTCAATGGCATAGTTTGATGCCTGACAATCGGGCCAGGGCAAACACCCTATGCTTGAACTGGCTAGTCTTATGTAGGCACTCAGACAAGCCATAGACAGGATCAGTGTCAATGCGATAATCGAGAGAGCGAATACGCGGCGTTCTATAGTGTTCACGGTTTTTTGCTTCTCACTGGTTTCCCATGATGATAGTCGTACTTTGCCCCTTCAGTGATCTGTAGGCGGGGAGCCTGATTGTAACGGCCTCCTGGGAACCTGTCAGGCCAATGGCGCCTGTCTCTCTATTTGGCTTCTCAAGGATCGCAAAACCTCCGCCAGGAGCTTTTCTCCCCATGGGGTTGATCAGTTGAATCCAGGCTACCGAACTGTCGGGGAGGGGCATCAATCTGCGCTTTCCTTGATTGTGCTCGTGTCTATCGAATTTTCTCTGCACGATGTTGATTGCTTCCTGGTAGGTCGTCAGCGTTTTTGTCTCCGACCTTTTCGGTACATCTTTCATAGCCATAGGAACCATAACGGCCGGCACACCGAAAATTATCGTTAAAAGCACTACGCCCCCTATACGGAGCAGGTTGTCCCTTCTCTTGGCGTCAATTATCTTGGTGTCCATCGGGTCACACCCTGAAAAAACCTGTCAGGCACGGATGCAGGGCAGGCTGTCTCAAAAAGCATTTCTAAATTGTAAAAGGGAGCCAGTATAACCAGTCATGCGGTTGGCAGGAATCCATGTATCGACTAAACCAGGCGCATAAAAAAGGCTGGTCAGTTGTCTGTTAAGACGTTTACTGGACCAGTCTTGATTTTTTGGCTTTAGCTTTACATGATCAGAACTTGGCTGTCACCATGAACCAGGCCTTGTCCGTATCAACTGAATGCCCATCTGAGTCGTAGGCACTGTACTTGAATAGTATAGACCAGTCATCATTGATCTTTTTGGCAATGGCAAGATTAAACTCACTGCCCAGATCACCACCACCGGATTCGGAAGAGTAATCATGGTAGACAAAGGTGACCTTGGTACCGGCTACCTTGCCGCCAATCTTGAGGAAGGTATCCTCAATCCCACCTGCAGGTGTACCCAGGAATTTGTCATTCCAACCCTGGTGTGCGTGCAATGATGCTAATGGTGTTCTAAATACACCGCCTGAATCGGCTTCCAGGACTTCATGGTTGATAGAGATCGCCACGGCGGGTGTTTTCACACCGATAGAAGCTAAAAAGTAGCCAATGGAATAGTTCGCTGTATTGTCCTTGTAATCCGACTGATCAGCATATTCCAGTGTGATGGGGATAGACCAGCCACCATCCAGCTTGAATGCATTCTGATAACGCAAACCAATAGTGCTGCTCGAATTGACAGGTGAATCCTCGATATCGAGGAAGTAGCCATAGCCAACCAGGGAACCGAAGCCCTCACTTTTATATTTCCAGTTAAGCAGTGTTATTGAAGAGTCCCAGTCCATGGCCTGGACACTACTATCCGGCCCAAAAATGCGAGATACGTTATCAATGTAGGCATAGGTGATGACATTGTTGGTCAAGCCTGTCAGCACAACCTTCAGGGCATCATAGGTTTGTTCGTTCTGACGCCAGCCGGCACCACCAACATAACGCTGGTTGTCGAGGAGAATGCGCTGACGACCTAAGCGAAACAGTGCATTGTCCGTTTTGTAGTCAACATAGAACTGGTTGAGATTCGTGCCATCGGGATCAGCTATGACCGGATACTGGCCATTTTTGCTATTCGCGAAGTTATAGAAATCATCGTCACCTATATAGGAGACATCATCCATTTCAGCGAAGACGCTGAATCCATTAAAGGAATCTGATTTGTAGTTGATTCGGGTTTTGAGTGTAGATGCGGTGGCATCTTTGCTCATGCCATCCTGATCCACATTTTCAAGTCGATACCTGAAGATTACTTGGGCCTGACCTGAAGTCATTGCTTCAGAGAAACTGTCTGCAGCCCAGGACGTTGAACTTCCCCCAACAACCACCGCTACAAGTAATAAAAACGCACACTTTTTTATATCGCATCTCCATATGCTTAAAAAATCGTACTTTAAGGGACTGAGACATACCCTACCATAATCGAGATCAAGGAAAAAAAGCTAAAGCAGGTGTTTAGGTCAGAATTTGACGAGAAAAAGCAGGCTAGCGCTTCTTCCCTTTGCGAACAAGTTCTCTGTGCCGGTGCTGTATTTCTTGTCCGCTAGGTTGGTTAGCTGCAACGCAAATTTGTAGTGTTTTGGGGTAACGAGGTTGAAATTCGCGTTAATGGTGGCGTAGCCGGCATAGGCTTCGTCCAGGAATGTATTCCTGACCAGCGTTCTTTCCTTTGTTTGAGAGGAGAAGCGTGAAAAGATATCAATCTCAAGCAAATTCTTGCTCAGGTTACGCGTTGCTTTGATACCAAGCGATCCTATGACCTTCGGGATACCACTTTTTTTGGTTTTCACGCTCTCATTCTCTAATTCGCGACTTAGCCAGGTTAGATTCGAGTATAGGGAAACATTCGTGAAATTGTATGCGGCAGCTATCTCAATTCCCTGACTGTTTGCTTCACCGATATTCCTGTAGATCTTGTCGCGTGATCCGAGGCACTGATCCCCGGTCTCACAAAACAGGTGGTCTATGTAGTTCTTTGCCCTTGTAGCAAAGGCGCCAACATCGAGGGTCATACTGTCTCCATTCACCCGTATGCCAAGCTCCATAGTCCTGGAAGTTTCCGGTTTTAGAGTGATAGAGGGGTTGATGTAACTGGACCCGGCAAAAGCTCCCACGGTCAGGTTTAGCAACGATGGGAAAATATACCCATCAGAGTAGTTGAGCCGCCAGGTCATATTGTCACTTGGGGAGTAAGTCACGGCAAAACTTTTTACGAGTTCGCTATCATCATAGTCGGGCAGTGTGTCGAACCGATTGCTGCGCTCGAGCTCACCTTCTACCTGGTAGTATCTTGCGCCCAGCAATAATGCCCATTGCTTGGTTAGAGAGATTTCCTCCTGGATATAAAATGCGAGCGTGCCCTGTGATGCCTGGTCGGTATTCAGGGTTGTCCTGCCCGGCAAGCCATTGATTGAACTGGTTCGAGTGATGATCTGATCGATTCGGTCCGAGACGTACTGAATTCCGGCTACCAGCTCCTGGCGGTCTCCTGGCACAAAGTTTACCTGTAGATTTGAGCCGATTGAAACGAGCTCGCTGTCAGTGATTATTGTCGTGTCGTTGCGTAAACCGGGGCCAAACATTAGCGAGGGGAAAGAATGGAATCCCCTCTCGCTGGACTGACGATAGGCGTCCAGTTGTACGGAGTCGATCCAGCTGGTGTCAGGCAACAATCTGTATGATGCGGATACCTTCTGCCGATCTCTCTGAGGTACATCCAAACCGAAATCAACAAAGGGTAGGGTGAACCTGATCTCCGGAGCAACATAGACTTCAGAGGATGAACTGAAATCCTGGTACCTTATGCGCAAATCCCATGACTCTGCTACCTTGCCAATGGAAAATGAAACACTATCACTCTCGTAAGCAGTATTTTCTATTGCCCCTGCAGGCGTTTCCCGCTCCTGTTGTTTGTTGTTTGTATAACCGAGTCGCCAGTCAAAATAAGGGTTTACCCCGCCCATTGAAGTCGCTACACGGACGCCGTTGGTTGCGCTGTCAACGGCAGTGCTGATTCGAGCCGAGAAATCGCCCTTCGACTGTTTGCGGGTGATAATATTCACGACGCCGCCCATGGCCTTGGGTCCATACAATACGGAGGCAGGTCCACGCACCAGTTCAATCCGGGATATCTCGCCGGGATCTATCAGTAGCGGGACGCCCACTTCCCGGTGATCGCCGAACTCCTGTCCATCGATGAGCATCGCCATTCGCCTGCCTTCTTCGCCACGAATGCGCAACCGCTGCTGGCCTGCCTGGCCTGCGTCTGAAAGGTAGATGCCGGGTATTTCACGTAACAGTTCTGCAAGCTGATCCACAGGCTTGAGGTCCAGCTGATCCTCGGACAGGACACTGACGGAATAGGGGCTATTCTGTAGAAGCTTTTCAGTACGTGTGGCGGTAACAACAATTTCTTCGAGCGTATTCTCGGCGAGTATGGGCAAACTTAGAGCCGTTAGAAAAACTACTCCTTGAATAGATTTGAGCATGCCGATTAGGTTCCAAGGCTGGTTAGATTGGGCTGATTATTCCAGAAAATGGGAATTTAACCATGTGACCGGTTTGATACAATGACTTCGATCAATAGACACTCACTCAATATCAATTTGCCTACCAAATTTCACGGTTACAGTCGTTTAGCAATGGTCTGTTCAAGCTTTTCATTTTCCTGACGATCTATAGGGGTTTGAGGTAGTACGCCAGCGGAACCCGACCGGATGATTAGGAGTTTGAATGGATCAACGGTAAGATAGGCCGCCCTCAGGAAAATTGGGTATAATTGCGCGCGAGGTTGCCAGAACCTCGTTGCGCTTACGCGAAAGCACTATTTTATTTTTAAGGAGATACTGGTGATTCGAATTTTTGTAGTTTTGACTCTGTTGGCAATTTCGGCTTCCTCATATGCTGGTGACGTAGCTGCTGGGAAAGCAAAATCAGCTCTTTGTACGGCATGTCACGGTGCCGCAGGCATCAGCCCCAACGACCAGTGGCCTAATCTTGCTGGTCAAAAGGAAGGCTATCTGCTCAAGCAGATCAAGGCTTTTCGAGATGGAGAGCGGATTGATCCGATGATGGCGCCGATGGTAAAACCCTTGTCAGATACTGACGTTGAGAATCTCGCGGCTTACTTCAGTAGCCTCAAGTAGACTCGGATGAAAGCATGGATCAAAGCATCACCTTCGATAGTGATCTGATACAGCGGTACAATGTTAATGGTCCTAGGTACACGTCATATCCAACTGCATTGCAGTTTGGAGAGTTCTATCCCGACGAATTTATAAAGGCAGTAGCCAGTTCCCGGTTGAATGACAGGGACATGTCCCTGTATGTGCATCTGCCATTTTGCGCAACGCTTTGCTATTACTGTGCATGCAACAAAGTCATCACGCGCAAGAGAGCGCCTGCTGCTGAATACCTGGACCTGCTTGAGAAAGAGCTCGACCTGGTTGCTCCACTTTTTGAGGGGAGGTTCGTTTCTCAGTTGCACTGGGGGGGTGGTACGCCAACCTTCCTTGAAGATGAGCAGATTTCAAGGCTAATGCGGGATATTCGCGCCCGCTTTGAATTTCGCAGTGATGTGGCTGGTGAATTCAGCATTGAAGTTGATCCGCGCACAGTTGATACAGATCGAGTCGTACACCTGAGGGAAGAGGGCTTCAACAGGCTATCCCTTGGGATACAGGATTTTGCGCCGGCGGTGCAAAAAGCCGTGAACCGGGTTCAGTCTTACGATGACACTAAAAGTGTCATTGAGGCTGCCAGGTTGTGTGGTTTTCGTTCCATATCTGTTGATCTCATATATGGACTGCCTTTCCAGTCCTATTCGAGTTTTCAGAATACCCTTAATCAGATAGTTAGTTTGCGGCCTGACCGGATATCCATCTATAACTACGCTCATTTGCCTGATCGTTTCTCGCCGCAAAAGCGAATACTTGCCAATGATCTGCCGAAGCCGGAAGAGAAGCTGCTCATACTCGAACTTTGTATCGAGCTCTTGACCGCAAGCGGCTACGTATATATTGGTATGGACCATTTTGCCCTGCCTGATGATGAGCTTGCCATCGCCCAGCGTGATGGTACTTTGCAACGTAATTTTCAGGGTTACTCTACATTTGCCGATTGCGATTTACTTGCGCTTGGTATTACGGGGATCAGCCATATCGGGGACTCCTACAGTCAGAATGCGAGGGAGATGGAAGCCTACAAGGAACATTTACTTGCTGGCCGACTCCCCCTGGAGAAGGGGGCCGTCATTGATGAGGACGACCAGGTGAGAAAGGAAGTCATTAACGAATTGATCTGTAACTTCAAGCTGCAATTCCGAGCCGTGGAGGAAAGGTTTGACGTTGTTTTTACTGACTATTTTGCTAAAGAGATTAATTCACTGAAACCCATGATAGAGGATGACCTTATAAATCTGGATAGCGATGCTATCACCGTGACATCAAATGGCAGGCTTTTTATCAGGAATATCTGTATGGTTTTTGATCGATACATGACAGAAGCAGTCGCCGAAAAAAGATTCTCCAAGGCTGTATGAAACTTTGGTTGGCGAGAGCCGGCCTGCTCTGATCCTGTGCAGGTAAAGGATAATCTCACCGAGGCGTACTAGTGGAAAACCTTGAGTATCTGGCGCTCAATTTGTCAGTACGATAAAGGGGAGTTAGGGGATCGCCTTTGTTGGAGTGCTGTTTCCATTTGCTACAGCCTATTCACTAACCTATTTGTTCTGGCATGACTTCAATTTAGCATTGTTGTGCGGCCTGACAATGACCGCGACAAGGATGAATAGTTAGGGGTAACTCTTCAACAGTTCATTGAATGATTTAAGTAAGGCGATAGATGCTCTGCCCGTATGCATGTATTCCCCCTGGCCTACATCATGAGTTCTCTTGACGCTGCCGGACCATACGGTTGTCTGGGTTTTGGTATCCCGCATATCCACGATGATTTTTGCTATAAAACGGATGTCTCCTCCTGGTGCTATTCGCTCATCGAAGCCATCGTGCTCTAGTTTGGTGCCAAGGTTTTGCTGCTCTTACCTCAGCTCAACCTCCAGGTTAGCTTTTTCGGATACAGGTTGAAGGCTATAGTTGGCAAATGCGACGCTAAAACTATTCAGCATTATTGGGCTGAGGAATCCCGGGATATTCTTTGCACTAACCATGAAGGTCCGATACTCGGAATTTGAGCAGCAAACGTCAACACTACTGCTTATTCCAGAGTGATTGCTTGTACAGGCGATCAAAAATGATAGTACAAGGTAGAGAAATAGAATTTTCATTGAACCATTCCTCCTGTCTATCGTTGGCCTCTGCCAGCTTGCTAGTCAACCATGAAAAAGAACATCTAGGAAGCTACAGGTTTGAATTCAAGCCCGCATTGATGGAAGTCACTAAAAAAGAGTATTCCAGCAAATCCAGCGCTAAAAATAAGCCTATAATTTCTAATAATTGTGAGTAATCTTTCCAACAAGCCGGCCAGTCATTGATATAAGTCAATGAGATCGTAGTTGGACAGGAGCAAGCTTCTTTATTTAGACGGCATGTTAAATATCCGCGGGACAAGTTACAGGGGCCTGGAGTTCAGTTTGTTAAGGTATTGTGATCGTTTCAGGGTACGATTGCTATTACCTGAACTCCGGTCCCCTTCTATTTTTTCAATCTATTTTCTCAATCTTTTTTGTTCGGACCTTTTACGGTCCATTTTTCCACTCGATAGTGCTCACTTTATTTGGTTCTAGCTCTAACTGGCACTAAAAGGGCCTGTTAAGCGTCTGGCAGGTCGCTGTGAGCGATTTCACAGAGATACCGGCGATCAAGTATTTCAACCTCTTTTCCCTCCACCTTAAGTCCACCGTTGTATTGCAGACGGGTAAAAACGCGGCTGACCGTTTCCACGGCGAGCCCGAGGTAGTTGCCAATGTCAGTTCTAGCCATGGGCAACCTGAATAGGGTAGAGGACAATTTACGCTGCTCATAGCGAAGGGACAGATTCAGCAGAAATGAGCCGATTTTTTCCTCGGCTGTCTTCTTGCCAAGCAGCATCTGCAATTCCTGGTCTTCCCTGATTTCACGGCTGAGAAGCCGGTACATATGAGACTGGAGGTTGTAGATTTTTGATGACAGCGTTTCAACCTGGCTGAATGGGATCTCGCATATCGCCGTTGTTTCAAGTGCTTTGGCGGAGCTTACGTGTTTACCTGTATCAATGGCATCCAGACCAAGAATCTCTCCTGGAAGGAAAAACCCGATGACCTGTTCCTCGCCATGTTCATCAATATTGTAGGACTTAATGGCCCCTGATCTAATCGCGTAAAAGGAAGTGAAAGTTGTACCGGTTGTGAACAAATCTTCTCCACGCTGTAGTGGCTTGCCACGCTTTACGACCCCATCCACCTCATCCATTTCCTCATGGGTGAGAGAAAAGGGTATACACAGGGCGTTAAGCCCACATTGCTGACAGGAAACAATAAACTTATCGGTTTTTCTCATAGCTCAGGGTAAAAGTGCTTCTATGTCCTTATTAAATACTCAAATTCCTTGGCTCGCGCCTCGACCGTGAAACCTCTGTGATACACAAAAATACCTACCAGGTCTTAATCATGGTAACGGTTGAAATGGCGGCAGCCTGATTATCTGGGAATTGTACCGGAATATTGGGGAAACTGCCTAATTTTGTGAGCCATCCCTGGCCAGGCTAATTTGGACATCCGCATCGGGCATGACAAATCCTTGTTGCCGTGCCGAGCCTAATTTGGAGAGCAAGGGCAGCAGCCTACCTTTCCCTCAATGCTACTCCCGCCTTTGTCTATTCCGCTGCCACCGTAATGCTTAGCGGTTTGGGCTTTTCAGTCTTGGGAATAGTTATCTCGAGAACTCCATTTACGGCTTTCGCCTTGACCGAATCCTCTCTGGTGGACTCAGGCAGGGTAAACTGCCTGAAGAAGGAACCGTAGGTTCGCTCGCAGCGTCTGTACCCGGTCTTTTTAACGTCTTTTTCTGAGGACTTTTCACCCCTGATCGTAAGAATACCCTTGTGCAGGGTCACTGCTACCTCGTCTGGGTTAACCCCCGGCAGGTCTGCCGAAACAGTGAAGGCTAAGTCGTCCTCCTTGATGTCTACCCGCGGTGACCAGTTAGCAGTCTCATAGGCATCGGGTTCATACCTACTGCGGTTGTCAAACATACGGCTCAAGTCCCTGTGAATCTCATTTAGGGCACCAAAAGGTAATAATTGGCTCATTCGTCTTTCCTCTGTGAATAGAAGTATCTGGTATCAACCTGTTTGTCAGGTCGAAAAGAGAAGATTCAAGAGGCGTTGAAACAATTCTTATAGATTGATCAATATCACTTGAACTTTTTGCTGAAGCCCTTACATTATTAATAGGGATTGATGGAGAGTGTCATGGATTTTGACGCCTTTAAGTGTACTCTGGTCGACACACGGGAAGAACTGCTGGGTCGCCTTGGAAGAACGCATCATCATCTCTATGAGCGTGAAGAAAGAGTCAGCGCTAAATTCTCTGAACAATCCCAGGAACTAGAAAGCCAAGAGTTGATCCTGAACCTTGAAGAAGAGGCTCGGGCTGAACTCAAGATGATTGAAGAGGCGCTGGTTCGAATTTCTGATGGAACCTACGGTACCTGCCAGAAATGTGGTGAGCAGGTTCAACAAAAACGACTTATTGCAGTTCCACATACGAGATACTGTATTGACTGTGCCATCTAGCAGGCTGCTGATGGGCAGGCCGCTAGACAGATACATGGATGTATCGGCCCCCAATCAACGACGGTCGATAGGTCGCCAGCGGGTTGAGGCCTGCGACCCTGAACAGGTGCAGGAAAGCACTTATGCAGCAACATGCTAGAGGATGAAGGCCATGCTAAACCTTAAGAAAGTTATTGTTGTGATTGATCCTCACAGTGAATCACAACCTGGGCTCCAGAAGGTGTTGCAACTTGCTAAATTTATGGATTTTGATTTGAAGCTAATTGCCTGTGAGTACACCCAGTACCTAGTAGAGGGGTATTACTTCAATGCGGTTGATGTTCTAGGTTTGCGAAACGAATATCTCGAAGAGAGAAAGGTGATGCTTGAAGCGCTGGCTGAGCCGTTGCGTGCAAATGGTCTGGTGGTCGAAACTGAAGCTTTCTGGGCTCACCCGGGGCATGAAACGATCGTGGCTGAGGTCGAGAGTTTTCAGGCGGACCTTGTGGTACATCACACGAGGAGACATGGTGCAATTTTGAGAATGTTCCTAACAAATGATGACTGGCAACTGGTTCGTTATTGCCAGGTTCCCCTGCTTCTGGTTAAAGAAAACCTTTGGAAGGAAACGCCGGCAATTTTAGCCGCTGTGGACCCCATGCACTCACGCCACAAGCCGGATGGACTTGATCACAAAATACTGAGAGTTGCTGGTGACGTCGCCGAGAGGGTCCAGGGAGATGTCTTTGCTGTGCATTCTCATAGTCAGATACCCTTGTCTGGTACCTATCCGGACCAGGCGAAGAAGGAACATAGGGAGGCATTTGAAAACCTTATGAAGGATTTCGACATTCCCACGGTAAGGCAACATCTATTGGAAGAAGCACCAGAGTTCGCCCTGAGACAACTTGAACGAGATCTTTCCATTGATGTCGTAGTGATGGGCGCGATATCAAGGAACATCTTGTCAGATGTATTCATCGGCAATACCACGGAGAAGGTACTGGATTACCTTGAAAGTGATGTTCTGGTAATCAAACCTGGTGATTTCAAAACACGGTTAACCCCATAGACCTATTAGCAGGAGGCTGTCATGGCTACTTATAAGAAGATACTAATTGCACTTGATTTTCAGAGTGATAACAGCGAGATACTCGCCAAAGGCAGAGAGATAGCAGGGGACAACGCTGCTGAGATTTTTCTGGTTCATGTCAACGAGCCACTGGCGATCGCCTATGCCACGGATGGGATGAACTGGAGTGATCAGGTCGTTTCTCTTGAAGTGAGCATCAGGAAAGAGTCCGAAGCGCATATGGCCAAGCTTGGGAAAGAGCTCAATTTGCGTTCAGAGAACTGCATCATTAAGGAAGGAAGGCCATCTGCTGAGATTCACGCAATTTGTAAGGAGAGAGATATTGATCTGGTGGTGCTTGGTACTCATGGGCAGTCAGGGTTGCAGTTATTGTTGGGTTCGACCGCTAACAGTGTATTGCATGGATCGACATGTGATGTGCTGAGTGTACGGGTAGGTAAATAGCACTGGCAATTTAGCCTTGGCGGGTCAGAAACCTGACCCGAATGGCATTTACTTAAGCTGCTTTTGTTACGCCTGGTTGAAGGGGCTCAAACTCAGTTTTTTAGGGATCCTGCACTCGGTTCAGTTAATGCGACTTAAGTAAGTGCCGCTCGTGCTTGATCCCTTAACACCGCTCCTGAAGAAGACCCTCAGACCCGTTCGATAATTACCGCGGGTGCCATCCCTCCACCTGTACACATAGTAACAAGACCTGTTGTCAGGTCGCGCCGTTCAAGTTCATCCAAAACTGTGCCAATTAGAATCGAGCCAGTCGCTGCGATTGGATGCCCGAGCGCCATGGCGCCGCCGTTAACATTCACCTTGTCCAGGTCGAGTTCAAGATCCCTGATAAATTTTGCGGCAACGACGGAGAACGCTTCGTTGACTTCAAACAGGTCAATATCGTCGGTGGACATTCCGGCGCGGGCAAGTGCTTTTTGTGCTGCTGGTACGGGTTCATTTAACATCAAAGTGGGGTCACCGCCAACCGTCGCCATTGCGCGGATTCTTGCGCGTGGTTTCCAGCCAACCTTGTCGGCGTACTCCTGGGTAGACAATATAATCGCCGCAGCACCATCAACGACGCCAGAGCTATTGCCAGCATGGTGCACGTGGTCAATTTTCAAATCAGGATATTTCCTTGCTACCAGTTGAGCAAAGGTTTCCCCCGTATTGTCAATTGGCATTCCCATGAATTGATTGAATACGGTTTTTAGGCTCGCGAGGGATTCCATGCTCGTGCCAGGTCGTGGGAATTCTTCTCGATCCAGGGCTACTGAGCCATCATCGTTGCGAACCGTGATGAGGCTTTTGTCGAAGTGACCATTGTCAATTGCGTGTTTTGCACGTGTCTGGCTTTCCACTGCCAGGGCATCAAGCTCTTGCCGGCTGAATCCTTCCAGGGTTGCAATCATGTCTGCACATATACCCTGGTGGGGTTGTGGATGCAGGTCTCTCAGGTGAAGGTTGCCACCATCAACTGTCATATTGTTGGTGTCATTCGTTAGTGTACTTGTGTAGGACATCATCTCGACACCTCCAGCAACACACATATCATCCATACCACTCATGATGTTTGCTGCTGCCAGGTTGACCGATGTGATGCCGGAGCCACAAAACCGGTCCAGGGTCATTGCGCTGGCCTTGTTGCTCCAGCCTGCGTCAAGCGCTGCCATCCTGCCTATACAATAGCCCTGTTTACCGACCTGTGAACTGCAACCCACGACGACATCGTCAATTTCATCTGTATTGAGGCTATTGCGTTCTTCAATAGTTTCGAACACCTGGGCCAGCAGTCGTCCAGGGTGAAATTCTGACAAGGCGCCCTTGCCAGCCTTACCTATGCCTCTTGGTGTCCTGGCTGTATCGATGATGTAAGCATTGGTCATCGTGGTTTCCTTTAGTGAAGATTTGAGGACCGGATAATAAACCGGTTTTGGTGTTCTACCAAGTTCGAGCTTCTTCTTTGCCCGGTTTTAGTATCGGAGCAGGCACGATATGATTACCAGGGGTAGCGGCTGCTATAGTCATAGCACTGCTACATGACGGCATAACCTTTGGAGTAAATACTGATGGCAGAAAAATTTGACGCCTTGAATGAGCATCACATCGATTTTATTCAACAACAGCATATGTTCTTCGTTGGCACGGCCGCTGCTGAGGGTACTGTCAACTTGTCTCCAAAAGGAATGGATTCCCTGCGAGTTATTGACGGCAGCACGGTTGCCTGGTTAAACCTGACGGGCAGCGGCAACGAAACGGCTGCTCATCTATTGCGAAACAATCGTATGACGCTCATGTTTTGTTCATTTGAGAAGCAGCCCTTGATTCTTCGCATTTACGGGGCGGCGGAGGCCGTTCATCCAAGGGATGAAAAATGGGAGAAGTATCAGCAGAGCTTTCCAGATTTTGTCGGCACAAGGCAATTTTATGAGATTCGAATTGACCTGGTTCAGACCGCCTGCGGTTATGCAGTGCCGTTCTACGAGTTTAAGGGAGAACGATCCACGTTAACCAAGTGGGCGGATAAAAAGGGCCGTAGTGGCGTAGAAGACTATTGGCGGGAGAGCAATCAAATTAGCCTGGACGGATATGAAACCGACATTTTAGATTAGCAGGTTGTTGAAAGAGTGCTTTCATGTTGCGCGCATTGTATTCCTTGATTGTATTACTTGCAGGAATCATCAGAGGCGAACACTTTTCTCAGATTCAAAAATAGTCAGATCTTCCACCACTTCTCTGTGGAGCAGGTTCTGACGCTCGAGATATATCACGTGAGCGATAGTTTCTCCGGTGGCAAACCATCGTTGCATGACCGGGAAGTCGTCCCAGGACTTTGCCCTTATTGACCAGGTCATTCGTGCGGCTATGTCATAGGCGCTCATATTGCCTTGTTTGAGAATATCCAGTACTTCATTCGCCCTTTCCCGGTGATGCTTAGTGAGTTGATCTATGCGCTCGTAAAAATCAGCGATCAGGCTTCTATGTCCCGGCAGGCACTTGTCGACTTCCAGCTGCGAGACTTTTTGCAGACTGTTGATATAGTCCGCCAGAGGGTCTGCGTCATCGGACCATGTGGCGATGTTCGGTGTAATATCTCCAAGTACATGATCGCCTGAGATGAATAGTTTGTGGTCAGCGTCATAAAGACAAATATGACCATCCGTGTGCCCCGGGGTATCTATAACCTCAAGGTGGTATTCGCCTACATCAAAGCAATCACCTTCATGCAGGTCGATGTAGTCAATGTTCATTGCAGAACTGTATTTGAATCCCGGGTGGTTTTGCATTGATGCCTCAAGGTCAGCCACCGGGAATCCACTTCTCCTCGCGTAGTCTCCCATGAAACCATCTTTTGACCAGGTGTCATTGTTATTTCTAAAGGAAGGGGAATCCAATGACCCCATGTATATTTTTGAACTGCTTGTCATGAGGGTTGAGATAAGACCCTGATGATCTGCATGCAGGTGAGTTGCGATAAAATCTGTTCTCTTGAGATCTACATCGAGGCTTTCCAGGCCGGCCTCCAGAACTTCCTGGCATTCAGGTCGATTCATCCCCGTGTCAATTACCAGGTTTCGATCACCTGAGGTAATGACATAAGAATTGATTTCCTTGAGCGGATTGTCAGGCAACGGCACGACAATTCTGTACAGATTGGATGCTACTTCTTCTGGCATACAGGCCTTCCCATTTGTGTTTGGGTTGATACTACCATCAGACCACCAATATTCTGCCCCTTTCTTTTTCTCCGCGCCATGATCAAGCAGGCGAACAGATGGTATGCTTGAGTAGAGTTGGCGAATACATCCGCATAAATATTTTGTGGGAAACCGAAACTGGGCTACTAATGGAAGACTCCACCACCAGGTCTGAACCTGGCATAAACAAAACAGCTCTGCTCATCCTGATAGTTGCAGGGCTTCTTGTTGCAACGATGATTGCTGTTGGCGTATTACAGAAAGAGGAAGAGCACCTGGTCCCGGAATCACTCGTGGAATATGTCCTGTGGGACCCCCAGAAAATTGATCCTTTCTTACTGGTAGATTTCAATGGCAACGAATATGGTATTGGCCAGCTGGAGGGCAAGTGGACGTTCATTTTCTTTGGCTATACCTCCTGCCCGGATGTTTGCCCTGTAACACTGGCAAACCTAGCGATGGTATTTCGTCAGTTGGAGTCAGCCGGCCTTCCGATGGCAGATCTTCAGGTACTATTCATTTCAGTCGACCCGCAAAGAGATACACCGGCAGTATTGAAAGGATATGTTCCTGGGTTTGATGACCGTTTCCTGGGTGTTACGGGCGACAAATCAGCACTGGATAGCTTCACCAGGCAGTTTGGGGCCCTCTACTTCCTTGATGAGGAGGATGGTGCGGGGAACTATCTGGTGACTCACAATTCTTCACTATTCCTGGTCGATCCAAAGGTCAGGCAGTTTGCTCGCTTTGCGGTGCCACACCTCCCGGATCAGATCGCGGATGCTTTCATCCGTATCTATAAGCACTATGGCGATGCCGGTCAAAACGGTACTGGCGAAGAAGAATAGCTTCCTTGGTTCAGCAGGGGCAAGCTCTTGGTGTCTACGAGTACAGCGACTAAAAGTACTGCTTTTGCAATAAATTTTTAGCGTGATTTATGGAAATAAGACTTGATAGTAATGGTCGATTAAGGTTAAATTTTATCACCCCAATTAGCCGTAATCCGATACCTGAAGAGATTGGAGCGGCAACCCTGTTTTTGGCTGAATTTTCTTTTTGAAAGGGAGAAACAAAAGGATGTCAATCAGTCGACCAATAAAGCTAGTTTCAGTGTCATTTCTGACACTGTTCGTTTCAATTTCAAGTATTGCTGGTGCCGCCCCGATACCGGGTTGGCAAAATGCGGAACAGGATTCTAAGGATGCACCCCTTATAGATCCGATGTTGCTGTACAACGCTGGTGGGCTGGACGGTAAGGTTGCCGTTATCGGCATCCCCAGTATGCGAACCTATCGGCATATAGACGTAGGAGTCGATCTCCACGAGCCTGTTTTCAGTGGAACCAATGCTGGCAATAAGAATGGTTCACCAGATGGCAAATACCTCTATGTAAATGATAAGGGTGCAAATACCATCGGTATTATCAACCTGCAAACAGGTATGCTTGAGCGCCTGATATCACTTCCACTTCCATTTGGTGTTCACCATATAGCGCTGGATGATACGGGCAAGTTCCTCTATGGCAGTGGTGAATATTCAGGCAAGATGTCCAAGACTGAAATATCGACCGGCAAGACCCAGGTCATTGACTGGGGTCCTGCACCGAGCGCGCCTGATTACTTGGATGTTGACAAGAAGGGACGCTACGTTTTTTCCGGTAACTACTACCATTCGACTGTTGGCGTGTTTTCAACCAACCCATTCAAGTTCATCAAGGAAATTCCGGTAGGGAAAAACCCACACGGAACAGATATTATACCCGAGAGTACGCTGGTCATTGTGAGCGACAAGCTGTCGGCTACCATGACAGTGATCGATGTAGAAAAACTGGCGGTCAAGAAAGTTCTGCCGACCTGTGCCGGGCCGCTCCACTCGGTCATGGATGTTTATGACAAGGACGGAGGAACCTACGAGCCAGGCAAGGATAGTACTGAAGGCTTAACTTCAAAGTATGCCTATGAAAGTTGCTTCGTGTCTGACTCCAACGTAAAGATTGACCTGAAGTTGCTTGAAGTTGTTGACGAAATCCCAACCCATTACAGAACAGGGCACATTGCCATTAGTTCTGACAACAGCTATGTGTTTGCACTCAACAAGTTCTCTACTGGACTCTTCAGCCCGACCGGTGTTGTTTATCCGGTGAACTTCGAAATGTGGGATGCTCGCGAATCTTCGCCCACCTACGGCAAGACTATGAAGATTACTCCAGTGGATGGCGAGCCGCACAACGCCAAGTCCATTCATGCATATCAGATCAAGCGATGGAATATGGGTCAGGCCGAGAAGGGCGGTCTGATAGATGGTAAAACGCCTGTGATAGATCCTGCGCACCGTGCAGATGTGAGAAGGTTCTTAATACCCAAGTCAAATGCGAAGCCAGGTATCCGCATGGTGGACGGGGTTAAGGAGATTCATGTCAAGGCATTCAGCTACGGTTATATTCCAAGGAATATCCGTGTCAATAAAGGTGAAAAGGTACGATTATTTGTAACCAATATCGACCGCGCAGCAGGGATTACCAAAAACCCGGATGTCACCATGGGCTTTACAATCTATGGACCTTATGGACTGCGAACCAACCTGGCGGCCCCAAGGGGTGTTACCGCGGTCAGTGAGTTTGTAGCTGACATCTCCGGTGAGTATGCCATTTTCTGCCAGCACTTCTGTGGTCCATTGCACCTTGAAATGCGAGGCTCTTTCTTCGTCGATGATCCTGATCTCGGTGATTCGAATTTGTCTGTGGGAGACTATGCGGCAGCGCAAAAACTTCCCGGTCTGGTAGAAGAAGGTGAACTGGTTATAGCTGAGCGAGTCGACGGCTTTTAGTCTTGAAGATTAAAAGGTGGTTCCTGCTTAGCATGGTGACCCTCCTGGCTGCTTGTAGTAGTGGCACGCCCAATGTGCCGGAGGAGGGCCCGGATGTAGTAGCCTCGCGCTTTTACGAATATATTTCGGAAGCCAAGCTGCGAGGCGGTGCTGCACCAGCACGTGAGGCATTCAAGCTGATTAATGTCGATGCATCTAAACTGAACCAGTCTCAGTTCGTAGAAATCATCAAGCGGTATCCACCGGGTTTCAGAGTCGAGCTGACGGGGGCTGAAATCAGCAGCGAGAAGGCCCTGGTAACGATCGTATACAAAATGCCTTCCGATTTTGGAGAGTACTCGGTCAATGGTGAAGTCTCGCTGGATCTGGATCTGCAAACCAATAGCTGGAAAATAGACTTCACCGGTGAGAATCATGGACTGGGTCAGGCCGATTTGGTCGGGACTGAGGACAGTTAGTAATGTTCAAGAAAGCAATGGATGCGCTCAGAGGTAGAATAGCCGCTCAAATGGAGAAGCCGGTTCCATCGCATGTAAATATCTTTTACTGCTTTGGTGGTATCTCCCTGCTGCTGATTCTGCTGCAGGTTCTCACCGGCATGTTCATGCTTTTCTACTTTACACCTGAGCCCGAAAAGGCCCTGCTGAGTATTGAGGCTATGAGTAATGAAGTCTTTGGCGGCTGGCTTTTGCGGGATGGACACAGGTGGGGGTCTACGATCCTGCTGGCTTTTGTGTTCTCCCACATGATTATCGTTTTTTATTTTAAAGCTTTTCAAAGTCCACGGCAGATGACTTGGACTTCAGGCGTTGTGCAGTTGGTAATCGTCTTCCTGATGGTTACGACGGGTGTACTTCTGCCGTGGGACTGGCGAGCCTACTGGGCTTACGCCATATGGATGGACTATATCGGGACCTGGCCTCTGATCGGAGAGTATCTCAGTGAAGTTGCTCTGGAAACCTTCACCCTCAACAGGGTCTTTTATACGCACGTGCTTTTTCTTCCATTACTGCTTGGTGGGTTTCTGCTGTTCCACTTCAAGATGGTTAGAAAGTATGGCATCTCGGAACCGTTGTAGGGTTACTGATGATGACAGATAATACGAGAACAATTAGAAGGGAGCCGAAGTACGACCCTCCCTACCCACAGAATTTCTATGCCTTCTGGCCTGGCCATGTACTCAGGGCTTTTGTATTACTCCTGGTGGTTTATTCGGCAGTCCTGATTCTGGCATCCCTGTATCGCGTTCCAATCGATCCGAACATGCCGCCACTACCCTATGAGGGTGAAAACATACCGGCGCCGGAATGGTACCTGTTCCTGGTGTTCCAGCCATTCTGGTACATGACAGGGGAAGACGCCAAGTGGTTGTCAGTGGGCACTTTTTGGATTCCTGCTGTTATCGTTCTTGCCCTGTTCCTTGTGCCTGTACTGCTGCGAAAGAAGGAGAAACCAGCATCAATGGCGCCCTGGAAAAAGGCAACCCTTGCTCTCATTGCGCTGACCTTTTGGGGGCTGGGCGGTCTGGCGGTTGCCGGTAGTGGCTATCCAGCAAAAACAACGGGCTGCCCGTCGTGTCATAACCCCATGATGGGTGCAAGGCAGGCGCTGCCACCGGCAACCATGGGCGACTACTACAAGATCGAACGGCAACGACAGATAGACCTTGGTGGCTATCGTGCAGGCGATACATCCGAATTTGGTGGTTCCTACAAGGACGCCAATTGGCAATTGCGCCATTTCTATGAACCGACGATGACCTGGTGATGGAAATGGCCAGATTAACCAACCTCATCGCCTTTATCATTTGTCAGTTGCTGCTATGTAACCTCGCATCTGCTCAGGGTGCCAACGAATCATCACCAATTACTGAATTTGAGTTGCCGGAGTCGCTAAGTGCTTCCTTTGCAATTGATATGGATAGGGATGGTCGCATCTGGTTTACCGAGAAGGTGGGCAGGAATCTCGCCATGTTTGATCCTGATGGCGAACAATTTGCGGTTTACCCACTACCGGATTCCTGGGGCAGGGTTGGTCCATCACAACTTACGGTCACAGGAGGAGACGTCTGGTTTACCATCCGACGCTGGGCCGACGATGTTACCCAAACCAATGTCCTCGGTAAATTCTCGACATCGACAGGGGCTTATGTCCGCTACGAAATTTCCCTTGATGCATCACCTCAGGAAATAGTGGCTGATGACAAGGGTATGCTGTGGCTGCTTGCGGCTGATTCGAATCAATTGTTTCGAGTGGACCCGGTGAACGGAAAAGTCCTGAGTTATGAAATTCCAACGCCTAACAGTAATCCGCAGGGACTTTCAGTTGGCCTAAATGGCGATATCTGGTTCAGTGAGCCAAACGCTAATCAGATTGGTAGGTTTTCCTCGGGATTTTTTGAAGAATATAAAGTCCCAACTGCGTTCTCAAACCCTGGAGATACCGCTGTGGACGATCAGGGAAATATCTGGTTTGCCCAGCGAGCCGCGAATAGGCTCGGCGTGCTTTATCCCGAATTAAATCGTTTTGATGAGGCGTTGGTACCGACCATCGGCGCGCTACCGCATGCTATCGAATTGGATGATGATGGCAGGGTGTGGTTCCTGGAGTACCGGGGTAATAAGGTTGGCGTTTTCAATCCCACCCTGGCGAGGTTTGATGAATTCGAGATTCCAAGATACAACACCTTTCCTGGAGAAATGGTTTTTGATCCTAAAAGAGGTGCGCTCTGGTTCACTGAAAGCAATGCAGAAATCACTCAGCTGGGCAAGTTGTCAATAAATTTGGCAAATCTGCCGGCGATTTCCACCGTCACTAAGGGTGGAGAGACGCGTATCGCGACAAGAACTGCAACCGGCGGTGCACAGGTTGAGTATTCAACCTTGTATACAGCTCTGTCACTGGCCGCACTACTTTTTGTTGCTGGTGTTTGGGTTGCCCTAAGACAGAGAGAGGTTGGTTAGCATGATCGCTCTCAACATGATCGTAAGAAGAGGCGTTGTGACGAGTAAGAGTGTTGTGACGAGCAAAATGCTGGCGATTACGCTGGCTGTTGTTAGTATCCTGTTCGCCGGTTCACTCGTTGCCGTCCAGGTTACCCAGTCCTATTCTATCCCAACAGCTCACTCAGCTACCACGAGGATGGTAACGCAGAAGGACAACATCTGGTTTGTCGAATACAATGCTAACAAGATTGGCCAGTTCAACAGGAAGAATCATGTTTTCAGTGAATTCGATATTCCGACCAAGAGAAGCCAGCCATCTGACATAGCCCTCGGTGCTGATGGCTCTCTCTGGTATACCCAACAGGATGCGAATCAGATTGGTCACTTTAATCCTGTTACCAAGGCCTTTAAGGAACATGACATTCCAACTCCCAACAGCCTGCCGTTTCGAATAACCACAGATGCAAACGGTGATGTCTGGTTTACGGAGCACTATGGCAACAGGATAGTCCGGTTTAGCATAGCCAACGAGAAGTTCACGGAATACGTAGTACCAACAGCATCGAGTAGGCCTGCTGGTATTGAGGTTGATAGTGCAGGGAGAGTATGGTTCCTGGAAACCCATGGCAATAAGCTCGGTTTTCTTAATCCAGTCGATGGATCCTTTAGCGAGTTCGCACTGCCTGAACCATTTGCAGTACCGATTGATCTGGTCATTGATGAGCGTGGCGTGATCTGGTTTGGCGGCAGACGGGGTAGCACACTGATGGCGTATGATCCAAGCAGGGAGGCATTCGAAGTGCATGCCATTCCGGGCGGGGGTGTCATCGGAGGATTGACTGTAAATAGCGTGGGCAAAATATTGTTCGCACTGGAAAATTCAGGAAAAATTGGGTTATTCAACCCTGTGAATGGAGAATTCAAAATTGTTAGAGCTGTGCTCGAAGAGAGCAAGCCCTACGGTATTGAAACAGATGATGAAGGCAACATCTGGTTTGCCGATTTAAAAAGGAATGTACTATGCAGATTAGATGGTCAGGTTTTGTCGTTAGTAAAATGAAGAGAAACCCAAACACAACAGGGGGTATTGAAATGAAAAGTAAACAGCAAACGTTTCTGCAAGCCATACTGGTGGGTATCGCTGTGTTATTGGCGAGCACTCAAGTGACTGCAGCCGACAAAAGGTGTAATGCTGAAGGAAAAAAGGTCGAGTGTCCTGTCCAAAGCGATAAAGTATTGCGGGCGGCTCAGGAAGCTTATGAAAAGGAAGCCAATGATATGGCCGAGGGCAAGGCCGGTAGTACTTACGGCATTGCTCCATTTGACTACCTGACGGGCGTTGGTAAACGCACCAAGGCAACGGAGTTGACCAAGGGCGACAGTGGTTATGGTGACTCAACTGGACGAACCGAGCTCTGGGACCGGGTGGGCAAGCCTGCTGAGGGAGAGTCTGTCTACAACCAGTGGACGAATAACTGGTCACCTAGTTTTAGTGAGTCGCTGGTCCCAGGCGCCGACCCTAATGAGGGCAAGCAGTGGTATTACGTTTACTGTATTACCTGCCATGGCTGGACACTCCAAGGTGATGGACCCAGTGCACTTGATTTAGATCCCAAACCAAGGATTCTCACTGCTGGCGAGCGGTACATGAACAAGAAGACTAACCTGGAGCTGTTCACAGTGATCAAGGGGGGTGGCGAAGCTGCCAACCTGTCTTCATCAATGCCAGCCTGGGGCAATTTTTTGCAGGACCAGGATATCTGGAATCTCGTTGCCTGGATTAGAGCCATGTCAGATGTTGGCCAGCCCAAGTCCATTGAAGAGTATCTGAACCCCGTATCTTCCTATCATGTGGTCAAGGGTGACGTGAATCCTCTTAATGTTTCCAAGAGCGATGACTTCGCCGATGCGCAGGAGATGATGGAAATCGATCTTGGCGGTCGCGGTGGTGGAGATCTCGTTGGCGGTGGTTATGTTGAGGGCGGATTACGCAAGAAGCCTGAGGATGTAGCCAAAAAGGTAAAACAGAAATACTAGGTGTTATTTGCTGTATGATGAGCGGGAGCCGATAATCGTATCGGCTCTGGTAATGTTGACTTGGCACTCTATTTCGACAGCATTGGTATTTGGATAATATCGCTGGAATAAAACTCTGATTATATGGTGGCTGTAAAGTAATGAAGAAGACTGCGATCCTAGTCGGAGTTGTATTCTTCCTGACTGTTACTTTGTCTGGTGCATGGCTGTTCCCCCCCCTGGATCAGCTTACCCGGACTGCCAAGGCCCAGGGTTATCTTGACTATACGCCCGATGAAGCGATTACCTTAGCTTATGAAAGGTGTTCAACCTGTCACGATGTAGAGAAGGTTCTGCTTTACTGTTCTCGCTGTGGTCCACCGTTTATTGTCACAATCCATTTTATGAAAAAGTACATCGATCTTACCAACTTGGATGGTGATCACGTTAAGCCGCTTACCGATGCGGAAGCTGTGGCTATTACCCAGGTATGGAACGGCCTGATAGGTAACTGGGAGAGTGATTGGCGGGTCCAGGATATGACGAAACTACTGGGAAAGGATCGGGCCCTGATTGAACTACTGAATACCCCTCCGGAAGAAAGAAGCATTGAAGTGGCGTTGGCAGACAAATTTGCCCCTGGCTCCTATAAAGAGCAGATTCAATAGATTAAAACCATGATAGCCGTAGAAAACCTGATAAAAGACTATGGTAGCCATCGTGCTATCGACGATATTTCATTCTCCATGGAAAAGGGAGAAATCCTTGGCTTCCTTGGCCCTAATGGAGCGGGGAAAACAACTATGATGCGGATTCTCACCTGTTGCATGCCAGCTACGAGTGGCCGTGCAACAGTTGCGGGATATGACTGTTTTGATGAACCATTGGAAGTAAGGCGTAGGATTGGATATCTGCCTGAACGTGTTCCCCTGTACGATGACATGCGGGTATCGGATTACCTTGAATTTGTTGCAGGCATGAAGGGTTTGGCCGCGAGTCAGGTATCCGCAAGTGTTAAACAGGTAGCTGAAAACTGTGGTCTCGGTGAGGTATACGCTCGTCGTATTGGCGCTATTTCGAGGGGTTACAGGCAAAGGGTCGGGCTTGCCCAGGCGTTGGTGAATGACCCGGAGATCCTGATACTCGATGAACCCACGGTCGGCCTGGACCCAGGACAGATAAAGGAGATCAGGGGACTGATCAAGGATCTGTCCGGCAGGCATACAATTATATTGAGCACACACATACTGCCGGAGGTGAGTTTGCTCTGTAGTAAGGTGGTCATCATTAACCAGGGAAAACTGGTAGCCATGGATACGCCGGAAAATCTGGGTGCCCAGGTAGGAGATTCATCCAGGCTGTTGTTACATATCGGTGGTCCTCCTGACCAGGTGGAAACTGCGCTCGGTCAGGTAGCCGGGGTCATGAGCGTTCAGCGTGATGGTGAGGCTCAGGCTGATGCCTGTGCTTTCTCCGTGGATTTTAACAAGGGGCATAACCCGCGCAAGGACCTACAGGCGCTGATCGCGGAGAACAACTGGGAACTGATGGAAATGCGCTCCATTTCTGCCAGCCTGGAAGATGTATTTATCAAGCTGGTAACCCGGGAAGACTAGGGTGAATATCAGGAGTATCGGGCTGATCTACCGAAGAGAGCTAGGGACCTATTTCAGTTCCTACATTGCCTATGTGGTTATAGCCATGTTTTTGCTGGTTACCGGATATTTCTTTTATAACCTGCTGGCATCATTTTCTGTTATCAGTTTTCAGGCCCAGTCCAATCCGATGCTGGAGCGGCAGTACAACCTGCTGAATATCAATGAGACGGTGGTACGACCACTGTTCGGCAATATCAGTATTGTCATGCTGCTGATGACCCCGCTGCTGACCATGCGGCTAATCGCAGAGGAGCGTAAGTCTGGAACATTGGAACTCCTGCGTAGCTACCCTGTCAGCGATATAGACATTTTGCTGGCTAAATATCTTGCCTGCCTGACGGTGTTCCTGGCGATGATTGTCCCCACCATTGTATATCCGGTTCTGCTGATTATCCTTGGGGAGCCTGAGATCATGCCGATGGTTACGGGTTACCTGGGGCTGTTGCTTCTGGGCGCCACTTTTATCTCTATCGGGCTTTTCACTTCTTCCCTGACAGAAAATCAAATCATCGCGGCAGCGGTCTCCTTTGGCCTGCTGTTCTGCTTCTGGTTACTTAGTTACTCTATCGCATTTGTTTCTGCCGACCTTGGGAAATTTATCGGCTATATAGCTCTCAATGAGCATCTTGAAAGCCTGGCAAAAGGTGTACTTGATTCTGAAGATATCATCTACTACCTGGGACTGATTTCACTTTTTATATTTCTGTCCCTGAGAAGTATGGAGGCCAAGCAGTGGTAGGAGGCAACAACAAATTTCCTATGGTGTCCGGTATCCTTGGGCTCATGTTGACCGCAGCCGGTGGTATCGCCTACGCCATCATGGGCGAAATGGGCAACCTCCCACTTACATTGATTTGGGCAGGTGTTCTGCTGATAGTCTTTTTCGCCTATACCCAACTTTCCCTGATTCAAAAGTTCGTCGGAAAGCGCTCCACTATCTATGGTGCTAATACTTTTGTGATGACCCTGGTTTTTCTAATCATCATTGTCATGGTTGCCTATATGTCGGTTCGCCACAAGGTGCGCGTGGACTTAACGGATACCGGCAGATATACCCTTGCGCCTCAAACCGTCAAGACGCTGCGCTCCCTGCCGGGTGACGTCGAGGTCATTGCTTTCTACCGTTCGGACGAGCGAACTCGTCAGGCAATGGCTGATTTGCTGAAGGAGTATTCCTACTATTCGCCGAACTTCAAGTATTGGTTTGTTGACCCGGATCAGAGCCCGCTGGAAGCGGCGAAATATGGTGTCACATCTTACAGGACAACCTTGATCAGACATGATGGCGCAGAAGAGGTCGTCAGTTTCGAATCCGAGAACAAGTTAACTAACGCACTGCTGAAGGTACTCAGAAAAGAAATAAAACGGATCTACTTCCTGACCGGCCATGGTGAAAACAGCCTGACCAGCAAAGAAAATGTTGGCTACGTTATGGTAAAGGAAGCCCTTGAGGAGGAGCACCATGAGGTGCAGGAACTGCTACTCGTCGAAGCAGGACGCGTTCCGGAAGATGCCTCGGTAGTCGTGGCTGCCGGTGTAAAAACGGCTCTACTGCCGCGAGAGATGGAAATGCTCAATGAATATATCCGTGGTGGGGGTAAGGCGCTGTTCATGCTCGACCCAGGTGATACCCCTCAACTAGGTCGGTATTTGAAGGCATTCGGTTTCAATGTGGGTGAAGATATTATTATTGATCAACTTAGCCAGGTATTCGGTGGGAACTACCTGACGCCGGTTGTTTCCGAGTACTATGAAAGTCACCCTGTAACTGCGGAATTTGATATCGCTACTTTTTTCCCCATGGCCCAGAGCGTATCCATCAAGGAGGACAAAACTCAAGGCAGCCTGAATCTTGCAAAAACCAGTGAAAACAGCTGGGCGAAACGGTCCGGAGTTCTTGATGAGGATAATCTCGACTTTGATGAGAAAACGGGAGTGGCGGGTCCGCTAAATGTCATTTCGGTTACCTCCATCCCCATTGAACAGGATAAGCCTGATACGGCTCAGCAGCCCTCTGACCAGGATAACCCTGACACAAAGCAGTGGGGAAAAATTGTGGTCGTGGGAGATTCAAACTTTGTCAGTAATTCCTATATCCAGATGGCAGGGAACAGGGACCTATTTCTCAACATGGTTGATTGGCTGGCTGAAGAGCACCTGCTGATCTCGATACGAAAGAAGGCGCCGGGGCTGTCACCCGTCACCCTGACAGCTGTTGAGGGCAGGATGGTATTCTGGGTTTGTGTCATTATTCTCCCATCACTGGTGATGATTCTCGGGTTTGCAGTCATCGCTCGCATCAGGTCACTTGGTTGAACTCCGCAAGAAAGACCCTGTTCTGGTTCGTTGCTCTGTTGCTGGTAGCCGGTGGGCTCTATTTTTTCGATCAGCGGGTGGCAGAACAGGAGCAGGTTCTCGAGGAAAACCTGAAGCTCTTTCCGTTCACGGTTGAGGCAGTGGATGAGTTCTCAATACACAGTGAGCAGGATGGTCTAAGAGTTAAGGTCATTCGCCGTGAAGGACGGTGGTGGTTGACTGAGCCCGTCGCTGCAAAAGGGGATGATGCGAGAATCGAGTCGATATTGAGCAATATTGTGCTGGCACGAAAGGATCGCACACTGTTTGATCAGGCTGATGCCGCGAAACTACAAGAATTAGGTCTTGAGAATCCTGTACTTGAGATGACATTCCTGGTGTCAGGAGACGAGACCACCATCCTCTTTGGTGGCGCGGGGCCAACCCATAATGTTGCCTATGCCATGTTTTCGGGTGATCCAAGGGTTTATCGCATTCATTCGGATGTCAGGGCTGAAGCGGATAAAGGCGTATATGAACTGCGAGACAAGTCGCTTCTTGAATTTGACCCAGTGAAATTGCGGCGGTTTGAAATGGATCGGCGCGGGCAACCCAGGTTGGTGGTAGAGCACGATGAAGGGCGCTGGCACCTTCTCGAACCAGGCAAGGCTAAAGCTTCACAGGAAAATGTGCTGGAAGGACTATTCATGATAAAGGACGCCGAGATAGAACATTTTCTTGGTGTTACGTCTGGTGAACAAGAAAGCTCTGATCTAGAAAGTTATGGCCTCCCGTCGCCAAGGATTCGAATATCCATCGTTGATGAGCAGAGAAAAGAGCCGTATGTTCTAATTATCGGTGACAAGGACAGGGTCAGGCGGGGGTACTTTGCGGTAACCAACCGTAGCGAAGAGATAATCGTGATTGCTGAAGAACTGGTCAATTATTTTCTCTCGGTCAAAGACAACTGGCGAGAATCACAAGCATAATTGACTATGCATTATTTTTCCCATCAGCTCATATTTTCCATGCTGGTAAGCCTAATGCTCGTTGCCTGTGGCAAGGAAGAAGTAGAGGAGCAGGCGCCGGTTTATGTTGTCGCCGGTGAATCAGTGATTATTAATGCGGAGCCTGGCGAAGCGCAGGTTGAGAAGGAGCGGGAACTGCTGATCGGAGTTGTTGGTCCTGAAACTGGTGCCGAGGCAAACTTTGGTATGGCAGTGGTCCAGGGCGCGCAACTTGCAGTTAAGCAACTGAACGAATCCGGCGGCATTAATGGTCAGGATCTGCAATTGGTTCACTATGACAACCAGTCAGATGCTGATAAAACCATGGGGATTGTACAATACCTGATTGACCAGAGGGCGATGGCAATTATCACCGCGCCAACGGGCTGGGCAACCTTTGGCCCTACCCACATGAGTGACGAAAGCAATACAATTTTGATTTCCGTTGGCTCAAGAAGACGTATTGCCAGGAGCGGCGACTATATCTTCCAGTTGTCCCTCAGTGATGAGGTCGCGACCGACTATATGATTGCATATGGCATGAGTGAATTGGGATTAAAGCGCTTCGCACTGGTTACCGTTTCAGACTACGACTATTCGTTGGATATTAGCGCCCTGTTCAAGAGGGCGGTGACGGAGAAGGGGGCCGAAATCAGCCTGGAGATCGATACCTACGATACCTTCACCGGTCAGCATAACGTGCAACAGACAATCGCCGAAATTGCAGGTACAGCAGATTCCCTTGATGCGGTGATCTTTACTGGCGGCATCAGTGAGGCGGCTAGCCTGGTCATGGGTTTGAGAGAAAGGCAGGTAAATCTGCCCTTTTTGGCGGGCGAGGATCTGTTTTCGGATGAGTTTCTGCAACTGGCAGGGCATGCGGCAATTGGCTCGCTGGTATATGCGACGTACCCCAACCGGCAATTACCCCAGACGGTGGAATTCATATCGGCCTTTCAGCAGGAGAATACCAGCGCCCCCGATCGTTTTGCCGCCCTTGCCTATGACGCAACGATGCTGGTCGTGGATTCCATGATAGAAACAGGTTCCAGACATAGTTCCGTCGTAAGAAAAATTATGCTCCGCTCAAAAGTGATAGACGGTGTAACCGGCACCTCAGAATTCTCTGAACAGGGTGCATCCATCAAGGTCCCACTCATTTACAAGGTGATCAAAGCTGAGGGCGGTGATAAATTTGCATTGCAGCTTTGATCGTCTTCAGGTCCTAGAATTTACACTAACTAGCCGCATATTATGAAACGTTATCATCAAAGGCATTACTTTGGCGGGGTCGCCCTGGTTCTTATAGTGCTCCAGGTCTTGACCGGGATATTTTTGACCATGTTCTATAAGCCGAGTCTCGAACTCGCCTATGGGAGTGTCCAATCTCTCTATAAGGACCTGTTTACCCAAGGATGGGTCCGTGATTCACACCGCTGGCTTGCCTTCTTTATCATTACGGCGACTATCATTCATTTCGTCAGAAGCCTGTTGAGAAAGGATTTTATGAGACCCAGAAAAAAGGTCTCCTGGCTGACGGGAATGTTGTCGTTCCTGTGTATCTTCATCATTCTGATCACTGGGTTCATATTGCCCTGGGAGTGGAAAGGGTACTGGTTTATGGAGATGGTACCCAATATGGCTGGGGAATTGCCTCTTATTGGCGAGGCACTAAAGAACTGGCTTCTTGCCTTTTTCACGCTTGGCCGTGCCTACGTTGTGCACATTCTCGTTCTTCCAATTGTTGTAGTTATCCTGATTGATATTCATGTTTTGGGCACACTCAGGGCCCGAAAGGGCGGTATCTCGCGTTACCTGATGCTTCATGGACTAGTTACGCTACCGATTGTTCTTGCCGTCATCGTCTTGGCTGTAGGAGTGCAGATGCCAACGGAAGACCCGGATGTTATTCCGTTACCCCTTGAGGGCCGATATATTCCAACTGCTGAATGGTACGCACTGATTTTCTGGGCACCCTTTATGTTCTTTGAAAACTGGATAGCACCAACACTAGGGTTGTACCTACCACTTGCCCTGTTCTTCTTTCTATCGGCTGTGCCTTTTCTGGTGAAACACAGATCTATGCCAATACCGAGGAAATCTCGGTCTTCATTGATTTCGAAAAAGGTGGTGGTTTTCGTATCCGTGAGTTTAGTGGCCGGTGCTTTATTTGGGTCAGTTTACGCGGTATCTTATCGGTCGCCGACTTTAGGGTGTAATTCCTGTCACAACATCTATATGGGTAAGCGCATGGGAATTCCACCGCATGAGTTCAAGGATAGGGAAAAACTGCCGCTGCTGGATGACAATCAATGGATGGTGGAGCACTGGTTTGAGCCCCAGCAGACCTGGTAGTCGCTTATACTAAAAGCCCAGGCTAGCGTTCCCAGTGTTCTTCCGGTAAAGGAATCGGGCCGTAGTGGGTTTCTGCGGCTGCGTAGGCTTCCATTGCGCTGACCAAGGCGCGCCAGAGCGCTCCTGTTGGCTCCTGTGCATTGACAGGAACGCCAGCAGCAATAACCAGCTCATCGAGTAGTGCGGTTAGTCGATCCCGGTCGGATTCCTGTGCTTCAATGGTATCCTCGATCGATAGATCAAGAGCTTCACTGAGTTGGCCCCGGGGGGCTGACCATTGGCCATCGGCTTCAGCCAGATCATTCAATGCCTCCAATGCTGCAGCCAGTTTCTTCCTGATTGCCTGGTTTCCCGTGCGTACTGTTTGCAATGGCTCGACCCATCCCGCCGCCAGCCATTCTAGGGTCAGGGCAATCTGACCAGCCTGACCGCGTGCGAAACCACTCTCCAATTCAGGTATGACATGTTCTTCAAGGCTGGCTTTCAATGTTCTAAGTGCTGCTGGTACCGATGGTTTCATTGTGCGGGCCCTCCGACGATTCCGCCAAGCATGGCAACTGACTGTACATGAGCGCCATTGGCGAGGCTAAGACTCCTGGCATCCCTTGAGCGGCCCTGCATGGCACCCTGAATACCTGCCAGTGAGACGATGACATTGATTTGCGTAATCTTGAGCAATGTGAAGTAGCTCACCAGTTCCTCGTCTATCTTTATCCCGCTGGCCTCCTCATAGTGACGTGCCTGATCGCCATGTAAACCTGCCCAGCCAGATAGAAATCGCGCAAACGCCACGTCTTCCATGGGATGACCGATTAATCCCATTTCGAAATCAAGCAGCGAGACAATCTTTCCATCTTTCCAGAAGAAATTATCGAATCTATAGTCGCCAAAGACTAGTCGTGCATCAGTATTTGGAATTATCGGTCTGTTTGCACGCAGCCATTGGAACAGTGCCCTTAAGGCTGGTGTTGGTGGCAGCTCCATTGATTCTGCTTTCTCTTCCATCCAGGTAATTTCACGTTCTACAGGATCCTTCCCGGAGGCATCAAGAGGGGGGAGAAATTCGTCAAGTGCAGCCGCCTGCCAGTCCAGGCTGTGTATTCGGGCCAGCATTTCAGCGAATTCATTGCCGTATTTGGTTTTCTCGGATGGATCTTCAAACCTGGGGTCATCCAGGGAAGGTATCTCGGCTTCGACCCATTCCATCGCGTAGAAGGGGCGGCCGAGGGTTGCCTCATCCATTTCCAGCCAGACGGGTTGTGGAACCGGCAGTCCCGATTCCTTATAAAACTGCAGTAATCGAAATTCAACGGATGGATCGTGAGGTTCCAGAATTCCGCCTTTGGGAGCGACCTTAAAAACCCATGCATCTGACTCAGGTTTCCCCTTTTCCTGCCAGTTGGCACGAACGCCAAACAGGTCCCAAGAGCGTCCCCCCATCATTCTGGTGATGACGACGGAAACTTGTTCTGAATCCGGCATCTGACGCTCCAGATATCGGATAATGGTTTCGTTAAACGCTCTATTTTTGACCAGGTTTTCCACAAACTACTCCTCATGGCTCACTTCACTCGTATTTGCCGCGAGCGATTTACTGACTGGGCAGTATACACTGAAAAATGGCGGGTCGATTCGCCCTGATTCTTCAATATAAGCGGAATCCGAGAGGTGCCAAAAATGGTTGTTCCTACTCGGAAACCTTCACCTGGCTCCTTTTGCGCCATAGGCCAATTGCCACCAGGAATATGCCGAACAGGGCGAGTAGCAGATAGAATGGATCAATCGCTGTATTTGTTACTGCGGAGAGGAAAATATTGAGTAATGCAAGGAGTGTAATGACAATGCCCAGCACCAGCGGTCTGATCCCCTTGTTTTTGTTTACCGCCTTCATGAATAATCCAGGCTAGACTAACAGGCCGAGAAAGAAGGCCTTGTAGTAAACCATCACGCCAGTAATGTTCATCAGCGCCAAGACGCCTAGTACAGCGCCACTGAAATATCTTACCAACGGTTTGTATGAGGCGGACATAGCGCGGGTAGCCAGGATCAGGGCTAGACCCACCACGGAAAAAGACAGCCCCATTCCCATCCCATAGATAAGTGCGAGGCGTGCACCCTGCATCGCTGTATCCGATGCTACAGATATCTGCAGTATTTTTGCGTAGGTGGGAGTTACACAGGGTGAGTAGATAAAGGCAAAGGATATACCGAGTAACAGTGGCCCCAGTGTGAGTGTGATTGGCCATAGCCGTCGGTTCATTATCCGAAATCGTGCTGCCAGGACAAAGTGTAGGCTGATAAGACCAATGAAGAAGCCTGCAGCAATCCGGAGGTTGTTAATATTGGAGATGAGTAATCGTCCAACATCGAGACTCCTGGAACTAAGCAGTGCATAAATAACACTGAACCCCAGCGTATAGAGCGCTGGCGGTAGCAGTAATCGTACCCCTGCATTTATTCTCGAGTCCTCTTCCGTGGTTAGGTAGAGTCCCAGAATATAGACCATAAAAAAGGGGCTTATCTGCAGGATGCAGACCTGCCAGATGGAAAAAAAGGAAGAAAACCCACCCCACAGTGCAGTTGCCCACGCCACTAGAGGATTTCCTCAACCCAGCCAAATACATCACCTTCCATATCCTTGATATTGCCATAGTAAATTCGCCGCAGTGTGCCGCTCCTGTCGACGAATACCGTGGTTGGCGGTGAATTGATGCCATAGGTGCGGGCGATCTTGTCTTCTTCATCATATCCAGCAGGAAACGGCAGTTCATAGTCGACAACAAACTGTTTGAATTTACTCTCGGGGTCCTGGATGCCGATCATCAGGAAGTCAATATTCTGGTCCTTAAATCGCGCGTGCATTTTCTTGAGCAGTGGAATTGATTCATTGGAGCAGGGGCACCAGGAAGACATAAAGGTAATTGCCTTGGCGTTTCCCGGCTGGCCATCGAGCTGCATTGTCTCGCCATCGGTGAGCAGCAGGGTGAAGGAAGGGGCCGGTTCACCAATACTTGCCTGCATTTCTATACTTTCCTCGCAACCGGGCATGGTAGCGAGTAAAAGTATCGCAAACGGTAGAGCCTTCAGTGAGTTCATGTGCTGTCCCCGGGCTCGAGCATTTTATCTATTTCATGCTGCATGAGCCTTTCTGTGACAGCCCCAGGGTGAAGGTAGCTGATCATACCTTCTCTATTGATGAAATAGGTCGTAGGCATACCATAGACACCGAAAGCATCCTTGATTTCCCCTGTGTCATCAAGCCCCGCGGGGAAAGTGAGGCCATAGCGGTCTATGAATTCCCGTGCCTTGGACTCGGTATCGTTTACTGCTACGCCGACAAAGGAGACACCTTTGCTCTGGTAGTCCTGATAGACCTTGTCCAATACAGGGCTCTCGGCGCCGCAAGGCACGCACCAGGAAGCGAAAAAGTTGACCACTACGGGTTTACCCTTGTAGTTGCTCAGTTTGAAATTACCGCCCTCCAACAGGGTCAGGTCAAAGTCAGGGGCCACTTCCAGTGGTCCACCAGCGGTGACGGATGATACATCCTCACTGCACCCGTTTGTTGTTAACAGCGTAACCAGGATTGTAAGAAAGAATAAAGTGGTTCTTGGGCTACGCATCTGTTCGGTCCTTTTGATCTGGATTGAAGTCGGGGATTGGCAGATCCCAGAGAAAATGTTTCTTCCTTATGCCGGGTAGGTTGATCTCAACCTCGATGACAGCAATGTCATCGATATTGATTGCTGGGAATGTGAGGAGGCCCTGCCGATGATGTTCTTGCCCGTCGTCGTAAATAACCTGCCAGTCATTTGCCTGCAACTCTATACCACTACCATTTCTAAGAGTGGCCATCTCAGCTAGATTCCAGGGTGGCACCGTTCCCTGGTGGGTATTGATATAGAGGATAAAACGTGGCCCCAGGGCCGGTTGTGAATCTGCGGTGCCTGCCCTTCCTGCTACCAGGTAGGGCATGAGTGCCGAGTGCACGCGGGGGATATAGATAAGATCCAGGTAGATATCATCTTCTCCAAAGTCAGATTTCCACAGGTGCTTTTTCATAAAAGCCATCGTCGATTCCGGCAGGGTCGTTGGCACGTTGCTTAGGAAATTGCGCTGCAGGTACCGCGTAATGCTTCTGGCCTCCGGTGGGTTCATATCGGCGCGGTCCGCGGCATTCATTCTGGCTACTACCCATTCCCATTCTACCGCGGTGCGAGGTTTTTCTTCGATCACATCGGTGCTATGGCATTTTCGGGTGCAGGTTGCCCGGTAGAGCGTCTGTTCTTCCTGTTCGGTGAGGTGGCCAATGAGCGCGTGCCTGTACAGGAAGAGGTTGCTGGAAGTCGCAATGTGATGAAGTCTTCCTCTGGTTCCCGGTTCGACCAGAACGAATACGCCGGCGGTTGTTGCCAGAGCAACAATAGAGAGGAATATACAGACGGTGATAGTCAGTGGCTTCAACCCTGCTCTCCGGCGGAGGGCACCCTTTGGGGAGGGAGAAATTGCCTGACACCGAGATAAATACTGACAAATAGGATGATTACCCAGGTGGCTATGCCTAACCACAACATTATCCAGTCCAGCGTGCCGAAACTTCTCGTGTACTGGTAGATTTTCCCTTCAAGCTTCTGTCGAGTCGTCAGTCTGGCATTGTCACCATGGGTGGAGATAAAGTAATCCATTATCTCCTGCTTGGTCATACCCTTGTTGATGAGTTCGCCAATCTCGTTTTTCCAGGTAAGGCCGCAGGACATATTGCAGTCCTTGAGAATCAGTGGGCACTGGCAGGGGCACGCAAGATCCTCAGCCACCTCAGCCACGGTCAGCGCTTCAACGTTGCTGGCGGCGAGGAGGCAAAGGAGGGTGGTCAGTAACTCACGAATTCGGCGGCTCATGTCCTGGGCGCTTCGTTGACCTGGGGTACCTGTTGGGCAGGCTCTTGTTGGACAGGAACAGGTCGTGGGAAAATTCTTGCCCGGAAGATCCACAGCAAAAGGAGTGCGACACCGCCAACGCCGGTCCAGAACATAAGGTAGACGAACATCCTGAAGTTCCTTTGCGTCTCATAGGGTGAACTGAACACCTTTGGACCGGTCATCCTTGAATACTTGATATCAACCGATGGCCTCTGGTCCTGCTTAAGGTACTCAATGCTGAATAGCTGCTCCTGTTCAGCCGCCAGGTCGCGATAGGCAAAATAAAAGTGATTCGTGTCATTGATAATCTTAACCTCGCCATCATCGGGTGAGAGGTGAAACTCTGATGATCTTAGTGGCTGCTGAATATCGACTTCCAGTGTACCGATAGCGTGATTCGATTTGATGCTGTAACTGAATGCTCGCTTTTCCATGGCTACATCGAAGGGTGTGAAGTGAAAACTGAGATAGAAATTCGGGTAGGGCAGATAGACCTGCACCTCATCATAATCCGCCGTTGTTTTGACAGTATAGAGTTGGCAGAAGTGTTTGCCCTCATGGGACAGGCTGCAGGCATCGTTGATAATCGACCCTTTGGGTATGAGGAAGCTTGTCTTGATGGGAAATTTGGTAGCATCTTCGATCCTGCCCTCGTAGATTGCAAGGACACCTGGGTCATCATATTCTGACCAGATGGATACCTGCATCCTGCCGATGGAAAGATCACCTGAAACTGCTGGACTGAACGGTGATGCAAGCAGGATCAGCAGGATTACCAATTTCCTGGTCATTAATTTTGTCGCATTGTGCATGTGCTGATTATAGCGCCTTTTTGTGCTTCTCTATCGGTAGGAACTCGTTTCAGCTATCGTTAAGTATCAAAAAGGATATAGCCCGGTAGAAAGAAAGGTTGTAGCATATTCCTTCTGGGAGGTGATCCGTTGTGACTTACCTGATAAGTGCAGTATTTTACTCCGATTGTAGACGAACAATTATAAAGCACTTTGCGGCTTTTCTTTTACTTTTCGTCCAGTTGAATGCGTGGGCGGAAGACTCGCTGGTACTCCCAATCGGGCTGGATACGAGTGACTACATTATTCCTGGCGACAATCCCATAACTGATGCCAAGGTCGAACTAGGGAGGTTGCTGTTTTTCGATACCAGGCTCTCCCTTGACGGGACCGTCTCCTGCGCCTTCTGTCACTCCCCCCAGTTCGCCTTCACTGATGGTCTTATGGTGTCACGCGGTATTGGTCAGCAAACGGGAAACAGAAGTGCTCCCACCCTGGTGAACAGAGCATTTTCAGCGGCGCAATTCTGGGATGGACGCGCTGACTCGCTGGAGGCCCAGGTAACGGGTCCGATGACAAACCCTATTGAAATGGGGATGCCTAGCCTTGAGTATGTTACGGGGATAGTAAGCGGAATTCCTGGCTATAGAGACAGGTTTCAGAAAGTTTTTAACCGTGAAGTGAATATAGAAGACATTGCCAGGGCCATCGCCAGTTTCGAGCGTACGATTCTATCTGGCAACGCACCCTATGACCGATTCCAGGCCGGTGATGCAGATGCGATTGATGAGTCAGCCAAGCGGGGACTAAAACTGTTCGAAGATAAAGCGCGCTGCAATCAATGTCATTCAGGCTCCAATTTCACTGATGAGAAATTTCACAATATTGGTGTCGACTGGGATGGAGGTACGGTCGATCTCGGTCGCTACCTGGTGACCGGGCAGGCTGCCGATATTGGTGCCTTTAAGACCCCAACCTTGAGGGAGATTGCTCTCACAGGCCCTTATATGCACGATGGTTCGCAGGCGACTCTTGAGGAAACCATTGATTTTTATGACAAGGGAGGCAACCGCAATCCCTTTCTGGACGTTGAGATGGCGCGCCCAACCCGATCTTTGGATATGATGCTCACAATGTTTGAGGATAAGACGAATACTGGTGCTAAGTCGCTGCCGGCAGAGGAACTCGCAAAATTGAATTTGACTAGCCAGGATAAATTGGACTTGCTTAACTTCCTAAAGACACTAGGTGGTGAGGGGTGGCAGCGCATCGAGCCGCCGGTCTCCTTCCCCCAGTAGCGAATACTAAAAATTAAATGAGGTGATAATGGATTTTCAGATCAGACAGTTTTCTTTAGCCGGGGCATGTGCAGTTTTGTTGCTGGTCATACTATTTTCAAGTGGAAATGATGCGATCGGTAACGAGCCTAAATTATCCGAAAGGTATGCAATGGAAATCGACTCAGCTTCGAAGGAGAAGTTGGGAGATTCAACCTACTCGGCAATCATGACATTCTTCCATGATGCTGAGGTCGCTATTGAAACCAAAAATATTGATGCGCTGATGGATCTCTATTCTGAAAACTATACCGATGGTACCCATGACAAGGGCTCCGCGTATGAAATCTGGACAAGAATATTTTCAACATTTGAATTCATGGCCACCCATCACAACATGAAGCTTGTTAGTGTCACCAATGGTAAAAATGTTGTTGTATTCCGTTGCAGCGGTTTGCTGCTGGGGGCACCGAATGTGGAGAAGGGCGTTATCACCATCGATAATTGGAACCAGCAGGACCATGTTCTCACGCTTGAGGATGGAAACTGGAAGCTGTTGGGCACCTACGGCCAGGAACGGAAAAGGCTATGGTTCGATAAGCCTATGCATCCACTATTCTAGCAGGCTGCTGAAAAGCAACCTGCTAGAGCTGTACGCTGGAGCCAAGCGCAATTCTATAGAAAACCGGTACCGCTATAAGTGTGAGTATTGTAGCGAAGGCCAGCCCGCCCATAATGCAGACTGCCATCTCCATAAAGAAGGGATCCGCCAGCAGTGGTGACATACCGGCAATGGTTGTTCCCGCGGCCAGCATCACGGGGCGCAGACGACTGACGCTGGCCTCAGCAATAACTTCCAGATTTCGCACGCCTTCGGCAAGTTTTTTGTCGATTTCATCAACCAGTACGATACAGTTCTTGATCAGCATTCCGGTAAGGCTCAGAAGGCCGAGGAAAGAAGGGAAGGTAAAGGGCATATCTGTTGCCAGGAGACTGATGACAACGCCACAGACCACCATCGGAACCGTCAGCCAGATGACCATGGTCTGTTTCCAGCGGCCGAACATGAGCAGGGTGATTAGAAACATGATGCCAAAGGTTATCGGTACTTTTAACAGTAGCAGCCGTTCAGCATCTTTGCTGCCTTCGTGTTCGCCCCCCCATTCAAATTGATAACCCAATGGCAGTGTTATGGCCTCCAATTCAGGCTGAATTTTTTTGAACACCTTTTGGAAGTTATGTCCGATCGGTTCGTTGGCCTGAGCCGCGATGGTCCGTATTCGGTTGCGGCGCAGAATAATGCCATTTTCAGGTCTGACATCGAAGGATGACACAACCTGGGACATGGGAATATGTGTTCCCTCCGCTGGACTCCAGACCAGACGGTCCGGCAGCGTTCGAACATCAATACGCTCATGTTCGGGTGCCCGGGCTATGATCGGCAAGAGTTTGTCTGCATCACGGAAAAGACCGATGGGTACACCCTGCGTAGCAAAGGCCAGTGTATTGTAGACATCGACGCGCGAGATACCCGCCATGCGAGCCCGGTCCTCTTTGAATCGCGGTATGATTTGTAGCTCCGGCTGTCGCCAGTCGTTTTTTCGGTTGATTAGGTCATGCTGCAGGTATATCTGCAGGGCCTGGTCCGAGAGCTCCCTGAGTACCACCGGATCCTGCCCTGAAAAACGAACTTCAAATTTGGACTTACCACTGGGTGAAAATTCTGTTCGGTAGATATGAATTTCAGCGTCCAGTCCCATTTCGTTGGTACGCGAGCGCAAGCGCGCCATATTTTGGCTAAGTTGGGTCGCATCTTTGACTCTAATAATGAGTTGCGCCATGGCTGGGTTTGGTTGTTCCGGGCGTAAGGTCGCCATAAAACGGCTCATCCCGCGGCCGACAAAGGTCGTGATGTCTATTACGTCCGGGTCTTCCCTGGCAAGGTCTTCGATAGCCTGGACCTTCTTTGCAGTGGCAACAATATCCGTGCCCTGCGGCAAGTAGAAATCAAGGTAGAAAAGCGGGGCATTGGTGCCGGGAAAAAAGCCCTGTTTCACAAAGCCAAATCCCCATAGACAGGTGCCTGTTACTACCAGAATTACCAGGGTGCTGACAAACCAGCGGCGAAGGCCAAAACGGACCAATGCTCTATAGGGCGCGTATCCCCGCCCCGAATATAATGTAGTTTCGGCCGAATGTGATTTGGCTTTCAACAGGTAGCTGCCTATGAGAGGCACAACTGAAATTGCCAGTACCCAGCTCAGTAATAGTGATATCGCCACCACCTGAAATAGGGATCTCAAAAAGTAACCGGATTTGTCGTCTGACAGGCTAATTGGAGCGAAAGCAAGCAAGCCAATAACGGTAGCGCCGAGTAACGGGAATTGCGTTCTGCCTACCGAGTGAGTTGCAGCTGAAACTGGAGGCTGACCCCGTTGAACGCCTACGACCATTCCTTCGGTGACCACAATGGCATTGTCAACCAGCATGCCCATGGCGATCATGAGTGCACCCAGTGAAATTCTATGCAGCTCTATGCCGAGCAGGGACATGATGCAGATGGAACCCAGGACAGTGAGAAGCAATACGCTGCCGACCACAGTTCCTGCTCGCCAGCCCATAAAGAGACAGAGCGCGCAGATTACCGTTGCAACAGAAAGTGCCAGATTGCGAAAGAAATTGTAGAGGGCTGCTTTGACCACCTGATGCTGTCGATAAATAGGAATGATCTCTACACCGAGGGGTAGTTCACCCAGTATCTCCTGGATTCGCTGATCCACATCACCGCCAACATCCACCACGTTTAGCCCTTCAGTGGCGGATATTCCGATCGTAAACACCTGTTCGCCATTGTGACGGACTATATTGGGCGGGGTCTCTACGGGTCCACGCCTGACATCAGCAATATCTGATAGGTACACTATCTCGGTGGATCCCGGGCGGCCTATGCGCATTTGCTGCAATGCTTCTACGCTGTCGAAGGCGACCTCGGGTGCGACCCTCAGGCGGAGATCCCCATAGGCAACGGATCCTGCAGTGATGACGCGGTTCTCCGAACTAATGGCGTTGAATACTGCCTCCAGTGGTAGCCCCAGTCGCGCCATACGCTGGTGGTCGAGTTCAACATGTATCGCTTCTAGCGGCTCGCCGGAGGTGGCTACCTTTGCAACACCGGGTACCAGACTCAGCTGCTTTGATAGTAGGTTGGAAATGTCATGGATCTCGGTCACTCTATAATCAGGCGTGACTACGGCATAGAGAAATCCATAGACATCGCCATAGTCATCCTCAACATAGGGTGTACCGGCGCCAGGTGGTAAACGTTGTGCTGCTTCTCCAACCCGGCGCCTCAATTCATCCCAGATCTGCCTGGCCTCTTCTCCGCTGAATGTTTCGAACAGTTCGACCATCACCTCTGATCGGCCAGGAATTGATTTCGATTGAAGCAGGTCGACATAGGGGAGTTCCTGCATTGAGGCTTCGATCAGATCCGTCACCTCCTGCTCTACTTCCAGTGCCGAGGATCCTGGATATGAAGTGATGATATATGCTGTTTTAATGGGAAAAATCGGATCTTCCAGGCGGCCGATTGTTTCAATACCCCAGAAGCCACCTAGCAGACAGGTGACAATGAACAGCCATGGATACAGCGGGTGTTTGATTGATAGGGATGCGATGTCCGGCATAAGCAGCGAGTTGCTCGTCTGGGCTAGAGTTTAGCGCTTGGTTTGCCGAGCATGCGCACTCGCATGCCACGTTGCAGTTGGGATGCACCGCTTGCGACTACGTGATCACCGTCTTTTAGACCAGTGAGGACGGTTATACCCTCACCATCAGCTGGGCCGACCTTAACCGAGCGGCTTTCCACCAGCTGTGATGCTTTATCGTACAACCAGACATAGAACTGCTTGTTTTCATCTGCGACTAGTGCCGATGTTGGAATCTTGACGTGCTGTCCATCACCCCTTGGCATGTTCAGCTCCAGGTGCACCGTCGCGGTCATGCCGGGCAGAATGTTCCAGCTTTTAGGCCGCTCCATCACCAGCGTTACCTTGTAGGTCTGAGCTACGGATTCTGCTTCGCCCGTATTTTCCCGGTAGGTTAGTTCAAAGCGCTCGTCAGGCAGGAACGCGAATTGCGCGTATAGCCGCATTACCCGTTCAGCCGTTATCGTTGCGAACAGATTTTCAGGAATGCTTGTTACCACAAAGAGCTCGTGCAGATCCGTTAGCCTGACAACTGGCTCGCCACTTCTGATATTAACGTGATTGTCGGTATAGCGCCTGGCAACGTAGGCATCGAATGGAGCGTATAGTTTCGTATCGGCGAAATCTTCTCTGGCCTGAGAGAGTGATAAGTTTCTGAGTTCATAGAGTGCCTGGGCATCATCGACGATGGATTGCGAGATACCGCGGCTGGTTAGCAATTTGCGCTTGCGGGTTAGGTCTTGGTTAGCGAGTTTCAACTGCACCTCTGCTTCGCGCATGCTAAGGACATAGTCTGTTGGGTTTAGTGCCGCGATCAGCTTGCCGGCAGCGATAGTCTGCCCTTCAAGTACGGGCAATGCCTTGAGCGGACCGGAAACTTCAAAGGACACGTCTACGGTTTGGGCGGCTTCGATACGCCCCACAAACTCATGCTTGATGGTTGCCTGATTCTCCCTAACGATAAATATGCGTGCCGGGCGGACTGACTGATCTACCGGTTCTATTACTTCCCGGGGTTCACAGCCAGCAAGTATCACCAGCGCCACAAGAATGGGAGTTACGCGAGTCATGGGGCACCTTTACCTGCAAGGTTCAGCAGACGGTCATGTAGTTTCCCTCGTTCATCATCATCGAGAGGCAGCAGGTCCAGCATGCCGAGAAAGCGCAGACCCTCTGCAGCGAGCAGGAGTATGGTATTCAGGTCTTCGTCTTCTGCTTCGCTGCGAACATCGGAGAAGGTTCCGCGCACGAACTCCCGGGCAGGATCAAGCAGGTCAGGGCTTTCTGCTGCGTTGGCCAATAGGGCGAGTGCCATGGAACGCTGACTTGAAGACTGACCCTGTTCAGCTAAAATCCACGCCTGTATTAATGAGCCGTCCCGCTGTTCACGGTGACGGGCCACACGCTCCTCGAAACCTGTGAGCAAGCCATTCAGCATGCCTTCGAGCAGCAGGTGCTTGCTTGGGAAGTGGTACAGTACGCCGCCCTTGGACATACCAGACTCCGCGGCGACCGCATCCATAGTCAGGTGCGCCGCACCCTCCCTTGCCACGATTGTTGCTGCAGCATCGAGCAGCCGTACTTTGCTGTCGGTTCGCTTATTCATTATAAGAATACTATACCGTCTGGACGGTATAGTAAACTCAAGTGTTTGTGGGAGCGGATCTCCTTGCCTGGTTTGCGGCGTTTTCCCCGGCGATTCTGCCGAAGACAATGGCATTGGCGATGGAGTTACCCCCACCAATATAGCGCTCACCCAGCACGCCGCCAGCGGTTTCTCCGGCCGCGAAAAGTCCTTCGATCACCAGACCTTGTCCATCAATTGCCTGGGCTTTGGTGTCGATTCGAACACCCGTTGAGGTCAGGCAGACTATCGCCGGGCGAATCTCGGCTGCATAGAAAGGTGGTGTTCTGACTGGCTTCATAACGCTGGCAGTTTTAAAGAAACGCGTATCAGTACCAGAATCGCAGTCGGCATTATATTCGTCGACCGTGGTCTGCAGTGCGCCCGGTCTTATTCCAGCCTTCTGCGCGAGTTGTTGCAGGGTATCGGCGACGATAATTTTACCCGCCTTGGCCTGTTCTTCCAGGACATCACTAACCCAGTTGGGTGAAACCATCCCAGAAGCAAAAAGGTCCGCATAAAGGGGATCGGGCTTTGCCTCAAGGCGTGTAGTCTCATCAAAGATGGCGAAACAGGAACCACCGGTCTGGGCATTCACACACCCTGACATCACTGCATATTCAGCCAGCTCATTCACGAAGCGACTTCCTTCTCGGTTGACATAGACAATCCAACCTGGGACGTATACCTCCAATTCCTTTCTGAAATTAGGCGTCGTCAGCAATAGCCCACGGTTGTGAGCAACGATTTCAGCTCCAGCCTGTTCTCCCAGTACCAGGCCGTCGCCGATGCAATTTGAATTGCCAATGTACCAGACCCAGTCACCATGGGCTGCCGCCTCCGGATAGTAGCGGGCTATAAAGTCTGGGTTGGCGCCAAACCCTCCAGTTGTTAGGACGACTGCGCCAGACTGAATTACAGTATCACCAACGGTGACGCCGGTGACGGACCCATTGTCCCTGTTGGTTTGCAACTGCTGGACCCGCGTTTTGAGAGCGACGTCAATGTTTCGTCTTCTAACCTCCTGATCGAGTGCTTCAGCTATAGCGGCGCCGTTCCCGGTCGCGGCGTGCCCCCTGGCGACACTCTCAACGCCGGAGGAATACAGACTACCCGGTGTGAACTCGACTCCCGTCCCGATTAACCATTCGAGCCCAGGGGCAGCATTGTCTGAAAGTGTACGGGCCAGCGACGGCTCCACTCGATATTGGTTGAGTGTCATGTAGTATTCGAACATCGCATCTGACGTGTCGTCTTCGATACCTTTTGCACGCTGGACACTGGTTCCAGCTGCGTAGTAGACGCCGCCTGACAATGCTGTCGAGCCGCCGAGTCTCACATCAGCTTCGATCAGCGCGACGGATGCGCCAGCATCATGGGCCTCGATTGCCGCTGACATGCCAGCACCACCGCCACCAACAATGATCACATCGTAGTCTCGATTCATATCCGCAGTCTCCATAGTCTCTTTCTCAAAGAACACCAGTATGAATGTTTGTTTGAAAACCGGGCCCGTATCACCGGCCAGGACCTTCGGCTTTGATCAGGGTTAGTTTTACCAGGCAATCCCATAGTCCTCGCCAAAGCCGCTGGCACCACCCTGAAAGGCACCATTAATCCGGTCGAAAAATCTCTCCCATGGCGGGATCTTCCCTTTCTTTTCCTGCGTGGGTTAAGAATAACTGCTTTGAATAGAGCCACTTTTTGATCTCTTCTTTCAGGCGCTCGATTGAATCCACCGTTTGCGCTTCCATCGGATAACCGGCAGCAAGTTCCATTGCGGGGGCTAGAACCTCCGCCAGAGACATGGTGCCGAACTCAGCCAGCATGACCATGAGCCCACCGGGCGTCCCGGGTGTCACGGCCGCAAGCGGGCCATATTGTGGTGGGTAAGGCAGGCCGCGTGACCTAAAAAATTCAGCGGTTGCCCCGGTCGGTGCGACGCCAAGCGCGTTGATCCCGATTACCTTCCCGGTGTTTGGGTTGTAGATAAGCACCTGGGTCTCTCCTCCCCAGCTGAGCACATCAAACATGGTAGAAGTCGCGGCTAACATGGCACAGGCTGAATCCACAGCGTTTCCACCCTGATGCAATATCATGGCTCCTGTGGTTGCAGCGAGTGGCTTGCCTGTAATCGCGATCCAGTGCTTCCCGTGCAGCATGGGTTTGGCAGTACGAGCATGGGCAACTTGAAATATCAGCAAAGTAGCCACTAGTACTGTGGAGAGTGATATGATCCAGCGCATCAGCAGTCCTTTCATAGCGATCTTCTTTTTATTTACTATACAGAAGCAATCGGCTGATTCAATCCAGTCCTATTTCTGACCTTGCATTGAGCGTTGGGTGGCAATAATTCTGGGCAGTAAATCTGATAATTGATTAGTGCATAAATGGAACGATTTTCAGCAAGAGCATATAGGGACGAATTTCTAGGAAAATAGGTGAGGATAAACTTGATAAAGACGAAAGAAATAACAGATCTCTTTGGCATCAAATACCCGATTATTCAGGCCGGTATGGTATGGGTCGGTGGTGCAGACCTGGCCGCGGCAAGTTCGAATGCAGGTATTTTGGGCCTTATTGGGGCCGGTTCCATGCAGCCGGATATTCTTCGCCAACATCTGCAAAAGGTAAAAACAAAAACTGACAAGCCCGTTGGCGTCAACATTCCCCTTCTTTACAAACATTGTGAAGCGCAGATAGAAGTTTGTCTGGAAGAGGGTGTGAGCATCTTCTTTATCTCTGCCGGAAGTCCAAAAAAATACACTTCCTACCTGCAGGATAAAGGGTGTGTTGTCATTCACGTTACCTCAACACCGGAATTGGCTAAAAAATGTGAACTTGCAGGTGTCGATGGCATTGTCGCTGAAGGATTTGAAGCGGGTGGACATAACGGACGTGATGAGATTACCACCATGTGCCTTATTCCTCAGGTTGTCGATGCCGTTGATATTCCGGTTATAGCGGCAGGTGGAATTTCTGATGGCCGCGGTATGCTTTCCGCACTGGCGCTCGGTGCATCCGGTGTTCAGATTGGAACCCGTTTCGTCACCAGTATTGAATCCAGTGCCCATGAGAATTTTAAGAGTGCGATAGTTGGTGCTGGTCCAAGCGATACGATGCTTTCCATGAAAAAGCTTGAACCAGTCCGACTGTTAAAGAATGAATTTTTCAAGACGGTTCACGAAGCTGAGACGCACGGCGCCAGTGCGGAGGAACTCAAGGTGATCCTGGGTAAAGGTCTGGCTAAACAGGGGATGTTTGATGGTGATGTGAACGGCGGTGAACTGGAAATCGGCCAGGTATCCGGAATGATTCAGTCTGTGGACAGTGTTGCTGACATTGTTTACGAGCTCATTGAGATGTACAACAACGCTCTGGAAAACTTAGCCAACCTCTAGTTTTTGATGGTATCTAGGTACTGATCTGCATCTAGTCTACCCACTAGGGTACGGGTTTGCGGGGGTAAGCATCATACGGCACAAATGGTGGTAGCAAGAACAAGGGGCCGGTAGCCCAGCCCCTTGTTTATTCAGAAAGTTAATCCAGGAACTGGTCTACCAGAAAACGCTTGATTGCCTCTGATTCGTGCATGATTTCTCCGTTCACCGTTAAAGTGGGTACGGTTGAATCACCGCAAAGTGCGATCAACTCGTCTTCAAACTCTAGGTTCTGTCGAATATCCTTTAAGACTATTCGGTCCGCAATAGAAAGGTTCTGGATAGTGTTCAGTACACTTTTGGAGAACCCGCATTCCGGGTAGAAGTAGAGTTCCAGCTCTAGATCAGCCATTCACCTTTCTGCACTCGCCAAGCAGATCCTCGGCCTTGCGCAGTCCTGGTATACCGGCTGATTCCGCGTAACGCACGGTACCTTCCTTATCAATAATAATCGTGGCTCTGTCCGTAATACCCTTGTCGTCATGGTATACGCCAAATTTAGCCGCAACTTCACCTTTAGGATGAAAGTCTGCCAGTAGGGGGAAAGAAATTCCACCTAGAGAACCGGCCCAATTATCGTGGGAGAATTTGCTGTCTACACTGACACCCAAAACTTGGGTATCTGCCGATTTAAAACCTTCAAGGTTCGATTGAAGGTCCGGCATTTCAGTGCTTCAGTTAGGTGTCCAGTCAAGGGGATAGAACACCAGCATTACGTTCTTTTCTCCTTTAAACTGAGATAGCGAATAACTTTTGTCAGCCAATTGAGAATCAAGTTCAAAATCGGGTGCTGTTGTTCCTACTTCAATCATAAAAAACCTCCTGATTCAGGGTTGTGTAGTAAAAAGGCATTCACCTTTCTAGGCGTATCATAATTCTGTCTTGCAAGTCACGCAAGGCAGTTGTGCCGTCTTGTAGGCCCGTACACCTGCATACTGGCACTCTCGAACAGCGCAACGGTTTACCCTATACTCATGATGGTGAAGTGGCTGGTGATGGACGGCGTCTGATCAACCCGGTCAAAAAATAACCATGCTAAGGGTTCCTGTCCCTCGCAGGGTTTTCTGGAGGATAGCCTGGTGAATGAATCGAAGCGAACAGAATGGGATGTGGTTGTTGTCGGTGGTGGACCTGGCGGTGCGCTGGCAGCGAAGAAGTGTGCAGAAGCTGGACTAGCGACACTAGTGCTGGAAAAGCGGCAGATGCCAAGGGACAAGTGCTGTACTGGCATGGTTATGGCCGAATGGGGTCAGGAGATCGTGCAACGTGAGTTTGGTGACTACCCCGACTGGGTGGAAGACAAGACGATATACCTGGCGGGATACGCCTTGCATATACCCGATGCAGAAACCAGAACCCTCAATATTAATACGCCCACTACCTGGCGACATACCTTGGATACCTGGATGTGTGAGTGTGCGCAAAAGGCAGGCGCCGAGGTCTGGGACCGGGCAAGGCTGGTTGATCTGTCCCAGGAGGGGAGCAGCTGCCTGCTAGAGATTAAACTCGAAGATTCCAGCATCGAACTGAGTGCAGATTTCGTAATCGGTGCTGATGGTTCCCATTCGGTGGTGCGGCAACTGATCTGGCCTGAATTCAAGCCACTCATGAGGCATGGGTACCGCGTCTGCTTCGAAACTCAGGTCGACCTGGCCGCAGACCGTTTTAACATGTTTCCCTCGGGGTTAACCGACATTTTCTTTGTTCACCAGAAGGGTGATGAAACCTACCTAGAGGGTGTTGCAGCTGATGGGAAACTCGATGAAACAATAGAGGAAGCCAGGGCATATCTAGTGCAAAACCACGGGCTTGATCCGGATATTGAACCGGCCTGGCGCGATGGTTGTGCGGTGCAACTTGCTTCCCCCGCACTCTGGAGTGGTGACTTCAGACCAGCCAAGGACAATATTCTTCTTATCGGCGATGCTGGCGGAGCAAATGCGCCCATTTCCGGTGAAGGCCTTGCGATGGCACTCAAGACTGGGGTGGATGCTGCCAGTGCCATCGTCGAGAGTAAGCAGGGAAAGCATTCGGCACAGGAAACCTACCTGCATCACATTGACCATATAATCAGTGTGTTCGGCGAGATATCCCGTGATGGCGCCTGTATGTTGACCGCGCTTGAGAGTGGTGATGCTGACCGCTTTTCGCAGGCCATGATGGCTTCCTGGGATCGTTCCCTGAATGCTTTCCATGGTGATATCGACTGAGAGTCGAAGTCTAGCGGTCGCCTGGCTATGGAGTTTCTTCGGCCAGTTGCATCAACTCAATAATATTTCCAAATGGATCTCGGCAATAGACTGCTGTAATGTTTCCCAATTCCACGGGTTCATGGTGCATGCTGCCGCCAGCATCGACCAACCGCTTCGCTGCAGCATGTATGTCGTCGAATTCAAAAGCGATGTGCCTGATACCAAAATCGCAGGGTCTGCCGCTGGCTGGGTCACCAGCCTGCTCCGGCGCAGTGTATTTGAAAAGCTCAATGTTGAAGCCGTTCCCCGCCAGCATCATGCCGGTTGCAGCACTGTCTTTAAGGTTGATGACTGCTTCAGAAGCGCCGGGGTTGTCCAGACTCCACCCCAGCGGAAATGATTCTTCCAATCCCAGGAACTTCTTATAAAACGCTACCCCCTGATCAAGGTCGGTTACAACAATCCCGGCATGGTGAAAGCTGACTTTCATTTTTCAGTACTCCATTTCATTTTTAGATCAGATGATATGCCAGTCAAGTTCCTATGTTTCAGTCCACCCGCTGAATCAGTGTCCCTGTGCCCAGACCGCCGCCGCAGCACATGGCTACCAAGCCATATTTTCCATTTGTGCGTTGCAGTTCGTGCACCGCCTTCGTGGTAAGAAAACATCCAGTTGCGCCCAGGGGGTGACCGAGCGCTATGGCGCCACCATTTGGGTTCACTTTTCTCATATCAGCGCCAACGGTTTTTGCCCAGCCGAGGACAACCGAGGCGAATGCTTCATTCACCTCGAATACATCAATGTCATCGATTTTGAGGCCCGTCGTATCTAGCATTTTTTCTGTAGCTGGAATAGGACCCTCTAACATAATTACCGGGTCGCAGCCAACTAGTGCTGCATCCAGTACCTTAGCCAGCGGTTTTAATCCAAGTGCTTCAGCTTTGGCTGCACTCATTATCAGTACGGCTGCACCACCATCGGCGATCTGCGAAGATGTGCCGGCCGTGTGAACACCATCCTCGCGAGCAACGGGTTTGAGCCCCGCGAGCGCTTCTCGGCTGGTTTCTCGAGGAACTTCATCCTGATCAAAACTCACCGTCTCATCGGTCCGTTTACCCGCGTCATCAAATACAGGCACTTCCAGGGGAATTATCTGTGCGTTGAACCGCCCCTCATCAATTGCTCGCCTGGCTCGGACTTGTGACTCAAGACCAAAGGCGTCCGTATCTTCACGGGTAACCTGATATTTTTCAGCCATGCGCTCAGCACCTTCAAACTGACTGGTGAATTCATGCTGACCAAAATAACTTCGACTCACCGGCTTGCCCATTTCCTTCTTGAGGTCGACCGAGTCAGAGCCGATGGGAAGGCGTGTCATGTTCTCCACGCCACAGGCAATGACGACATCCGCCATGCCAGCCCGAATTGTGCTGGTGGCAAGCGCGACAGCTTCCTGAGAGGAACCACACTGGGAATCTATGGTGATGCAGGGTGTTGATTGTGCGCCGCCATGGGACAGCCAGGCCGTCCTGGTTACATTCATTCCCTGGGCTCCCAGCTTGTTTATACAGCCACCAATGACCTGGTCAACAAGTGCTGAGTCGAGCTTGTTGCGTTCCAGTAGTTGCATAAGAACCTGACCAAGAACATCAGTCGGGTGTACCAGACCCAGTGAGCCATTTTTTCTTCCCACTGCAGAGCGCGCTGCATCGACAATTACCACTTCTTCCATCTTAATATTCCTAGTTCATCACAAAGGTCATATTGTGCCTATGGCCTTGGGAAGAGACAAGGCTGGTGCGCTGGCAGGGCAGTGGGACCTCAATCGGGGTATAACACCAGCGGTTGCCATCCATCGGTGAATGCCTGGGTGTCTGGCCAGGGTTCCCAACCCAGTGGCGGGTCTAGGGAGAGGTGCTTGGCAAAGGCTACGGTTTTAGCATCACACTCGAATGCAGTGATATCACGTCGTTCGAAGTCGATCAGTGAAAATCCGGGGCGGTGCAAACCCTTCAAAGTGCCCGCATTCAGTAATGTCAGCGCTTCAAAGTGAATCAGCGAACGGTAGTGCATGTGGCCGTTGATCAAGAAACGGTATCTGCCTTCTTTGATGATTTCATCGAGCAGCTCGCTTTTCTCCCTCGGCAGGCGGGTCGTTCCTGGCCAGATCTTCTGTAAATCATTGTCGCCAATACCATGACAGAGCAATAACTTCCCCAGGGTCGTTTCGATCTCTAGTTGTATCGGCAGTCCTGTCAGGTAGCGCATACTTTCATCTGACAGGTCTGCTTGCTGGTGGGCGTCAGGCACATGCCTTGCCCTATCTTCAATCAGCCAGCGGTCGTGATTGCCCCGAACGGTGGCAACGTCATAGTCTTGCAGCAGGCCGGTTACCCGATCTGGGCAGCCGGCACCGTCGACAATATCACCCGTACAAATAATGGCATCTACCCCCTCCCGTTGGAGGTGGGCGAGGGACATCTCCAGCCGAATATCCTCAGCATGCACGTCACCAATTACACCCAGTCGGGTTACCTCATTCATTGCAGGGTGCGACCTCGCGATTGTTGCTGGCTAGCGCGGACCTTGGCCGTCATCAACTTTAATCACGGTACCTGTCACACACTCCGAGGAGGGCGAGACCAGAAACAGCAAGGTGCTGTCCATTTGCGCAGGGTCACAGATTCGCTTGCGGGGAAATGCCTGGCTGATGTCTCCGATTCGTTCCAGCATGCCGTCCATCATCTCGGACCTAAAGGCGCCGGGGGCGATGCAATTGACGTTGATGTTGTATCGAGCCCATTCAACAGCAAAGGCCTCCGTCATGCGGACGATACCGCGCTTTGTCGTGGAGTATAGGGAGGAGGCAGCTTGTGGCCCGTAGTTATATGCGCCAACGGAAGAAATGTTAATCATGCGCCCGGGCAGCTTTTGCTCTATCAGTCGCTTGGCAACTTCAAGAGACAAAACCCAGGGGCCAACAAGGTTGGTATCGAAAACATTGTCGATCAGCTCGTCAGACATTTTTATCGCCCATTGTGCGTCAGGGATACCGGCATTATTAATCAATATGTTCACGGTCCCAAAAACTTCCTCGGCCTGTTTGTGAGCTGAGCGAATGCTTTCCCGGTCAGTCATATCGATTCGGATAGGCTCACAGATCCCGCCATCGGCGCGAATTTCTTCGGCAAGGGACTCAAGTATTTCGACCCGCCTGCCGGAAAGAATGACCTTGGCGCCGCATTTGGCGAGTACCTTCGCAAACCGTATGCCCAGTCCGGAAGTTGTGCCCGTTACAAAAGCGACCTGGTCAGTTAAATCAATAGAGAAATTAGGGTTAGGGAAATCGGTCATTTAGATTGTCCTTTGAAAATGTGTATTAGTTGAAAGCCACTGGCAAAAAGCCCGTGATACCTGCTTGAACTGTAACAAAACCAGGCTGGAAATTCCTGCTGAAGCCTGAAGGAGATATCGAGCCGGGAGGGACTTCCTATTACTAGACGTCAGTAACATGTGTGACAATAGCCCTTCATTTTAGCCTGGGCAGTATTGATATGAATAACCACGATCTCCTGATTGAGCAAGATGAAGAGGTCACCATCATTACCATCAATCGACCCAGGGCGAGAAATGCAGTGGATGGTCCAACGGCCAGCCTGTTGGCCGATGCCTTTAGACAGTTCGATCACGATGAATCAAGTAAGGTTGCGATCCTCACGGGAGCGGATGATACCTTTTGTGCGGGCGCAGATTTAAAGGCGGTTTCTAAGGGTGCCGGGAGCAGGGTAGACACAGATGGAGATGGTCCAATGGGGCCGACCCGAATGCTTCTATCAAAGCCTGTTGTAGCGGCAATTGAGGGGTTTGCAGTAGCTGGTGGTCTCGAGTTGGCTGCGTGGTGTGACTTGAGAGTAGCCGCATCTAACGCTGTATTCGGAGTCTACTGCCGACGCTGGGGCGTACCGCTGGTAGACGGCGGTACGATACGTCTGAGCCGACTTATAGGGCACAGTCGCGCCCTTGATATGATTCTCACTGGCAGGGGGGTCGACGGTGAGGAAGCATACGCAATGGGGTTAGCTAACAGGCTTTGTGAGCCTGGAGAGGCGCTACACAAGTCCCTTGATCTCGCCAGAGAGCTTTGTCAATTTCCGAAAATGTGTTTGCGACATGACAGGCTCTCTTCCTATCAGCAATGGGGTATGAGCCTGGATGATGCGCTTGCTAACGAGACTGTACTGGGGCGTGAAGTCATCAAGTCTGGGGAAAGTCTCGCTGGAGCTGAGCGGTTTGCTGCCGGCCAGGGCAGACATGGGGAGTTTTCAGGTATATGAGTCAGCATGTGGAACAATAGTCAACGAATCGGTCTCCAGATGAAATTTTTGCCATGGCTGCTGATAGTATTTCAGCTTCCAGCATCAGCGAGTACCGGAGATGGTCGGGTTGATAGTGCCGCCATCCGTTTGAGTACTAACTGCCCGCCAGGGTTTGAGCAGGTATCTGGCCGGTGCCAGTTAAGAAACCTTTATCAACTCTATGACTCACTGCAGGGCGCTGGAGTAGGTGGCCTTAAAACTGGGTTACCCCCAGTTCGTGAAGGTTTTACACCGCAACAGATTGATCTTGGCCGGTATATGTTCTTCGATCCAATTTTATCAGCTGATGGCAGCCTGTCCTGTGCCAGTTGTCATCATCCTGAATTGAGTTTCAGTGATGGTGTGGGTAGAAGCATCGGCATAGCGGGCAAGAAGGTAGGCCGGTCATCCCCTTCCCTGTGGAATGTTGGCTTTCTTCATCACTTATTCTGGGATGCCAGGGCAGCATCCCTGGAAGAGCAGGCTAAGGGGCCTCTCTATGCTGAGAATGAAATGGGTAATAGCGAAGAAAAACTGGTGCGGGACCTCAATGCTCATGTTGTTTACCGGCGTTTGTTCAACGAGGCCTTTGGCAGCGAAGGCATCTTACCGGTACAGGTTTATACCGCTCTTGCAGCGTTTGAATCCTCGCTGATTTCCCTGAATAGCCGCTATGATCGTTATGCCCATGGATATCACCAAGCCCTAACGCGGGATGAGATCGCCGGGCTGAATATTTTTCGCTCATTTGTCGCCCGCTGTGCTGAATGCCATACACCGCCCTTGTTTACCAATCAGCAAATGGCCATCATCGGGACGCCTGAGCCTGAAGGGCTGCCCTTCGATGCAGGAGAAGGTGAACTGACAGGTGATCCTACCCAGAGAGGCGGGTTTAAGGTACCTGGTTTGCGCAACATAGAGAAGACCGCTCCCTACATGCATTCCGGTCGCTTTGGCAGCCTGCGTGATGCGGTTGAGTTTTATACCAAAGGGCGCGGTCATGCGGTCTCGGATAATGAGATCTTAAGTATTCACTGGCATATCTGGGAGCCCAACCTCTCAGATCTAGAGCTGGATCTGCTGGTCATTTTCCTGAAAACGCTGACAGATGAGTCACTAGCCCCAATGATACCCAAGCGTGTACCATCAGGGTTGAACCCCATTGGTAGAATACCTGAGGCTATAAGCCGGCGTTCTGATTTAGAAGGAGCAGGTAGTAGATGAAAAGAAATTGTAAGCAAATCGTAGTGTCAGGTTCTTTACTGGTGAGTATCTTTCTCGTCAGTTTCGGCATCGGGGCCGCAGAAATTGTGGTGAAATCAGGTCAGGCCATTCAGGATGCTGTCACTAGGGCAAAAGCGGGAGATACAATTTTGGTGGAGCCCGGTATCTATAAGGAAACCGTTTACATCGACAAGAACAACATCACACTGCGTGGTGTGATCAGGGCCAGTCAGTGGCCCACCCTGGAAGGAGAGAAAATTCGCAATGATGCCGTCCTGTATTCGGGCAGTGGTATTACCGTTGAAAACCTGAAGATAGTAAATTACAAGGGCAACGGCATTATGGGGCAGGCAGGTAATAATTTTGTCATCCGCAACAACTGGATAATAGATGCTGGCATCTATGGCATTTTCCCGGAATTCGGTAAGAACGGACTAATAGAACACAATGTTCTTTCCGGTATTGAGGACGCCGCCATTTATGTAGGCATGTGTGACAATGTTGATGTACTGCACAATGAAGTCTTTGATAGCGTGGCTGGAATAGAAATCGAAAACAGCCGGCACCAAATTGTCGATGGCAACTATGTGCATGATAATACCGGAGGCATCCTGGCCTTTATAACGCCCGGTCTGCCAATCAAGACAGCCTACGATATCATTATCCGCAACAACTTCGTCGTCAATAACAACCATGTCAATTTTGCCATACCGGGGTCTATTGTTTCTTTTGTGGCGAAGGGAACAGGGATCACTATCATGGCGGCTGATGATGTGGTGGTTGAAAATAATATTATTACTGATAACGAATTTATCGGTATCGGTATTGCCGGGTTGGAATTTATTTCTGCGGTTCGAAGTGATCCCGACTCAGAGCCTAATGCTGATGGCGTAAAAATTCTCAACAACCTGATGTGGAATAATGGGACGAAAGCTCTTCCTCAGGTAATGGAGTCACTAAAGGCCGCCATGCCGGGGGTTAAGGGCGTCGATATTGCAAATCTTGGCCAGGGCAAAGGTGGTTGTATTCTGGAAAAGGATCGTTATGTCTCAGTTGGGCTGGATAACTATTCCAAATGCGAACTGACCTCAACGGCGGCTACCCTGACCTATACGCTACCGGAGCCAGTCCCGATACGTCAGATTGCTGTGGACGAAAAGGGAAAGGCGGCCTACTTCGGCATTTGTGCCGGCTGCCATGCTTACGCCGTAAAGATGATCGGACCACCAACCGTCGTGGTTAAGGCGCTGTATAAGGGAAGACCAGAAGCGCTAGCTGAATACATAGCCAATCCCGTTAAGAAGCGCCCCGACTATCCTGAAATGCCGCCGCAGAACTATATTTCGCCAGAAGTCAGGCTTGAGGTAGCGAAATATATGCTTAGTGTGGAGAAGTGAGTCAGACTATTCAATCTGATGCGTAGCTAAGGACCCTGGAACAATCGCGAATGGTTTGGTTTAGTGAACTGGTTCAAATTTGTCAATTTAGAAAACGGAAAGGAAAAACTAGCCCGTTGCAATAAGCATTTTTCCCGAATCAGAAAGGAACCGCTGTTCGCTCTCCAGGAAGTGAACAAGTAGCTTAGCGAGGTCGAGGTAAGCTGAATTTTCCTGAACTGATTGCAGGCGTGTCAGGAATGACTGTACCCATTTCCCTGGATGAAGGTTTATGAAGTCACGCTGGGCAGATTGCAGTGCTTGGATATTGGTATTGTTACTATCCATACTCATTGCTTCTGTTTCAAGGAAGGTCAGGTAGTACATGAATTCAAGCTCTATTGCCAGGTTATCAGGCAATTCCCGCAGTTCTCCGTTGGAAAAATTGAGACCAAAGTGCTGATAAAATCGAAATAGTTCCTCCAGCAGGGATTTTTCCGTCACGCTTGAGTAGGCCAGTTCCCTCAGGGAGACTGCCTGGCCGCCCGACTCAAAGAAGGAACTGTAGAAGACCTGAATCTCCTGTCTGTTCATTTCTCTCGGCATTGGGTCATTGTTTGTGAAAAGGTTTGCGAAGGGGCTAGGGTAGGGCAGTTGTTCTCCTGCCTGGAAAAGGACATCGACAAACTCACCTGCCGTCAGACTGTCAAGGAATTCGTCACCGGGAGTTGAGAAAGCGGTGGCGAAGGACTGGTATAGCTGGCTTCTTGCTACTACCTGACTCACTTCATTTTGTTCTTCTTCAGGCATCAACCTTGACGCTCTTGAATTCACCCGATACGGCCTTTTGGGCAGATCTTTCCTTGTTGCTGCCCTCCCATACGGCGATAGCGATGGAAGTATCAGTACCGGGTTCAATTTGAACCATTTCCTGTCCGCCAACACTCATTGGGCGCTGAAGAACAACAACCCAGGTACCGTCCCTATGGGAATCACTAGCCTTAAGACCGCTGATTTTGGCAGGCCTTCTGGTGCTGGTGGCATAACCCTCGGCAAAGACATCGAATGGTTCCTGGTTGCCGGCTTTCCACAACCAGGCATTCACCGGCTTATCTGCACTACCCATGGTGAAAGCTGTCGCGCCATTGGCTAAGGGAAACATAATGGATACAGCATCGGAAAACTCATCAAGGTCGGATATTTCGTTGTCCTTCTCGGGGTCATCCCATGACAATCGCATGCTGAATATACGGCCATTGTGGGTCATTCTCACATGTATTTTTTTAATCTTTCCGTGCCCGGAGGTCTTTGCCATATAGGGTGACACGGATTCCGTCAAGGCTATTGGTGAAGGAGAAAGGGGTAGCACTGTTTCCTCAATGCCGGACCAGGCACTGCCGCGTCCATCAAGAAGAAGGGCTGCTTCCATGGAGCGAAGTTCTACTTTCAACTGAACCCCCTGGTGTGTTGTAACCTACTCATGATTGATTTTCCTCAAGCGATCTATATGGGTTCATTGGTGAATTCTGCGAACCGGTCTTCCCAGTGGCGGCTGATCAGTATGTCCATCAACTCAGAAGATTCGCCATCCTTCTTTTTTTGCCGTTCAGTGACGAGGGTTTCCAACGCCCCATTTACCACAGGGCCGAAATATTCCTCAAGAACATCCATTGGAATTCTCATCTCGTCCGTGAGACGCCCCTCATCATCATATGAAAATGTCGACATGGGGGGTACATAGTAAACATTGGGTTCTGTGCCGTACTCAGGATGAAGTGGCAGCGCCACCTTCCATTCGTATACCAGCTTGTACACTTGGCTCCTCTTGTCATCCAGGTAGCCATAGGCGCGTGTTCTGCCAACGCACTGACGATTGCATGCTGGTGCGATACTTTGCTCAACCCTTGGAAAGCACTCTATGCATTTTTCACTCCGTCCGGTTGACGGGTTGTAGTACACCATTCCATATGGGCAGGCTTCCACGCAGTGACGGTGTCCGGTACACCTTTCCTGGTCGATCAAAACAATGCCGTCTTCCCGTTTTGAAATGGCGTTGCGTGAGCAAGCGTCTATGCACGGGGCGTTTGAGCAATGGTTACATTTGCGTGGCAGATAGAAGAAGAAGGCGTTAGGCCAGTCGCCAGAGGTCTGATCCTCGTCCCAGTTGTAACCCCACTCAGGCTTATTACCCTTACTCGTGCTCGGTTGCAAATGGGCCGATTGTCCCTTCTGCTGGTTAAACACTTCATCATGGTTGAACTGAAAATTGTCGCCAGCTTCAACAAGGTTGATTAACTTGCCGGGTTTAGAGTTTCCGTCTTCATCGTATCCGCCTCCCTTGGATTGCCAGTCCCTTGGGTACCCTCTTCCAGGGTAAGTGCCTACATTGGCCCAGCGCATATGCTCTGTACCAGGACGCTGGGTCCAGAGGTTTTTGCAGGCAACGGTGCAGCTCTGGCAGCCCATACACTTGTTGAGATCAATTACCGTGGCCAGTTGACGTGCGGATGCTTTCAGATTCTGCTTACTGCTCGTTTCATTCATTTCGTATAAAACTCAGCTTTGTTTTTGTGAGTGTTGCTTTCATGCATTATGAATTGGTCCTCGCGATATCCACGCGCATACCTCTGTCGTTGGCTGGAGAGGGCGAACCCTGCATAGAGCGATAATTAAGCTGGCCATAGTCTCCAGCCAGCTGGATAGATTTTGGCATACCGACTAGAAGGTTATCGTGAGACTTCCAGTTCTTGAATTGCCAGGCCTCAAACATGTAGATGACCACCTGGTCTGATGCTACCGAGGAGGAAGTGCAGGCCATAAACTGCGCTTCATCCAGATCGTTGTATATTTTGACTAGATCCGCATCCTGTATACCTTTTTCAGCCGCTATGTCAGGGTTGATGAAGAGTATGGGTTGACCCCGATGCAGCCTCAAAAAGTCAGGCGTGCCCGCATGCATTGAATGAATGGAACCGCGTACATGACCGCTGACAATTTTGAAGGGATAGTCCCCGCCCACCGTTGGTGTATCCTTGTGTGTGGGGAAAGCCTCACCTGCCTTAAGAAACCACTCATGGTCGATATAGAACTGTGCTCGCCTGGAATAAGTGGGATAAGCAATTTTCTCATCAACATGTTTCGCCAGTGAATAAAATGGTTTGCTGGTATCAACGTCAGAGGCTGTCGCTATATTGCCTTCTGGTCCAATGCTTTCGGCTCTTACCTGACCCAGTGTCTTGAACTGATCGTAATCAAAATTCTTTGGAAAGGTACCTATGGCGGATGCAACCTTTACCATTTCCTTAAGCGCATCTTTCTGGGTAGCCAAGTGCCCCTTCATGGTAAATCGTTTGTGAAGATCTTTGTATAAGCGTTTTTTGCCGCCGCGATCAAGGAATGAATTCATACCTCTTTTTACAGCACGTTCAGTAATTTTTTCCATGAGCAGGTTGAATATCTCCCATTCAGGTTTTGCTTCTCCTGGCGGCTCAACTGCTTTCTCAATCAGTGCGGTGTAAGGGTTCAAGTGGAATGTGACAGTCATGTCATCTTTTTCGTAGTACCAGGCAGCAGGTAGCACTATGTCGCAGAAGGCGGCGCTGGCTGACATCTTGGGCTCAATGGCAAAGACTAAATCCAGCTTCGGAAAGAGATCCTCGACATAGGTTGTGCGAGCACTGCGGTTACGGCGCAACGGGTTGTTGGCGATCAGCATCAACACCTTTGGTGGCTTGTCTGGGGCAGGTTTGTACTGCTGCTCATCGTAGTATTCTTTTTCAATCGCTTCCTTTAGATATTCACCAAAGGTTCTGTCTAGGGTGGGATCGTTCCACTCAGGCTTGTCCCACAATTTGTCATAACCGGCGTGGTTATAGAGGAAAAATACGGGTGCCACTGTGCCTTGTTTCGCAGTGGCCTTGACCATGAACTCGCTAAACATGACTTCGGTCGTCATGTCCTTTTTCATTTTCTTGGCCATGAAGCCAAGCTTGTTTGGCAGGCCCAGGAGGGGTCTTGCCCAGTGGCTGATGGGTTTGTCGATTTGGGCGACACCGCCGACGCCAATGTCCGGAACCACAAAGCAATTAAAGCCTGTGCCGGGTTTTCCCCAGTTTCCCGAGAGTGCCATGGCCAGCAACAGGCTGCGTTCCATCAGGTCACCATGATAGTGTTTAGCCGAGGTGAAGCCGATATAGGTGCAGGTTCTTTTAGTTGCTACTTTTTCCGCTAGCTGCCGGATCATATCAACGTGAACGCCACAGATTTTACTGGCTATCTTCGGGGTACTCTCCCGGTTGAGCTTTTCTCTTAACATGGAAAAAGCGGGTGTCACCTCTATTTCACTGTTGTCATGCAGCTTGACGGTGAAGGTCCCTTCCAGTGCCTGTTGGCCTTTGAATCCCAGTTTTTTTCTGGGTGCTTTCGCCAGTTTTCCCTCAAGGGTGTCGTAGAAATACAGCTTGTCCTTGTCCTTATTTTTACCGGTAATGTCCATGGCTCGCAGGTACCGACCGTCGTCCTTGCGCACAAGAATAGCCAGGTCTGTCTGTTCCCTGACGAAATCCTCTTTAACCCAATTTTCCTCAATCATTACCTGACATACGGCTAACCAGAGGGCAGAGTCGGTTGCGACCTTTACTGGTATGTGAATGTCGGCGGTTAAACAGGAAGGGTTGTAGTCAGGAGATATCTGCAATACCTCGCTACCGTTGTATCTCGCTTCAGTAACGAAATGGTAGGTTGGCGGCCAGGTATAGGAAATATTTGAATGGGTAAGAATAATCAGCTCAGCATCGAAAAAATTGTCTCCCGTATAGCCTAGACCCATACGGCCCATAGTCTGGGTGATGCCTTTCAGGTCATCGCCGATTTCAACATTGAGATCCAGGGTCAGGCCATTTAGGTGACCCATGAAACGTGATGTGGCCGAAAGTGCCACAGCGCCGCAGTGAATGTGTGGTGCATCGACGATGAAGCTCTCCGTGCCATGGTCCCTGTGAGCATCCAGCAGCGCATCTGCAACTTCAGTTAATGCGGCATCCCAGGAAACCCGCTTCCATTTTCCCTCACCTCTTTCACCCACTCGCTTCAATGGGTACTTGACCCTTTCTGGGGTCGTTAGGGTGTTGTGAAAGCCGCATCCTTTTTGACAGCCCTGGGGATTGTAGTCGGGATAGTCCGGATTTGATGCGTAGGAGCGGCCGCTCTGCTCTTCTCTCCAGATAACACCATTTTTTGCGTAGACCCTGAAGGAGCAGCCCCCCGGCGCACACTGGTTGGTGTGAGATCCCCATGTGACTGAATCCCAGGCCCACTCTGACCGATACAGGTCCTCCGTTGAACTGTAGTCAATTATACGGTTGGCAGAGGCTATTTCACTTGCAAAAAGTGGAGAAAAGGCGCCCTTCAGGTGCAGCAGCCCAACTGCGGCACTTCCTCCCGTGAACTTCAGAAATGAACGTCGCTCAAGTCCCTGGCCCTTCGAATCTTCCATAGCTATTCCAATAAAAAACACAATTCAGGGTTCGGCAAATAAAGCACACTTTGCCAACGACAACAATGCGGCATATCAATCGCTTCAGGTTTCGCTTCCAGCGGCCGGGAAAGGTCTGCCGGTAGGTGAAACATCGATCAAGGGAGGCCTAACGGTCGGTAAATTAATAAATTCGTTGATTCCATCATTCTTTTTCCGTTTACTTTGGGCCATGGGCATTAAGAAACTTCAGGTTTACCAGGGACTTGAACAGGGTCCAATTCGGCCACCCAGCGAGGCAAACTCCCTCCTTCTCAGGGTATCTCGAAACTGCCCCTGGAATCGCTGCACCTTCTGTTCGGTGTATAAAAATGAACAGTTCAGCCTGCGACCGGTAGATCATGTTATCGAGGATATCGAGTCAATATTTGAGGTAGTCAGTGTTGTCCTCAATGAATTGCATGGAAAGAGTCAGTTCACCCAGGAAATTGTCCATTCGCTGGCATCGACCTACTTTGCAGACAAAATTCAGGTTTTCAATGTGGCGGTTAACTGGCTAACCAGGGGAGAGGGTTCGGTATTCCTGCAGGATGCCAACAGCCTGATCATCAAGCCAGACGATCTGATCCGAATTCTCACGCACCTGAATTATAGATTTCCATGGATTACCCGGGTCACGTCCTATGCGCGCTCTCATACTATTAACCGTATTGCGGAAGATAAGCTTGTGGCTCTGGCAGGTGCCGGGCTCAACCGTATCCATATTGGCATGGAGTCAGGGTGTGATGAAGTGCTGGTCAACATTGACAAGGGTGTCACCAGGGAGCACCACATCAGTGCCGGTAAAGCGGTAAAAAAGGCAGGTATTGAACTCTCTGAATATATTATGCCTGGCCTTGGCGGCTCTGACCTGTCCAACGAACATGCCAGGCAAACG
>PVBE012092822.1_pt1 | contig 62469 bp, 55 predicted proteins | sample 1631181 | NCBI WGS metagenome assembly PVBE01 (sample SAMN08397723, study PRJNA350692) | Marine metagenome, whole genome shotgun sequencing project. | isolation source: water | place: Pacific Ocean | collected 2012-04
CTCCATGCGGTTGGTGGGGAAGAGTTCCAGGGCGCGGCCCGTCCATCCCTTCCGGAATTCTTCGATCCTGATCCGTTTCAGGGAGGTCCCCGGATCGCCGACCACGACATGTTTCTTTCCCACCTCGTAGAGGACCATGTAGTGGACCCCTTCCCAGTGAATGATGGCCGGAAGGGTCAGGTCGGAAAGTGCGTCGAAGGAGAGGTGCAGTCCCCGCGCGTCGAAGCCGAGGCTTTCGGAGGCCTGTGCGACCGACCAGAGGGTGGCGCCGTCGGCGTCGACGTTGGCCATGTCGCGCAGTCGGGCGATGCCGACCGGGTGGCCGTAATACTTGGTGATCATCGCAAGGCAGGCCGCGGCGCAGTCGGTTTCGTCATGTTGGCGGATATGCGGGTATCGTTTGAGCCACCTTCTCCAGAGGGAAGGCTTGATATCGGGAGGGGCGGGTGCGTCCGGGGCGGTCTCCTCGAAGGGAATGGAGGGCCTTGCCGGGTATTTTTTCGACTCCTCCTCCCTCGCGGAGGCGTCCCGGTAAAGCGCCGCCTGGGATTCGATCCTCTTGCGGAATGCGGGGGACGAGTCGAGGGCCCGTTCAAATCCCGATTTCGTCAACGCGTACAGTTCGCACTCCGTCCGCGCGATCACCGAGGCCGCCCGGGGGGCGCCTGTCAGCAGGCTCAGTTCCCCGAAAATTTCCCCCTCGGTCACCTGCCCGACGACCCGGTCCTTCTGGAGCGCTTCGAGCCATCCCTGGCGCACGATGAAGAAGCGGTCCCCCTATTCCCCCTCCCGCACGACGATGTCGTCTTTCTCCACGTGGACTTCCTGCAGTTCGTTCACCAGCGTTCGAAGGGTGTGGGCGGGGACATGGCTCAGGGACGTGAACTGTTTCAGGAAATTCCGTATCCCGACGTCTCCCGCGGCGTTCTGGAGAGCGCCGATCACGTCTCCGCGGTCCCGGAGAATTTTCTGGAAATCTTCCCCCGAGAGGCGCAGAAGGATCAACTCCTCCGCCGCGCGGATCGTGGAGGTTCGGGGCGAACCGGTGATGACCTCCTCTTCGCCGAAATGTCCCCCGACGTCCAGCGTCTCCAGGGAGACTTCGTTTCCGGACGGATCGGTGCCGACCACCCGCGCCCTTCCCGCCACGATGACGTACATCGCGTCGCCGGGATCTCCCCGCGAAAAGACGACTTCTCCGAAGGGAATGGCGACCGGTTCCATGCATTCGGCCAACCGGGAAATGACGGAGTCTTCCAGGAGTTGGAAGGGAGTGACCTGCTCCAGGAGCGCTATTTTCTGTCGGTGTTCCATGGGAGATGAATCTGGGTCAACCTGCCTCGAATTCCTCCCAATTTGACCCCTTCCGGGGTATCCTTCCGCCGTTCCTCTGTATCACAAGGCTATCACATTGAATCATCTATATGACATTTTTCCAATGGGGGGTTTTCTTTTCCTCGTCGCCACCGTCGTGGCTCTCGTCGAAATCCAGATAGAGGGCGGGGAGGGGTGGGCTGAAAAACTGCCGACCTGGCGGTGGGATTCCCCCTCCGTTCGGAAGTGGCTGGGCAAACCGGTCACCGGGTACCACGTCTGGTTCAACCTGATGCTGATCCTCTTTCTTCACCTTCCGCAGGTCCAATCCGGCTTCTCCATCGCGGAAGAGGCGCGGGCGGTCTCCTTCTATTTCTTCCTCGCCGTCTTCTGGGACTTCCTCTGGTTCGTCTGGAATCCGCATTACGGGACGCGGAGATTCCGGAAGGGGCTGGTCTGGTGGTACCCGACCTGGTTCCTGGGACTGCCGACCGCCTACTACGCGGGGATCCTCGTTTCCGGACTCGCGTACGTCAGCCCGGCCTTGTGGGGGGCGGCGTGGCGACCGCGCCTGGAGGCGTGGGGCGGAACTTTCGGGCTATTGCTGCTTCTTACCCTGCTCTCGATCGGATTGGCGAAGGCGTTTGTGAAATTCCGGGAGCAAAAATAAAAATACCGCGCGACTTCCCCTCGGGCGGTTGAGCGAGGCCCCGCTCCTGGTAGTTGGCTCCGGCGACGCGACCCGGCGGCACACGTAAGAACATAGTTACCGTTGCTTCCTTCCGGACCTGGCGGGGTTCACTTGTCTTATGTTGCACCGGACGCCGCTTTCAACACCACTTGCCAGCGCGCTGATCAAGTCAACACGTTCTCAGGGAAGTCGCAGACCCAGCATGAGGCGGATTTCTGGCATCCCCCTTTCGGGAGAAGAAGGCACCGCCAACGCCCCGTCCTGCGCGGCGCCGCCATTGTACCGGAAGGCCTTTCCGAGTCAATCAATGGCGGGAACGGGTTCCCGCGATGTGGTCACGCAACGCTTCTTCCGGCTATAATAAAGGGGCGATGCGGATCGGAACCATGATTGTGCTCTCTCTAATCGCGCCGACCGTGACGGGTTCGGAGACGCGGGATACCTCCCGCCGTTCCGTGGCCGTTCCTCCCTCGAAGTTCCGGAAACTGGGGGAGGTCAGGGCCGGGTCGGTTTCCTTCCTCGATCCCTCGGGGCGGTACGCCATGCGGTACAGCGCGAACGACGCCATTCTTGTTTCCCTCTCCGGGTCGCGGGCGGAAGAGACCCTCCAGGGGCATGTCCAGAACATCCACGACGCGGGCTGGAGCCGGAACGGAAAGGTCGTCGCCACTGCGGGATTCGACGGGTTGGTCAAACTGTGGGAGGTCGAAACCCTGCGTGAAATTTCCTCCATCGAGGCGCACACCGGGTACGCCTGATCGCTCGACGTCTCCCCCGACGGGAGACGGGTCGCTACCGGTGGTAGCGAGGACGGATTTCTCCGCGTCTTCGATGTCGCCTCGGGGAAGCGTCTCCTGGAGATTTCCACGGGAAAAGCGGCCACCTACAACCTGAAGTTCAGTGGGGACGGCACGCTCCTGGTCGCCAGCCACTCCGACTCCACCCTCCGGCTTTACGACGCGAAAACGGGGAGCGAGATTCGCGTCCTGGTCTCAGACGATTCGTACCTCTCCTCGTTCGCCACTTCCAACCGGGGAACGTTCCTGGCTATTCCGATGTCCGACGGGTCGATCTCGATCCGGGATCTCCGAAAGCAGGGGGAGGTGTTGCGCATCGAACGGAAGAGGGCGGGAGGGGGATACGTCGCCTTCAATCCCACGGGCCGTTGGATCGCGTCCTCCAGCACGAAGGGCGGACTCTCCATATGGGATGTCCGGTCGGGAAAGGAGGTTTGCCGTTTTACCTACCCATCGGGAGGGAGTGGAAGGATCTCCTGGTCGAGGGACGGTCGGGAAATCGTGGTCGCGGGCGGAAGAGAGATGGCCTACCGGTTCGGGGTGCGATGATGAAGTCCCTGTTGATCCTGCTTCTTCTCGGGGGGGGCGACACCGGCCTACGGAAAAGGTCGATTCACCCGCTTCACTGCAGGGTGGTTTCGGAGTTTCGACCCGGTTCGGATCCGGTCTACTCGGTCCAGTACTCTTCCGACGGACGCCGACTCCTCACCTCCGGCGACGGGGCCTCCATCGGGATCTGGTCCGCCGTTACCCTCCAGCGTATCGGGAAACTGGAACTTCAATCCGGCCGCATCCAGCACGCCGTCTTCTCCGGGGACGGGAAGAAGGTCATCTCCGTCAGCACGCTCGACCGGTCCGCTTCCGTGCACGAGGTGGAGGAGAGCCGGGCGCAAAGGCGGTTCCGGAACGTGGTCGCATATTTCCAGACCGCTTCCCTGGATCCGAAAGGGGAAATCGCCGCCCTCTCCCTGGTGAACCGGTATTGCGTCCTGGTGGACGTCGAAACCGGGGAAGAACGGGCGCGGTTGAAGGGCCACAGGAGGAACGTATCCGCGATCGCCTTCTCGCGGGACGGAAAACGATTGGCCACCGGGGGGGGAAGACCGTCCGCGTCTGGGACGTGGAGACCGGCGCCCAGACCCGTCTCCTGGAGGGGCATTCCAAGAACGTGTACGCGTTGGCGTTCGGGCCCCACGGGAAAATCCTGGTGAGCGGGGGCCTCGACGGTACCGCAAGAATCTGGAATCTTCCTTCCGGAACTCCACGCGCGGTCCTGTCGCCCCATACCCGGTATGTCTCCTCGGTCGCGGTCAGTCCCGATCGCCGGTGGGTCGTGACCACGGCGTGGGACGGGGACCTGCGGTTCTGGAATTGCCGGACCGGCCAACGGGTCCGACGGGTCGACGCACACACGGGGACGGCGTGGTCCTCCTCCTTCCATCCCGACGGTCGCCGGTTGGCCACCGCGGGAAAAGATGGCCGGGTGCTGATCTGGGGGATGGGCTCCGGGGAGAAAAAAGAGAGATGAGAACGATCGCCGCTCTTCTTTCCACTCTCCTTCTGCTCCCCGGTTGGGGAGATGCCGATACGGGACGTCGTCGTATTCCGTTCGATCCCGCCCAGTTCGGCGTGCTTCGGACTCTCTACCCGGAGGTGGGGCGGATTCACTCTGTCGACGCAAGTCCGAGTGAACGGTTCCTCGTCTGCGGAGGAGATGCAGGGGGAATTGCGGTGATTCGAACGGACCGGTGGTCCCCGGTATGGACCCGCGTCCTGCCCCTGGGAGTCGTCTCGTCCCTCGCGTTCCACCCCCGGTCAAACGTCTTTGCCGCCGCCGGTTCCATTTCGAACCAGATCCTGCTCTTCGACGCGGAAAAAAAACGCGAAATCCGGGGTTTCTCCGGGGAAGAAGTTCCGGTCCAGGCCCTGGCGTGGTTCCCGGACGGAAAGAGACTCGTCTCCGCCGGCAGGAACGGGACCGTGCGGATCTGGGACGCGGATACCGGTCGGACCTTGCAGGTCCTTCGTGGTCACCAGGGCCCCGTCTCTTCCCTGGTCGTCAATCGGGACGGGTCCCGCCTCTTTACGTCGGGGGAGGACGGGATCATCCGCCTCTACGATTCCCGGACGTGGAGAGAAATCTCGTCGATCCGCGCGCCGGGACTCGCGATCGGTCACCTGCAATTGACCCGCGACGGGAAAACGCTTTACGGTTCGGCCCGGGGAGCCGCCACCTTCCTCCAGGAATGGGACGTGGCTTCGGGAAAACTCCTGGGAAGCCACCCGGCGGGGGAGGGGCTGATTATTTCCGGTGTCCGGCTTGATTCCTCGGAGCGGTACGTCATCGTCAGCGTCGCGGCGAACCTCCAGGTATGGAGTCGCAGCCCGACCGGACTCGTGGAGACCTGTATCCATCACCGGTCGATGATTTCCTCCCTGGCCGTCTCCCCGCGCGGTCGGTGGGTGATCTCCGCAGGTTCCGATTCGCTCGTCAAGATCTGGGGACGCGTTCCGGGGGGCATGGCGGCCGTTCCCGCGAGTGGTTTCTTCGGTGTCCGGGTCCAGGATGCCGGGGATAATCTCGGGGCCCTGGTCGTGGCGGTCATCCCCGGTACGGCCGCTTCCCGCGCCGGGATCAGGGCGAACGACATCATCTCGCGCGTCGGGACTTTCGCCGTGCACGACATGGCGTCCACCATCGCGGCCATCGGGATTCACTCGGCGGGGTCGAAGGTTTCGTTTACAATTCTCCGGGAACAGGAGACGGTACTATTGAAGGTGTCGCTCGGGAAACGTCCCGAGGACCTGGATCCATAGGAGTCCGGCAGAATGAAGATCGCGGTTAACGGCGCGTGCGGGCGAATGGGAAAAACGGTGATCCGCCTCGCCCGGGAAGAAAAAGTGGACGTGGTCCTGGCGATCGACAACGTCCCCGGGGAGACGTCGGAGATCGAAGGTGTTCCTCTCTCCTCATCGCTCTCGGTGCCGGTCGATGTCGTCGTCGATTTTTCCCTTCCGCAGGGGACCCTCGAGCGGGTGGCGGAATGCCGGGAACAAAAGGTGCCCATCGTGATCTGCACGACCGGCTTCTCGCCGGAACAGCAGGCCGAAATCGAATCCGCTTCGAGGGAGATTCCTGTCCTGCAGGCGACCAACATGAGCGTGGGAATGAACCTTCTTTTCCGGATCGTCCCGGAAATCGCGAAGACCCTGGGCGGGGAGTACGACATCGACGTCGTGGAAACGCATCATCGGTTCAAGAAGGACGCTCCGAGCGGGTCGGCGAAGACGCTGGCGGAGCGGATCGAAGCGGAAACGGGTCGGGTCGTTCCCGTCGCCTCTCTCCGTTCGGGTGACGTCGTCGGGGAACACAAGGTCGTCTTCGGAACGCTCGGGGAATCGATCGAGATCGTCCACCGCGCCTCCAGTCGGGATATCTTCGCGCGGGGATCGATCCGCGCGGCGAGGTTCCTCTCCAGGGCGAAACCGGGTCTCTACCACATGTTGGATGCAATCTAGAGACGAAAATTAATGGGGACGTTACTCATTTATGGGCGTTTCAGGAGAACGCGAATTTCGATAAATCCTGCGATCATGCCCCTGGAGCCGAAATTGAACCGTCATTTTAATAGAAATGCCCCTTTTATGGGTAAAACGCTAAACCCTTGACACTCCGAAAGTTCCATGCTTGAATGTCCTCCTCGAAATTGCTCCGGGAGGATTTTTTGACCCAGAAAGAGAACCAGAAGACCCTTACCAAGTTCGAGATCGTCCGCACGCTGGCGGAGAAAAATGAACTCGAAGTCGCAACGACCCGCCGGATGGTACAGGGCCTTCTCGACATGATCATCGAGTCCCTGGTGCGGGGAGACAAAATCGAACTCCGTAACTTCGGCGTTTTCGAAGTGATCTCCCGCGCGGGCAGAATCGCCCGCAATCCGCGGTCGCGGGAAGAGGTGTACATCCCGGAACGGCTGGTGGTGAAGTTCAAGCCAGGCAAGATCATGGAAGACCGGATCACCCTCCCCAGCATGAAGGGCGGTATTCAGCCGGCGAATCGGAAAGAGACGAATGAATCTGCACGAACACCAGGCGAAGATCCTTCTCAGTAAGGGCGGTGTCCCCGTCCCCGGGGGGAAAGTCGCCACCACGTCCGATGAAGCCGCGAACGCTTTCGTCGCTCCCCTCTCGGTCGTCAAGGCCCAGATTCACGCGGGGGGCCGCGGGAAGGGTGGCGGCGTCAAGCTCGTCAAAAGCGCCGACGAGGCCCGGGCGGCCGCGGAAGGAATGCTCGGGAAGCCCCTCGTCACCCACCAGACGGGACCGGAAGGACGCATCGTCCGGAAGGTGTACGTCGAGGAGGGGTGCGACATCGAAAAGGAATTTTACCTCGGCGTCGTGATCGACCGGAAGGTGGGCATGCCCGTCCTGATGGCCTCGACCGAGGGCGGCGTTGAAATCGAAGTGGTCGCGGAAAAAAGTCCGGAGAAGATCCTGAAGGAGCCGGTCGACGTCCGGACCGGCCTCCAGGGATACCAGCTTCGCCGCGTCGCGTTCGGCCTCGGCCTTTCGGGGGACGACTTCAAGTCCTTTATAAAGATGGCGAAGAGCCTCGTGACCGCCTTCCTCGACAATGATTGCAGTCTTCTCGAAATCAACCCGCTTGTTCTTCGGAAATCGGGCGGATTCATCGCGCTCGACGCCAAGATGGGAGTCGATGACCGGGCCCTGGCGCGTCATCCCGCGATCGAGGAGATGCGGGACGTTCACGAGGAGGATCCGAACGAATACGAGGCGGCGAAGTTCGGTCTCTCCTACGTCTCCATGGACGGAAACATCGGATGCATGGTCAACGGCGCGGGCTTGGCCATGGCCACGATGGATATCATCCAGTTCACCGGCGGGAAGCCGGCCAATTTCCTCGACGTCGGCGGAGGCGCCACGCGGGAGCAGGTCAAGATGGCCTTCAAGCTCCTTCTCGCCAACCCGAAGGTGAAGGCGGTTCTGATCAACATCTTCGGCGGAATCCTCCAGTGCGATATACTCGCCAGCGGGATCGTCGCCGCGGTGAAGGAGGTCGAGGTGAAGATCCCGGTCGTGGTCCGGCTCGAAGGGACCAACGTCGACCGGGGGCGGGAGATTCTCGCGAACAGCGGATTGAAGATTGAAAGCGCCTCCGACATGGGAGAGGCGGCCCGCAAGGCGGTGGAGGCGGCAGGATGAGTGTTCTCGTAGACAGGAATACGCGCCTCCTGGTCCAGGGGATCACCGGGAGCGCCGGAAGTACGCACACGCATCATATGCTCGAATATGGCACGCAGGTGGTGGCGGGTGTCACGCCCGGAAAGGGCGGACAGACGTTCGAGGAGAAGGTCCCCGTCTTCAACACCGTCGAGGAGGCGGTCCGGGAAACGGGCGCGAATGCGAGTTGTGTCTTCGTTCCTCCCCCCTTTGCGGCCGATTCCGTCATGGAAGCCTCGGACGCCGGGATCCCGCTGGTGATCTGCATCACCGAGGGAATCCCGATCCTGGACGAAGCGAGGATCCGGCCCTTCCTCGAATCGCGGGGCACGCGGATGATCGGACCGAACTGTCCCGGGTTGATCACGCCGGGCGAATGCAAGATCGGCATCATGCCGGGGTACATTCACAAGCGCGGCCCGGTCGGTGTCGTCTCCCGTTCCGGGACGTTGACCTACGAGGCGGTCTGGCAACTTTCCAACCTCGATATCGGGCAGTCCACCTGTATCGGCATCGGGGGAGACCCGATCCAGGGAACCGATTTCGTCGACGTCCTCAAGCTCTTCAACGAGGACTCCGAGACCGGGGGCATCGTCCTGGTCGGGGAGATCGGGGGCACCATGGAGGAGGAAGCGGCGGCGTTCATCAAGGCGAACGTGAAGAAGCCGGTCGTTTCTTTCATTGGCGGGCAGACCGCTCCTCCCGGGAAGCGCATGGGGCATGCCGGCGCGATCATCCAAGGGGGGAAAGGAACCGCAGCGGAGAAAAACCGCGTCCTGAGCGAAGCGGGTGTCCATATCGTTCAGAGTCCCGCCGATATCGGCGCGAAGATGAAGGAAGTCCTCGCGGGAGCATGAAACTTCCCCCGAAAGCGGTCGCGGATATCGTTCGGAGAGCTCTCCGGGAGGATATCGGCGACGGCGACCTGACTTCCCGGATCCTTCCGAACAACACCCCCGTCACCGCGCGCATCGTCGCGAAACAGAAGATGATCTTCTGCGGGATTCCCGTTGCCCGGGAGGTCTTCTCGCAAAGAAAGTGCCGGCTGGTCGCTTCCGAAAAAGAAGGTGGGACTGTGCGGTCCGGGACCGTCGTGGCGCGGATCAGCGGACGGGTCCGCGACGTCCTCGGCGCCGAACGGGTCGCCCTCAATTTTCTTCAACACCTCTCCGGTGTCGCCACGTTGACGTCGGAATATGTCCGCAAGGCCTCGCCCGCGCGCATCTACGACACCCGGAAGACCCTGCCCGGACTTCGGATTCTTCAAAAGTACGCGGTGAAATGCGGGGGTGGCTGGAATCACCGGAGGGGACTCCATGACCAGGTGTTGATCAAGGACAATCACCTGGAGGTTCTTTCCCGGAACCAACTCCGGGATCGTCTCTCGAAGATGCCGCGGCCCGTCGAAATCGAGGCGGCCACGGAAAAGCAGGCGCTCTTCTTCGCCACTCTTCCGGTGGACATCATCCTGCTCGATAATTTTTCCACACCCCGTCTCCGGAAGATCGTCCGGAGCGTCCGGAAGGTGAATCCGAAAATCGTTCTGGAAGCCTCCGGAGGGGTGAACCTGGAGACCGTCCGCTCCGTGGGTCGCTCGGGCGTCGATCGCATCAGCGTCGGCGCGATCACCCATTCGGTTCCCGCCGCGGATCTCTCGCTGAAACTATGATCGCCGACGAGATCCGCGAAGGACTCGACGTCCAGTCGGTCGGCCGGAATGTCATCTGTGTCGATCGGTGTGCCTCTACGAACGACCTCGCCAGGGAGGCGGCCGGAGAGGGAGCCCCGCACGGGACGGTCATCTTCGCGGAGGAACAGACCTCCGGGCGCGGAAGAAGGGGACGGGAGTGGGTCGCCTCCCCCGGCGCCGCCATTCTCTGCTCCTTTCTGCTTCGTCCGACGCTTCCCGTGGAGAGGATTCCGTTGATCACCGTGCTGGGCGCGCTGGCGGTAACGGACGTGGCGGAGCAGTTCGGGGTTTCGTCGCGGGTGCGTTTTCCGAACGACGTCTACGTCGGCGGGTTGAAACTGGCGGGGGTCCTTGCGGAGTCGCGCTTCCGTTCGGGACGGCCCGATTACATCGTCCTGGGCGTGGGTCTCAACGTGAACGGACATCCTTCCCTCCATCCGGCGACCTCGTTGGGGCGGGAATGTGGCCGGGACCTGGACCGGACGGAAGCGGCCCGGTCCCTGGTGGAAGCGGTGGACCTGTGGACGTCCCGCCTGGAGGGTCCGGTCGACCCGTTCCGGGAGGCGTGGAGGGATCGTTCCGACCTGGTCGGGTGTTCCGTGCGGATCCTCCACGAGGGTCATGAGTCCCGGGGCCGGGTATTGGACGTTCACTGCCTGGAGGGGGTCCGGTTGCGGCTGGACGGGGGCGAAGAGCGCCTCTTCCGGGGAGAACATATCGAGAAATTGGAGAAAACCTAGTCCTGGATACGCCGGATCAGCTTTTCCAGAGCCTTCTTCTGGCCTTCGGAGAGGTCCACGAATTTCACCCCGATCGTTTCCCGCGAGGTCGACTCGTCGATGAGCGTGTAGACCATTCTTGCGAAGAGAACCAGTTGTTCCCCGTTCGGAAGGGTGAGTTTCAGGTCGACTGCTCTTCCTTCCGGCGTGGCGGCGAAGGGGGAAAGAATACAGTCCGGGTGAATCCCTCCCGGAACGTAGCCGGTACAGACCTCGCACATGGGTCGTTCGAGGGAGAGGCCTCCCGGGGAGAGTTCAACGGTCGTGGCTCGGATGAAGGTTCCCGTTTCCTGGTTCCCCTTCACGGTGAAGAGAATGTCGAGGGCCATGGGAACCCGTTCCCTCTCCCTGAGTTCCCGCCAGTGGATCTTCATTTCCAGGCGGAATTCGATGCGCTCGTAGAGCCGGTTGATGAAGAGTGGTTTTTCCAGGACCTCGTACGGTCCGAGGCCGGCGATCCGTTCTCGCGTCTCGGGATATTCGTCCAGCAGCCGGGAAATGAAAATGACGGGGATGTCGGCGCCCCGCGACATGAGGTCGCCGAGCAGGTCCATGCCGTGCGGGTGGGGCATCTCCAGCGCGGAGACGATCAGATCGTATTTCCCGGTCTGGGCCTTGGCCAGGCCCTGGCTTCCCCCGAGGGCGATGTCGGCTTGTAGGTTGGCAGCGTCCAGTTTCTCGCGCAGGAATTCCAGCGTGCGCGGGTCCGGGTCCACGATCAGGATCTGTTTTTTCATCGTCAACGCCTCGTTGCGCCCAGGATACGGAGAATATCGAGGAACAGGTTGATGAAGTCCAGATAAAGCGAGATCACGGCAGAGATATATTCGTCGGTATTGTATTTCAGAAGGATCCGCGATGTGTCGTAAAGGATGAAGCCGCAGAAGAGGATGGCACCCAGGAAGCTCCAGGCGATTTCGAACAGGGGAGTTGCGGTGAAGATGAGGAGAATTCCTGCGAGGATCAAAGCAATGAGGAATCCGTAAAGGTATGGTCCCAAGCCGCTCAGGTCCTTCTTCGTGACGAAGATGTAGGTGGTGAGTGCTCCGAATATACCCAGGGTGATGACGAAGGCCTGCGCCACCAGGTCGGCCGCGCCCGCCTCGAAATAGGACGCAATAATGCCGCAGAGAAAGAGCCCCTCGACGAACGTGTAGGAGAAGAGGAGGACCAGGTTCAGGACCGGCACCTTGCGCGCTCCGAGGGCGCCGAACAGGAGCGCAAAGGAAAGGATCAGGGTCACGATCCAGTACCGCCAGGCCTCGATCTCGATGCCGATCCAGACCCCCGCGATGGTGGAAACGAGCGTCGCGGTGAGAAGTCCGTAGACCTTCTTGAGGAATCCCACCCGGTTTTGGAGCGGGGCCTTGGAGGCGGGGGTGTCTTCCCTGTAAATTCGGGAAAGGGCTTCCCTCCGACGGTTCCTCTTCTTCACCTTCTGAATCTTTTTGGGGGGGAGTTTTGCCTCGAGTTCCTGGGCCGCGTCGGTGGCCTTTTCCAGTTCTTCCGCGTCGAGGAAGATTCCCTCGCATCCCGCGCAGATATCAACGAGCAGGGTCCTGTCCCAGGTGGTGGACGCTTCCATGAGGGGGTGCGCACACCGGGGGCAGGAGTAAGACGTTGGTTTCATTTCGCCCGGCCGGACCTGCAGATCCTGCTTAGTGCCGACGATTGTGGAGAGTTCGTTCCGGTCGAACCAGATTCCCCGGCACTCCGGGCAGACATCCACCTCGACGTTGAGCAGTTCGGTCTTTTCCGTGTAGGCCTTGCACTTTGCGCAGTGCATGCGGAAATTGTAGCACAAAAGGGCGGAGAGGCTCTACATCAGGAACCGGGAGCGGGAAGGACGCCCTTCGATGCGCTCGCCAGGCTCGCTTACCCAGGGTTCTTTGTCTCGGACAGTCCGGGGATTCCTCGACTTGATTCCCGATACGAAATGATGCCGAAGTGGTGGGCCGTGCAGGGGTCGAACCTGCGACCTCATGGGTGTGATCCATGCGCTCTAACCAACTGAGCTAACGGCCCCGGTGGGAAGGGTCAGTTTACGTGGCCGGTTTTTGGCGTCAAGCACTATTCCCCGCTGTTGCTTCCGTTGTATCGGCCCGATACCATGCCGGGGAGGATCGAATGTTGACGAGTCAAAAAGTGGCGATCATCGGGATCGGGAAGATGGGGGAAACCCTCGCCCGGGCCCTGCTGGACGGGGAAGTGGTGTCCCGGGAGCGGATGTTGGCGACCGCCCGCCACCCCGAGACCGCATTGGAGAAAGCGAAACAACTCGGTATCCGCACCTGTTCGAACGTGGAAGCGGCACGGGACGCCCGCATCCTGGTTCTCTCCGTCAAGCCGCAGGTGATGAAGGAAGTCCTCCTCTCCATCGCTCCGGAACTTACGACCGATCACCTCCTGGTCTCCACCGCCGCCTCGGTCAGTACCGGTTTCATCGAACGGACGATCGGGAAAGAGGTTCCCGTCATCCGGACGATGCCGAATACTCCCTGCCTCCTTCGCAACGGAATGACCGGGATCGCCCCCGGGCCCCATGCGCGTCCGGAGCATCTCGAGACCGCGCGTGCGATGTTCGAGTCGATGGGAAGGTGCATGACCCTCGACGAGAAATACCTGGACGCCGTGACCGGCCTGTCGGGAAGCGGACCCGCATTCATGTACGTGATCATGGAATCCCTGGCGGAAGGGGGGGTGAAAGTCGGGCTTCCGAGAGACGTGGCGACGGAACTGGTGGCACAAACCATGCTCGGCGCGGCGAAGATGGTTCTCGAAACAAAGGAACATCCGGCCAAATTGAAAGAGTTCGTGACCACCCCCGCGGGATGCACGATCGACGGTCTTCTTGAACTGGAAGAGCGGGGGGTCCGGGTCGCCCTGATCAAGGCGGTCGTCGGAGCGACGAAAAGGGCCGCCGAACTCCTCGAGGAATAAAATTTCACGACACGATTTCCCCCGGATAGGTCATAATGGGGGAGACAGCGGGATTTCTTCAGTGGAGCGATGACCTTGCAGCAGTGGCGTTCCATCGACGAGTCTCTCTCCGATCCCGCCGCGGCCGGGCCGATCGTCCTGCGGGGGCTTCCGGTCATCGTCCCCGCTTCCTACGACCGGGTCTTCGGCAGGAAAGGCGCAGGCGCCCTCGTCGTCACCGTCGCCTCGTTTCTCTGGCGCGCCACCGCGTGGAGTTTCTCGATCCTGGCCCATCTCCTTTTTATGCTTCTCCTTCTTCACCTGATGATCCGTGAGCCGGATTCCCGTGAGATCATCGTGGAAATGTCCCTCGCCCGGGGAAATGCGGGTGAAGAAGGGAAATCGCTGGAAAAACTTCCCCCCGAAAAGGAGGAGGAACCCGAACCGGAACCCGAAACGAAACCCGAACCGGAACCCGAGCCTGAGCCCGATCCGGAACCGGTGCCGGTTCCTCCGAAGGTCGTGAAGGAGTCGGACCCTCTCCCCGAAAAAGAAGCGACTCCCCCCTCCCCGAAGCCGGATGTAATCGGGAAGGGATCCGGATCGGAAAAGCTTCCCCCGCCGGAACCGGCGGAGGTAGACCCATCCCTGGTCGAAAGGGACCCCACCGAGGCGACGAAAACCCGTCGCGCCGGCGATCTCGCCAGCCTCCGCCGTGGAAGCGCGCGGGAGATCGTCGTCGTATCGGGGGCGTATGACAAGGTGGAAAAGGTCCTCTCCCGCCTGGGGATTCCCCATACCCGGGTATCCCACACGCAGATCGCCCGGTACGATCTTTCGAAATGCGTCGTGCTCCTGGTGAATTGTCATACATCCCAGTCGAGCAAGAGCAGTGGCGGGGGAAAAGTATCGAGCATGAAACGCGAGGTCCAGAAACTGGATCGCCAGGTCCGGACGCTCGAGAAGTCGTTGGCGTCCGCGAACAAGCGGAAGGACCTGCGAAAAACGCGTGAACTGGAGCGGCAGATCCGGAACGTCCGGACGCAGAAGCGGTATTACGAACGGATCCTGGAGAGGCTCGAAGGAGCGAAGACCCTCGTCGGGAAACTGCGCGATTTCGTGAAGGAGGGAGGCTACCTCTTCACTTCGGACTGGGGGATCACGCTCCTGGAAAAGGCCTTCCCCGGGTACGTCCGGATCGGAGGAACCTTCGGGCCGAAAACGGTCGGGATCCGGCCGAGGAAGGGGAAGGAGAACGATCCCCTTCTCGAAGACGTCTTCCTGGTGAAGTCGACCCTCGGCCTGAGGTGGGAGATCGACAGCGGCACCTACCTGATCCGGACCGGGTCAAACCGCGTGACCACCCTGGTCGAGTCGGGGTCGCTCCCGAGGTATCGCGCCGTCGCGGTGGTCTTTTCGCCGACGCGGGACGCGGGGAGGGTGTTGCACGTGGTTTCCCATTTTTCGAAGCAGGCGGACGGCTACGGCGAGTTCGCGTTGCAGAACCTGGTCCTGAATTTTATTCTGGACCGGATGGCGCGTCGTCCGTAGGGGCGGAGGGGAAGATGGCCAGGTAGGCCTCGTGCGCTTCGTGCGCCCGGACCGGATCCTCCGCGCGTTCGAAACAATCCCGCGCGAAAATGAATTGTTTCCGATCGAACGCGTTTTTCCCCGCCTGGAGCCATTCCTCCTGTTCCACCGAACCAGGAACGAAACGCTCCACGGAATGAAGAAAGAAAGCGTCTCCCTGTTCGAGGGCGACAGATTTCACCCGGGCGAATTTTTCCGGATTGTTCGATCGCTCGTAGAAAAGAAGGGCCTGGGTAAGTTTTCCGGCTTCCAGGAAGGCGTCGCCATACTCGTCCGCATCAGAATCGGAGAGCGATTCGGAAGCGCACAGCATGCGGATCTTTTCCGGGGAGAGATCCTTGACGTTTCTGCTCATGGGGTGGATTCTACAGGACAGAAAGGGTTCGTCAATGATGACCTCGCCTGAAGACAGGGAATGTGGAACGCGGTTTAAATTCCTCCCCGTCCAGCGGGACCGGAAACCGAACCGGTACGCCCGGACGGAGAGGTTCCTCTACTGGTGCAACGTCTTCGACGAGGCGGGCATGGCTCCCATGGAAGGGGGTGCGAGCGCGGGGAACCTCAGTTTTCGCACCCCGGCGGGATTCGTCATCACGCCGACGCGTGCGCGTCTCAAGGCGGGGATGGGATGGGAAAGCCTGGTGGAGGTGGTCCGGTCGGACTGGCACGGGTACGCCCTTCACTACCTCGGGGAAAGGCCTCCGTCCAGCGACAGCTTTCTTCACGGAAAGATTTTCGCGGTCCGGCCGGACGTGGAGGCTGTTTTTCACGGACACGACGATTCTGTCCTGCGGCACGCCGGGAGACTGGCGGAGGAGTTCGACATCGCGTGCCCTTCCCGGGAGATCGCTTTCGGAACGCGGGAGGATGCGGAGGAGACGGCGACGGCGCTGGGGGGGAAGGGGTATCTCATCCGAAAGGGGCACGGTTTCGTCGCGGTGGGGCGAACGCTCGACGAGGCGGGTCAACTCGCCATCCGGATCCACCGGCGGGCGGTGGAACTCTCCCGGGATCCCGATTCCCCTTGACTCGATTTCCGCGAGGGGTACACTATCCGCCTCACGGGGGCCGTTAGCTCAGTTGGCTAGAGCACCTGCTCGACACGCAGGGGGTCACTGGTTCAAGTCCAGTACGGCCCACCATCCTTTGCTTTTCCTCGCTAACGCTCCCGGTTCTTGATGTAGAGCCGATCCAGAGCCCTTCTCCTCCCCTCCCCCTGGAATATATCCTCTTTTTTCATTTATTATATAAATAATGTTGAAATTACATATAATATGGTGTATTCTTGAAAAGGAGCGACCGGGGTGTCTTAGGTGTTTGTGGTATTTGTGGAGGAGCGGATTCATGGAAGCGAATTCGATAGACTCATCTTCAGCGAAATCGGGGGGGGGATCGGAGGGCCGGAAGCGGATTTTCTCCCTTATCCTCGGGGTCGCCGGTTTTGCGCTTCTCGTCGCCGCCATCTGGGGCCTTTTCATGGTCGGCTCCGCGAAGGCGGGAAAGCACAGCAGACCCTTCGTCGCACAGAACTATGCCGAGATCGATCTCGACGTGATTCACAGGGAAATCCCCGGACAGCCCGGGGGGAAGTTCCGTGAAACCTTCTTCTGCCAGCCCATCCTTGTGCTGAATTCCGACATGGATAATTTCAAGGAGGTTCTTGCGCATATCAAGAAACGGAAGAAATCCCTTCGCGGAGAACTTTTCCGGATCATCTATACGCTTCCCATCCGCTTCTTTCGCGGGGAGGATCTCCTGGACAAGATTTCCGAACTCTTCCTGGACGCGATCAATCTTTTCCTCGGGCCGAACTACGAGGGAAAAGAGATCGTGCAACAGGTGGTGTTCCCCCTCTTCGAAGCGCCCACTTCCTGACCCATTCCCGGCAGGTCGGGGCCCGGGGCCAAAGCCTTGCCCATCTTCCGATGGATGGGGTACCTTCGGGCCATGAAATCGAGCCCCGGCCGGATGAATAACAGTGAAACGAGCAGGATCGGACGACCGACAGGTGTCCGGCTCGAGGATGTTTTACTGCGGGAGGGACTCTCCCGGGCGGATTCGCTGGATGCCGGGGCCGGGTCGGAGGCGGCCATACGGGAAAAACTCGGGAAGGTTCTCGGAGCCGCCGTCGATCAGCACGGATTCTACCACGCGATTCCCATGCAGGTCATGATCTGTATCGTGGACCGGTGGGTCGGGTACCGGGGGTCCATCGGGGCCCCGATTCTCGCCGGAGTCTTGGAACAGGTCCGGAATGTCTGGCGGGGGGAGAGGGGCCGGATTGACTTCAACGACAACGTCTGTAACGTTCTTCTACGGCTCGCCGAGTCGTGCGCCCGGGCGGGGCTTACGGAGGAGGGACTTCAGTTCATGGCCCTGAACGAAGTCCTGGTCGAATCGTGGCGCGGTCCCAATCATACCGATCATGCGGGGGCCATCTACAACCAGGCGCGATACCTTCACCTGGTGGGAAGAAACTCCGAGGCGCAGGCCGAGTACTCGCGGGCTTTGGGTGTGAAGGGGGGGGAGGGAATTTCCCAGGTGCGGGAACAGGTGCAACGCGCTCTCGACAGGATCGCGGAAGGGGCCCCCCACCACGAATTCGCCGATCCCGGAATCCTCCGGCCCTGGTTGTGCCTCCTGGAGTCGTCCCTCTCCGCCCAGAGGAGGAAGGCGGCGGAAACCATCCTTCAAATCTGCAGGGAAAACCGGCATCTGGATCTTCGCGAAGAGCATGAAGGGATCGGGAAGGCGAAAGCCGATTCGGAGCCGGACGTCTGGCAACCCGTCGCCCTTGCGAGGCTTCACCTGGCCGACTCTCCCGCCCATTTCGAAGCGGCCCGGGTCCTGGAAATTCAGCGGTCCGACCCGGACGACGCCGTCCGTGAACGGGCCATGGCGCTCCTCTCCTCGATCCCTGTGGGAAAGATCGAAGGGGACCTTTTCGACCGGATCGCGATTCACCTCTCCAAAACGCTCCTTTCCCCCCACCGGGAGGCGGCCAGGCACGCGGCCCGGTGCCTCGACGAATGTGCCGGGTGGAAACCGTTTCCCTTCACGGTCGTGAAAACAGTCTGCGGTCTGCTCGAGAGCGGTCCGGTCGAATTTCGGGATTCGATGATGGGGATTCTCTACAGCGCCGCCCAATACGGGGATACCGACCTCACGTCCGCGCGGGATGCCCTGGAACGGGCGCACGAGAGATACCCGGAATTGCGCCCCCGGCCCGGCAGAACGCTTTGCCGGCATCTGGAAAGCGTCACCGGGGAAAAGTATATCGAGGACCCCTCCGTCGAACTGGACCTTCCCGAACATTGGCGGGGAGAGCAGACACGGGTGCCCCTCTACGGCTCTTCCGGGAAGGAAGAGGTCAACCGGTTCTCAGGGGTGGGGGGATGTGCCCATTGCGGAAATGATCGCCCGGGCTGCATCTATTCCTCCGGGAACGGCGACCGGGTCTGCGAATTTCATTGCGCGCAGTGCGGCCGGTTTACGAATTATCGTTACCACCCCGATCCCGGGAACTTCTAGGTGGTGCCCATCCCTGTCCCGTTTTGATACACTGGGGAAATGTGGTACGGGGAGCGCATGCGGTGTCTGTCCGTCTTTCTCCTGCTGGCTTCCGCCGCGTGGGCGCAGGATGCGGAACCGCCCGACGATCCAGCCCGAAAGGTGGGGCGAATCACCCTCGAAAAACACACCATTTTTGACGAGGGGGAAGGGTCCACTTTTCTTCACCGGGCGGCGAACGCGCTTCACATCATCACGCGGGACCACGTGATTCGCCGAACCCTCCTCTTTCAAACGGGCGATCTCCACGATCCGGCCCTCGTGGAGGAGACCGAGCGAAACCTGCGCGATCTTCGGTTCATCGCGGAAGCGGAGGTCTTGTCTGAATTCCGGGAGGATGGGACGGTGGATATCCTGGTCCGGACCCGGGACAAGTTTTCACTGACGGTGGGAGCGGGGGGGGGATTCACCGGCGGGGAGGGGAAAGTCGACCTCAGTTTCGGGGAATCCAATCTTTTCGGCCTGGGGTTGAGGGTGAAGGCGAAGTACGTATACCGCAAAGAAAACCGGGGGGGGAAATTGTCGTTTTCCGATCCCCGGTTCCTCGGATCCCGGCACGAATTGAAGGCCTCCCTCGCCCTCTCCGAGGAAGGGATGGGGTACGGACTTTCCCTTTTTCGCCCCTTTTTCTCCCTGGATACCCTCTGGTCCTGGGGAGGAGGCGTCCATTTCCAGGATTCCCAGCACGGGTTTTACCACGAGGGAGAACTGGTGAACCGGATCCCGACCGAACTGGCCCGTACGGAATTTTTTCTTGAAAGGGCCTGGGGAGATCGGACGCTCAAGTTCAAAATCGGTCCGGAAGTGTACTGGAAAAGTCCCGGATTCTCCGATCCGAAAGCGGACGACGTGGAACCCGGCTTCGAGTTGGCGGTTCCGAACGACCGCAATATCGTGGGCATCGAGTTGCGTCCCCGTATCGAATGGTACCCGAGGTACATCGAAAGGAAGGAACTGGACGCGATCGATTTCGTGGAGGATATCGCCCTCGGGATCTCCGTCGAATTCGCCCTGGGGATTTCGTACTGGGATATGGAGGGGAGACATGGGCCCCGTTTTCCCCTGGCGGCGGGGTTCATGGGAGCCTTCCAGCCTGCGGAGGATCACTTGGGAACGGTGACCGCGGGAGCCGTCATGCGGCGGGGGGAGGGTGGCCTGGAGTATTGGGAGGTCTCCTCCGCTTTCCACTACTACTATTCCGGCCTTCGCTGGCAGACGCTCGCGATGAGCGTCGCCTGGGATGCGGGAGAGGATCGGCTCGATCTTCCCGTCCAGTATACGCTGGGGGAGAACAGTGGACTGCGCGGATACGAGGCGCGATTTTTCGAGGGGGACCGGCGTCTCCGGATCAACCTGGAGGATCGCATTTTCACGACCCTGGAAGTCTTCACGCTGAGGCTCGGGTTCGTCCTCTTTTTTGACGCAGGATACGCCTGGGATTCGGAGGATTGGTTCCATGCGGGAGACCTGAAGACGAGCGCCGGCGTGGGGATTCGGATCGGATCCGCCCGCTTTTTCCAGGGCTCCGTCCTTCGTCTCGACCTGGCGTTTCCTTTCGACGACGAAGGCGGGAAGGAAATATCGGTTTCGGTGACGAGCGACCAGGTCTTCGGGCTTTTCCGGAATCCCGACAACCTGGGCGGAAATTAGAAAAAACCCGGCGCCGGAGGGCATTTCCGACGCCGGGTTTCGGGCAGGTGATGAGAATTTTTTCCCCGCTCTCACACCCTTCTTTGCGGAACCCGCGCCCCTGTTGCAGGGAAATTTGAATTAATCCGCGGGGGGAGGGGAGGTCGCCCCGCCATGGCCCGGAAGGCCCGGGCGGGGCACGACCTGCAGCATCAATTCTGGCCGAAAGTAAAACTGAAATCGATCTGGATCGAAATCTGTATGCTCACGTCCACGCTGTCGGAGACGCCGTCGTTGTCTTCGTCGTCATCCTCGTCGTCGTCACCGTCGAACAGGTCCGGGATGTCGTCGTTGTCGCAGTCGTTCTCGTCTTCGAGAAGATCCGCTTCCCCGTCCTCGTCGTCGTCCACGTCCAGGAAATCGTTGATCCCGTCGCTGTCGGCGTCGAGACTCTCCAGGAGGGAACCGGAAAGGGTGGAGGTTTCGGTGAGACCCGCGGAGAGGGTGGTCGTTCCGAGGTTTACCGTTCCTCCCCCGGAGGTGATCTGGGAGGTCATTCCGAAGTTGGCGGCGAACGTCAGGGTGCCTTCGAAAATGTCCATGTCCCCGTCGCTGTCAAGGTCGATGACGAAGACGATCATGACCGCGGCCAGGAACGACTGCACGGTGACGCTGTAATCTCCGTTCGGACCGACCGCGGAGACGACCGTTTCTCCCGTTTCCACGATCGCGACCACGTTCAACGTGCTGTTGACCGCGCAACAGTACGCGCCCGTGGCTTCCGCTTCCCGCTGGAGCATTCCGGTGGGATTGGTGATGTTTCCCTGGAAAGTGGTGTACTGATCCTCCTCCTCGAACTCCTCCTCCTCGAACTCTTCCTCCATTTCTTCGAGTCCCAGGTCGAGATCGCTCAGGTCGATACAGCCGCCGAGCGAAAACGCCATGAATACGATGCCGAGTCCCAGGCCTAACCTGTACATGTTGCCTCCTTTGTTTTCCCGCTGTCAAAACTGTTCCGCGCCGCGATCGGGGCTTTGTTGCCGGCTACCGTGATGGATGCCGAAGGAGGGGTGGATGTTACGAAAAAGATGAAAAATTCGGCCACTCGAAGGGACGTGAGGAGGTAGGATGGGGGCATGGTAGAGGACCGATTTCCGACCACCCTCTGGACCAATATCGCCCGGGCCGGGAACGAGGATCCCATGGCCTCCGATGCGGTCGCCCGGCGCTACTACCCCGCCGTCTTGAGCTATCTTCGGGGACAGGGTTTGTCCGCGTCCGATTCCGACGACCTGGCCCAGGAGGTCTTTCTCCAATTGTTCAGCAAGGACGTGCTTGCGCGGGCGGATCGCGAGAAAGGACGGTTCCGGGCGCTCCTGGTCACCGTGACGAAGCGGGTCGTCCAGGGAAACTATCGAAAGGGGTCGGCCCAGAAGCGGGGCGGGGGGGCGAAGGCGGTCCCTCTCGACCTGGTTTCCGAGCCCCATGCCGGAATCGGGGAGGAGACCGAGGACGAAGATTTCGACCGGGGTTGGGCCTCCAATATCATGGCGCTGGCGATAGAGGACCTGGCGGAAGAGTGCAACAGTTCCGGCAAGCACCATCACCGAGCCTTGACGATGTTCCTTCGGGGGAAAACCTACCAGGAAATCGCGGACGAACTGAAGACGTCCCTCACCAACGTCAGCACATGGATCCGTCGGGCCAAGCTTCGACTGAAAATCCTCATCGACGAGGAGGTCCAGACATATTCCTCCACCGAGGAGGAGTACCGGCAGGAAGCCCTTATCGTCCGTCGATACTTCGATCCTGGTCCGGACCAGGATACTTCCTCCTGACCCCTTTCAGGTCAAAGATTTTCGGGGTCATTTCCGGGAGGGGGATCGGGGCAGAAATTGAGAACCCGGCGTTGGAGATGTCTCCAACACCGGGCTTCGGGCAGGTGATGAGATTTCCGGGCACCCCTCTCGCTTTCTTCTTTGCGGGCGTTCCGGGGTTGTTGCGGAAAAAATCGCGGGAACTCCGGTCCTTTCCCCTTCCGGTTCCCGACCCTCTATTTCCAAAACCGGCCATCTGGTTCGGATAATCGTGAACCCCGTGGTAGGATAGGGATGGATGGGCGACGAATCATTCATGGTCTGCATGGGAAAGGGTTGCCGCTTCCCGGCCTCGGAGGTCGAGGGGAATGTCTGTCCGAATTGCAGAGGGGACCTGGTCGAGGAGGGCGGTTTCCTCGCGCGTGTCCGGGAAGAGACCCGGAAACTGGTTCGCGAAGAAGAACACGAGATGTACCCGCTCGACGTTCGCATGGCGGAGAAGGATCCCGACAACCGCTTCGGGGACTTCGTTCTCGTTCAAATCGTGGGGGAGGGCGGGTTTGGCTCCGTCTACAAGGCGTGGCAGAAAAAACTGAAACGGTACGTCGCGCTGAAGTTTCTGCACGTGGAGAAATCGGGGACGGTTCTCGCCCGCTTCAAGCGGGAAGCGCAGACCGCCGCGGCGCTCTCCCACCCGAACATCGTCCGCCTTTACGAAGTCGGGGAGGAAGCGGGCAAACATTACATCGCGATGGAATTCATCGAGGGGACGTCCCTCGAAAACCGGGGGTTGAAGCCGCGGGAAGCCACCCGGGTGGTGAGGGATATCTCCCTCGCCGTCCAGTACGCCCACGATCTCAGGATCATCCACCGGGACCTGAAGCCGGGGAATATCATGTCGGATGCCCTCGGTCACGTCTGGGTCATGGATTTCGGACTCGCCCGCCGGATGGACCATGACCTCACCCTGACCCGGGACGGGGCGGTCATGGGAACCCCCTCCTTCATGAGCCCGGAACAGGCTTCGGGACAAAAGATCGACACCTCGAGCGATATTTACAGCCTGGGCGCGACGCTTTACGCCCTCCTGTCCGGAGATCCACCATTCCAGGGAAACTCCATCGCAGAACTGATGACGAAGATTTCCCGGGACGAGCCGGTGGACCTTCGAAAGACAAAAGAGGGAATACACGCCGATCTCGGGACGATCGTCATGAAATGTCTCGAAAGGGATCCGGCTCGCAGGTATCTGACGGCAGGAGAACTGGCGGAAGACCTTTCCCGGTACCTGGAAGGGGATCTGATCGAGGCCCGGCCGGCCAGCACGATGTACCGCTTTCGGAAAAGGATTCTGAAGGTGAAGGGTATCGCCGCGACGGCCGCGATCAGCGCGGTGCTCCTCCTGGGAATCGGGGCTCTCGTCGTCGGGGTTCTTCTCCCGCAGTTGCGGGAGAAAGAGGGGGAAATCGAACGGAAAGAAGGGGAACTGGAGGAAAAGGATCGTGAACTGGTCGGACAGATGCGACGCACCGTCTCCAGTTCGCTGAATGCCGCGATCTGGATGCGCCGAAGCGGCCGGGTGCGGGAGATGCGGGAACTTCTTCCCGAGGTGGAAGGCGCCTGCGCGCAGGTGATGCAACGGGCTCCGAACCTGGCCGAGCCGCACTACCACCTGGGGCGGATGTACCGGGCCATGATGCGCTACGAGGATGCCTTGCGGGAGCAGTCGGTGGGCGTGAACAAGGACCCGGCCGATGTCCGTTGCCGGTACGAACGGGGCGTTCTGCTCGTTCGGAAATATGGGATGCTGATCGAAGAACTCCGGACCACCTGGTGGCAACGCCAGGGGGTGAACCTTTTACAGGAAGGGGAAAGAGACGGGGTCGAAGCTCCTTCTCCCACCCAACTCGAGGACGAGGAAGCGCGGGAAGTCCGGAGCCGGGCGACCGAAGATTTCCTGGCCGTCATGGGCCGGTCCGGCGATATCGGCGCGGGGAAGGGGTTCTGCGGGAAAGGACTCCTGGCGTATACCCAGGAGCGATACCGGGAAGCGATTTCCTTCCTGGAAAAAGCGGTGAGCCTGGCTCCCGAACTGGAAGTGGCATACGAAATCCTGGGCGAGATCGCGCTTGTCCGGAAGGATGCGGCGACCGCCATACTCTGGACGAGCAAGGGGTACGATCGCGACCAGGGATACCTTTCCCACCTCGAGGTTCGTTCCCGCGCATACCAGTTGATGGCTCTCCAGGCGGCACGAACGAAGGAAGATCCTGATTCCTGGTTCCGAAAGGCGATCGGAGACCTGGAGCGGGTGGAAAAAATGGATCCGTCCCGCGCGAATACATGGTCGCAATTGGGGCAGGTCCGGATTTCCTGGGCGAACGATTTTTCCCTGCGGGGAAAGGATGCTCTCCCGATCTATCTCGAGGTCGAGGAAGATTTCAACCATGCCATCCATCTCGACCCGATGTGGGCCCGCTCCTGGCTGAACCGGGGCCTGGTCCATCTCGCCATCGGCGGCCTGCTCTTCAACCTGGGTCGAGATCCGGAAGAGGCGTTCCGGAAAGGAGAGGTCGATTTCGGCCGGGCGCTCTCCCTCGAATCCGGTTTGAGCGATGCGCTCGCGGCCCGGGCCAACATCCGTACCAACCTTGCCCTGTATTATTCCAGGACGGGACGGGATCCGGACACGTTGCTCTCCTCCGCGCGCGCCGATCTGGACGAAGCGATCCGACTGCATCCGGGGATGTACCGGTTCTGGTATTCCCGGGGAATGAATTCCGCCACCGGCGCGGGGACACGCCAGATGCGGGGCGAGGACGTGGGGACCCTGTTGGAGGCGGCCGAGAGCGATTTAATGCGTGCGCTCAAGATCCAGCCGTCAAACGCGTTCGTTTTCCGCGCCCTCGGGCAGGTCTTCTTTCAGAAAGCGAGCGTTTCTTCCCTGGATCCGGACAAGCGGACAAGTTTGTACAAGGTCTCGGTGGAATATTACGGTCGTGCCCTCAAATCGAATCCAAACTGGGGAGAAGCCTGGAAAGGACGGGGCGTGGTCCTCCATCACCTGGGAAAGTCACTTCCTGCAGGCGCCACGGAAAAGTCGGTGTACTTCTCCCGTGCCCGGGACGACCTCAGGAAGGCCTTGGGATTGTATGGGAACCTTGCGACCATCTGGAGATTGATGGGGGATCTCTTCCTCTCCTGGGGCGCGGATGTCGCGCGTCGGAAGCGGGATCCCAGCGATAAGTTTCATCAGGCTTATGACGCCTATAGCGAGTCTTTGAAGCGAAACCCCGAGCAGGCCAAGATCTGGGAAGCGCGTGCCTCCCTCCAACTCTCCCGGGGAACGCTTGCGTTGGGGAGCGGCAGGGATCCCGGGGAGTACTATGAAGGGGCGATCGCGGACGCCACGCGGACGATCGAGCTTTCTCCGGCCGCGTCGCGGGCGTTCCGAATCCGGGGTGTGGCCCTTTGCAGGCGTGCCGCGGAGGCGTACAAGAAAAAGAAATTTGTCCCGGAGGATTTTGAGCGGGGCATCCAAGACCTCTTGAAGGCCTCTGAAATCGATCCCGGTTCCGTCGATCCCGGCAGGATCGAGTTGATGAAGGACGTTCTCCGGAAATTGTCCGAAGAGATGGAAGAGTGACCTGTCTCCGTTCTACCGCACGATTTCGAAAACGGGGCGGGCGGGGGGAGCCCCGACCAGTCCGTACGCCTTCTTGAGCCTCGTCTCCAACCGGTGCGCAATCCGGTGGTGTGCCATCGTCGTGGTCGGAGACTCCATGAGGTCTTCGAGGGCGGGGAGAATCCTTGAAATCACCTGTTCCCGGTCGAAATGCCTGTCGGTCCGCTCAACCGTGTCGAGCCAGGCCATCCCGACCGCGATCTGGAGGTCCCTCCGGTCGCGGCGGTCGAAAAGCGGGACCAGGCGGGCGAGAACTTCCGGGGTTGCGATTTTTCCAAGCTTCTGTCCGGCAAGAAGGGTGAGTTCTTCGTCCTTCTCCGTCTTGAGAATGTCTGCAAGGAGGCTCGAAGCTCCCACAAAGTCGAGAGACGGAGAGGCCTCGATCGCGATCATTCGGGTTTCCCGGCTTTTTGCGGTGGTCATCGCGCGGAAAACCGGTCGGACTCTTTCCTCGATTTCCGTGCGCAGATCTTCCTCGAGAAGGTGATCGTGGATGCGGCGGAGTTCCTGGATCGCCTGGATCCGTTGGGAGGGAGTCTTCGCCTGGAGGAGCGCTTCCATCGCGGTCGGGACCGCGCCCAGGGCCAGGGAATCCCTCAGGTCCACCACGGTCCGGCCGGTCAGGCGAATATGTGTATTGGTTTTCTTCAGAACGGGGGCGTTGTTCACTTCTCTCCGGGGAACCTCGGGCTTTGGCTCGCTGGTATTCGAGGCGACTACGCCCACCATGGCCAGGGTTCCCAGGGCAAGACTGATTATCGTTATCTTCATGGCTCTTCTCCTCGTATCCCGATTATCTGCCTCTTTTTCCCGTTCTTACGGGAAGAAGGAACTTTTCGGGTATTCCACTGGTATTCATTTGTCTTTTTAGGGAGAAATGTTGCAAAAAAAAAGGTGTCTGACGCTTTTTTATCCGGGAGATGTGGGCGTAAATGCCCGGATTCGGCCTTGAAATGGCCGATGGGAGGGTGAAAAATTATTCGGGGACAGGGACCGATTATTGGGAGGCGAATTTTTCCAGGAAGAAGGAGACGAACAGGTCGGTCGGCTCCCGGGGGTGGTCCTCCTTGAGGAGAAGCCTGCATTCCAGACCGATCTCGTCCATTTTCTCCTTCAGGACGATCCCGAACTTCGGATGATGGATGTGCTTCTGGCCGCTGGAATTCGGGGGGAGTTCCTCGTTCGCCTGCTTGTAGTACGCCATGACCGGGACGTCGTCCCGCGTCAGGTGGTTGATGGGGGACGCCTCCTCGAAGAGGGGATGGAATTTCTCGTTCTGAATGTCTTCCGGACTCGTCATGCCGAACATGGGAAGAAGCGCGCCGTCCACCTTGTCGGTGTCGAAGAGTTCCTGGATGAACCGGGGATCGATCGAGCTCTGTCCTGATATTACGACCGCCGTCCTGATACGGGTGGATTGACGGGCGACGGGGTCCTCGCTATCGGGATTCGCGAGGTCGTCATGGAAAGCCATCCAGAGGGAAATGACCGCGCCCGCAGATCCCCCGGTGGCGCCGATTTTTCCCGGATCGATGTTGTATTTCTTCGCGTTGTGCCGGATGTGCTGGAGCGCCCGGGCGGAATCGTGCATCTGTGCGGGGAAGGGCGCCGTGCCCGAAAGACGGTAGTTCGCCGCCGCGACGGAAATGCCCGCTTTCAACAACGCCTGGAGGAGTTGCGGTCCCATCTTCCGCTTGTCGCCTGCCCGGAATCCACCCCCGTGGTAGAAGACGACCAGGGGCGTCGGGGAATCGCTCTCCGCAAGCCAGACGTCGTAGACGTTCCGTTCGTGTTCGCCGTATCTCACGTTCTCGAGCGCAGGCTTCGGGCCCCGGGAACCCCGATCCCCTCCGCGCTTCTCCCGGTTTCCGCGATCCTCCCGGGATTTCCGGAACTCCGCGTTCTCTTCGGGCGTGATGAAGCCGTCCCCGTTCTTGTCGACCCGGTCGAACATCCGCCGGGCCCGTTCCGGCATCTCGTCCTTCGATACTTTCCCGTCCCCGTTCTTGTCGAAGCGGTCGAGGAAAGGATCCTGCGCGGCGCAGGGCATGCAGAGGGCGAGCAGGAACAGGGTCGTTCTCATCGTCTTCATCTCTCTTAAAACGGGTTCCCGGGGGGAATTATTGTGAAGCCCCGTCTACGGGCGCGTCTTCTTGTACTTCACCGAACATCCGTAAGGCCGGGTCGTGCTGGGAGAGACCTCCTCGCCCCCGACGATCTGCTTCACGGCGTTGACCGCGTAGTTCTTCGCGTCGCTTCCACGGCGCCCCCTGCGGTCGTCGTTGATCGCCCCGGAGTAACGGAGAATACCTTTCGCGTCGATCACGTAAAGATGCGGGGTGGTCTTCGCTCCGTACAGGCGGCCGACCGCTCCGTCGGGATCCATCAATCCCTTCCCGGGCATGCCGTGTTTCTCGAGGTAAGAGGCCGTATCCTTCGGCTTCATGTAATGAGTCGTGTCGATCGCCAGCCATGTGACGTTTTCGTCGAGACCCTTCAGGTTTTTCAGCATCTTCGTGGTCAGACCCTTGTTCATGACCCTTCGGCAGACCGGGCAATCCTTGTTGATCCATTGCAGGATCACGATCTTCCCGGCGAAGTCGGAAAGGCGGACATCGTTTCCGTCCGTGTCCTTCAGCGTGAAGCCGGGCGCCGGTTTTCCGACGACGGCCGTGTCATCGGCATGCGCCATCGCTCCACCGAGAACCAGGAGTGCGACGACCGGAACGATCCAGGCGGTTTTCATGAGACGTTTCCTTAATAAAGAGGGGGTTGTTATTTTTCGTTCGATACCGTCAGGCTGAATTCATAACTCGGGTCGAATCGGCCCGTTCCCAGGGCGATCAATCCCGCGACCCGCATCGGTTTTTTCAACGCGTTTTTGGGGAAGAGCTTTACCGGGGCTCGCAGTTCGAACCGGCCCTTCTCGATTGTTACCGTCGCTTTTCCGATCCACACCCCCGGCGACTCGATCGGGAAGAAGGTCGCTTTTTCGTATTTTCCGGCCGGGCCCGAGACCTGCAGGGTCGCGCTCTCCAACCGCGCATCGGTGGCCTTCCGGGGCAACGCCTGGAAATCCCGCACGAGCGCGGCGGGAGGATGGCCCAGTGCCTTCGGGGCGTTCGCGATCGTGCGCAGGGTTATTCTATTCTCGACGTTTCCGTCGAGGCAGATATCACTGCAGACGAAGATCCCGACGTCGACCTGGAAAGTGGCTTTCCCCTCCTCCAGGTCCTCCGGGGCCGTGACCGGAACGAAGAGGACCGCCCTCTCATCGTACCCGTAGTCCGTGTATTCTCCCGACCGGAACGCCTTCGGACGGGGCCAGCGTGTTTCGGATACCCGGTATCCTTCCGGCGCGGTCACGTCGATCCCGATCGGGAGGCCGGAATCGCCCGCGCTCTTCCAGTACACGTGCCACCCGGGAGCGATTTCGAGCTGGATGGCGATATGGAAAAGCTGTCCGGGGTGGATTTCCGCGGTGTCCGCCCGAACGGAAACCTGCACCAACCCCTCCGCGGATTCTTCTTCCTGCGGAAGGCCGGCCCAGAATATGGTCAGTACCAGGAGATGTGTCAGGATCGGGTCGCTCCTTACCATTCTATAACACCCCGTTCCCCGTCCGGTTTCGGAGAAAGAGAAGAGGATTCCCCTCTTTCCTGCCCCGTGGTATGATTCCGGGCTCGTCGCGGGAGAAGAGACCCTTGAAACGAACATTTGAACCTCCATTGGACTACGAGGCTGTCGGACTGATAGTGGGCCTGGAAGTCCATCAACAGCTCCTGACACGTCAGAAGCTCTTCTGCAAATGTCCCGCGGGTCTTTTCACGACCCGTCATGACGGGTCGATGCTCCGCCACATGCGGCCGACCCTCTCCGAACTGGGCGAGTATGACGGCACCGCCCTCATGGAATTCAAAACGAAAAAGAACATCATCTATCTCCTGAACGAGGAAAATACCTGCACCTACGAGATGGACGATACCCCCCCCTTCCTGATGAACCAGAACGCGCTGGACGTGGCGATCGAGCAGTGCCTGATGCTCGACTGCGACATCATCGACGAGGTCCACATCGCGCGGAAACAGTACCTGGACGGCAGCATTCCGACGGGATTCCAGCGCACCGCCATCGTCGGCGTCGGCGGAAAAATCCCCTTCCGCGGCCGCGAAATTTCAATCACGCAGGTAAGCGTCGAGGAGGACAGCTGTCGTGAAGTAAGCGACCGGGGCCACCTCGTCGTCTGGCGGACAGACCGGCTCGGAATGCCGCTCATCGAAACCGTCACCGCACCGGAACTGAAAACGCCCGACGAAGTGGAGGATGCGATTCTCCTCGTAGGGCGGGTCTGCCGAACCACCCGTCACGTCCGTACCGGCATGGGCGCCAGTCGACAGGACGTGAACGTCAGCGTGGCGGGAGGCCGGCGCGTCGAAATCAAGGGAGTCCCCTTCGCATGGTGGGCTCCGAAGCTCGTTCACGGCGAGGCGTGGCGCCAGGTGAATCTCCTCCGACTTCGCGACGAGTTGCACAAGCGGGGGTTCAATTTCCCGTCTGATCTGAAAATCGACTCGGTGGATGTCACCCGCTTCTTCGCCGACGGTGTTCTTCCTTTCCTTCGGGAGGACGGGTGGAGGCGATTCCTGGATAAGCAGGCCTACAGGGAGACGTTCGAACAGGGGGAGGGGGACTTCTCCGTTCGGGCCATCCGGCTCCAGGATCTCCATGGGACCCTTCACTGGCCGACCCAGCCGGAACTGACCTTCTCGGACGAGCTTCGCGGCCGGATCCGGGTGATCTCCGGCCTCGACCAGCAGCCGATCCTGGTCCACAGCGAAAAATGGCCGGACTACGAGGGAAGCCCCGCGGAACTGAAGGCGCTTCGGAAACACCTCGGGGTGAAAGACCCGGACTCCTTCGTGATCGTCTGGGGTCCGGCGGAAGACACCCGCCAGGCCGCCGGAGAAATCCGCCTGCGCTACGCCGACGCGCTCGACGGCGTTCCGAACGAGACGCGCCAGCCTCTTCCGGACGGAAGCACCGACTTTGAACGGATTCTTCCGGGACCCGACCGGATGTATCCCGACACGGACAGTCCTCCCACGAAAGTGACGAGGGAGCGCGTCGACAAACTGGAGTCGGCCCTTCCGGAGACTCCGTGGGAAAGGGAAGCGCGGTACGCGAAAGTGGGGGTGCCCCGGCCCGTGATCTGGTACCTGATCCGGCGCGGAGGGGCGTACCTCGTGGATCTCGTCGTCGGGGAAGCGGGAGCCGATCTTCGCCAGGCCTGCTTCTTCTTCGGGGAAAAATTGAAGGGCCTTCGCCGGAAAGGCGTGAAGGTCGACGCGATCGGGGAGACTCTCTGGATCGAATTTTTCCGCGCGTCGGGGCGGAACCCTCTTCTCTTCGACAACTGGATCGCCATCGTCCGGGCGCTCGCGGACGATCCGGATGTTCCGATCGATTCCTCTCCTCCCCCGGAAGATTGGGCACGGGACATCGGATCCTCCCGGAACGGGTTCCGGAAGCAGAGGCGGCACCTGCCGGAGAAATTAATCGAGTACGCGCTCGGGCGCGCCCTCGAGACGTTGCGCGGACGTGTCTCCGTGAAGGATGTACGGGAGGCATTGACGTCATGAAAGACGATTTCAAAGGGTACAAGGGTCTTGCCCGCAGGAAACTCGAAGAATGGGGCGTCCGCGTCTGGAGCGAGGTCCTCGTCGTGAACGACAAGGGCACCCTTTTCGAGGGGGTCATCCTTCCCCGGAGCGAAACCTTTGACGACCTCCACTTCGTGATCAAGATGGTGACCGGGTATAACGTCGGGATCGCCGTCGACCGGGTCAGGAAAATCGAGGAAACCGGCTACAAGGAGGGCGTCTACAAGATTCCCGAGAAGGCGTTTCCCCGTCGTCCCCATCTCCCGAAGGTCACTCTCCTGGGAACCGGGGGAACGATCGCCAGCCGTCTCGATTATCGGACCGGCGCGGTGATTCCCGCCTTCACGCCCGGGGAACTGTACGGCGCGGTTCCGGAACTGGCGGATATCTGCAACCTGACCACGAAGAAGATCTTCGGCGTCTTCAGCGAAAACATGGGCTGGGAGGAGTACGTCGCCCTCGCGAAAGCGGTCGGGGAGGAAATCGAGCATGGCGCCGATGGAATCGTGATCGGGCACGGCACCGATACGATGGGCCATACTGCGGCCGTCCTGAGTTTCATGGTGCAGGATCTCCCCGTCCCCGTGGTGGTCGTCGGAAGCCAGCGCAGTTCGGACCGTCCCTCGTCCGACGCGGCTCTCAACCTGATTCACGCCGTGAAGGCGGCGGCGACCGGGGAGATCGCGGAGGTGCAGGTCTGCATGTTCGGGCCGACGAGCGACAGTTACGGCCTTCTTCACCGGGGAACGCGTGTTCGGAAGATGCACAGTTCCTACCGGAGCACCTTCCGTACCCTGTCCGACGTTCCCCTCGCGACCATCGATCGGGACGAACAGAGAATTCTTCACGGGGAGATTCGGCGGAGGGACCCGGAACGGAAGGTGAAGATCGACGCCGTGTACGACGATCACGTGACCATCCTCTATTACTATCCCGGCATGAAACCCGACCTGGTCGACGCCCTGGTGGAGAAAGGGTACCGCGGGATCGTGATCGCGGGGACCGGTCTCGGGCACGTCAACCAGCCCGTCTACCCCGCGCTCAAGAGGGCGATCGAGAAGGGCGTTCACGTGGTGATGACGGTCCAGACGCTCTGGGGATTCGCCCAGATGTACGTGTACGATACCGGCCGGGACCTGCTGGAGATCGGCGTTGTTCCCGTGGACAACATGCTTCCCGAGACCGCCCTGATGAAACTGGGCTGGGTGCTCGGCCATACGCACGATCACGACGAGGTTCTTCGGATGATGCGCGAAACGATCAACCACGAGATCACGGAGCGCGAACCCCACAACGGGTACCTCGTCCTCCAGGGCGGCCTGCCGGACGTCGAGGATTTCATCCAGGGCCGCTGGAAATAAATGGGTGAAGGAATGAGTGACGAGAAACGGTCGAAGAACTTTATCGAGAACATCATCGAGGAGGCGGGGGCCGGCGCGAAGGTGCATACGAGGTTTCCACCCGAACCGAACGGCTACCTCCACATCGGCCACGCGAAGGCGATCTGCCTGAACTTCGGCCTGGCGGAAAGGTACGGGGGGAAGTGCAACCTCCGGTTCGACGATACCAATCCCAGCCGGGAGGAATCCGAGTACGTAGAATCGATCCAGGAGGACATCCGCTGGCTCGGCTGCGACTGGGAAGACCGGCTTTTCTTCGCCTCCGACTACTTCGAACAGCTCTACGATTACGCGGTTCAACTGGTCCGGGAGGGGTTGGCCTACGTCTGCGAACTGGCGGGGGACGACGTCCGCGCCTACCGCGGCACGTTGACGCGTCCCGGGATGGAGAGTCCCCATCGAAACCGGTCGGTGGAGGAGAGCTTGGACCTCTTCGCCCGGATGCGCGCCGGGGAATTCGAAGACGGCAGCCGGACTCTCCGCGCGAAGATCGACATGGCCTCTCCCAACCTGAACCTGCGCGATCCGGTTCTCTACCGGATCCAGAAGGAGCGCCACCACCGCACCGGCGACGACTGGTGTATTTATCCCATGTACGATTTCGCGCACGGCCAGTCCGACTCGATCGAGGGGATCACCCACTCGATCTGTACACTCGAATTCGAGAATCACCGGCCGCTCTACGACTGGCTTTGCGAAAAACTGAAGATTCACCATCCGAGGCAGATCGAGTTCGCCCGGTTGAACCTTGCCCACACGATGATGAGCAAGCGGGTTCTACGGGAACTGGTCTCCGACGGGAGCGTCACGGGATGGGACGATCCCCGCATGCCCACCATCGCCGGGTTGCGAAGGCGCGGGTACACGCCCGGTTCGATCCGGAACTTCTGCGATACGATCGGCGTGGCGAGAATGAACAGCATGATCGGCCTGCATGTGCTGGAAAATTCCCTCCGGGAAGAACTGAACAAGAGCGCTTTCCGCGTCATGGGTGTCCTTCGTCCCCTCAAGGTCGTGATCACCAATTACCCAGAAGGAGAGGAAGAGGAACTCGACGCGGTCAACAATCCGGAGGACGAGTCGGCCGGGAAGCGCAAGGTGCCCTTCTCCCGGGAACTCTACATCGAGCAGACCGACTTCATGGAAGACCCTCCGAAAAAGTTTTTCCGGTTGGCGCCGGGCCGGGAGGTCCGTCTCCGGTACGCCTATTTCATCACCTGTACCGAGGTGGTGAAGGACGAGGCTTCCGGGGATGTCGTGGAGATCCGTTGCACGTACGATCCGGAGACGCGCGGCGGAAATTCTCCCGACGGTCGGAAGGTGAAGGGGACGATCCACTGGGTCTCCGCGAAGCACGCCCTCTCCGCCGAGGTGCGCCTGTACGATCATCTCTTCACGGTCGAGAATCCCGGGAAGGAAGAGGACTGGCACGCCGTTCTCAATCCCGGATCGCTGGAGCTCCTCCCGGAAGCGAAACTGGAGCCCGGCCTCGCGAAGGCCGAACCGGGCAGTCGGTTCCAGTTCGAGCGCAGCGGCTACTTCTGCGTCGACACGAAAGACTCCACGCCCGGGAAGCCGGTCTTCAACCGGACCGTCACCCTCCGGGACAGGTGGGCGAAGATGGCGAAAAAGGGCGGCCAGTAGGCAAAGTGCGCATCCTCATCGTCAAACCGAGCTCGATGGGCGATATCGTCCACGCGCTTCCGGTGGCGGCAGAACTTCGCCGACGCCATCCGGCCGCGCACATCGCCTGGGTCGTGAAACGAAAATGGGCGCCCCTTCTCGAAGAGCATCCCGACCTGGACGAGGTCATTCCGATGGACTTCACCCTCTTCGGATTCTGGAAGGGAGTCCGGGAACTCCGCGCTCGGCGATTCGATGTCGCCATCGACGTCCAGGGACTGGCGCGGAGCGGTTTGCTCGCGTGGCTCTCGGGAGCGAAGACCCGCATCGGCTTCGAGCGTTCCGCCTGCCGGGAACCGATAAACGCCCTCTTCACCAACCGGGAGATCCGGGTTCCCCCGGGAGCCCACGTGGTCGACAAGAACATGAGCCTCTTCGGTATTTCCGGCGCCCGTCCCGCGTTGGGAACGCCGGCCGTCTCCTTACGCGCGGGTGTTGGAATTCATCCGGGTGTCGGCGCGGAAGTGAAGGCGTGGGATCCGGAACGGTTCGCCGCGCTTTGTGATCGGCTGGTCGAAGCGGGCGTGGAAAGGGTGATTCTCTTTGGCGGAAGCGATTCCGACCGGCGCATCGACGACGTTCGGGGTGCGATGAAGCGGGAAGCGGAGCGGGCTTCTCTCATGGAGCTCCGGGAGTTGTGCGCCTTTCTCGGGAGATGCCGGGTCGTCGTCTCCGCCGATTCCGGTCCGCTCCACCTGGCCGCCGCGCTGGGAACCCCGACGGTCGGCCTGTTCGGGCCATCCAATCCCGACCTCGTGGCGCCGCGCGGGGAGAACGCCGTGGCGCTGAAGAAGCCCTGCACCTGCTCCGGCCCGAAGGGGATCTACTTCAACCGGGACTGTCCCGAACGCGCCTGCATGAAGAGCCTCGAGGCGGACGAAGTGTTCGGGATCGTCCGATCCCTGCTCGAAAAATAGATCAGTTTTTCGGGTGAAACCTTTCGGATCGCTTTCGTACCCCCGGACATGAGAGTCTGTCCCGTTTTGAAACAAGGTGTCTGGGACCCTTCTTTATTGGCGGATCAGTGCTGGAGGATGTCCGCCGCACGGAAGAGTTCGTCCGCCGTTTGGAGAATCTTTCCCCGAAGTTTTTCCGGGTAGTCCGGATGTTCCTCGAGGAACGTCCGCACCACTTCGGCGGGCGCCTCCGACCGGTGCCCCCACAAGGTGGCGTCCAGCCAGCGCTTCGGAAAGAAGATGTCTCCCGTCTCCCGGGTTTCCAAGAGAAGGTCGAGCGAGGGGCGGATCCAGCGGATCGAATCGGCCGCGCGAAGCGGGTGGTGCAGGTAATGAACGGCCTCGAGAACCCACGGCTCGTGTTCGCGGTTAGCCGGGTTCTTGAGACTTTTGAAAAAGGCTTCCCGGGTTGCAACGTCGGGGGAGATCGCCGGGGAGACGAATTCGAACCGTCGTTTCCGGTCGGGGTTCCTCATCCTCTCCCGTTGTGTCATGAGAACGGTTTCTGCTTCCCCGGGAAGACGCATGGCGATTTCCAGCGCGAGCGTCGCCCGGTCGGATTCGGAGAAGCCGATGCCCGGGATCGATTTCGTCCCGTTCCAGATCCGCCGGAGTTTCGTCACCCCTTCGGAAGAAAGGACGACGGAACGGAACGTGCGGAAGAAAGCCGATTTCAGGGAAGCTTTCTCCGATTTTGCGATCCGGTCGAGGAGGAAGCTCTCGAGATTGGGCGCGAACCGGGTCCGGTCCTCCACGGAGAGAAAGCGCCAGTACAGGGTGTTCAGGTCATGCAGGAAGCGGGAGACGTTCAGTTCCTCTTCTTCGAACTTCAGCGCGCGGATCGCCAGGTCGAAGAGCGCACCGGGCGGAATCTCGCCTTCGAGCATGTCGTCCCAGAGGGTGAGCCATGAAATTCCGCGCAGGAGCGGATCCTCCAGTTTGGGAAGGTGTTGCAGAAGGTGGCTTCGACTGGAGGGGTCGAGAACGAACCTGCCGTAGCCGCGTCCCCGCCCGTTGGGCAGAAAGAAATCGGGAACAGGCAGGCCCTTCGCCTCCCGGACCGCGAGTTCCGGGTCGTCCAGGGTGACGGGCAAGGTTTTCTTCCCGAGGAGCAGGGAGAGTGGCTGTTTCCGGACGGGATCCTGTCGAAGGAGGAGGGTCACGATTTTCCCCTCGTTATCCTGAACGAGGTCGACCCTGATTTCGGGACGTCCCGCTTTCTCCACCCATGTCCGGCTCCATTCACGGAGATCGATCGATGTTTTCCGGTCGAGGATCCCGACCAGGTCGGGCCAGGACGCGTTTCGAAACGAGTATTCGGAGAGGTAGTCGCGGACCCCTTTTCGGAACGCCGCTTCGCCGGTCAACTCTTCGAGCATGCGCATGACGATGGGCGCCTTCTTGTAGATGATCGCGCCGTAAAGCGATCCCGCCTCCTTCATGTTGGGAAGATCCTGCCGGATCGGGTTCGCCCCGGCCGTCCGGTCCACGTCGTAGGCGACAGGATAGTGCGCCATCAGGAACCGCAGGTCGTGGTTGAGTTTCGGGAAGAAGGGGTGGACGATCTTCGCGGCCATGAAATTGGCGAAGACTTCCTTCATCCATACGTCGTCGAACCACTCCATCGTCACCAGGTTCCCGAACCACATGTGCGCTGTTTCATGCGCGATGAGACCTGCGCGGCGAAGTTCCTGGTCCTGGGTCGGGGAGTCTTCCAGCAGGAGTGAATCGGCCCGGTAGAGAATCGCCCCGGGGTGTTCCATCCCGTTGTACTGGAACGAGGGCACGAGCGCGAAGTCGAATTTCGCGAAGGGGTACGGGATCCCCGTGTACGCTTCGAGCCAGGCGAGCGCCGTGGCGTGCAGGTCGAAGAGACGATCCCGGTTCCGGTCCAGGCGGAACTGGTCGGTCTCGCGATGGAGGAAGCGCATTCTCCTCCCTGCCCGTTCCGCGGTGACGACCCGGAATTTTCCCGCGACGAAGGAGAAGAGGTAGGTCGGAATTGCCGCGGTCTCCTCGAAGCCGAGGATGGTCCTCTTTTTCCAGTTGATCTCGGTCCGGAGTTCGCCGTTCGCGATCGCCGTCCAGGAGGAGGGGATTTCGAGTGTCAACCGGAACCGCGCCTTCAGGTCGGGTTGGTCGAAGCAGGGGAAGGCGGTCGACGCCCGGTCGGGAACGAAGAGGGTGTACATGAATTCGTCGTTCCGGTTCAGGGCGTCATCTCCCGCTTCGAAGGCGAGGGAGACGCTGTTTTTTCCCCTCCGGAAGAGGCCGGGAGGAAGGAGGATGTGATCCTCCGTGTATTCCGCGACCGCTTCCTCCCCGTTGACGGAGATTGCGGCGACGCGGGATCGCGGTCGGTCGAAGTCGAGGATGAGGGGATGGTCCCCTCCGCTCCATTCAAAGGAGAGGGTGACCTCTCCCCGGACCGGATGGGAGCGTTCCTCCGGGAGGGAAAAACGGAGCTGGTACCGCGGACCGGTGACGGTTCCCTGGCGGTACCGGGCGAGGTTCCGGGAGACGCCCGGGTCGGTGTCGGGAACGGAGGCCATGTGGCATCCCATCAGGAGAGCGCTGAAAACGGGAAGAAGTCTGATCATGATTCCGGTCTGCAAAGGCTAAACTGCGGAAGGCGGGCTGTCAAATGGTTGCTCCCCGGGAACGGGGCTGGTACCGTGCGGAACGGAATCATGGATGCGATCGGGATCAGTTTTTTCATCTATACCCTGGCGATCATGGCGTTCGGGGTCTACACGGCGCGGTTCGCGAAGAAATCGAGCCAGGATTTCTTCCTGGCCGACCGCGGCCTCGGCTCCTGGGTGGCGGCCCTTTCTTCTTCCGCCTCCGCGGAAAGCGGTTGGGTGACGCTCGGCCTCGTGGGCACCGCTTTCAAGGTGGGGATGTCGGCCCTCTGGATCGTTCCGGGGACCGTTCTGGCGTTCCTCTTCAACTGGTTCGTGATGGCAAATCGCCTCCGCTCCATTTCCAGGGAGGGCGGCCAGATCACGATTCCCGATATGCTGGTGGGACGTCACGCGGGCGGAGTTGCGGTCGCGATCCGGCTCTTATCGATCGTGGTGATTCTTGCCATGCTCTCCATCTACGTCGCCGCGCAGATAAACGCGGCGGCGTAGACCTTCGAGGGGACGTTCGGATGGCATTACCCGGTCGGCGTTGCGGTGGGCGCCGGGATCGTGCTTGTCTATACCGTGGCCGGCGGCTTTCGGGCGGTCGCCTGGACCGACGTGGTTCAGGCGATATTCATGATCTTCACGATGGTGGTGCTTCCTGCCATTCTCATCGTCAAGCTCGGCGGTCCCGCGGCGATGATGGATACCCTTCGCGGGTTGGAGGGGATCCCGGACCTGAAGGCGAAGGCCGACCTCACGGACGGTTTCGGGGGCAATGCGGGGATGGCTCTTATCGGCTTCTTTGCGCTTTGGCTCTGTATTCCCCTCGGGTACCCGGGATAACCGCACGTGCTCATCCGGTTCATGGCCACGAAGGACGAAAAGTCGGTAAAGCGTGCAGGGATCATCGCGACCGCCTGGGTGGCGGTTCTTCTCGGAGGTGCGGTACTCCTCGGCGTCGCGGCCCGGGCCTACTTCCAGGGCATGGGGGGGCTCGAGGGACTCGTCGACGCGGAAAATGTGCTTCCCGTCGCCGCCCGGGAATTGCTTCCAGGTGTTCTTGCCGGAATCATGATCGCGGCGGTCATGGCGGCGATCTGTTCCACGGCCGATTCCCAGTTGCTTGTAACCGCGTCCGCAGTCAGCCATGACCTGTATGTCCGCATGACAAGGAAAGAGCGGACGGAACATTCGAAGTTCGTGGTCAACCGGGTGACGGTGCTTGTCATCGGCTTGATTGCCGCGGGAATTGCGCTGATGGACAACCGCGTGATTTTCGATTTCGTTCTCTATGCCTGGGCCGGCCTGGGATCCGCTTTCGGTCCGGGCCTGATTCTCTCCCTGCTTTGGAGGGGGACCACCGCCTGGGGGGTTCTCGCGGGGATCGTCGTCGGTTTCGGGGGGACCGTCTGCTGGGTGCAGTTCTTCAAGGAACCGACCGGGATATACGAGATGGGTCCCGCTTTCCTCTCTGCGCTGATCGCCGTCTTCGTCGTCAGCCGGTTGACACGGGAAAAATAGTCGATTCGCTCTGGAGACGCCGGGGTCATTTCGCTATAATTCGCCGCTCACTTCGCGGGAATGAACATGAAGAACCTGAGAAACATCGCCATCATTGCGCACGTCGACCACGGCAAAACGACGCTGGTCGATCACATGCTCCGCCAGACCGGGGTCTTCCGGTCGAACGAGGCACTGAAGGATTGCGTGATGGACTCGAACGACCTGGAGCGCGAGCGGGGCATCACGATTCTCGCGAAGAACACCTCGGTCACCTGGCGGGACACGAAGATCAACATCATCGACACGCCGGGCCACCACGATTTCGGCGGGGAAGTGGAGCGCGTCCTGGCGATGGCCGACGGCGCGCTCGTTCTCGTGGACGGCGCGGACGGGCCGATGCCGCAGACGCGCTACGTTCTTCAGAAGGCGCTGGCGTCGGGACTGGAACTGATCCTGGTGATCAACAAGCTCGACCGCCCCGAAGCGCGGCCCGTCGAGGTCCTCGACGAGCTCCAGTACCTGCTTCTCGAACTGGAAGCGCACGACCGGCAGTTGCACGCGCCGGTCGTGTACGCGATCGGACGGAGTGGGAAGGCGAAGATAAACGCAGACGGAGAGTGGGGCGATCTCACCTGCCTCTTCGACACGATCCTGGAACACGTTCCCGCTCCGGGCGGGGACGAGAACTCCCCGTTCCTGATGGGCGTAAGCTCTCTCGACTACAACGATTACGTTGGCCGGATGGCGATCGGAAAGGTAAGCGCGGGGAAGGCGGAGCCGGACATGGAGGTCTTCCTGCTGAAGCACGACGGGAAGAGGATTCCCGGGAAGATCGTCAAGGTCGAGACCTTCAGCAATCTTGGCCGGACAATGGTTCCCTCTGTGGGAACGGGCGACATCTGCTGTATCGCCGGGTTGCCCGACTGCGACCTCGGGGACACGATCTCCCTCTCCCGGTCGGCCGAGCCGGTCCCCTTTACCGCCATCGACGCGCCGACCGTCGCCATGAACTTTATCGTGAACGATTCCCCCCTGAGCGGGAAGGACGGGGAGTTTCTCACATCCAATTTCCTCCGCGACCGGTTGATGCGGGAGACGCTCTCCGATCCGGCCCTCCTGGTGGAACCGACGGAGAGCCCCGACAGCCTGAGGGTGAAGGGCCGGGGATTGCTTCACCTGTCGATCCTGATCGAGAAGATGCGCCGGGAGGGGTTCGAGCTCCAGCTTTCCCGGCCGGAGATCATTTTCCGGGACGTGGACGGCGTGAAGATGGAGCCGATGGAGCGGGCCGAAATCACGGTGGACGCGGAGTATCTCGGGAAGGTGATGGAACTCCTTGGGACACGGCGGGGGGAGATTCTCAACGTCGAGCCGCGGCAGAACCAGATGCACGTCCTGGTGCGGATTCCGACGCGCGCGTTGATCGGGTTGCACGGGCGGATCCTGAGCGCGACGCGCGGCACGGCGGTCCTGACCAGCGCCCTCGACGGGTTCGCGGAGTTCAAGGGGGAGATCCCGGACCGGCTCGCGGGGGTGATCGTCCAGCAGGAGATCGGGGAAGCGGCGACGTACGCGCTGGACAACCTGAAAACGCGGGGGACCTTCTTTCTCGCGCCCGGCACCCCCGTCTACGAGGGCATGGTCGTCGGCGAACACGTGCACGAGCGGGACATCGTGGTGAACGTGGGGCGGAAGAAGAAGTTGACGAACATGCGCTCCTCCACGGCGGACGCGATGATCGTCCTCTCCCAGCCGAAGATCCTCTCCCTCGAAGAGGCTCTCGAATACATAAAAGGTGACGAACTCGTCGAGGTGACGCCAAAGGTGATCCGCCTGCGGAAAAAACTGCTGAAGGAACACCAGCGAAAACGCGCCGAGCAGGGACTTCCCGCGCGGGCGTAATCCTGACCCTCCTGCGTTCCAAACCCGTGGTTTTCCGTGAACTCATCCCCCAAGTCTTTGACGTAAAAGGGATGAGTTGCGGCTATTCCTTCTCCTCGAAGTCGAGCGCGGCCGAGTTGACGCAGTAGCGCGTCCCGGCGGGCGGGGGGCCGTCGTCGAAAAGGTGTCCCAGGTGGGCTCCGCATTTCCCGCAGAGGATCTCCGTCCGGACCATTCCCAGGCTGGTGTCTTTCTGCATGACCACGTTTTCCCTCTCGAGAGGATCCCGGAAGCTCGGCCAGCCCGACCCGGAATCGTACTTCGTCTCCGAGGCGAAGAGCCGGTTTCCGCACCCGACGCAGAGGTAGGTGCCGACCTCCTTGAAGTCGTGGTATTTCCCCGTGAAGGGGCGCTCCGTTCCCTTCTGCCGGCAGACGTAGAACTGTTCCGGCGTGAGCCGGTCCTTCCATTCCTCCTCCGAACGTCCCATGGGGTTCTCCCTGTCGCTTGACTTTACCGGCGGGGGGGAGCACGCCGTCCCCCAGGGCAGGACGACCGCCGCCAGGATCCATATCGATTTCATTCCGGCCTCCTTTCGATATTATGATGCGAACCCGGTTCAAAGACCACTCCATCTTCAACCATTCTCCCCCACAACGCATTCCCGAAAAAAAAGTTTCATGTTTTGTTGCTTTTAAAAAATATTTTCATATTATCTGAACTATGAAAGTAAAGGCGCCGACGCTTTTCAACCGGCTGCGCGTGGGGGAGGAGCACGTGGAGAGACTCCGTGCCCTGGCGCATCCGAACCGTCTGCGCGTCTTCTACTTCCTGGTCCTGGGGAGAGAGGGAATGTCGGTGGGGGAGCTTCAGTCGCGGATGGGATTACCGTGGCCGACGCTCTCCCACCACCTGGACCAGCTTCGACGCGCGGGGCTGCTGGAACGGAGACGGGAAGCGCGGTTCCTTTATTACCGGGTCAATCGCCGGGCGGTCGCAGACCTGCTCCGCATTCTTCGTCCGGCCTCGCGCTGAAATTCCTACGGACGCCGGAGGCCCATCGCACCCACGGCGATCAGGAGCAGCGCCAGCAGGCCAAGTTCCGGCGAGAGGGGTGAGCCACCGAGGGATCCGAGGCAACTGTTCCCACGGGAGCCCCCGCCGAGGATCGGGGCGAAATGGATGGCGCCGTCGCTGACCTGGAACGACGCGACGTCGCTCCAGGGACCCACGTTCCCGTTGCCGTCGATCGCCCGCACGCGCCAGGCGTGGTTTCCGGTCTCGAGGGAGAGAACGAGGAGGGTATCGTTCCACTGCAGGCTCCACTCGAGCGGCGTGGTGAAGTCCGCGGAAGCGTCGATCTGGACCTCGTAACCGGCGATCATTCCGTCGTCCTGCGCCGGGAGCCACTCAAAGGCGTTCGGGCCGGGACCGACGATCGCGCCGTCGAGGGGGCGGATCAATGCCACGGCGCCCGGGGGTGTCACATCCAGCGTGGTGTCGACGGTGAAACTCCAGGCGGTCGTGGCCGGCGTGGAGAGGCCCGCCCCGTTCACCGCGGTCACCATCCAGGTGTAGGTGCCGTTCGCGAGTGCGGGCGTGGTCGTCGTGTCGACACCCGGAACCTCCAGGCTGAAGACCGGCGCTCCCCCCGCGTCGAAAACCTCGACGAGGTGGTAGGCGACGCCGCTCTCCGCGTCGGAGCCGGGGGTCCATCCGAGCGTCACTTCCGGATCGAGGATTCCGGTCGCTCCGTTGAGGGGCCAATACTGGGAAGGCGCGGAAGGGGGCGTCGGATCGACCGTGACGCCCGCGGCGGTGGAGAAGGTGTGGTACGCGGTCCAGTTTCCCGATCCTCCCGGTCCGATCGCGCGGACCCGCCAGGCGAAGGTGCCGGTGGGGAGGGCGGGAGTCGTTTGTTCGGAGAGCGTGACGAAGGAAGCGCTCAGCGTGGTCCCGTTCAGCATCAGTTCAACCTGGTAGGAGGAGGCTCCTGCGACATCGGTCCAGTTCAGCCAGACCGTGCCCAGGGGCAACAGGAATCCGTTCGGGGGAAGCAGGAGGGTCGGCACTCCGGGGGGCGCCGTTCCGCTGTCGATCAGGAAGGACCAGGTCTGGCTCCAGGGCCCGACGTTGTTGTATATGTCCACGGCCCGCGCCCGCCACCAGTATGTCCCGGTGGGGAGGGAGGGCGTCGTCATCGACAGGTTGGTCGTCGTCGCGTCGAGAAGAATCGGGACCGTGAATCCCGAATCGGTATCGATCTGCACCCGGTAGTACGCGATCCCCGAATCGTCCTGCGAGGCGGACCATAATAGCGTGGCCGGGTCGGTCGTGAGGAGGGTGTCCGCAGGGAGAAGAAGATCGGGCGCGGTCGGCGGGTTGGTCTCGGCGCCCGTATCCATCGTGAAGGTCCAACTGGCGCTCCACCCGCTGGCGTTTCCGAAGGGGTCCGAGGCGCGGACGCGCCAGGAGAAGGTTCCGTCCGGGAGGGGGGCCAACGCCTGGGGAAGGGTCGGAGAGGCCTGGTAGACCACACCGGTCTCCGAAATTTCAATGTCGTAATGGTCGATCCCGTTTGCATCGGAGGGGACGCTCCAGGTGAAGATCGCAGGACTGGTCGTCACCGTTCCCCCGTCGCTCGGAGCGATGAGGATGGGCACGGTTGGCGGGGTCGCATCGACGAGGAACGACCAGCTCACCGACCAGCCGCTGACGTTGCCGGCCGCGTCGGTCGCGCGGACTTTCCAGTAATGGATGCCGTCCACCTGCGGCGCGGGCTGGGCGGAGAGGTTCGGGGTGGTGGAAAGAACCCCGTCGACGTACAGTTCGAAGGAAACGCCGGAGCCCGACCACTCGAGAAGCGGGGAGGGCCCGGTCAGGGATCCGCCCGGGGGCGCCACGAGAACGGGCGCGTCCGGGGGGGTCGTGTCGATCGTGACTCCGTCGGAAACCGCCGGGTCGCTCACCTTGCCGCTGTTGTCGATGGCGCGAACGGAAACGTAATAGGTCGTCCCCTCCACGAGCGTGACCGCGGAGAGCGTCGTGGCGGCGCCGGAACCGGCGTTGCTCCAATCCTGGAAACCGGTTCCGCCCGGCAGGGTTCCGATCGCCCACTCGTAGTGGGAAATTCCGCCGGCGTCCGTGAAGCCAGACCAGTTCGCGTCGATCGTCGTCGCGTCGTTCTGCCAGTCGATGTCCGCCCCCGGGCCGTCGTTGACCGTTCCCGTGGTGGGGGCGACGGTGTCGACCGTGACTCCGTCCGAGGTCGCCAATCCGCCCGTGTTTCCGAGTTGGTCGATCGCCCGCACGGAGACGAAATAGGTTCCGTCCGTGAGGGAGAGCGAACTGTTCGTGACGGTGGTCACGTTGACGATATTGGTCCAGTCCAGGATCGAGGTTCCACCGGGGATCATCCCGATGGCCCACTCGTACACGTCGATCCCGATTCCGACGCCGTCGGAGAAGCCCGACCAGTTCGCGGAAATCGTGGTCGTGGAGGACTGGAAGTCGATGTCGGCGCCGGTCCCGTCGAGGACCGTCCCCGCGGTCGGTCCGGTCGCGTCGATCGTGACGCCGTCCGATATTCCGGGGCCGCTGATATTGCCAGCCTTGTCCCGGACACGAACGGAGACGAAAACGGTCCCGTCGGCGAGCGACAGGCTGGAGTTCGTCGCGCTCGTCACGTTCCCGACCCCGGTCCAGGACTGGACATCGATCGCCCCGGAGGTGCTTCCGATCGCCCACTCGTAAAAGTCTACGCCGCTCCCGGCGTCGGTGGATGCGTTCCAGTTCGCGGAGATGGTCGTGGAAGAGTTCTGCCAGTCGATGTCGGCGGCCGTTCCGTCCTGGACCGCGACGACGGCGGGCGGCGTGATGTCGACAGTGACTCCGTCGGACGTCGCGACGCTTCCCACGTTCCCCGCCTTGTCGGTCGCGCGGACCGATACGTACACGGTCGTCGTGTCGGGAAGCGAGAGCGAGGAATTCGTTCCCGACTGGAGGATCCCGACGTTCGTCCACGCCTGGAGGTCGGTCGCCCCGGAAGTCGTTCCGATCGCCCACTCGTAGAAGTCGATCCCGCTGAGGGCGTCGGAGAAATTCGTCCAGTTGGCGTTCACGGTAGTGGCGGAATTCTGCCAGTCGATGTCGGCGGAGGTTCCGTCGTAGACGTTACCCGCCGTGGGGGTGACGCCGTCCACGCCAAAGGAGGTGAGGGTGGACCAGCCGGTATACTCGTAGCCGTCGTACGCCCGGACCATCCAGGAATAGGTGTTTCCGTGGGAAGTGGAGAAGGGTGTCGAGGTCGTGCCCGATGTGGTCCCGGATGAAACGTATGGGGAGAGCGGGGGATTGGTCGTCGCCACGAGCCAATCGTACATGATGGGGTCTGAATCGGGATCGACTCCTCCCGAGGTCCATGCAACGGTCTGGGTCGCCGGTTGAAGCCAGGCATCGGCGGCCGGGGTCGTATTGGCGGGGGCGGCCGGGAGACCGTTCTCCCGGAACGAGCGGGTCGTTGAATAGTTTGACCAGGAGGCGCCGTCGTACGTGCGCACCCTCCAGTAATAGGTGGTCGCGTCGACCGCGCCGGTCCAGGTGTACCCGGTGGCGCTTCCGGAATAAATCACCGTTGTTGGTGTCGCGGCGGTGGCGCAATACAGGCTGTAAGTGAGGGGGTCGCCGTCCGGGTCGGTCGAAGCGGTCCAGGAAAAGGCGATCGAGTTCCCGGTCGTCCGAATCCCGTTCGCGGGGGCGATCGGGGCGGGCGTCGTGGGCACCATGTTGTAGGTGACCTCGAGGGTGGAGAAGTCCAGCCAGAGGGTAACGCCGCGGTCGCCGCCCTGGTTCCCGGCGAACCCGATGCCGAACCAGTCGGCGCCGAGTTGGGCCTTGACCTTCGCGTCGGCGGAGGTTCCCAGGTCGAACCAACCCGTGTACCCCTGTCCTTTGTAGAGGTAGGTACTGTCGATGTAGATCGGGCCGTTTGCGCAGTCGCTGTAGTGCTGGCTTGCCGACCGGGAGGCGTAGTTGTAGGCCATCTCCCGGGCGCGGACGTTGATGCCGTTGCTGTCGAACTCCCCGTAATTCGTGTTCGGAACGTAGATCTCCAGCCGCGTGTTGGTGATGTCGGCGGCGTTGGGGATGGAACTCGTATCCCAATCCGCCGCGGAGCGGAAGGTTTCATCGATCCAGTCCTCGTCGTACCCGACGTGGCAGTCGTACCAGTACGAGGTTCCGTAGGATCCGTCAGCGTAATAGACGCTGGTCGTAAGGTCTCCGAAGGAGGACCAGAAGGTCTCACTGGCAACCCACCATTCGTCCGAGTGGCAGGAATTGTCGACCTTGATTCCCGTGTTCGACCAGGTGGTCGGGTCGATCTTGACCGGGTATTGGCGCTCTTCATCGAGAATCCAGGATGAGGGAACCTGTATCCGCATTTCGAAGCGGTTCTCCCCGAGGGGCCGGACGGCATACGTTCCGCCGATCCGCGCGGATCCGTTCTCCTCGAGCGCGAGGGGAGCGCCGATACGGAAGAGGTTCTCGCCGTCGCGCGTGACGACCTGGATGCTTCCGGATGTGATGAACGCGCCCGACTGGAGGGCGCCTCCGACGGAAAATGCCATGTCGGCGCCGAGTTCGACGCGGCCGACGAAGTCGATCGTCGCGCTCGCTTCGGGGAGGGCGGGAGCGCTGTCGAGAATCAGGTTGTGCTTCACCATTCCGGCGTGGACGCGGTATTGTTCTGTCGCGTTCGGGAAGATTTCGGCATAGCGGATTTCCTCTCCGTCGACCAGGGCAGGAACCCCCGCCATGTTCCACAGTTCGCCGTAGGTTCCGTCGGCCCGGGTATACCCGAGGGAACGCGGGGTCCAGGTGTAGGCCCGGTCTTCCGAAACGCCGATCTTCGTTCCGCGGGGGTCGTCGGAAGTCGCCGGGTACCAGGATTTCACCACGTTTCCCGTGTTCGCGAACCCGTTCGGGGATTCGACGATGACGGTATCGATGGGAGTCCAGTCGCCTCTCTCGTCCTGGTAGTGGATGGGGCCGGGGGTGATGAGCGCGGAGACGGAGCCGTCCGCGTTCCGGTAATGGCGGGAACTCGCGTCGCGCCGTTCCCGGATTTCGTTGGGACGGTCAAATTTTTCGAGGAAGGTATTCCAGTCGATATCCTTCCTGGATTTCACGGATTCGGGTTGGGCGGTCGTTTCCGGGGAAGCCTCCGGCAGGGAGAGCGGGGAAGTCTCCCCGGGGGAGATCGGTTCCTGCCCGGTGGGCGCGGGAGCGGGTCCGTCTCCGGTGGAAGTGACTCGGGCCGCGGCGAACAGGCCGGCCCCCGCGATCAGTACCAAGAGAAGAGGGATTCCAGCTGTCCTGCGCGTCATACCCATGCCCCCAAGCAATGTCTGGCAGTTCCAGGCTTATCTCTATAAAAGGAAGGCCCCCGCTTTCCATCACGAACAGTACTTCGCCTACCCTTCTAAACGGAATTTTTTTTATCCCCTGCCAGAATATCCCCGCGAAAAGGGAAGAAAATGAAAACGTCCTGTGGCCAACCCATATGCAGAATATTATGGGTAATCATGGATGTCAAGGAAGAGGATGCAAAATTGAACAGCCGTAGGCATTTTTCTTTGCCCCGGGCCTGCAGGGGGGCTAGACTCCGGCCCCGAACACTTTTTAAAGGGAGAAATCATGAAAAACGGTATTACGCTGCTGGCGGTTCTTTTCCTCCTTCCCGAGGCCTCGGCTCAGGAGAAGAGCCGGTTGGAAGTCCGTTCCCGGGTGGGGGACAGGGTGACCGTTTCCGAAAAGAGCTCCACCATCGGGAAGGTCGAAATGGTGATGGGGGAGGAGACGACCCGGATGGAGTTGAGCGAGAAGTCGATCGAGGTGACGGTCGAGGAAGTTCTCGCGGTGGACGAGCATGGCTGGAACAGCCGGGTTCGAAGGACCGTCCGGACGAAGCGCGAAACGGATATGGCGCCCGTCGGGCGGGGGGGCGAAGAGGAGATCAGTCCCTTGGAAGGAAAGACCTTCGTGATCGTCCAGGAAGGGGATGAAACCCGGTACGAAGAAGTTCCGGAAGGCGTGGAAGAGGCTGACCTCAAGAAGTTCGATCTTCGGCGACCCGTTTTTGTCCGGTTCCTTCCCAAGGGTGATGTCCCCATCGGCGCGACCTGGGAGATTCCCGAGAAGGAACTCCTGGAAGATTTCACGAAGGGGCAGGACGACAAGGAAATGAAAATGTCGTCCGGGAAAGCGACCGGCACGTTCAAGGCAATCGAAGAGGGAATCGCGGTGGTCGTCTACGATATCCTGGTGAAGGGAAAGACCGACAAGGATATGAACGCCACCATCAAGATGACCGTCACCGCCAGGATCGATTCCACCAAGGCGCGGATCCTGTCGCTCCACGGGGACGGGAAGATGAAAATGTCCGGATCGATCAACCAGGGAGAACGGTCGATGGATCTGGAAGGCACCTTCACGTTGAAAAGGATCGAAACCTTCTCGTACAAATAGATTCCACGAAAACCGATGGGGGCCTCTCTCGTGGCGAGGGAGGCCCCTTTTTTATGCACGTCGAAAAATATTATGACCAATTCGTACACTTTTTGTTGGCATATTCCCCCATATGGGTACAGTGAAGCCCATAAAGGGGCGGCGGGATACAAGCAGGGGGCAGAGTGATGAGATGGTTCCAAGGTTGGATTCTGGTGGCGTTCTTTTTCACACTCCTGAACTGTCGGCATGACGACGATCCGGCTTCGACCGTCGAGGGGACTCTCACGCAGGTCCGGCACGTCTACGGGTACGCGTACAAGAGCGACCTGACCAAGTCGACCATGGCCAAGGACATCAACCGGGAGTTGATCACCGTGGTGGCGCTTCACGCCGCGCACCCGGAAAGCGACGGCGATATCGACGACTTCGACGTGACGGGTTCCAGCGTCGTCGACTTCGTGGATCACGCCCATTCCCATGGCGTCAAGGTACACCTGAACATCGCGTGCTTCTCCTCCTCCGATTCGAAGTCTGTCCTGAAGTATCACAAGGACAAAATGTCCTCCCAGATCATGGACCTCGTGGAAGCGGGGAACCTCGACGGCGTCTGTCTCGATTTTGAAAACATCCCCAACGAGGAATATTACCGGGACCTCTTCTCGACCTTCAGCGAGATCCTGGCCGAAAAGCTCCACGCGAAGAACATGGAACTCTTCATCGCCGTCGGGAGCCGGCCGGGGGGCGATGACGATCCAGACCGCCTCTCCGCCGCGGCGGACGGGCTCTTCCTCATGGGGTACGCCTATTCCGGTCCCTGGAGTTCCTACGCCGGTCCGACCGCGCCCCTGACGACCGGGGGAAAGTGGTGGGCGGCCTACTCGACCTTCATTTTCAACGAGGATTCCACGAAGACCTGGACCGCGAAGGGGGTCGACCCGAAGAAGCTGATCCTCGGCGTTCCCTTCTACGGTTACCGCTGGCAAACCTACGGCCTGGGGGTGAAATCCCAGGTGGTATCCGGAACCGCCAAGGCGCTCACGCAAAGCTACATCGAATCGAAGTACGGAATGGAATGGGACGGTTATTCCCAGACCCCGTACTACGCCTGGAGTTCCGGCGGGGACTACTACCAGGTCTGGTACGACAATGCGGAAAGTCTCGGTTTGAAGTTCACCGCGGCGAACGACGCGGGATACGGCGGCATCGGCATGTGGAAGCTTCCCTGGGCGACGGACGACGTCTGGGAAGAAATCCGGAAATACCGGGAGGCGGAATGAAAAAGGCACTGGTCGTTCTCGGCTTCGCGTTTCTTCTCCTGGGCGGCATCCTCCTGTTGCGGGAGAATTCCGATCCGAAGGAGAATCCCTTCTCGAAATCCCTCCCGAATATTTTCCGCGGAAGAGATGCCGGTCCGTATTCGCCCGTGCCTGGCACGGTGCTTGGATCCACGGAGACCGCTCTTCCGTGCGGGGAACTCGTCGAACGGTATTCCGCGGCCCGGGAAAAACGGGACTGGAGGGAAGTTCTGCGTCTTCGCCGATGGTTCTCCTCCCTGGATCCCGATCAACTCCTGCCCCTGGTCCGGCTCATGGAAGAGCGCGGGGAAGGTCTCCTCCTGGGACGGATGCTGGAACTCGCCTTCAAGAATTCGGATGATCGCCATTTCCGAAGGGAACTCACCCGGGTGGTGATGTTCGCGGTGGACGGGATGAGCGTCGAGACGCTCGCCGGGGAAGATCGTCCGGAGACGCTCCACCTCATGGCCGTGTACGGGGGTGCGAACGGGGCGAGCAGGCTTCTCTCGATCATGGGGACGCACGCCGAGCCGGAGGTGAAACAGGCCGCCGCCCTCTCCCTGGGCAACGAGGGTTCGACGGTCGCGATTCCCCATCTGAAATTAATGGCCGACCAGGGCGACCTGGACCTCTCCGGGATCTACGCAATCCTGGCGCTCGAAAAAATTGGACGCCGGACCGAGACACCTTTTTCGGTGGCGCAGACCGGGGCGTGGAAAAATTCCCTCGCGCGGACGATCGAATTCGATTCCGATTCGAAACGGGTGGGCGAATCCCTCGTCGTCCTCTCCCGGTTGTACGACCGGGGCACGAACGAGATGCTGGTTTCCCTCCTGAACCGGGAATCCTCCTCGAGGGAACTTCGTCGCAGGGCTCTCGCCATTCTCGCGAGGGAAGGAACGGAAGAAGACCTCGAAAACCTTCCGCGGGAAGGGGATCTTCTCCCGGAAATCGGGCAGACACGCCGGGCGATCGAATCCCGGACGCGTTCCCGGGAAAAATAGTCGTCCCTTCTTCCGTTTCCCGCGTTAAAAGAGCGGTCCCCTTTTCGGAACGGGATATAATGGAAACGATGAAGCGAGAAGAACCCGGGAGCCTTACCCGTCGTCATTTCAAGAGGCTTTGCCGCGTCATCCTGGACGAGGATGAGACGTCGGAATCCGGGAAGAAGGCGACCCGGTTCGGACGGTTCCTGCTCAAGTCGGAATTGGGGCGGGGAAGCTTCGGAGTGGTCTGGCGCGCCCACGATCCGACCATGGACCGAGACGTCGCGCTGAAGATTCTTCCGCCCGCTTCGCGGGACCAGGACCATGACCGCCTCCTGCGCGAGGTTCGCGCGGCGGCCCGCCTGAAACATCCCGGGGTCGTCTCCGTCTACGAGATGGGAGAGGTGGAGGGGCGCCCCTTCATCGTGATGGACCTGGTCGAGGGGGAACCGCTCGGGCTTCCGGTGAAGTTCAAGAAACGGAAACTGCTGGAGATCATGATCCGGCTTGCGGAGACCCTCCAGTACGCCCATGGAAAGGGTCTCGTTCATCGTGACATCAAGCCGTCGAATATCCTGATCGGAAAGAACGGGCTCCCGGTGCTGGTCGATTTCGGGCTCGCGCGCACCATCGGCCGGGACGATCGCGTGACGATGACCGGCGCGATTTTCGGAACGCCCGCATACATGTCCCCCGAACAGGCGGGGGGAACTCCGGGAGAGGTGGACGCCCGGTCGGACCTCTACAGCCTCGGAGTCGTCCTCTACGAACTTCTCGGCGGACGGCTTCCGCACGAGGGAAACACCCCGTACGAAATCACGCAGGCGATTCTCAACGACGATCCTCCACGGCTGACGTCGCTGAATCCGAAAATCCCCCCCGAACTGGAAGCGATCACGTTCATGGCGATGTCGCGGTCGCGCGATGCCCGGTACGCCTCGGCGGGGGAATTCGCGGAAGACCTCCGGGCCTTTCTCAAGGGGAAGTCGGTTCGCGCCCGGCCGGTCAGTTCCTTTCGACGGTTCTTTCGGCGCCTCCGCCATCGGCCCTGGATTCCCGTCTCGGCGGTCGCCTCCATCGTGCTGGTTTCGCTCGGAATCTGGGTCGGGACGCAGTTCGGCGGAGAGACTCCCCCGGCCCCCACGCCCGGGAAAGTTCCCCCTGTCGGTCCCGATGGCCTCCGGCAGTTCACCTTCCTTCCGGACCTGCACGAATCGGTCCGTTCCGCCCTTGAAGGGAGGAACGGTCCCGATCGTTCCGGGCTCCGGGCCCGGATCGAGGCGGAGGTGGCCGCATCTCCGAAGGCGTTGGTTCCCTACGTTTCGCTCGCCCAGTTGGATCTCCTCGAGGGGAATTCCGCCCGGGCGCTTGCGCGCTTCGACCAGGCCCGGAAAGCGGGCACGCCCCCCGCGGAAACACTTTCTTCGAAGTGCGCGTTCGTCCTCCTCACGGGAGGTCCTTTCCTCTTCCAGGAAACCCCCGGGAAGATCGTTCCCGCCGGGAACGCGGAATTGAATTCTCTTCTCGACGGTCTTCGTAAACTCGGATCCTCGCCCTTCCTGAAAAATCTGGAAATCATCCTGTCGGGAAAGATCGACGGGGAGAGAAGAGGCCGTCCGAAACCTCCCGAAGGGAATGGCCGGGGAATCCGGCAGGCGCCGCCCGACATGAGTCTGCTCCAGGCCATCGAGGCCTTCAACTCCCGGCGATACCCCGAAATGATCGGGCAACTTCAGCCCCTTCGCCGTGAATACCCCACGCCCGCGTTCGGAGCGCTTCTCGCGCTGGCGCAACTGGTCATGGGACGGTTGGACGATGTCCGGAGAACGCTCGAGGAATTCAGCCGACTCCCGATCGAGCCGGGGGTTGATTTCATCTACCTGCGCGCCCTCGTCGCCCTCGAGGAGGAACGGTGGGAGGACTGTGAAAGGGAACTGGCGAACCTGCCCGATTCGCCTCCCCGGAAGTACACCGAGGGACTTCTCCTTCTCGCGAAAGGAGACAAGGTATCGGCCGCTCCGGTCTTCGATTCCTGCGGAGACTTCTATCCGGCCCGGTGGCAGGTGGCGTGCCTGCAGGTCAGGCGGGATCCCCTGCGCGCGATGAAAACGCTGGAAGAGGTTGTCGCGGCGGCGGGGAGGCTGGAATTCCAGGGTCGGCCCGGGAAACCCGCGCGGAGCCTGAAATCGATCCGTCCTGCGCTTCCCTGGTTCATCCTCGACCGGGAAGTCCTGGAAAGGGTGCCCGTCCTGCGTCCCCTTCGCGAGGACGCGCGCACGCGCGACCGGTTTCTCAAACTGCTGGGTCGCTAGGAGTCCTTTCCGTCAACAGGTCGTTCACCGCCAAGTCGCGAAGACGCCAGGAATGGTTTTGAAGAAAACTGCCGGTTCTCGCGAGAGAATCTTCGAGCGGTATTTTCACATTTCCCTTTCCGTTCCTGGGAAACGAGCGACGTGATTTTTCCTGCTCCCCATCAATTTCGGGGAGAAAAGAAATCCGAAACTTTGCATCTTCGCGACTTGGCGGGTGGCTCCCCCTGGACGAGTCGAGTCGGTTACCGGTCTTCCTTCTTCCGCGAAAAAAGTTTCTCAAGCGTGGCGTCGATCCCCGGATGGTCGAACGTGAACCCTTCCTCTTCGAGTCGCTTCGGGAGGGCTCGACAGCTCGGCAGGAGAAGTTCGTCCGCCACTTTTCCCAGGGCGAGACGAAGGGCGAAGGCGGGCGTGGGCATCAGGGTAGGACGATGCAGGTGTTTTCCGATTTTTTTCGCCAGGTCGATCTGCCGGACCGGTCCGGGGGAGGCGAGGTTGTAGATTCCCTCCGCGCCGGGCGTGTCGTGAAGGAAGAGAACGGCCCGGGCCATGTCGGCCGCCTCGATCCAGGAGTACCACTGGGTTCCTTCCCCGAGCGGACCTCCAAGGCCCATCCGGATCGGCAGGTTCATTTTTTCCCATGCGGGAGCGTCGCTGGCGAAGACCAACCCGAAGCGAACGATGATCAATCGCGGACGTCCGGGCGTTCCTTCTTCCGCTTCCCGCGCAGTTTCCTCCCATGCTTCGCAGACCTGGGAGAGAAAAAGTCCGCCCTGGGGGCTCTCTTCCGTCACGTATTCTTCCCCGGTCTCCCCGTAGTAGCCCACCGCCGACGCCTGGATCCAGCAGGGAGGGGGCGCCGCGCATTCCCGGTACGCGAGCGCCAACGCGCGGGTGGAATGGATCCGGCTGCTCATGACGCGCCTTCCGTGGTCCACGTCCAGCTTTCCGTCGGCGAGGGAAGCCCCGGCCAGGTTCACCACCAGGTCCGTCCCCTCGAGCGCTTCCTGGACGGGAAGGAGGTGCTCCCCCCCTTCCTCGACGATTTTCTCCGGTTCCCAGGTCGTGGCCTCTTCGTCCGATCGGGAGAGCGTCCGAACGGTCCACCCCTTCGCTTTCGCGTGGGAAACCAGGTGGCGTCCGACCACGCCGGAAGCTCCCGCGACGACCATCGTGGGGCGGGCGTCAGGCAAACTCGTCCTCGAGAGTATAGCGCAGGGCCACGCGCTCGAAGTTTCCGGACGGGTAGTAGACGGTGATATCCTTCAACGGGGGCGCATAGACGTGGATGGTGATCAGGTCCCCGTCGGACGTGTTTGCGAGTTGGTGGATTCCTCCGAAGTCGACGTTCGATACGGTGTCGCTCTCCAGGGTCTCTTCCCCGACCATTTTCGTGATGGCCTTTTCTTCGGAAGGTCGTTCCGCGATCTCGAAATTCCGGGCCGTGAGGATCCCCTCGAACACCCGGGTGACGTTCAGGGAGTTGACATGGTCGTGAACGGTCGTCACCTGCCCCGGTTTCCAGCAGAGCACGAGCATGTCGACCGCGGTGTGCGACAGACCAGGTTGCGCGCGTAGGCGTTCTCGTTGAAGAAGATGTTTTTCCGGATGAGATCGTCGTTCAGGTCGAGACGCTGGAAAAGGGGATCCAGCTGCGCAAGCGTCAGGTCCCGCGAGGGAATCCCCATCATTTCGAGGATGAAATTGTCGAGGGTGACCGTGTTGGTTTCCACTGGACGCTCCTTTCGACGGGAGCGTAACAAATTTGGCCGGTCCCGACAATCGAAGGGGTATCGTAAGAACATGACCCTGCTCGTCACCGACGACCTCTTCCTGGCGCACCGCTCGGAGAACCACCCGGAATGCCCGGAGCGGATCGGCGCCATCCTGGATCATCTCGCGAAAAGGGGCTGGAGGGAGAGACTCCGCGATCTGCCCGCCCGCGATGCCACGGAAGAGGAACTGCGTCTCGTTCACCTTCCCGCGTACCTGGACCGGATGCGCGCCTGGGCGGCGGAGCCCCCGGGATGGATCGACGCGGACACGTACAGGAACGAGCACACTTTACCGGCCGCGATTCGTGCCGTGGGAGGCGTTCTCGCCGCGTGCGAGGCGATTCTCGCCGGGAAAGACCGGACGGCCTTCTGCCTGGTCCGGCCCCCGGGGCACCACGCCACCGCCGATCGCGCAATGGGATTCTGCTTCTACAACAACGTGGCGATCGCGGCGCGATGGCTCGACCGGAACGTCCTGGTCGTGGACTGGGACGTGCATCACGGGAACGGAACACAGGCGGCGCTTGCGGGCGATCCGAACGTGGTCTACCTCTCCACCCATCGGTCGCCGTTCTACCCCGGCACGGGCGCGGAGGAGGAGGACGGAGGGGGGAACGTCATCAACGTGCCTCTCCCCGGTGGAACGAATCCGGAAGAGTTCTTCGCGCGCTTCGACGCGGCGGTCGAAAAGGCTGTGGAGAAACTGCGCCCGGAGTTCGTCCTGGTCTCCTGCGGGTTCGACGCATACCGGGGGGATCCGATCGGGGGGTTGGGACTTTCCCCGGGCGATTTCGGAACGCTGACCCGGCGGGTGCGCGAGGCGACTGGCGACGTTCCGGTCGTTTCCGCGCTGGAGGGCGGGTACGCGCTCGACGGGTTGGGCCCCTGCGCGGAAGCGCACCTGGAGGGGCTGGAGTAGGGGCGCCGAAGACGCCCTCCGTTCAATCCGTCTTCACCCCGACCCAGACTCCGTCACCGAGGGGAACGATCACGCTCTGGAGTCCCTCCTGCCGCGCCATCAGGTCGTTGAAGTCCCGGATGGACTGCACCTCGGGGTCGGACGGGTTCTCCGCGAGGAGTTCCCCGAAGGCGAAGGCGTTGTCGACCAGGATCAGTCCGCCGGGGCGGACGATCCGCAGGCTCTCCCGGAGATAGAGTGGGTAGTTCCGCTTGTCCGCGTCGAGGAAGGCGGCGTCGGCGGACCGGTCCGCGAAGGTCGCGAGGACGGCCTCGCCGGTCCCTCGATGGACTTCCACCTTTCCGGCGACATCCGATTTCGCGACCTACTTCTCGGTGAAGTCCGCGAAGGCCTCCTTCAATTCGATCGTGCGGACACGTCCACCCTCCCCGAGCGCGCGGGCCATGGTGATGGCGGAATATCCCGCGAGCGTTCCGACCTCGACCACCTCCTTCGCCCCGGCCGATCGCAGGAGGATCTGCATGAAGCTCGCCTGCGCGGGGGAAATCCAGATCGGGGGAATGCCCGCCTCGCGCGCGTCTTTCTTCAGTTCCCCGAGAAAGGCGTCTTCGGGTTTCGTATGCTCGGTGAGATACCGGAAATGTTCCCGGGTGACCGGGTCGGATTTGGCCGACATGGTTTTCTTCTTCTTAGGGGGTGGAGGGAAGATCGTCAATTTTCGCGGCAAGAATGAAATCGCTCTCCGAAAGGCCGTCGATCTTGTGGGTCCATATTTCGACACCGACTTTTCCCCAGGCGAGATGAAGGTTCGGGGTGATGCCCTTCCGTCTCGGCGAGAGCGCCAACCCGGTTCGTGAAGGCGAGCGCCTCCCGAAAGTTAGCGAACCGGTACGATTTTTCGAGATGATGTTCCCTGACCACGTTCCACCCCTCTTCCAGTTGTTTCCGCAGGGGGGCGACGGCTTCTCCCTTCAGGGGGGGGATTCCTCCACGGCAGGGGACGCACTGTTTATGCTTGAGACCGGACATCGGGTTCTCCTTCGGGAAAGTCCAGCGGCATGGGAGAAAATATCCCCCCGATAGCCCGGACGTGGAAGTAAAGAAGGGAAATCATTCCCAGGGCGAGTCCGACGACGACGCCCCCGTCGATGATTCCCCTCCAGGGTTGGGGTAGCATTCGGATGAGAATGATGACCATGACGATGGCGCCGAGAAGGCTCCACGATACGATCATTCTTTTCCGGGTCGCCTGGAAAAGGCCTATGGCGATCACCGGTGCGAGGAGGACCCTGACCGGGCCGGGCGACTTCCCGAGTTGGAACGCGCGGCCGACCGTTCGGGGAGAGAAGGCCCTGTGAAAACCCCGCCATCCCTCCGCGTACGCGTTGAAGATCACCCAGGCCATGTAGAGGGCCACGTGGCCGGAATCCATCCCGCCGTCCCGCCAGGGTTCCAGCGCGATCGGCGTGAGATTCCAGACTGCCCGGGAACAGAGCGCAAGCACTCCGAGGATTCCCCAGGAAGCGATCAGCGTGGTGGAAATGGAGGGGCGGTTCATGGAAGCGGACAGGGTATGATCCGAACCCGCGCCTGTCCACCGTATTCCCGATTTCGGGCGGATCTGAAACTGGACCCGGGTCGAAACCGTTAATGACATGGTCCGGGTCCCGGGAGCGGATTTCCCACGGGACCGTCGTCAGGAGTAATTGGTGAACCATCCAATCCGACTGGCCCTTTGCGTGTCCCTGTGCATGTTGTTCTTCCTCCCGCCGCTTTCGGGACAGCAGGACCAGAACGGACGCGCCCGGATCCGGGCGGCGCTGACGCTCTCCCGGCGGATCGACTCCAAGCTGAAATTTCGCCCGAACATTTCCGTGGGAGAGGCGGCCGGGGACGGGGAGTTTCTCCGGAGGATCACCCTGGACCTCGTCGGAACGATTCCCACCGCCGAAGCGGCCCGGAAATTCTGCCTCGATCGTTCGGAGACGAAACGGCAGGACGTCATCGACGCCCTTCTCGCGACGGACGCGTTCGCGAATCTCTGGTCCCGGATCTGGTGCGAGATCCTGCTCGGCAACTATCGCGACCTGAGCTCCCGGTTCCAGGGAAAACGGCTGGAAAGAAAGGTGGTGAACGAATCGTTCCGCCGGTTCCAGGCGTGGCTCCAGGAGCGCATTTCCCGGGACGAACCCTGGCCGTTGATCGTGGTGGAGATGTTGCAGGCGACCGGCATGCTCACGGAAAACCCGCCCCTCTTCTACAAGGCGTCCCATTTTCGGCAGGGCTCCTTTCCACTGACCTTCGCCGACGACATGTCCCGCGCCCTGCTCGGGATGCAGATCTCCTGCGCCCGGTGTCACGATCATCCCTTCGACCGGTGGTCCCAGGAAGACTATTACGGCCTGGCCGCCTTCATGGTACGCACGAGGGTAACGGCGGTCGGAGGCAAGACCGAGCGGGTGTGCGATGACGGGGAGTTCGGGGAGGCGGCGAAGGGCGAGCTGACGATGCCGACCACGAAGAAGGTGATCGGCGCCCAGTTTCTCTTCGGCGGAAAGGCGGGTTCGAAGGATCTCCGGATGCCGATGCTGGCACGGTACATGGCCACGGCGCGGAACACCCAGTTGGCGAGAAACGTGGTCAACCGGACCTGGAAATGGCTGATGGGCCGCGGTTTCGTCGAACCGGTGGACGATTTCAACCAGATGAACCGCCCCGTCCATTCTTCGGTCATGGAAAACATCCGCCGGGAATTCGCGCGCAACCGGTATTCGCTTAAATTTCTCTTCCGCGCGATCTGCAATTCGGAGTCGTACCAGCGGGAGTGCGGCTGGACGACGGAGCCCTTCGCCTCGGCGGCCCTGCGGCCGATGACCGGGGAACAACTCTTCAAGGCGATCACCACGGCGACGCTCTCCTCCGACGATCCTCCCGATTTCGAGAGCCGGAAAATGCGGCTATTGTGGGGGAAGTACCTGAAAAACCTCCCGGGGATTTTCGGGGCGGGGAAACCGTGGACGGAGGTGACCGTCCTTCCCGCCAACACGCGGCAGGTGCTCCTGTTGCGCAACGGGACCCTCGTTCGTGACCTGGTCTCGTCTTCGAAGGGCCTGTTGGGGCGGATTCGCGGATCGAAGGCCCTGCCCGAAGAAAAACTGGAGGAGATCTTTCTCGCGATCCTGACCCGGTTCCCGACGGAAGACGAAATCGACCGGTACCTCTGGTTCGTGGAAGATTCGGAATCGGAGCGGTCCGCGTGGGAGGATGTTTCCTGGACGCTCCTGAATTCGGCGGAATTCTCGCTGAGACACTGATGCGGAGGCAAAACGATGTCCTGTCCCGACTGTAACCGGGTGGACCGGAGGAGTTTTCTCAAGTTCGCCATCGGGGGGACGGCGCTCTCCGCCTTCACCCCGGTCGGCTCTCTTTTCGGACAGGACGGCACCACGGTCACGGCGGGCGCCCGCGGGAAGGCGTGCATCCTGCTCTGGATGCGCGGCGGCCAGAGCCAGTTGGACACGTGGGATCCGAAACCGGGTCGAAAAACGGGCGGACCGATCAAGGCGATTCCGACGTCCGTGCGCGGAATGCAGCTCAGCCACAATCTCCCCCTGATGGCCCGGCAGGCGAAACATTTTTCGATCATCCGGTCCCTGACGACCCGGGAAGCGGCGCATGAACGCGGTACCTTTCTCATGCACACGGGGTATTCCCCGATCGCGGGACAGCCCTTCGCGCCGGTCGGGACCGTCGCCTCGTACGAACTCTCGCGGAAAGGTTTTCCTCTCCCCACGTACGTGGCCATCCGCCCTCCGGAAATCCCCCAATGCGAAATATTCGGGGAGAGGCACCTTCCTTTCAGCGTCGAGGACGTGAATAATCCCGTGCCGAATATCCGCGCCCTGGTCGGTTCCGACCGGGAGGAACTCCGCCGGGAAATGCTCGAACGGCAGGAGGAGGAGTTCGGGGCGGACCGCCCGGGACGGGAAATGGAGCGTCGCCGCGAATCTTCGAAGCGGGCGCAGGACCTCATGACCACCCCCCTGATGAAGGCCTTCGATATCAAGCGGGAAAAGGAGAAGGTGAGGAACGCCTACGGGGGAGGATTCGGGAAAAATTGCCTGCTGGCCCGCAGGCTGGTCGAGGTCGGTGTCCCCTTCGTCGAGATCTCCCTCCCCGGTTGGGATACCCATGACAACAATTTCGACCGCGTAAAAGGCCTCTCCGGGCAGCTGGACCGGGGATTCTCGGCGCTTCTCGGGGACCTGGCGGACCGGAACCTGCTGGAGAATACGCTGGTGATCTGCGCGGGTGAATTCGGGCGCACCCCGGTGATCAACTCCCGAAAGGGGCGGGACCACTGGACCCGTTGCTGGTCGGCGGTCCTGGCGGGCGGCGGAATCCAGGGAGGCCGGGTGATCGGGGAGACCGATCGGGACGGAATGGAGATCCGGCGCCGACCGGTGAACGTGCAGAGCCTTTTCGCCACGATCTACAGCAGTCTCGGGATCGACCCGGAAAAGAGGTACGTCGTCAACGGGCGGAAGGTGCGCTATTCCTACAACGGGAAACCGGTGAAGGAACTTTTCTGATCATTCGCCGAGCACGACCTTCTTCGAAGTCCGGAAGGCCCGTTCGTCCATGTCGGTCGCGTCGCCGGTCGCAATCCCGCTCGAGGCGCGCAGGTGGTCCCGTACCTCTTCCATCATCTTGCTCTTGTACTTGTCCGCGATGCGGTCGAGCGCGAACAACGTTCCGCTGATCGCCTTCCGGTAACGCTCCACCTTGACGTCGAGATCCTCGACGTTGTGCACGTGTCTCTGGGAGGACTTGACCATTCGTTCCGCCATCTGGAGAAGAAGTTTCCGGAGAAGTTTGGGATCCTTCTGGAGAACGGCGTTGAGATTCTCGTCGTCGAGGCCGCGGAAGATGAGCACGTCGCAGGGGATCAACGCGCGGACCGTCGCGGTCCGGTTCGTCTGGAGAAGCGCGGCCATCTCCCCGAACCACTGGCCGGGGTTGATTCTTCCGACGATCTTGTCGTTGATCTCGACGCACGCGCCTCCCTTCTGTAAAAAAAATATTTCGTTCGACGGCGGGGATCCCTCGCGGATGATCACCTCGTCCTTGGTGAACTTCTTCAGGAACTTCTGGAGCGTCATGATTCCTCCACAAGAATGCTCGCCCGCCTGATCCGGTCCCTCTTTGGAAAGTACTCGTCGAGGTAGGCGTTTCCCTCGAGGTGGATTGTATCCTGTGCGGGGCGGTCCCCGTCCCCGGAGTAAAAACGATCGGCCACGTCCATCCCCTCCTCGACCAATCCGAAGGGGGTGGGGTACTGGTCGTCAAGATCGCTGTTGTCCCCGTAGTTGATGAAGACCTGCGTGGTGCGACTGTTCTTTTCCGCCATGGCGAAGGAGATGGCTTCCCGGGGGATGCTCGTTTTCACGGGGTCGCCCTGGATCATGTTTGCGCGCCATTTGGAGCCGGTTTCCGGATCGCCGGAGATTCCAAGCTGGGCGGCGAATTTCCGGGGAATCCGGATCAGGCGGAAGGTTCTCGTGCCGTCGTGGAAATCGTTTTCGACGAGGGTCCGAAAACGCTCCGCACCGTTCGGGGCCCACTCCGGATGCACGCGGAAGATGAAATTTCCCCGGGTAGTTTCGAACAGGACCCGGAAAGATTCGTTCGCCGGTTTTTTCTCCGGTTCCGTTTCGCACCCGGAAAGCAGGAGGACCATCGCCACCAGGATCGTCGCGTGTCTCATGTGCCAGACAAGATAGTGAGGGCGGATTCCAAAGACAAGAAGAAACCCGCGCGCGGGGAAGCGCGACGCCGCGACGAAGCGGAAAACTTTTTTTGTTTCGTGCGTGAAGAATTGTTTACCCGCGATAATATTCGCGTACAATTTTGTTGTGGAGAGCGAGAAGGGTAAAACAACTCCTTGTCGTGGTGGGAACAAGAGGGGAAATCATTTCGGCCCACTTCTTGTCCAGGAAGATATTCCATCCCCGGTCCGGACTTCTTTCGCGTTTCCCGCGAACCTGGAAGTCGTTCCCGGGGACAAAAACATCGTGCGAACGCGGAAATTGATGAAGGAATCGGCGTTCGACAGGACGAAGAATAAATCAGAGGCGTGTTGACAAATAGAATTTAGTCTTTTCGTTTTTTGTTGCCGGTGAAAGGGGGTGAGTTCGTGGCGAAGAAGAAGAAGGCGAAGGCCAAGAAGAAGACCAAG
>PVBE011173452.1_pt1 | contig 62406 bp, 61 predicted proteins | sample 1631181 | NCBI WGS metagenome assembly PVBE01 (sample SAMN08397723, study PRJNA350692) | Marine metagenome, whole genome shotgun sequencing project. | isolation source: water | place: Pacific Ocean | collected 2012-04
CCCAGTTTCGGATCGCCTCGCCGGAGGGCTCGAACTCCCGAGAGAGCTCCTGGGGCGTCCGGCGCGTACGAGCGCCACCATCTGCTCCTTGAACTCAGCGGGGTAGGGTCGTCGATGTCTGCGGGACACGTCTTCTCCTTGACGGAGTTGGGATCCAACTCCTCACGTGTCCACGAAAGCGGGTCAACTCCAGATTCTGAGCCCCTATGCGACGCTACACTCTCCTCACCGCCACCCTCTGCGCGCTCCTGTCCGCCTGCGCCGACAAGACCACCACCAGCGACACCGCTCCCTCCGAAGCCGACGCGGACTCAGGCACCGACACCGCGCCACCCCAGGGCTCGGCGGGCTGCGGCGCGGAGACCTACACCAGCGGCACCTACGAGCTGGAGCACGGGGGCCTGACGCGCACCTTCCGCGTCCTGGTGCCTGCGTCCCACGACCCCGACAAGCCGGCTCCCCTGGTGCTGGCCTTCCACGGCTGGGGAGGCGATGAAGACGCGTTCCTGGGCAGCGCTGCCGTCCGCGACGAAGCCGAGGCGCGCGGCTACCTCGTCGCGGCGCCGCTGGGCCTCGGAGCGGGCCCGCCGGACCAGTCCTGGGCCTCCTGGGCCTTCTCCGGCTCCACCACCGGCCTGGACGGCGACGGCGTGAACGCCGACGTGCCGGGCGACACGCCAGACATCTGCGATGACGACAGGACCACAGACTACGACTACCCCTCCTGCGAGGGCGTGGCCGACAACGGCTGCTCCTGGACCCACTGTCAGGCGGACGACCTGGACTTCGTCCTCGAGCTGATCGACGCGCTCGGATCCGGCCTCTGCGTCGACCCCCAAGCCGTCTTCGCGACGGGCGGCTCGAACGGAGGCATGTTCACCTGGGAGCTGGGGCAGGACCCGAGGACGGCGTCCAGCTTTCGCGCCCTCGCCCCGCTGATCGGTCTGCCGCACCGCGGCTACCTGGCGCCCCAGGGGACCGAGGCGGCGCTGCCTGTCCTGTCTCTCACGGGCACCCGGGACCCCACCGTTCCCCCCGGCGCGTGGGAGGACCCCTCGTTCACCACCACCACGGACGGCGATCACTACTTCTACACGGGCGCCACGGCGATCACGCGGGTCTGGGCCGAGGCCCATGGTTGTGACATCACTCAGCCCGCCGCGGATTTCGACGGGGGCACCGCGGCGATGGACTGCCGCAGCTACTGCGCCTCGGACGGAGGCTGGCCCGAGGTGCTCGACTGCCGGGCGGACATGCGCCACACCTACGAGTTCGGTACGACCTGGCCCCTGATCCTGGACTTCTTCGACGCGCACCGCTGATCCGCGGACCTGGCCCAGGTTCGAACGTCGTCCGATATGGCCCACCATCAATGCTCCACTTCGGTGGGGCCTTTCCACTGCAGGAAGCCCTGCGCGTCCAAATCCAGTGTCGCCCACTCGAAAGGCCCCAGACACGGGGCCTTTCCTGCTCTGGCCACTGCAGGAAGTCCTTCACCAGCAGGGCCCCGCTCAGGTGCGGCACGGCTGACGGCCAGGGGCTCGAACGTGCGAGTCTCATCGGATGACGATGCTTGGACTGGTTTTGGGTGTGGCTTCGGGCACGACGCTGCAAGCGGCCTACGAAGACGCTTACGACAACGTCGAAGACGGCGACTGGCTTCGGGACTACAACGACGACAACGGCCCCTACGTCGCAAATCAACAGGCCTACGTCCTGCGGTCCCTGGCCACGATGTTCCGCGCCACCGAGGACGTCGTGTACCTCGACCGGCTCGCCTACCACGTCGACGGCCTGTTGGAGCAACGCAACGATCGCCGCGGCGTCACCGACTACCGCGACGAGGAGAGCCCCTGCTGGAGGGAGACCTGGTACTCCAACGGCGGCTGGTACTGCTGGACGCTCCACAGCGGCGTCACGATCGAGGGCCAGCTGCAGTTCGCTGTCCTCGTTCGGGAAGCCGGGCTGGAGGGCACGCTGGCCTACGACGGGGTCCCCTTCGGAGACAAGGCCGACGCCTACGTCATCGCCGCCGAGGAGACCGTGGCCTTCCACAACCGGGACTGGGACCCCGCCGGCTGGTACATCCTCGCCGAGGACACCCGCCCCTTCCTGGGCGCAGAAGCCGGCACCGTCCTGCCGATGAACATGTCCAACGCGATGGGCATCCCCTTGCTGCTGCTCTACGACCTCACGGGGGACGAGGCCTATCTGGAGCAGGCCACTGCGCTGGCCGCGCGCTTCTACGACAGCCTCTCGCTGATGACCTGGGGCGGCTACGCCTGGACCTACTACCTGGACGACGCGCTCGATTACGGAGAGGACCTCGGCCACGCCTCGCTGAGCGTTCGCTTCGCGGTCGCGTGCTGGCAGCGCGGACTGCTCTTCGACGACACGGACATGGAACGCCTCGCCCGGGTCGTCGAGGCCGTCACGATCGACGACCGGACCTTCTGGCACGCCCTGAACGGCCGAGAGTTGACGAACTATCTGGACTATCAGGCGTCGCTCTACGAGTGGTTGCCCCTGCGTGGGTTCGACCCCGCGGTCTACACCACCGTCCGCAACCTCTACGAGCTCTCCTACCCCACCGCCGAGTTGACGAGCGCCGGTCAGCTCGACGCCTGGGCGCACCTCGCCGAGAGCGAGCTTCCGGAGTGCGGGGCCACGCTCGTCGACCGCGACTGGGACGACGAGGGGACCGCGCTCACCGAGCGACCCCGACTGGAGCTCTGGAGCGCAGAGGACTGCATGGTCCCGCTGGTCGTCGACGCCGAGTCCGAGGTGCGCATCACCTCCTCCGACATGGAGATCGCGGTCTGGCAGGCGACGGGCGGCCCGCTGCTGCGTTTCCTCCCGGCGACGGCGGGACAGCGGACCTTCGTCCTCGAGCACTCCGGGGCACTCCGGGTGCTGGAGCCGGAGCCCTCGGACCAGCCCCCGGACACCGGCGGGCCGCCAGTCCCCACAGCCCCGGAGGGGAGGCCGTGCCCGGAGGACACCGGATGCGGCTCCGCCTCGGGGGTGGGTTCGGCCGCGTGGATCCTCGCCGGGGTGCTGCTCGTCTCGAGGCGCCGTCGGGGCCTCGCAGCGGGAGCCCTTCTGCTCTGCCTGAGCTGCACCCCCCCCGACGAGGAGTGCCTCGAGCCGGCATACGAGACCGCGAACGACACCGAGCCGGACACCGAAGCCCCGACCGACTCGGAGCCGGTCGAGGACCCGCTGCTCGCAACGCAGCTCTCCGCCGGAAGCGCCCACACCTGTGCCTTGCGCGTGGACGAGACCGTCGAGTGCTGGGGCTCGAACGCCTCGGGACAGCTCGACGCCCCGGAGGGGACCTTCGTCCAGATCGAAGCCGGGCTCCACCACACCTGCGGGGTGACCACCGGGGGCGAGGTCCAGTGCTGGGGCTGGTCCGCGCCCACCGACCTGAGCCTGCCCGAGGGGGCGTTCAGCGAGGCGGCCGGGGCCTACATCCACAGCGCCGCCATCGGCACGGACGGCGCCGTCCAGGTCTGGGGCACCGACGAGAGCGAGCAGATCTACCGGGACGAACCCCAAGGGAGCGGATTCCACGACCTCAGCTGCGGAAAGCTCCACTGCGGGGTGATCGACCAAGCCGGTCGAAACCGCACCTGGGGCGGCCCGTACTACACCCTCGGCGACCAGACCGGCGTGGTCTTCACCGACCTCGACGCCGGCTACTACGGCACCTGCGGCGTGACCGACGCCGGCTCGCTGCACTGCTGGGGCCTCGACACTCACGGCCAGCTGTCGCCCCCGGACTCGGGCACCTACACCCAGGTGTCCTGCGGATCGACGCACTGTTGCGCCCTGGATGTCGATGGCTCTGCGCTCTGCTTCGGGGCCAACCACGCGGGCCAGTCGGACGCGCCGACGACGGCCTTCGTCGAGATCAGCGCCGGCGATCAGCACACCTGTGGCCGCAGGTCGTCGGGAGAGGTGGAGTGCTGGGGGAACAACGCGCAGGGGCAGTGCGATCCGGGGACCTGAGCGGACGCCAACCGGCTCCGGATCGTCGCCGCGTACCAGCGGACGCGTGGGGGAGGATCCTGAGGGGTCCTCCCCCACCTTTGCTGGTTCGGACGACCGGACAAGTGCTCTGGACGGGCGGACATGGGCACCCGTGAGGTCCCACCGTAGCTTGACGGGGAACCCCAACCGGAAGTCCACGATGACCCTTCTCACTGCCCTGACCGTCGCCACCGTTCGCGGTTCACGCGGGCCTCTACGGGCTGGTCTGCAACGTCGTGGTGCTGGCTGGGCTCTCGCGCCTGAGGTCGAGCCGCTGGACCTCGCTGCGAGAGTTCTACGGCCACCGCGACCCCACCGCGAGATAGGGTCGCGCCTCGGAGGGAAGACCCGTGACTTTTGCCGCTCTATTGCCGCTGATGGCCTGCAAGCCCTCAGGGCCGCCCCTCGGCATGCCCCTGCACCTCGACGGCGTGACCTACGCCGGCGCCTCCGTCGTGGACATCACGCCGGAGATCGTCGAGACCTTCAGCGACCTCGACGGCGACAACCTCTTCGACGGCTGCTTCGACGACCCCAACGGCCAGGGAACCGGCTGCGAGGAGCCCTTCGACGACGTCAACGGAAACGGCTGGTTCGACGGGGTCTGGATCGGCGGCTTCGCTCCGCTTCGAGCCGCCCTGGACGTGCACGACCCCGTCTATGCCCGGGCGCTCGTGCTGGCTCAGGACAAGCGCTACGTGGCCATCGTGGCGCTGGACCTCGTGGGCCTGGGCAGCCCTCGCATCCACGCAGCTCGGGACCGGCTGGTGGCCGACGGCTTCGAGAAGGACTGCCTCCTGGTGGCCTCCTCTCACAACCACCAGGGACCCGACACCATGGGGTTGTGGGGCAACCCCTACTACCTGAGTGACCCCATCTCGGGCCTCGATCCGGACTACCAGGAGCGCGTCACGGACGCCATCGAGGAGGCGGTGCGGACCGCCGCGGGCAACATGGAGCCCGTGCAGCTTCGAGTCGGCGCACAGCAGATGCGGGAGCGCAGCCCCTACTTCAACGGGGCCAACTTCGGCGGGCGCAACCCCAGCGACAAGATGCACGGAATGATCTACGACGGTCGGGACCCGGTGCTCGTCTCGGATCAGCTCCTGGTGCTGCAAGGCCAGGGCGATGACGGCACCGTCTTCACGCTGACGAACTGGTCCGGCCATCCCGAGGTCCGCGGCTCCGACAACAACAGCATCTCCAGCGACTGGGTCGGCGTGACGCGAGAGGTGCTGGAGGACCACTACGGCGGAATCGCCCTCCACATGCCGGCTTCGCTGGGCGGCATGCAGTCCGCGCTCAGCGGTGACGTCCCCCTCGTCGCCGAGGACGGCACCCACGCCTCCCAGACCTGCGACGCGTCAGAGGTGGCCGATCCAGACGACGAGGGCTGCTACCAGCGCTCTGATGGCGACGTGCGCATCGACGAGGACGGCCTGCCCGTGCCCCAGTGGGCCGAGCACGACTCCTGGGACTTCGTGACCAGCCACGGCTGGCACATCGCAGAGGCCGCCATCGACATCCTGGAGGACGGCGAGGACGTCGAGGCCTCCCCCATCCGTGTCGAGGCCGAGTCCTTCTACGTCCCCATCGAGAACGTCGCCTACCAGCTCCTCGGCCCCTTCGGCATCTTCGACCTGGGCTTCGACGACGCCGTGACCGACCCGGCCCTCTGCCCGCGGGCCGCCGACTCGGACCTCGGCTGCATCGAGATGCGCACCTTCCGCGCTCGCGTTGGACCCATCGGGCTGGTGGCCGTCCCAGGTGAGCTCCTGCCAGAGCTGGCCTGGGGGTTTCCGACGGATGATCCGCAGTGGGTCCTGGAAGAGACCGACCCGACCGCTCGAGGCCCGGGCGCCCGCTACTTCATCCAACACGACCACGACTGCGACACCCTCGACTACAGCGACTGCGCGGTCACCGACGATGCGATCGGCGACTGCGAGTGTCTCGATGTGCACGCGTGGCCCTACACGCTCAACGACGATCCCTCGGTGCCCCCGCTGTTGGATCTGCTCGACTCACCCTACCGAGCGGTCTTCGGCGCGACCGACAACTACATGAGCTACATCATCCCGGAGCCGGACTTCAACACGGAGGTCAGCCTGCTCTCCCTCGACGGTGACGGGGACCACTACGAGGACACCGTGTCGCCCTCGCCGGTCTTCGCCACCGAGATCCAGGCAGCCCAGCTGCGCATCGACGAGCGTTGGGACTGAGCATCGCGGCTACTTCGATCATCTGCGTGACCCCGCCGCCGAGGTTGCCCCAGTCAGCATCTGGGGCGCAGGGTCAGAGTCGCCCCGTTAGGCCACTGCCCGGAGGCTCCCATGTTCCTGCTGTTCGCCTGCACCGGAGGCTCCGAGCCGACGCTCCCGGACCCGGGCGCGCTCGAGGCTGGACTGGCACACGCGCGCATACCGGCGCCCGTGGGCATCGGCACCGCGGGCTATGGCGGCTTCGGGGCTGACCTGCCCGACTCGGACTCGCCCTTTGCCGAGATCTACCCGGCCACGAAGAACCTCCATGGCCACCCCGAGATCCAGGTGGTCGTGATCTCCCGCGGAGCCCCCTACGAGGCGGTCTTCGTCCGCGTCGACGCCGTCGGCGTCTTCCAGCAGCTCCGCCGCGCCATCGTCCTGCAGGTCGAAGAACAGAGCGGCAGGGACATCGACGACAGCTTGCTGATCGGCGCCACCCACACCCACTCGGGACCGGGCCGTGTCATCGACGGCGGTGGGCTCTTCGACCTGATCGCCGACCGCTTCTTCCCCGAGTACTACGAGCGCCTCCTCGACACCATCGTCGACACGATCCTGGGCGCTTACGACAACCTCGCCCCGGCGCGAATCGGGACCGGCGTCGTGGAGTGCGCGACCGCTCACTCGGACCGCCGCTGCGAGGACGGCCTCGACTACACCAATGACGCCATTCCCCTGGTCGCCGTCGAGCGCGAGGGCGCGATCGACGCCCTGGTGATGGCCTACGCCGTGCACGGCACCGGCCTCGACATCGACCAGCTCACCCTGTCGCAGGACGTCAGCGGTGCGATCGAGGAGGCTGTCGAGGACGGCTTCGAGGACCCGGTCGAGGTCCTGATGTTCAACTCCTGGGGCGCCGACATGGCCCCGGCGAACCCCGCCGAGGTCGCCACGCAGACCGGCGCCTCGATGCCCGAGGGCTTCGAGAAGATGGACCGGGCGGGCGCCGCCGTCGCCAGCGCCGTCCACGCAGGACTCGCCGAGCTCGACTGGGAAGAGGAGCCCGACATCCGGCTCTCCACCCACAGGCTGCGGATCGACCGCGAGAGCATCGGCTACGAGACCGAGGAGTTCCCCTTCGACTACGGCGGCGTCTACTGCGGCGGTGAAGAGGACTGCGACCCGGCGACAGAGGTCGATGGCCTCGACCAGGCCTGCATCCCCTTCCCCGAGGAGTTCCCCGCGCCCGACCAGACGGTCATGACGGTCGGGGTGCTCGGAGGCCACCACGTCGTGACCTTCCCGGGCGAGCCGGGCACCCTGTTGGCCGAGGACGTGATGGACGCCATCGAGGCGGAGACAGAGGCCGTAGGCAGCCTGATGTTCCTTGGCTACACCCAGGACTACCTCGGCTACTCGGTCCTCGAGGACGACTGGTGGCAGGGTGGCTACGAAGCCAGCGGAGCCCTGTGGGGACCGCGCCAGGGTGAGTACCTGGCTGACTGCGCCGTCGACATCTTCGCTGCCTGGGCGGCAGGGGCCCCTGCGGGCTTCCGTGAGCCCGACCCGGTCGAGCCCTTCACCGATCCGCAGTACACCGCCTATGAAGTGGAGTCCGCGCTGGAGATCGGCAGCGTCGTGACCGAGGTGGATGGGAGCTACGGCGTCGAGGAGATCGTCGTCTTCGCGGTCAACGGGAGCGACCCCTGGCTCGGAGCCCCGCTGGCGACGGTGATCGACGAGGGCGGAGCGCCGGTTTCGCGCAGCAACAGCGCGGTCCTCGACAGCGATGGCTACGGCGCCTGGGTCGAGCTCTCCGTGGACCCGACCTACGAAGATGAAGACGAGGCCTCCGCGCGCGCCTTCACGTGGACCTTCAACTTCCCCGTCCAGCGCCCGACGCCGGGCACCGCCGCCCTCGAGGCTGGGCGCTACAGGGTGTCGGTGGTCATCCCGACCGCAGACGGAGAGAGCACCGTCCAGAGCGCCGAGTTCGTGGTCTCTCGGTAGACCCCTCGGCGAAGTCTCGCCGTCCTCTCACGGTGGTGGAGGCAGCGCCTCGATGTGGATGGTGAGGCCCTCGACGACGCCGTCGACTTCTACGGGGTTCTGCTTCGCGGGGCCCATTCCTCCGCTGCCCGAGGCGGTCTCGTACTGGTCCTTACCGCCCCCGCTCCCGTCGTCGAGGGCGGCGAAGACGAGGTAGCTCCCGCCAGCGGGCAGCTGGATCGTGAAGGTCTGCTCGGCGGTCCCAGAGGGCTCGAAGCGAATGTCAGCAACCGGTGACATGCCGGGGGAAGGCATGCCGCCCTTCGCGTCGCGCACGTCGAAAGCGGAGACATAGAGCGCCCGCCCGGCGATGACCCCCGCGGCGTGGGTGATCGTGCCGGAGACATCGACCGTCTGGATGGGAAGGATGTCCTCGACCACGGGGTCGCTGGTAGCGCTCACGCAGCGCATGCCGACAGCCGAGCCGATGACGAGGTCGTTGAAGCGGTTCGCCGTGCGCATGTTGGTGGAGAAGGTGTTCCACCCACCGCCGCGCATGACGTGGAGCTCGCCGCTTGCAGGCCCGCCAGGATCGTCGGGCCGTCCCTCCCTGTAGATGGCGGGGTGGTAGGCGTCCCCGACCCACTCCCACACGTTCCCGGCCTGGTGGACGAGGCCATAGGGCCCCTCCGTGCCCTCCGCGACCGGGAGCGTGTCCGAGACGCAGAGCCGCGGTGCCCCCGCTCCGATCATCGCGTGGTTGGCGAGCTCACAAGAGGGAGCATCCCGGCCCCACGGATAGGGGCGGAGGTCGCCAGGATCACACCTGAGAGGGTCGTCGCCGAGCTCGCAGCCGCCACGGGCCGACTTCTCCCACTCGGCCTCGGTCGGGAGGCGCATGTCTCGGGCGAGGCAGTAGTCGCGAGCCTCCTCCCAGGTGACGCCCTCGGCGGGGTGGCCGGCTCGACCGGCTTCGACCTCGCCGGTGGGGCTCATCGATCGCAGATCGCTGCTGCCTGCGCTGCGACCGGTCGAGCGAAGCCAGGATGCGAAGTCTTCGACGGCGATCTCGTGCAGGTCGATGCAGAACGACGCCGTCTCGACGACGTGGACCGGACCCTCGTCGGCGCCGGCCTGAGACGACACGGAGCCCATCACGAAGGGGCCGGCCGGGACCAGCGCCATGCCACCGGGACAAGGCGCTGCGGAGGCCACCTGGGGCACCTCCACCGCCAGATCGGCCGACCAGGAGCTCGAGAGATCCTCGGCACCCATAGACATTCCTGGCGGCCCCGGGTGTCCTCCGGGTCCAGGCTGTCCAGGCTGTCCAGGCTGTCCAGGCTGTCCAGGACCAGGCTGTCCAGGCGCCGTGTTGGCTGGCGCCGGCTCCGGCGGCCGAGCTGGGAGCTCGGGCTCGCCGCAGCTCGCGGCAAACAGCAGGATCACTCGGTGGGCGGGGCCTCCCCTGACCCTTCTTCGGGCAGGGCGGGGCCCTCACCGCCTCCCTCCATGTCTCCCTCTGCTCCGGGCGGAGGGCCGGATCCGGGCGGCGGCGGAATGTCGTCGGGCTGCATGACCCACTTCGGCTGGTCCCCCGCCTTGACGGTCACGGCCACGTCGGAGCCCGCGAGGTCGAAGGGACCACCCCCGCCCACCTGGGCGTCGCCTTCCCCTGGGATGCCGGCGACAGCCACGACGTACACGGGCTTGTCGAGCTTGGCCGGGGCCAGGACCGCGAGGGACCCGGTCTCGTCTGCCTCCGTGATGTGGAGGAGCTCGACCGCACCTTCATCCACGTGTTGGAACTCGACGCGAGCGCCAGCGGCGTAGCCTTCCAGCGTCAGGTTGATCGTCACGGTGTCCCCGGAGGTGTCGAACTTCTTCGAGCCCGGGTCTCCTGACGGACCGCCCGGGTTGCCTTCGCCGGGCTCCCCGCCCTCCGCGACGCCGTCACCGGGGGGAGGAGCGTCACCCGGAGCTCCGGCACCGGGCTCGCCGGGCTGTCCAGGCTGTCCAGGCTGTCCGGGCTGTCCGGGCTGATCCGCTCCTGGGCCGCCCTGGGCGTTGGTTTCGGGGGGGGACGGACAGGCCGTGAGCAAGGCCGTGACAGCAATGATGAGCGTCAGACGCATCGTTTCTCCAATGTGGCTGGGGGGGGTCCGCAGCCGAACCGCGCAAGTTCTACCACGGATGCGGTTAGTGGCGTTTCGTGACGCCGCTACTCCTCCAGCTGCTCGGGTGTGGGGGCGAACCTCTCGAGACGGTCTCCGTGGTCGGTGAAGGTCGCCTACATCACGAGATCAGTGGTCCTACCTGGGAAGTCCCCAATCAAGCGGTTGGGGATGCCGTCCCCGTCGACGGGGGCGCGGTGGCTGCGATCGCGGGTTCGACGCTGCGCATCGAGGGCGACCGGATGCCGAAATCGGGCCACGGCACGCCCCGCTTCGGGGGCCCCGAGTTCGAGCTCGTCGAGGGCGCCCTGGAGCTGCCCGCCGTCGTTGGTGTCTGGGACCTCGAGCTGGTCTATAACCACGAGGTCGTGAGCTTCCCCGTGGTCACCACCTGGGCCGCTCCCATCGAGGGGACCCCGCTCTACCAGCCGATGCTGCTCTGGACCGGGGAGTGGCTCGCTGGCCTACCGAGCAAAGCGGTCACGCCCGAGGCCGAGCTCGCCGAGGTCGAGAACCTCCTCGCGCTCAAGGTCCTGCGTGGAATGACGGCGCTCGACGGGCGGAGCTACGGTGCCTTCCCGCGTCCGAAGGACAAGGACAACCAGGCCCACGTCTGGCTCGACTTCGAGCGCTCCGCCTGCGGTGAACACCGGGCTGGCCTGATGGACATGGTGGAGACCCACGGGGTCGACGCCCAGTGGGTCATGATGAGCTTCCGGGAGCCGAGCCCGGAGAAGCTGTCGATGTACGAGACCCGCGTCATCGCTGCCGTCGGGCGAGAGGAGAAGGTCTGGCAGCACTGGAACCACGTCGCGGTCGAGGTCAACGGCCAGGTCTACGACCCCAGCTACGACCTCCACGCAGAGAGCTGGGGCGCCTACGAAGACGACATCTTCGGTCGCTACTGCTTCGGCGAGGAGGAGGCATGCAAGACCCCCGGCGGGTGGTGCCAGCAGCCCAGACCCGAAGGAACCTGCATCGACAACCCTCCCGGCTTCGACACAGAAGACCCGCTCATGGCGATGACGGTGTGGCGGGGAGACGACTACTAGGCTGGTAGAATCGCGGCGGTGAAGAAGAAGCTCGCGCTCGGCCTCGTCGCGGTGCTGGCCTTTCTGGGCGCGCTGACGCTGGACCTCGCGGTCGCACCAGACCCCGAGATGGCCCCTTCGATCCTGGAGGGCGACACCGTCCTGATCGGCCCTCCGGGCGAGCTCCGACCTGGGACCGTCGTGGTCGTCGACGACCCCGCGGAGCCAGGGCGAAAGGTCCTTCGACGGGTCATCGCCGTCTCCGGCGCCGAGGGGCGCTACGACGTGCGACGCCGAGAGATGTTCCGCGGCGGAGACATCGCGATCCTCAACGAGGTCGACCGCTGGCTGGTCCAGGAGCGCACGACGGCGCGCCTGGAGCCCAGCATCCGCCTCGACACTCCGGAGGGTCACGTCTACCTCCTGGCCGACAACCGCGACCTCGGCCTGGACTCGCGCTGGTGGGGTCCGGTCCCCCTCGAGCGCATCGAGGGGCGCGTTCTGCTGCGCTGGGGCTCCTCCGACGCCTGGCGTGGCCCGGTCTCCATTGGAGCCGAGGACGGCCCCTGGATACCGCCGAGCAAGCAATGACGCGGATGTACCTGCTCCTTGCCTGCACTCCATCCGAGGACACCCTCGATCCCGAGCGTGGCGACACGTCAGGGGAAGCCCCTCCAGACGCAGTCCTCGCCGCCTTCGAGGACCAGCTGGACGAGCTCGGCGCTCCCGGAGTCGCCGTGGGCATCTGGCAGGACGGTCGCATCGTGCACGCCTTTGGACTCGGCCGGCGCGGGCCGGAGACCGACGAGGAGGTCGGGCCCGACACGCTCTTCCGCATCGGCTCGGTCACGAAGATGCTCACCGCAGCGGCGCTGCTCGAACAGGTGGACGCCGGAGCCCTGGACCTGGAGACGCCGCTGTCCGACCTCGTCGACGTCGAGACGATGAGCCCGGAGGAGTACCAGCAGGTCACGGTCCACCACCTGCTGTCGCACCAGGGGGGGTTCTGGGACCACACGCCCATCGAGGGGACCTCGAACGACGAGCGCCTCGAGAAGTACACCGAGGGAACCTGGGCTAGCTCGTACTCCCTGCAAATGGTCGAGCCAGGGGCCTTCTGGAACTACAGCAACCCCAACTTCGCCCTCGCCGGACTGGTCATCGAGCGAGCCGACGGCCAGCGCTACTACCGGGAGGCCCTGCGTGAGGACGTGCTGACCCCCCTGGGCATGGACCGCACGCTGTTCTTGGGCGAGGACGTCATCGCCGACGGGGACTACGCCACCGGCAAGGCCTACGACTGGACTGGCGGGGGCGCGGACTGGCTCCCGAGCGAGCCCGACAGCTATGACCATGCCTGGTCCCGACCAGCGGGCTTCGCCTTCTCCAGCGTCTCGGATCTGCTGCGCTTCGCGAGCTTCCTGATGGAGGAGGAGCGCCTCGTCCAGCCTCATGTGGACCTGCAGGTCGGCTACCCGGGCTGGTTCAGCTACGGCTACGGCGTGATGGTGTACCGGGGTTTTGGCGGGGTCTCCGGCTTCATCGAAGAGCCGCTGTGGACCCACGGAGGCGCCATCCCCGGCTTCTCAGCGGAGCTCTTCGTGCTGCCGGAGCGGGACTTCGCCGTCGCTGTCCTCTCCAACGGCGACGGGGCCTACTTCGGAGACGCGGTCGCGGTCACCTTCGACGAGCTGGTCGAGGACCTACCCGCTGGGGGAGCCTGGCCCGATGCCGGTACGCGGGACGACATGAGCCGCTACGCCGGGACCTACTACGACGCCTGGAACATCGGCGAGGTCATCATCAAGGAGCTCGATGGTTCCTTGCAGATCCTGTGTCCCACGCTCGCGGACTACGGCTACGAGGTCGACGGAGAGCTGGTCCCGCTCGGGCAGGACAACTTCGTGATGACCTTGGACGGCACCGGCATCACGATCGCGCTCTTGGAAGGCCCCGACTTCGACAGCCAGTACCTGCGACACCGGGCCTTCGTCGCCCACCGCCAGGACGGGGCGAGGTCCCGACCGAGCCCGGAACCGGACGTCGCCGCGATCCTCCGCGCGGAGGCGTCAGTCCCTCAGAGCCAGCTCCCCGAATAGACTGCGTTGGCGCCGTCGATCTCGAGGTCGGCGGAGGGCGTGCCGCTGAGCGGACCCAGGAAGAGGTAGCTGGCCCCTGCCTGGGAGCCGCCGTCGTCGTTGGTGCTGGCGCCGATGAAGAGGTCGTCGTGGCTGTCCCCGTCGACGTCTCCGATGCCGAGCGCGGAGATGCCGAAGCTGTCGCTGGCCGCCTCTCCCTCGAGGAAGGCGTCGGAGTCGTCCTCGAGGATGAAGACGTCCGAGGTCTTCGGGCCGCTGACGAGGTCGGCGTGACCCTCGTTGTTCGTGTAGCCGCCGTAGCGGGCTCCGATGAGCAGATCCTCTGTCCCGTCGCCGTCGACGTCCCCCGCGCCGTCCACGAAGTGCCCCGCCCAAGCTCCCTGGCTGGCGCCACCGGAGCCGGCGAAGAGGATATGTCTGCGTCGCCGATGTCGCCGTCGGAGACCGCCGAGAGCCACACATAGGCGGCCCCGGCCTGGCCTCCCCCCGTGGAGTCCTGGTAGCAGCCGAGCACCAGCTGGTCCGCGCCGTCGCCGGTCCAGTCGTCGAGCACGGCGACCATGCGCCCGCAGTATTGGTTCTTGTCGTCGCCGGTCACAGCGACGTCTGCGGAGCTGGCGTCGACGGAGCTCACCGGCCCGTAGAAGACCCAGGCGCCGCCTGCGTTCTTGTCGGGGGTCACGCCATGACGGTTGTCGCCGACGACGATGTCGGTGGTGCCATCACCGTCCAGATCCCCCGTCCGCGCGATGCCACCGAAGCGCTGGAAGGCGGTGTCGCTGGAGTCGTGCTCCAGCGTGATGTCCGCGTCGCCGTCGTCGCAGTCCTCGCATGCCGGGTGGCCGTCTGCGTCCGCATAGCCGACGGAGCCATCGCAGTTGTAGTCGTTGGGATCCGTGCAGTCGTCCTCGGCCGCGCCAGGATTGAAGGCCCCGTCCTCGTCGTCGCAGTCCCCGGCTGCGCCCACGTAGCCCTCTGGGACGAAGCACTGCACGACGCTGTCGGACCCTTCTCCCCAGCCGTCGCCGTCCTCGTCGACGTACCAGGTGGCCTGTCCGCTGACGCTGTCGTCGTCGTCATCGACGGCCCCGTCGCAGTCGTCATCGATCTCGTTGCAGACCTCTGAGGCGTCGGGGTTCACCTCGGAGTCGGCGTCGTCGCAGTCCCCGGAGGTGAGCACGTGGCCCTCGACGTTGGGACACGACCAGACGATGTCCTCGCTCCCACCGAAGCCGTCGCAGTCGTCGTTCAGCTGGTTGCAGTGCTCGACGGCCCCCGGAAGGCCTCGGCCCGTTCGTCATCGCAGTCCCGGGCGGACTCAACGTAGCTCTCGTCGGGGGCCTGGCACTGGTCGACGGGGGCGCCAGCGCCATGTCCATCGCCGTCGCCGTCGCGGTACCAGGAGCGCCGCTGCACATCCGGATCGTCGTCGTCGCAGTCGTTCGGGCGGGGCAGGTCGTCCCCGTCGAGGTCCCAGCGCCCATCGTAGTCCTCTGACGTGATCAGCGAGCATCCGAGCAACAAAGCGAACATGGGCGAGAAGCTATCCGAGGTCGCGGATAGGATCCGCTCGGAGGACCCATGTCTCTGCGCGACGCACTCTTGAAGGCCGGAGCGGTCTCGAAGAAGCGCGTGAAGAAGACCGAGCGCGGCCTCAAGGAGAAGCGCAGGGCCGAGCAAGGGCAGCGGGACAAGAAGAAGCAGATCAGGGCGCGGGAGCGACAGGAGGCGGAGGCGGCGCGAGCCCAGCGCGAGGCGTCCATGCGCTCCGCCCGAGCCCAGCGGCGGGACCGCACCGAGAAGGAGGCCAGGGCGCTGCGGACGAGGCACCTGCTGGAGGCCCACCGCATCCAGGTCCGGACCGGCAAGGGCACGCGCTTCTTCTTCGCCCACGAGGGCGTGGTGAAGCGCCTGATCGTGCCGTGGACCATCGCCCGCGGCCTGCGCGCCGGGGTCTACGCCATCGCACTGCTGGAGCGTCCCTACGTCGACGACGAGTACGTCGTGATCCCTGCGGCGACCGCCGAGTACGTCGAGGACGAGGTCCTGTTTCGAAACCTGGAACCCGGGGACGAAGGATTCACGGACGACTACTGATCCTGCTGGCCTGCGGCGCCGAGCCGCGCACCGGCCCCTGCGCCGACTACGCAGGTCCGGCCTACGAGTTCTGCATGTCGGAGGAGGTGGGCGAGGACCCCGCCCTGTGTGTGGACGCCGGCGCCTTCGAGGCGGACTGCCGCCTCAGGTGGGTGCGGCGTCACGCCGAGTCGGACCTCGAGGTGCTCCTGGAGGTCTGCGCGAGCCAGGAGTGCCGCTTCGATGCCCTCGAACACAAGGCCACGGGCGAGCTGCTCACCGACCTCGCGCGCTGCGACGAGCACCTGGAGATGATGGCCAGCTACTGCCGCGAGCACGCCGCGATCCGCTGGCTCGCCGAGCCGACCGGCGTGGACAGGGTCGTCGTCGCAGAGGGCTGGCCAGAGGACATCGGGCGAGCCCTCGGCCACCTGCACGCCTGCGCCGGAGGCCCGGCCTGCTCGGAGCTCCCGGAAGGAAAACAGGCGGGCTGCCGCTCGCTCGTCGCCGAGGTGGAGGCCGACCCGACGATCTGCTCGAGGTAGCGGGATAGCCTCTGACCATGAGTGACAAGAAGAGGCAGAAGACCCGCGAGAAGAAGAAGGCCAAGCGCGCGACGAAGCAGAAGACGCGACGGGTGCGAAACCTGAACGCTGCCACGTCCACCCAGGCCACGAGCCTGCGCACGATCCTGGGCTGGCCGCTGGGCGAGGCATGGATCGGGCAGGACTGGCACGAGCAGGGCGCCCGCGTCCCCGCGCTCATCACCAGGGCCCATCCTTCGGGCGGCATCGCCGCCGCTGTCTTCGACCTCGATCTCGAGTCCGATGGAGTCGTGCGAGCCGCCTTGCTCGTGGGCCTCGACGACAACGAGCTCCACCACCGCCTCGCGGAGCTCTCCGAGACCTCGCCGATGGTGGAGACCACAGCGGGGGTCGTGCTCGCCTGCGTCGAGGCCGCGGCAGGGCTGGACGAGCTGCCAGCTGGCTTCGCCGACGCTCGGGCGATGTTCGGCGAGCTCGAGCTGGACGGCTCGGTCGAGATCCTGACCGGAACGCCTCCGGAGCCAAAACGCAAGAAGGGGCTCTTCGCGAGGCTGTTCGGCTAAAGCCCGCCGTCCTGTGTCCGCGCGTGTGTCGGAGGCAGGATGTCAACCCATCCGGACAGCCCCGAAATGGAAGAGGAGCTTCAGGAGCTCATCGCGGAGTTCCGCGCCGAGGCGGACGAGAGCCTGGCAGAGCTCGACGAGCTCCTGCTGGCCGCCACGCCAGCCTCCGTCCCCGGCCTCTTCCGGATCTTCCACAGCCTCAAGGGTGTCGCCGGGATGCTGGGCTTCGACCGGAAAGCCCGTCGTGCTCGAGACCGCCGGCGAGCACGTCGAGCTCGACCGGGGCGTGGTCGAGCGCCTGGCGGATCCCCTCCTCCACATGGTCCGCAACGCCGTCGACCACGGCATCGAGGCCGATCGCTCTGGAAAGTCGCCGACAGGCACGATCCGGTTGAGTGCCCGCTCGGAGCCTGGCTGTGTCGTGGTCGAGCTGGAGGACGACGGAAAGGGGCTCGACCCCCAACGGCTCCGGGAGCGGGCGATTCAGAGGGGTGTCATCACCGCCAGCGAGGAGCTCAGCGACGACCAGTGCCTGGAGCTCATCTTCGCTCCGGGCTTCTCCACCGCAGCCGAGGTCACGGACCTCTCGGGGCGAGGGGTGGGCATGGACGTCGTGCGCTCCAGCGTCGAGGCGCTGCGGGGACGCGTCCGCATCGACAGCACCCTCGGCGCCGGCACCCGCTTCTGTCTCGTGCTCCCGCTGACGCTCTCCATCGTGGACGGGCTGTTGCTGCGAAGTGGCGAAGATCGTTACGTTCTCCCCTGCCCCGTGGTGCGCGAGACGGTCGGGCTGTCCGGCCTGCGAGTTCGCGAGTTCGCGGATCGAGGTCCACTGCTCGATGTGCGCGGCGAGCTCTTGCCGCTGATTCGTCTCGACGGCCTCCTCGGGCGTCCGGCCGGAGACCCACAGCTGGTCGTGATCGTCGATGGGTCCGAGGGTGCCGTGGCGCTGGAGGTCGAGGAGATCCTCGGCCAGCAGCAGGTGGTGGTCAAGCCCCTGTCGGACCCGCTCTCGAACAGCCGGCTGTTCTCGGGGGCCGCCGTCCTCGGCGACGGTCGTGTCGGTCTCATCCTCGACGGCGAGGCGCTCTGCGTCTCGACCGCAGCCTAGGAGACCGCCCCGATGGAGTCACTCGCCGGTCGCTATCTCATCTTCGAGCTCGGAGGCCAGGACTGGGCGGTGGACATCCGCGCCGTCCGCGAGCTCGTCGCGCCGCTGCCCGTCACCTGCGTCCCGCAGTCGCCCGAGCACGTGCTCGGCGCCTTCAACCTGCGCGGACGCGTGCTCCCCCTCCTCGACCCGCGCCAGCCCCTCGGTCTTCCGCCCGGTCGTCCGGAACAGGGTGTCTTCGTTGTCCTCTCGCGTGAGCGCGAGGAGGGCGAGACGCTCTTCGCGGTCCTCGTGGACCAAGTCCACGAGGTCCTCTCCCTGCCCCCGGAGCAGTGCTCCCCTCCCCCCGAGCTTCCGGGCGGTCCTTCGGAACTGCTCGAAGGCGTGGGGCGCGAGGAGGAGCGGCTCCTGTTCATCGTCGATCTCGGGCGGCTGCTCGCCGCCTGAGCCCGGAGGAAACCGTGCGCTGGCCCAAAGACGGCAAGCCCCACAAGACCAAGGACGGTCTGTCGGAGACCCAGATGCCCAATTCGATGCAGATGCGTGCGCGCCTCGCGCTGGGGGCGGTCCTCATCGGGATCATCCCCACTGCTAGCGTGACCGCCCTGGCGATCGCGCTGCCGGACGGCTCGCTGACCGCCACGCTGGTCGGAGTCACTGTTGCCTGGTGCGCCGTGCTCACCGCCATCGCCTATGCGGCCAGCGGCCGCATCACGGCCCCACTACGCAAGGTGACCGTCGCGGCGCAGCACATCGCCAACGGCGACCTCGACCACTCGATCGAGCACCACGGCGACGACGAGGTCGGGGAGCTCACGGACTCCGTGCGCTCGATCCAGGCCTCTGTCCGGCGCCTCAACGACACCGTCGACGCCATCGTCGAGCCCATGCGCGAGGCCGGCGAGGTGCTCGAGGCCGTCGCCAGGTACGACCTCCGGGTCAAGGTCGAAGGCGCCTACTCCGGCGACCACGCCCGGATGAAGGAGGCCGTCAACAGCTCCCAGCAGGCCCTGCACGACGTCATCAGCCAGATGACCATCTCCAGCGAGTTCGTCGCCCACGCGGCCGGAGAGATCTCCAGCGGAAGCCAGGCCATCGCCGAGGGCGCAACCGTCCAGGCAGCCTCCCTCGAAGAGACGGCGGCCTCCCTCGAGGAGATCAGCGGCATGACCCGCCAGAACGCCGACTCCACGATGAAGGCCCGAGCGCTGGCCCTGTCGACCAAGGACACGGCCGAGAGCGGCGAAGAGGCCGTCGCAGAGATGGTCGAAGCGATGGGCAAGATCCGCGCCTCGGCCTCGAACACCTCTCAGATCCTCAAGGACATCAACCAGATCGCCTTCCAGACGAACCTCCTGGCCCTGAACGCGGCGGTCGAAGCCGCCCGGGCGGGAGACGCCGGGCGGGGCTTCGCCGTGGTCGCCGAAGAGGTCCGCGCCCTGGCGCTGCGCAGCAAGGAAGCGGCGGAGAAGACCGAGCTCCTCGTCAGCGAGAGCGTGGGCCTCGCCCAGGAAGGAGAGCAGCTCTCCAAGCGTGTCAACGAGCAGCTCTCCGACATCACCTCGTCGGTCGGCGAGGTCGCTGGCATCGTCGCCGAGATCGCCTCGGCTTCGGACGAGCAGGCCCGCGGGATCGAGCAGGTCGCCCGGGCGGTCCACCACATGGACCAGGTCGTCCAGAACGCCGCCGGGGCCTCTGAGGAGAGCTCCAGCGCCGCCGAGGAGGTGCACGCTCGCGCCGCAGAGATGGCCGATGTCGTCCGGCGTTTCAAGCTCGACAGCGACAACGTAGTGTCCCTGCCGTCGCGAGCGGCCCGCCGTCCGGTGGCGAGGGAGCCCAAGACCCGCGTGGGTGGGCTGCTCCACTACATGTTGCCCCTGTCGTCGATCAACCCGGCCCGAGCCCGTGAGGCGCCCGGGACCTTCGCCGACACGGGCGTGCCGATGCTCTTCCGAGAGCTCTTCGCCCTTGGGGCGGTTCGCACGGACCTCGTCATCAAGATCGCAGGCGGCGCCTCGCTCTGCGGCCACATGGAGATGTTCGCCGTCGGCAAGCGGAACCTGCAGGTATTGAAGAAGATGTTCGAGCAGAACGGCTACCGCGTCAGCGCCCACGACATCGGAGGCTCGCGGTCCCGCACGCTGCGGCTCGGAGTCGGGGACGGCCGCGTCGTCGTCTCCTCACCGGGAATGGAGGTGGAGCTGTGATCCCCAAGGAACGACTCGCCCGGGACCTCCAGTCCGTCCCGATGCTCTCTCAGGCCGTCGTGAAGCTGATCCCGCTGGTCATCGGCCACTACCTCCACGAGCACCTCCCAGAGGTCCTCGCCGGACTCCAGGACGGGGACCAGCCCCTGATCGGGATCGAGCGACAGATCCTGGGCTGCGACCACAGCGAGGTCGGCGCCAGCGTGGCCCGGATGTGGAACCTGCCAGAGGAGCTCGTCGAGGGCATCCGCCACCACCACGACCCGAGCCAGGCCCCGAGCGGCCCGATGCAGACGATGGCCGACCTCGTGCACGTCGCCGACGCCTTGGCCCACATGTTCGGATTCGGTTGCGATGTCGGTGGCTTGCGCCGCGCGGTCCAGGAGGACTCGGCTATGCGCCTGGGTCTCTCCGCCGAGCACGTGGACGAGGTGGTCACTACCTCTGTGCCAGACATCGAAGAGCGCGTCAGCTCTTTCTTCCAGGCCGCCTGAGGCTCATGCACCAGAGGACCAGGGCCCTCCTGGCTCCGGGGAGAAGCCCTCGCCGTCGTAGGCGAAGCGCTCGATGTTCTTGATGTCACCATCCTCGATCGTGTAGATGCAGAAGTGGGCTCGCCGACCGGCATCGGGCAGGTCGGCGTAGCCGCTGGAGCCCGGATTGAAGATCGGCACCGGTGGGTCGCTGGGCAGCTCCGTGCGGAAGCCGTGGTGCTCGTGGCCGTGCAGGATGGCGCCGATGCCGGAGGCGTGCCTGCCGAGGACGGACTCGAGTTCGCTGGCGTTCTCGATGTTGCGCGTCCAGGGCCCATAGGGCTCACCCCCGCGCCCACGGAGGGGGTAGTGCACCATCAGGAAGACGAAGCCGGCGTCGAGCTCCCCCAGCATGTCGTCGAGGCGGTCCAGCTGTGGCGGGGGCGCCACCCCGGAGCTCAACAGGGCCATCGCACGGCACACGTCGACGCAGACGAACGCGATCTCGCCGATGCGGTGCAGACGGGGCCAGTCCCCCTCGCCGGTCCACTCGCCGAAGCGACGCTCGATCCAGCGCTCTGTCGCCGCGGCGCCGGTGTAGGTGTCGTGATTCCCGGGAATGAGCACGGTGGGGACGCTGGAGAACAGCGGCGCCAGCAGCGCGTGCGCCTCCTCGAACTCCTCCTCGGTGGCGAGCGCGGTCAGGTCCCCGGTGCAGGCGATGATGTCCGGCGCCTGGTTCCGCACGTCCTCGACCAGGCGCTGTTGCACTACGCGGCTGAAGTGGCTCTTCCGCCCCGCGACGTAGAGGTTCGCCGCCCCGAGAAAGCGCTTGTTGAAGCACTCGCCCAAGGAGGGCCGAACGTTGACGTGGATGTCCGTCACATGGGCCACTCGCATGCCCCTACATCACGTTAGACCTTCGGCGTGTCCAGCGGCTCTCCAAAAGCGATCCTAGATGAAGCCGCCCGCCGCCGAACGGCATGCCAGCTGCGCGCACGTCAGGGCGCCTGGTGCGCCGGCTCGTTCGTGCGCGTCGAGAGCGTCGGCGTGGTCCTGGTCTGCCCCGACCACGGCTGCTCCAGCGGCGAGGACCTGCGCGTCTGGTTCCGGCACGAGGCGCACACCTACACCTTCGACGCCAGCATCCTGCGCACCGGCGTCCCAGTTCCAGACCGCAGCGGTCACGGGCTGCTCCTGGGCTTCATCGACGGCTTCTCGGAGGAAGCGCCAACGACCGCCGGCGAGCTCTCCCTGGAGGTCCTTCCGCCCCAGGGCCGTGGGGTCGATCTGCTCGGTGGCGACGCGCACATCGTCGAGATCTCGGTCGACGAGCTGAGCTTCGTCGTCGACGAAGGGGTCGCGCTCAAGTTCGTCGCCGGCGGAAGGGTCCGTCTGCGCTTCACGGGGGCGGGCGAGCCGGTCATGGCGACCGCCCGGGTGGACACCCTCAGCCGAGGGGACCACCACTACCTCTACGGCCTCTCCTACCAGGAGGTGGACTCGCAAGAGGAGCACGTCCGCGTGGTGGACGCCTTCAGGTCCGCGCTTCAGCGAACCGCGGAGTAGTAGCGGTCCAGGCGCTCGGCCGACACACCAGCCGCGTAGAGGGAAGGGAACAGGTACCAGGCAAACAACGTCCGCAGCGGGTTCGCGAGGAAGCGCCGACCGGAGACCCGCACCTCCGACCGCAGCGTGCGGATGCGGCCGCGTCTCTTCAGCCGCCGGGCCAGCTCGATGTCCTCCATCAGGGGCTGGTCCGGATAGCCGCCGACCGCCTCGAAGACCGAGCGGCGCACGAACAGCGCCTGATCTCCGTAAGGTAGTGATCTAGTTCGACTTCTCAGGTTGGCGAAGGGCAACAGCGGCGCCAGGCGGCTGCCGTCTTCGTCTATGGTTCGGACTCGGAAGGCCCCGGCGACGACCTCTGGATCCTGGAAGGCGAGTCGAATCCAGCCCGGCGCATCCCCCGGAAGCGAGACGTCCGCGTGCTGGAAGAGCAGCACCTCTCCCCGAGCCGCCGCGGCACCTGCGTTGAGCTGGGGGCCCCTCCCACGCCGCCCCTCGATCACCCGAACACCGTGCCGCAGGGCGCGCTCGACCGTGCGGTCGGTGCTGCCGCCGTCGACGACCAGGACCTCTTCGAGCTCCGGCATGCGAGCGAGCTCCTCGAGACGCTCGCCGATGCGACGCTCCTCGTTCAGCGTCGGAATGACGACCGAGATCCTCACGATGGCCGGTCGATGACCTCGCGCCAGAGGTCCTCGGCGCGGGACGCCGCGCGGTTGACCCCCCCGACGAACCACTGCCAGCGCCCGGACCGATCCACTGGGGCCTCGCTGGTCCCCAGCCGGATCGGATGCTCTTCCCCCTCGACGAAGCGGCCGCCGAGGAACTGGAACACCTCGAGCAAGGCGCGAGAGGCGTCGTGCTCCCCCCGGTGCGCACCGAGGGATCGGCCGAGGCCCATCGCGACGGCATCGGCAGCGGCGGTAGGAAGCGGCAACATCCCCTGAGCCGGCAGCAGTGCGACGTGAGAGGCCAGCTCGGCGAGGCCACCCACGAGGTCCATGTTGCGTCCTCCGTCACCCGCCCCCAGCGCCACCATGCCCTCCAGCCAGTCCTCGACCCTGTCGCGCCCTCGGACGGTGGTCCTGGCGAGGAGGCTCTCGAGCGCACCGGACCGGTAGCGCTCCACGACGACCTCGCCCGGAACATCCTGTGGCAACGGATCCGGAAACTCGCTCGCCTCCGACGCCAGCCAGCCGTGGACGGGCATGCCGGCGTCACCGGTGATGGTCCGGCCCGCCCTCAGCGTCAGGGCCAGGCGATCGAGCGGAGGCGCCGGGGCGGCGAACAACAGGTCGAGCAGCGCCGGCTCGGCCGGAATGCCGAGGAGCGCGAGGAAACGGCGAAGCTGCTTGCCGAGCTTCCGAGCGCGGGGCCGAGAGTCCCGGCAGAGGCGCACGAAGGCGGCGGTCGCCGGATGTGAGCCCACCCCCGTGGTGTCGAGTTCGAACCAGGGCCCGAGACCGTCCTTGGCGAGGGAGACCAACAGCGGCTCACCGGGGGCCCCGGGCACGACGACGAGCGGCCCCTGCCCGAGATCGCGTCCGACACCGCAGCTGGCCAGCACCGTCGAGTGCAACAGGGCCGGTCCAAGGATGGGCGTGATGGCGTCCGGGTCGCCTTCGATGCGCACTCGAAGATGGACCAGCCCGAAGCTGCGAGCCCGTGACAACAGCAGGATGCCAGCGGTGAGCGCGGAGGGGCTGTCTCCGTGGAGCACGACGTCCATCATCCCCGCCCCTCCTCTGCCGACTCGACGGTGAACACGCGTGTCATGTTGAGCGGCCACAAGAGCCAGGTGAAGGTCGCGACGAAGGTCACGCCGACGACATCCCCACCCCACGGGGACAAGCCCACGAGCAACAACACCATGATGCAGGTGTAGACGAGGCCCGCCAGGCTCACCCTGCTCGGAGCCAGCAGGCCGTCGGCCAGCATCCCAGCGCCCTCGTGGCGGCTGTTCTTGCGCCAGACGTGGAAGGCCTGGGCCCGGTAGAAGGCCTGGGCACCACCGACACCAAAGGCGACAGCTGCTGCGGCCAGCACGAAAGCGACCGGGCGGAACATGAGCTCCGGGCCCTTGAAGATGAGGTAGGCCCACACCGAGAGCTCACCGAGGATGAGCGCCCAGGCGGCGCCAGACCAGGCCGCCCAGGCCCATCGACTGGGCCGCGAAGGCACCTTCGCGGCCTCCGTCTTGCCGTGGAAGCGCTCGTGGCCACGAGTATACTCGACCTCTTCGGCCCAGAACGGAATCACGTGCCATAATGGCAACTTGGACCCCTCCGGCACCCAAGGAGTGAGCTCCGAGGAGCGCCCCCACCGGTGACCGGGCCGACCGGCGACCGCCCTGCCCTTCAGGTGGACGCTGTAGGTTCGTTCGGCGTCTGCTGCCCGGATCTCCGCGCGGTTGTCGCCGAGCAGAGCGATCTCCGCTTGGTGACCCGGCCGTACGAAGAGGAAGATCGTCTCTTCGAAGGGGGCGACGTGGCAGCGGATGCCGACGCCGCCGAGCACAGCGTTGAGCTCCCCGTGCGTCGAGAGCACGCGAAGGACCTCGCTGGGGACCAGCTCGTGCTTTGCCATCAGGCCTTTTCGACGCCTAGGATCAGCTCTAGCCCGTCAACATCCAGATCATTGAGATCGTTGGATGAATCCAACCACTCGACCACTAGGGTCTCTGCGGCGACGTGGTCCCGGAAGCGATCGACGGCCTCGACCAGGGAGGGGTCTCCTCCGACGTGCAGGCGGATTCGATCGGTGTAGCCGAAGCGATTCTGCTTGCGGAGCCCCTGGATGCGACTGATGACCTCGCGGGCGAGGCCCTCCTGTCGCAGGTCGTCGTCGAGCTCGGCGTGAAGGACGGTGACGGCTGCGGCGCTGCCAGCCGCCTGGAAGCCCTCCTTCGGCTCGACCTCCACGACGACCTCAGCGGGGCCGAGGACCACGGCGCCACCTGGTAGCTCGAGGTCGAGCCCGCCCGAGAGGACCCGCCTTCGGACCTCTCCCCCGGGCATCTGGCTCAGGGCAGCTGCGCAGGCCTTCATGTCCTTTCCGAGGCGCTTCCCGAGGGCCTTGTAGTTGGGCTTGACGCGGAAGCTCACGAAGCGCTCGGCGTCCTGGGTGAAGTGGATCTCACGGACATTGAGCTCCTCGCAGAGCAACGGCAACAGCGGCTCCAGCGCCTCCGCGCGATCCGGGTCGGCCAGGACGACCTCCAGCGCTCGGAGCGGCTGGCGAACCCGGACGCCGACCTTCTTCCTCGCGGCGAGGCCGAGGCTCGCCAGATCCCGCACCAGCGACATCGCGGAATCCAGCTCGCTGTCCTCGCGAGCCGGATCCTGCGTGGGGTAGTCACAGAGGTGGACGCTGATGGGATCATGATCCGAGCGCAGGTCCCGGTAGAGCGCTTCTGCCATGAACGGCACGAACGGCGCGACGAGCCGCGACGTCTCCTCGAGGACCTCGTAGAGCGTCCAGAGGGCGGCGAGCTGCTCCGCCCCGTCGCCCCAGAAGCGCCGGCGGGAGCGCCGCACGTACCAGTTGGACAGGCTCTCCACGAAGGTCTGGATGGTCCGCGCTGCTTCGTAGAGCCGGTAGTCGTCCATCAGGCGTGTGACCGCGCCGACCGTCGAGTCCAGCTCGGCGTGGACCCACCGGTCCAGCCGATCCCGCTCTGAGAGCGGCGGTGGCGTCTCCGTCGCCGGATCGAAGCCCGCGATGTTCGCGTAGATGGCGAAGAAGGAGTGCACGTTCTTCAGGCGCATCAAGAACTCGCGCTGGCCCTCTCGGATGTTCTTGAGAGACAGCCGCGTGTTGGACTGGGGCGGGGAGTTCGCGTAGAAGAGCCAGCGGAAGGCGTCTGCCCCCGGAGCCTGGAACGGGGCCTCGAGCTCGATTCGGCCGTTCGGCGCCAAGGTGGCCATATCGTTCGGGTTCAGATGGACCGTGTCCTTCACCTTCACGTCGGCTTCGACGAGCCGGAGCCGGATCTCACCGCAGCCGAAGGTGTCCTGCGGCCCGAGGCCGATCGACCTGAGCTGAGCGGCCATGAAGCCCACGGCGCCGGCCGGGACCGCAGGGTCGGCCTCCACGCGCAGGCTCAGCCGACCCTTGATGACGAGGTCCGGGCTCGTGTAGTTGCCCTTCGACTTCGACTCCTTCCTTCCGTCCATGTCGCAGACGTGGCCGAGCACGATGCAGGTCTTGTAGGGCCTCGGGAAGCCGACGGGCTCCAACCCCAGCTCGGCGCAGGTGTCGTCGTCGAAGAGCAGCGTCGAGATCATCAGCAGGCTGTAGAACCAGCCGCGGGTCTGATCGACCGCCTCGCTGATGAAGTCGGCTGGGAAGCGGGCCGCCAGGGCCTCGCGGCTGCCTTCGCGGTGGGGGAAGCCCCACTGGGCGAAGGGCATGGAGCCGCTGTCGAACCAGCAGTCGATGACCTCTGGGACGCGCACCATCGTTCCGCCGCAGGCACAGGGCAACTCGACGCGATCGATCCAGGGACGGTGGACCTGGAGGTGCTCGTCGACGTCCGGGTCGAAGACATCGTCGCCAGCTGCAGCCTTGATCTCGGCGACGCTGGCCGGAGCCCGCCGGGCCTCGCAGTCCGGACACTCCCAGATGTTGAGCGGGGTCCCCCAGAAGCGCTCCCGGGACAGGGCCCAGTCCACGTTGTTTCGCAGGAAGTCGCCCATCCGTCCCTCGCGGATGTGGTCGGGCAGCCAGTTGATCGACTGGTTGTTGGCCAGTGCCTCTGCGTTGAGCGCAGTGGTCTTCACGAACCAGGCCGGGCGGGCGTACTGGATGAGCGGGTCGTCGTCCGCGCGCCAGCAGAAGGGGTACTCGTGGCGGACCGTCGAGCGCGCGAAGAGGACGCCGCGAGCCTTGAGATCCTGGATGATGGGCTTGTCGGCGTCCTTGCAGAAGAGCCCCTCCAGGAAGCCCGTGCCCTCGACGAAGCAGCCGTTGGGGGCCACCAGCTGCAGCATGCCGACGCCGTGCTTCTGGGCGGAGGCGAAGTCATCCTCGCCGAAGGCGGGAGCGGTGTGGACCAGCCCCGTTCCAGCCTCGAGCGTGACGTGATCCCCCGGGATGACTCGCCAGCCGTCACCGCCTTCTGGCTCCGCGAAGCGGTAGAGAGGCTCGTAGCGCAGCCCGACGAGCTCGCTGCCCGATAGGGTCTTGTCGACCTCGCCCGGGACCTGGTCACGCAGGGCCTCGGCGACGACCAGTCGCTTTCCGGACTCGTGCCGGACGATGACGTAGTCGAGCTTGGGGTTCACCGCGATGGCGGTGTTGTTCGGCAGCGTCCACGGGGTCGTGGTCCACGCCAACAGGGAGAGGTTCTCCTCGCCGATGACAGCGAACTCGACGGTGACGCTGGGGTCGTCGACGGTCTTGTAGCCGAGCCCGACCTCCGCGGCCGAGAGCGTCGTGCCACCCTGAGGCCACCACCACACGACCTTGTGGCCCTTGTAGAGCAAGCCCTTGTCGAAGAGTCGCGAGAGCGCCCACCAGACGGACTCCACGTAGGAGCGGTGGTAGGTCACATACGCCGTCGACGTGTCGATCCAGAAGCCGAGCCGATCGGTGAGGTCCTCCCACACCTCTGTGTAGGTGAAGACGCTGTCGATGCACTTGTTGTTGAAGCCCTCGATTCCATAGGCCTCGATGGCCTCGCGTCCGTGGATGCCAAGGGACTTCTCGACCTCGACCTCGACCGGCAGGCCGTGGGTGTCCCAGCCCGCCATGCGGTGGACGTAGTAGCCCTGCATCGTGCGGTAGCGCGGAAAGAGGTCCTTGATCACGCGGGTGAGCACGTGGCCGTTGTGGGGAGAGCCGTTGGCGGTCGGTGGCCCCTCGTAGAAGACGTACTCACCCTTGGGCGCGGGCTTCTGCAGGCTCTTCTGAAAGACGTCCTCGCGCTTCCAGAAAGCGAGCACCTCGGCCTCCAGCTCGACTGGGGACTTGAGCTCCAAGAACATGCTGCCTCGCAGGGATTCGACCGGGTGCATCTAAGCCCCATCAGGACAGGGCACAATGCCAGCGATGTCCTGGCTGATCGCAATGTCACTGAGGAACGCGCCGCCGGTCGCGGTACCGGACGCGCGACGCCACCTGGCCGTGTGGTGCGAGCCGACCTGCGAGGACGTCGGGGATCTTCGCGAGGCCCTCGGCGCAGCCAGGCGCCTGCCACGGCGGGCGACCACCAGCGTCGTGACGGTCGAGGTCCTCCCCGCCGGCTTCCTCGGTGAGACCGAGGACGTCGGCGCCGGGTCGGACGAGGTCGTCGTGGTCCGCTTCGCTGGACCTGTTCCCGGTGCCTCCAGCCGCGTCTCCAGGGTCGAGCAGAGAGTCTTCGACTGGGCCTCTGGCCGCATGGTCGAGGACCTCGACGTCGGCGTGATCCTCGAGGAGCCCCCAGCCTCGCTGGAGTCCCGGGTCCACCTCCAGTGGAGCGAGGACGGCACCCGTGTCGTCACCCGGGGCCTGCGCGGGATCGGCCTGCATGACTACACGGTCGCGAACGTGCCTCCGGAGCTGGCGCCAGAGGTGGGGACCGTGCTCGTCTGGCTCGCGGCGCACGAACTGGACGACCCGCGCCCTTACGACGAGAGGACGCTCCGGGTGGAGGAGATCGGCAGCACGGAGTTGCGGGACTGGCTGGCCGCAGCCGTGTGGAAGTCGAACGATCTCGGTGTGATCCAGGCCGGAACCGGCGAAGGACGCGTCTCGCTCCGCAACTTCGTGCCGCTGGAAGGCGACCCGGTGGGGCCGCTCCTGGAGGTCGGCTTCGAGGGAGAGTACGCGGATCCGGCCACGCTGGCGAGCTGGCTGGACCGGGTCTACGGCACTGGCTCGGGGTGGTCGGGCTCCCAGTGATCCGGGCTCACCGCCCCTTCAGCCGCCTCAACCGCCGACGGTCCCGCCCGGTCGGCCGACCCAGGCCCCGTTCGCGGTCGTCCAGGGGGCTCTTTCGGGGCTCCGGTGGCGGGGTGTGGTCGACGTAGAGGGTCTGGGCGACGGCCGCTGGCCCGCGCTTGTCCGCGATGGCCACCACCTCCAGCGTGCGGCGCCCACTGGGCGCGAGGGCCTCGACGAAGTGACCCGAAACGACCTTCGCCGAGGCCTTCGCCGTCTTGCCGTCGATGCACACGTGCCCGGCATCGCAGGCCTTTTTCGCCTGGGTGCGAGTCTTGAACATGCGCGCGGCCCAGAGCCACAAATCGACGCGGGTGGTGTCCATCGTGCCAACCTGTCCACGGATCACGGCCAGGGTACCCTCGCCGCTGTGAACAGGACCATCACCGGCGTTCCGGGCGTCCTCGCCGGACACTGGACCCACGGCTCCGGGACCACCGGCTGCACAGTGCTCGTCTTCCCACGTGGTGCGACCGCGGGGGGCTGCGTACCCGGCAGCGCGCCGGGCAGCCGGGAGCTCGGGGTCCTCGACCCGACCCATGTCGCTGGCGAGGTCCACGCCTTCTGCCTCTCCGGGGGATCCGCCTTCGGCCTCGCCACTGCAGACGGCGTGATGGCCCACCTCGCCGCGGCAGGCATCGGGTTCGACGCCATGGGCCACGTCGTGCCGATCGTGCCGACCGCCGTGCTCTTCGATCTCGCCGTCGGCCGGGCGCGACCGGATGCACGCGCTGGGCGCTCCGCGGCGGAGGGGGCGTCAGGTGAGCCCCTTCCGGAAGGACGGGTGGGCGCCGGAGCGGGGGCGACGGTCGCCAAGGCCACCGGAACACCCCTGCCCGGCGGCCTCGGCAGCTCCCTTCGCCAGTGCCTGGGCTTCCGCCTCGGCGCGATCGCAGCCGTCAACGCCTTCGGCAGCGTGCGCGATCCCGACAGCGGAGCCTGGCTCGCTGGCGGACCTCCTGGTGAGCCTGCGCTCGGCGGAGACTGGCGAGGAAACACCTCGCTCGTCGCGGTCGCGACCGACGCGCCGCTGAGCCGACCCCAGGCGACCATCGTCGCCCGCATGAGCCAGGCTGGACTGGCCCGCTGCCTCTACCCGGCCTTCGCGGCGGTCGACGGCGACACGGTGTTTGTCGCCTCGACCGGGAAGACCGGCGCCGTCGATGCCCTCGCCCTCACCCGCATCGGGCACGAGGCGGCCCTCGCCGTGGCCGAGGCCATCGTTCGCGCGTTCTAGCTACGATCAGCCCCCCAGCTGGGCGGCTGCCTTGGCGAACTCCTCGGCGCGCTTCTCCTCGGTCACCTGGCTCGACTTCTCCCGAAGCATCGGCCCCACGGAGGTGTCGCCGAGCTTCGCCAGCGCCCTCGCGGAGAGCACGGCGACGTCGACGTCGGGGTCGTCGAGGCGGGCGATGAGCGGGTCACGGTCGACCGCCAGCGGGGACTCACCGAGGCCGCGAGCGATCTCCTCTCTGAGCTTCTCGTCATCCATGTTCTCCAGGCCCGCGTGGACCAGGGCCCGGGTCGACTCGTCGCCCAGCCGGATGAGCGCCCGGTAGCTCGCGTAGCGAGTCTTGTCGTCGGTGTCCTCTGCCCCGGCGAGCAGGGCGTCCTGCTGGTCGGCCCAGCCACGCTTGCCGATGATGATCGCGGCCTTGCGCCGGACGCCGATGTCCTCGTCGTTGGCGAGCGCGTACCCCACGGTCGCGCTGAAGCTCGAGGGCCCGGTCTTCTCGAGGATCACGAGGGCCTTGCTCCGCTGCCCCTTGTCGCTGTCGTTCCGAACGACGTAGTCGCAGACCGTGTACAGCTCGTCAGGGCGGATCGCTTCGAGGGCCACCAGCGCCTTCTTGCGCACGGCGACCTCCGGATCGCTCTTGACCAGCTCGATGAGCTTGGGCGCTGCGTCGACGACTACGCGTCGCTGGATCTCGACCGCGGCATCCACCCGGATGTCACGCTCCGAGCTGTCGAGCGCCTCGACCAGCTCGGCGTTGCTGGCCGACTTGGCCTTGAACGCGAGCGCCGGGCCGGATGCCAGGGCGAGGAACAGGAACCAGTGCATGTTCACCTCCGCCGCTCATCTACCACGCCCGGCGGCACTTGCGTTAGAGGCCGCAATGCTCCTGCTCATCGCCTGTACGGCCAAGACCCCACCCGAGCCCGCGCCCCAGACCGCGCCCGAACCCGAGGCCGAAGCGGTCGCCGCGGGTCCGACGACGACCGAGCGGTGGCCATCGGTGATCGACCTCGACGGCGAGCCCGTCCTCGCCAGTTGGGACGACGGGGACACGTTCTCGAGCCCGCGAGAGGACCAGGACCCCATGAGAGCACGCCTCTCCGGCTACAACACCCTGGAGTCCTACGGGCCGGTGCACCGGTGGGGCGACTGGGACGCGGCGGAGCTCTACCTCCTGAGCAAAGAGGCTGGACAGCTCGCGGGCTCCAAGGTGTGGGAGTGCTACGACACCGGCCACGGCGGCGGCTACGGGCGCTCCCAGGTGGACTGCCCGGAGCTGCGCCAGGAGCTGCTCCGACGTGGCCTCGCCCACAGCTTCGTGATGGATGGCGAGGCCCTCCCTGACGACCTGGCTGCGCAGCAGGAGGCGATACGCTCCGGGGCCGGGATGTGGGCGCGAGGCACGCCCGAGTGGCTGACGACCAGCATCCACTCAAAGGGCGAAGGCAAGGACCGGACCTACAACCGGGTCGTGAGCACCGCCGACGGCCACTCCGAGGAGCGCACGCACGAGGAGACCTACGAGCCCTGCAGCGAGGTCTGCCCGGTGGATTCCTGCATGATCTACGTGCCCTACGCCCAGCGCTATGGGGACGACCGAGCCGTGTGCCTTCGCTGACTCAGTGAACGAGCCCCGCGCCCGCCTGGCCTCCGGAGCGCGAGATCCTGAGGCTGAGGCCCTGGAAACGGGACCTCGACCACCAACCGCCGAGACCGCCAGGACGCGGATAGCCCTCGTCAGCGGTGCGGATCATCACCGGCATCTCCTCGTGGAGGCTGGCATCGCGCACGATGCGCAGAGCGTTCCACCAGCGGCCGTCGGGCCACTCGACGAAGACGCAGAGGCCCGGGAGTCGCTCTCGATCCCGGCCGCGGGCGACGCCGAGGACACCAACGATCGCCACGACCTCTACGCCCGCCTGGCCCGCGACCGCAGCGGTGAAGGCGTGCACGTCTCCGCCGCTTTGGACGATGCCAGGCAGATCGTAGCGCTCGACGAGCTCGTCCCGGATGCCCAGGATGCAGGGTCGCGGCAGCTTGCCCTGCTCCCTGACCACGCCCTCGATGAGCTGATAGAGCGACCGCCCGAGCGCGTCCATCTCGCTCGGGAAGCGTTCCGGATCGCGGGGTCCGTACGCGACGCGCGTGCGGACAGTGACGCTCTTGGGAGGCATTGCGGGCGAAGCTAAAAGCATCAGTCGAGGTCTGCAAGAAGGCGCTCGACCCTATGGGCGAGAGCTCCGCGACGCAAGATCCGCCGAGCGGCCACGTGGACGATGGTGGACTGCTCGGCGAAAGACAGGGCCCCGACGTCGACCACGGCGTCCACATCGAAGCTCGGGGCCTCCCTCGGTGGAGGCTCTCCGTGCAGGTTCGCCGATGTCGAGGTGATCGGTCCCACGGCCTCGACCAGCGAGGCACAGACCGGGTGGCCGGACCAGCGCACGCCGACGGTTCCGTCGGGAGCGAGGACCTCGTCCGCGACGCCTGGCCACCCCGGGACCACCAGCGTGACGGGCCCCGGCCATAGCTCGGACGCCAGCTGGCGCGCCTCCCCGTCCAGCCACTCGATGCCCTCCACGAGGACGATCAGCGGCTGCAGCGGGCGCCCCTTCAGGACGGCGATGCGGTCGGCGGAGGCCCCATCCGAGGCTCGCCCGCCCAGGCCGTAGACGGTCTCGGTCGGGTAGCAGACGACTCCCCCGGGACGTCGAAGCGCGTCGACCGCAGCCGCGATCAACCCTGGATCTCCGCGTCCGCCGCGAGGACGGCCTGGGTCATCGCCTCCCGAGCTCGCAGATGCCGGGCGCGAACGTCCGGGTCGGACACTGCCAGGATTCGGACGGCCAGCCAGGCCGCGTTCTTCGCGCCGGCCTTGCCGACGGCGACGGTCGCCACGGGCACGCCAGGGGGCATCTGGACCGTCGCGAGCAGGCTGTCGAAGCCCCCCAGCGATGCCCCCAGCGGGACCCCGATCACCGGCAGCGGTGACACGCCTGCCATGACACCGGCGAGGTGGGCCGCCATGCCAGCGCCCGCGATGATGACAGCGAGCCCACGCTGCTCCGCGGTCGCCGCGTAGTCGTGGGCCTGCTCTGGAGTCCGATGGGCGGACAGGATGCGCATCTCCCACCCGATGGCCATCTGGTCGAGCACCGCGGCCGCCGCCTCCATCACCGGGAGGTCCGACTTGCTGCCCATGACGATGCCGACGCGGATCATGCCTTCTCCCTGGCGAGCGCCTTGCTCGCGATGTCCCGGCGCCAGCTCGCGCCTTCGAAGTGGATGCGCTCGACAGCCGCGTAGGCCCTCTCGCGCGCCTCGCGGACGCTCGCGCCACGAGCGGTGACTCCTAGCACGCGGCCCCCGCTCGTGACGATGCGGCCGCCGAGACGGCGAGTCCCGGCTTGGAAGACGACGACGTCCTCGCTGTCCTCCAGCCCGGAGATGGAGTGTCCCTTCTCGTAGTTGCCCGGGTACCCGCCGCTGACCATGACGACACAGCAGGTCGCGCCCGGACGGAGACGCAGCGGGCGCTCCTCCAGCTCGCCGCGGGCGCATGCGAGGAGCAGGGGCACCAGGTCCTCGTCGAGCAGCATGAGGACCGGCTGACACTCGGGATCGCCAAAGCGGACGTTGAACTCGAGGACCTTCGGGCCCTCCGCCGTGACCATCAGACCCGCGTAGAGCACGCCGCGGAAGGGCATGCCCTCGGCCTTCATCCCAGCCAGCGTCGGTCGGATGACCTGCTCTGCCGCCGTCGCGAGGAGCTCGGCCGTGCCGACCGGGGCGGGAGCGTAGGCCCCCATGCCGCCAGTGTTCGGGCCCTCGTCCCCGTCGAAGCGGCGCTTGTGGTCCTGGGCAGGAGGCAGCAGCAGGAAGCGCTCGCCGTCGCAGAGGGCGAGCACGCTGAGTTCCTCGCCGACCAGGAGCTCCTCCAGCAGGACCCGACCACCGCCGATGCCCCCCTCGAACACCCGGTTGACGGCGGCATGGGCCGCGGCCTCGTTCGAGCAGACGAAGACGCCCTTTCCGGCGGCGAGACCATCGGCCTTGACGACGCAGGGGCCGTCGATTGCTGCGTGGGCGCTGGCGGCGTCCTCGTAGCAGCTCCAGGCTGCGGTCGGGATGCCGTGCCGGTCCATGAAGTCCTTCGCGAAGCGCTTGCTGGCCTCCAACCGAGCCGCGGCCGCGGAGGGACCGAAGGCGAGCACGCCCAACTCGGCGCAGCGGTCGACGAGGCCCTCTGCCAGGGGTGCCTCCGGTCCGACGATCACGAGATCCGCGCCGAGTGCGGCTGCCTCCACGGCGACGTCGCCACGCGGAAGGGTGGAGCTGCCCGCAGGGAAGCCCGGACCGGGGTTCGTCAGCCACAGGCGCCCGACCAGCGGACTCTGGCGGATCTTCCAAGCGAGAGCAGCCTCTCGGCCACCGCCTCCGACGATGACGACCGTGATATTCACAGCTCCTCCGACAGCGCAGCTACTCGGGGCTCTCCTGGAGCGCAAGGAGCTGGGCCCGACTGACGACATCGCGCTCGTCGGCCTGGACGGCCTCCATGGCCATTGCAACGGCTTCGTCACGTTTGCCGAGGGCCACCAGCGCTGTTGCGTTGCGGCGGTGGATGCCGTCGAGCCCGACGCCGTGCTTGTGGGCGTTCTTGAAGTCCCGCTCAGAGTCGGTCTCATTGCCGAGCTGGGCGTGGGCGAGCCCGCGCAGGCTCAACAGGACGGGCTGGACCGAGTCGTTCGCCAGCGCGCGGTCCAGGTTCTCCATAGCCTCGCTGGGGCGTCCCCTGTGCATGCCCAGCCAGGCCATGTAGCTCTGGGCGGCCGTGTTGCTGGAGTCATTCCGGAGTCCGTCCCCGACCAGCGTGAGGGCCTTGTCGCAGGATCGACCCTCGGTGACACAGGCTTGGGTGAGCAGCGACCCGCGAGCCAGGGGGAGCTGGGTGGAGAGTGCGTCCCCAGGGGAGATGGCCCGAGTCAGGGTGCGCTCGAAGGCGAGCAGGTCGAAGGGTTCGATGGGGATGAGCTCGACGGGGTCGCAGCTGTTGTCCAGCTCGAGGTCCATCGTCCAGGTCGACTGCACTGCGTCTACGGCGCTGTTGGGGTTCTCGAGCACCAGGAAGGAGCGAGCCAGCTCGAAGCAGGCGATCGGCCACTCCGGATCCGCGTTCCGCGCCGCCTCGAGCTCGTAGTGTGCGGGACGCGTCCGCCCCATCGAGGTGTAGAAGCGGGCAGCTTCGACGTGGTACCGGGCCAGGTCTCGGCCCTCGATCGAGGTGATGTCCGCGAGCTTCAGCGCGTCTTCGGCGGACGACTCGTCGCCCGATGCCTGGTAGGCGAGGGCCAGCGCCAGCTGCCCCGGAGGCCACCCCGCCTCGAGCTCGGCGAGTTCCCTGGCCCAGGTCAAGGCGTCCTCGTTGTGGCCGGACTCCCGCGCTGCGATGCTGGCAGGAAGGAGGACTCGGACGCGGTCGGTGCGCGAACCCGCCACGCCAGCTTCGGTGGCGGGCTTCAGCACGTCGTATGCACCTTTGGCGTCGTGCTTGTGGTGGAGGAGCAGCTCGCCCACCAGCAACCGGGCCGAGTAGGCTCCCTCGCTGTCGAGGCGGATGCTGGTCCGTCCGGCCCCGATGGCTTCGTCGTATGCGCCGATCTCGCGGTGGTAGCGCCCCAACAGCGCGTGGATGTCGGGGTCCTCGGGGTAGCGGCTGGCGAAGGCCTCCAGCGGCGCCCGGGCCTTGTGGTACTGGAAGGTCTCCAGCGCGGACCAACCAAGGGACAGGTCGACCACGGGGGCATCGCCCATCGTCTCCTTCGACTTCGACAGCGCCTTCTCCGCTGCGTCGTAGCGGTGGAGCTCGGTGAGCGCCTTGCCGAGGTACCAGAGGCAGACCCCGTCGTCCGGAACTGCCTCCAGGCATAGCCTCGAGCGGCTCTCGGCGTCGGTCCACGCCTCGGTCATGATCGACATGCCAGCCTGGGCCTGCATCACGGCGGGGTGGGAGGCGTCGATCTTGTTGGCCCGCTCGTAGAGGGCCAGAGAGCGGGTGTTGTAGCGGGAGTCCTCGTCGCGCAGCTGGGCGTAGACCACCGCCAGACCGGCGAGGGCCTCGACGCTCTGGTCGTCTGCTGCGACCGCGTACTCGAACTCGCGCTGGGCCTGCGCCCAGCCGGCTCGCGTACCTTGGAGCAGGCCCAGGCGCCCCAGGGCGATGCGCTCCTCGACGCCGCCGCTGGCATCGGGCCACTCGGCCTTGATCTCGGCGATGACCTCCTTCCCGGGGAGCCCGATGTTCCTCTGGAACTCCTCCTCGGCGACGTCGGGATCGAAGGCCTTGCGGATCTTCAGGATCCAGTCGTCGACGACCTCGCCCCCCTCCGACTGGACGGCCTCGACCGCCTCGTCGCTGACAAGCTCGATGCCGCTGGTGTAGAGCGCGACGGGAATGGCCACGACGGCGAGCACGACACCGACCTTCATCAGGGTGCGGGCGGTCTCACGCCGTTCGCGACTGGCGCGAGCCCCCTTGGTGCGCTTTCGATCTGCCAGGACCTCCTCGAACCTCGGGTCTCCAGGGATGAAATAGCCACTGAAGTCGGGGTCCTGGTCGACCCGGGTCCACTCGCGCCCAGAGGTGATCCGGTCCTCGCCACGCAAGAGCCCCTTCTTGATCTGTTCGATGACCTGATCCGGGGTCAACGGGCCCTCGGAACGTCCGCCCCGCTTGATGCGATAGCTGGTGGAGAGGGGGCCGCCGCCGCCGTGCTCGTCCCAGCAGGCACCACAGACGGGGATCTGCTGGCCGGGGATCTCCTCCATGTCTGCGCCACAGCTGAAGCAAAAGGTTCGGGCCATCTGGCCGGCCTCCAGCAAGGCGCCACTCTACACGCGTTCGCATTTCCGAATGCTTTACGGCCCGTCTCCCGAGGCGGTGATACAGGGCGCGCATGCGCACTTTCACGTTCTCTACCGTCCTCCTCTGTGGCCTCGTCGCTTGCGGCGGCGGTGACCCAGCTCCAACCCCTCCGCTCGCGAAGGAAGAGCCCGCGCCGGCGCCGGCGACGAACATCAGGATCGAGCCGGTGGCAGCTGCCTTCGACGCGAAGGTCACCTTCGAGACCGTCTGCGGCGCCTGCCACGGCCTGACCGGCGCCGGTGACGGCCCTGCAGGAGAGGTGCTCGATCCGAAGCCGTCGAGCTTCGCCGACGCCGCCTTCTGGACGGACGAGCGCGACGACGCCTACCTGGCAAAGGTCATCACGGAGGGAGGCGCTTCGGTAGGCAAGAGCCCGCTGATGGCGCCCTTCGGCGGCCAGTTCGACGAGGCCCAGGTCGCGGCCTTGGTCGAGCACGTGAAGAGCTTCAAGCCCGCAGAATAGCGGCGGCCGACGGCCGGAACTCAGTCGGGACGGCAGGCCTCGGCCCGGCGGCGGCGTGCCCTGACGGCTGTCACCGCGAGCGTCGTGTCGACGAGCTCCTCGGCCTCCTCCAGGGGGGCCTGCTCGTCCCGGAGCAGCCGCGCGACCTCACGACGATCCACGAGCTGGCGAGCGCGGAGCTCGACCTCCATCCAGTCCGCCGCCGAACCCGCTTCGTACTCCGACGCCTCCCGGACCCGCGCCGAGGCCGCAGCGGCCCGCCGGCGGTTGCTCGCGTTCGCGTCGGCGTCGCGGTGGACCTCGCCAGTGCGCATGTCCTCGAGCCCCCCGACGCTGCGTCGGCTGTAGGCGTTCCGACTCGCCACGGCGGCCTCGCGCCGACCATATGCCTCCTGGAGCTCCGCCCGCGCCGCGGAGAGCTTGGAAGACTCCACGTCCGCAACGCGCTCGTAGTAGGCGACGGTCTCGTACCAGGCAGCGTCCGCCTCCTGCTCGGCCTGGCTGCACAGGCTCTTCCGGCTCGGCCCACAGGCCAACAGGAGCCAGATCATGCCAGCCGCTCGAAGCTCCCCTTGGAGGCACCGTCCACTCCACACACCCGCACGAGCGCGGCCTCCACGTCGAGGCTCTGTCCGGAGGCGACCCGGTCGGCCAGCTGACCGTCCAGCGCGACGTCCAGGACCCCCGCGCGCACGTGGATGCGGTAGCACCGCGGCGTGTCCGCGCGCACGATGGTCTGCCAGCCGCCGCCCTCCACATCTATGCGCCCATCCCCACCCCGCCGGACTCGGTCCCGCGCACGAACGCGGACGACGCGAACCTGGCGAGTCCGCCCTTCGCCGTCTTCGGCGATGCGGAGATGGCTGCGGTCGGTGGGCAGGGCGCTGTCCTCGCCGCCCCCATCGAGGAGCTGCATCTTCTGGTCGATCGCGTCGGCCACAGCGTCGTCGACCTCGTCCCGGACCTGGTCCCAGAAGCCGGGGTCCTCGATGTCCACGCCCGCGCCCGCGAGGGCCTCCTCCAAGCCGCGGAGGAGCAGGTCGATGTCGTCGGGAGGGCGCTCCGTCATGTCGGAGAGCTTAGTCAGTCCGGCATATGCTCGCCGCGATGAAGGCCTTCTTCGAAACGCTGCACGCAGCCTTCCACCAACCGGACACCACAATCTACCGGTGGACGCAGGGCTTCGTCTGGCTGCTGATCCTGCTGTCCATCGCGCTGTTTGCGTGGGATATCGCCGCGGGGGGGCTGCCCGAGACCAATCTGTTGGTCTGGGTCGACAACATCATCCTCACGATCTTCGCGATCGAGATCGCCCTCCGGGTCCTGACCCACCGGCCCCCCAGCCTGGAGGTCTTCGGGGACACGCGCGCGCTCCGCCTGAGGACCCACGTCTACGCGCGGTTCGTGTACCTCTTGAGTCCACTGAACCTCGTCGACCTGCTCACCGTCATCGCCGTGTTTCCGGCCCTGCGGGGCCTGCGCGCCTTGCGGCTCTTGCGGCTCCTGCGCGCCAAGGGTCTCGCCCGTGGACCGATCCGCTCCTTCCTCCGCGCCTTCGAGGACAACGCCACCCTCTACCTCACGGCGTTCTCGACCCTGGGAGTGTTCGTGCTGGTCGGTGGGACCAGCATGTGGCTCGTGGAGCGCCTCGAGAACGAGAACGTCCAGTCACTGGCAGACGGCCTGTGGTGGGCGCTGGTGACGATCACTACGGTCGGGTTCGGAGACATCGCGCCCGTCACGGGTCTCGGACGTGCGATCGCCGGGGTCCTGATGGTCTCTGGCATGTTCATGCTCGCGCTCTTCGCGGGGATCGTCGGCCACAGCCTCCTCAACGCAGTCCTGAGCATCCGGGAGGACCAGTTCCGCATGTCCACCAACGTCAACCACATCGTCATCTGCGGCTACGACGAGGGCTCGAGGATGCTCCTCGACACGCTGCTGGAGGAGGTCGACACCGACAAGCACGATGTCGTCATCTTCGACAACGAGCCCCGACCGAACGACCTCCCCGGCGCCTTCACCTGGGTGCACGGCGACCCGACCAAGGAGTCGGAGCTCTACAAGGTCCGCATGACCCACGCTCGCGCCGTCATCGTCGTCGGCGCCCGTGACCGGGCCCCGCCAGAGGCCGACGCGACCACGATCCTCACACTGTTCACCATCCGTCGCTGGCTCAAGGCGAACCTCACCACCAAGCGCGTCCGACCGCTCAACATCGTCGCGGAGATCCTCGACGCGGAGAACGTCGAGCACGCCAGGACCGCCGGCGCGGACGAGGTCATCGAGACCACCCGAATGGGCTTCTCCCTCCTCGCCCACGCCGTGTCTCAGCCGGGCACGGCCCAGGTCCTCGGCGAGGTGGTCCGGACGGGTGCGCACAGCCTCTACGTGGGGGGCGTGCCTCCCGAGTACGAGCTGCCTCAGCGATATGGAGAGCTCGTCAGTGGCCTGCGCCGGCAGCACGGCATCCTCGTGCTCGGCCTGCGGGACGGGGTCGGCCTCGATGTCCTGAACCCGGACGACGAGATGCGCGTCGAGCCTGGCTACCAGCTCATCTACCTCGGCGAACGTGAAGCCCTCAGTCCTTCCACGTGAGCTCGAACTCGTCGCTCTCGTGGCCGTCGAGGTCGACCATGACGGCGTAGTACTCGAAGTCCGTCGCCGTCGCGCAGGTGATGGAGCCACCGTAGTCGCCGGAGCGCCAGCTGCCCTCGCACCGGCCCGAGTCCTGGCAGAAGAGCATGGACTCGTCGAAGATCTCGATGCTACCGCTGCGCGCGATGATCCTGCTGTCCTGGGAGGAGACGGTGTCCTCTCCCTGGACATCGCGTACGTCGACGCGGACGAAGAAGAGATCGCCCGAGCTGTTGCTGCCCTCGGAGCACCAGACCTCGCCGTCGAGGACCTCGGGCGGCTCCTCGCCCGGGTTGCCGCTCCAGGGATCGGAGCTGTCGAGGCTGGAGTCGAGGCCGTCGTTGCCCTTGTCGGGGTCGCAGCCGACGAGCAGCAGCAGCGCGATGAGGGGGCCCATGGGAAATCCTCCAGAGAACCACAGGTTAGCCCATGGCCGCGGGCCCTGGCCCGTCAAGCGGACCATGCGGTCATCCGCCGCGCGCCATAACCTGCGCTCATGTCTCAAGACCTCGACGGACTGCTCGGCAACCACACCGACACCTCGCCGCCCTACCAGGTGCTCGACGCGCTGCTGAAGGCGGCGCCCGGAAGCTCGGGTGTCACCGTCTGGAGCACGATCGCGGAGGCCGCTGACGCGCTGGGTATCGACCCCTCGAACGCGGATCGCGCGAAGGAGATCACCCGCAGCGGCGAAGCGCAGAGCGCCCTGTGGATGCTCCAGGGGCTCGACGAGGGCGACGACGTCTTCTCCATCATCTCGGGGCTCTCCAGCGCGGTCCGGATCTACCTCGCCGACCACGCCGATCCGAGCGTCGATCTCACGCGCCAGAAGCAGGCGGAAGACGCCGTGAAGAAGGCCTTGGGCATCGCATGGGCCACCGACAGGCTCTTTGGCGGGACCCCCCAGCAGAAGGTCGACGCGCTGATGAGCCTGGAGGCCGGGCGCGCGCTGGTCGCGTTCTATGCCGTGACCGAGATCGCCCTGCCCTTCCTCACCGACACGAGCGAATCCGGCCCCGGGATCGTCGACCAGCTGCTCGAGAGCCACCGGGACGCCGAGCTCGAGAAGCTGGGCGGCACCGTGGGCGCCGACCGCACAGGCGGGGCGACCACGCTGGTTCCCCTGCTCACCCCCCACCTCAAGGACGCGGTCGAAGCCAACGAGAAGCGACTCGACAAGCTGGTCGAGCAGATGCAGAAGCGGCTCCCGGCGCTGCTCTCGGTCACAGGTCAGCTCGGCGAGGCCGCGGCCCACGGGGTCGACGCGCTGCCGATGTACCACCTGCTGTCCGCCCGCCTGCTGGCAGAGGCCGCGCTCCGGCAAGCCGCAGATCCCGAGAGCTACCCGCTGCCGCTCGACGAGGACAAGGAGCGCATCGTCGCGGAGGCGAGGGCGAGGGCAGAGGAGCAAGCGCGCGCCTCGCTGGAAGCAGAGAAGGCGCGCCTGGCAGAAGAGACAGAGAGGGAACGTGCCGAGGCGGAGCGGGAGCGCGAGACGGCGGAGAGACACGCAGAGCAGGAACGCGCGACGGCGGAGAGACACGCAGAGCAGGAGCGCGCGGAGGCCGAGCGCCAGCGCGCGGAGGCCGAGCGCCAGCTCGCGGCGGCGCTGGCGGCAGCCGCTGCCGCCGAAGCCGCGGCCGAGGCTGCGCGCGGCCAGGCGGAGGCGGCCCAGTCCGCGGCGGAGGCAGAGATGGCTCGCCAGCGCGCCGCGACCGCCGAAGCGGAGCGCGAGGACGCCCTGAAGGAGGCTCGCACGATCAGCGGGGAGCTACCCCCGCCTCCGGAGTCCGACCCGGAGCCGGTCAGGGCTCCCGAGCCGGTCAGGGCTCCCGAGCCGGTCAAGGCTCCCGAACCGGTCAAGGCTCCCGAGCCGGTCAAGGCTCCCGAGCCGGCCATTCCCCCGCCTCCGCCGATGAAGCAGGAGCCGCCAGAGCCAACGAAGGCCCGGCCGGTCACGGAGACCCCCAAGAGCAACTCCAAGCTCAAGTGGGCCGTCGGCTGCTTCGTCGCTATCTGCCTGGTCGCCTGCTGCGGCACGATCGGCGCAGGGGCCCTCTCTGGTGTCATCTACTCGACGACAGGCATCGAGATCCCCCAGATCACGCCTCCGAAGAAGCGTCGCCGCTAGGCCCGATCCCAGGGCGCGACCGGAGAGCAACACGCGGCCGCGTGGTCCACGAAGGCCCTCATGCCGCCCAGTACATCCATGCCTGTCCCTCGGGGTGGTAAGCCTGCTCTTCGTGTTGGTCGCGCTCGCCATGCTGCTCGCACCTGCGACGGCGCGCAAGCCCGCGCCGGATGATGCGGTCGCAGAGAGCTTCCTCTGGTACCTCCACAACATGGAGCGCACCGTCGCCGAGAGCCGGACGATCCGATGGGTCCTGCATCGGCGCGACGGCGCGACCGAGGGGTGGGACGAGCTGCACAACCAGTGGCGCGAGGGGGCTCAGCACGCCCGCTGGAAGGCCCCCTATGCCGGTCGAGAGGCCCTCTGGCTCGGCGACAAGGTCCACGTGTTGCCGGAGCCGGGGCTCCCGCTGTTGGAGGTCGAAGAGGGCAGCGCCATCCTCGGCGGTCCCTTCCTCGAGCACGGCGAGCCGGGCCTGATCACCCGGCTCGCCCAGGACGCGGCGCGGGTGGTCGCAGACCCGGACTACCCGACTCATGTCGTCGACCTCGGCGGCAAGGAGGTTCGGGGCGAGGCCGCCCGGTGCTTCCGAGTCACCTGGCCAGAGGGCTACCCCGACCACCCGCGCTCGGAGCTCTGCGTCAACCTGCGAACCAACCTGGTCGCCCGCCACGCGAGCTCCTCGTGGGAGCTCGAGTTCTCGGACATTCGCGTCGACGCGACCCTCGACGACGCTCTCTTCGAGCTGAGCTCGCTCACGAGCGAGCAATAGTGTGTCTCGGGCCCCGTTGTGAGGCTCAGGAGGTTCCATGATCCTGCTCCTGGGGTGCACGAGCACCACCGCCGTCACGACAGCACACGACGAAACCGCGAACCCCGACGACACCGGCGTGCTCGGAGAGCCGGCGGACGCGCTGTCGCCGCTCGGCACGCTCCCTGGACTGAAGCACATCCAGGACCTCGGGCTCCTGGACGGGGACCGCGTGGTGATGGCCACCTACAGCGGCATCGCTGTCGCCCTCGCCGAGGACCCGGCGAACCCGACCCTCGCCGAGGCCGGCGGTCCGCCACTGTACTGGGTCGAGGAGGGCAGCGACGCGCTGGCCTCGGGCCGGGAAGCTGGTCTCTACCGCGTCGAGATCAGCGACGAGGGCTTCGAGATCGAAGCCCGCCTGGACGTCGAGGACGACCTGAATCCCGAGGAGGCCTCGCCCCTCGGAGACGGCGTCCTGTTGGCGGCCCAAGCCTCCGGACTGCTCAGCCTGGACTCGAACCTGGTGGAGCTCGACCGCCTCGAAGAATCGGACAACGCCATCGCGGTCGCAGTCGACGGGGACGTGGCCTGGCTGGGTGACAGGGGCCAGGGCCTGATGGCCGTGGACGTGAGCGACCCGAGCGCGCTGGAGTTGCTGAGCGTGACGCCCCTGTCGGGTTCGATCCAGGACGTGGACATCGACGGAGGCGTCGTCGTTGTCGGGTCCTCTGGAGAGATCCACGTGCTCGACGGCAGCGATCCCACGGCCCCGGTCCTCCTCTCGTCCATAGACGGCCAGGGCGTCGCCACACGGGTGGACCTGGAGGGCAGCCGCCTTGCGGTGGCGAACTGGCTGGACCTCAGGCTCTACTCCATGGAGGATCCCGAGCTTCCAGTGCTCATCGCCATCGAGGACGCCGCCGAGGCCATCGGCGCAGTGGAGCTCGACGGCGACACGCTGTGGGCGGGCGACTGGAACACCCTGCGGAGCTTCGCGATCGACGTGGAGGCGCGGAGCCCGGAGATCACGCTGCCGTCGAGCCTGCTGCTCTTCGGCGACGCCCCCGACTCGGAGCTGGTCCAGGTCGGGAACGAGGGCAACATGCGGCTCGTCGTCGACGACATCGTGTGCGGCGAGGGTCTGCAGGCGAGTCCCACGACTTTCCAGCTGGCGCCTGGCGGCTCGCAGCTCGTGGAGATCCTCGCAGAGATGGACGGCAGCGAATGGGAGGGGAGCTGCATCGTCACGAGCAACGACGCGGACGAGGCCAGCGCGAGCATCGCCGTGAGCGTGAACCCAGCCGGACTCGCGCTGGGTGACCAGGCCCCGGACTGGGAGTTCCCCGATCTCGAAGGCAACGTCCACCGGCTGTCGGACACCGACGGCCAGGTACGCCTCATCACGCTGTTCTCATCCTTGTGACCTTCCTGCGCCTCGGAGTTGCCGAGCCTCGAAACGGACGTCTGGCAGGTCTGGCAGGACAAGGGCCTCGTGGCCTACGCGATCAGCAGCAGCACCATCGGGCCGGAGAACCCGCAGGATCTCGCTGAGTACGTCGAGGGCATGAAGCTGACGATGACCGTGCTCGCCGACTACGACGTCACCGTCTACTACGACTACCGGATCAACGACCCCGACGCCTACGCCCCCTACCCACGCGAGTACGTCGTCGACCGGGACGGGACCATCGTCTACATGGACTCCAACATCGACGTGGTCGCCCTGAACGCGCTCCTCGAGGAGCTGCTGGGCGACTGACGTCTCACCCATGACACATTCATGACGACCGAGGGGTACACCTGGGTAGACAGGCTGTCTACAGTGCCCGCGGCACCCTCGGACGACCCATGCTGCGCCTCTGTCTGTCCCTGGTCGGTATTCTCGTGCTCGCAGGCTGCACCGCTGTCGACGATGGCCAGATCGGACCGACCGACCGACCGCGTCCCGACCGCGGCGGGCAGGACGAGGGTGACGACGGCGACGACACCGGCGACGGGAACGAAGGCGGCAATGACGACGCCGATGACGACGGCGACGGGCTCACCAACGGGGAGGAGCATGACCTCGGCACCGACCCGAACGACGCCGACACCGACGGCGACGGTTGGGACGACGGTGACGAGCTCGACGAGAACACCGATCCTACGGACGGCAACGACAAGCCCTACGCCGGCGGCTACCCAATCGACGCCTGCCGCTGGGACGTCGAGTCCACGGGCATGAACGTCGGCGACATCGCGGAGAACTTCAAGCTCGAGGACCAGCACGGTGAGCAGGTCCGCCTGCACGACTTCTGCGACCACGCGATCGTGGTGGTCGGCAGCGCTGGCTGGTGTGGCCCGTGCGTGTCGGAGGCGAAGGTGCTCGCGCGGCTCCAGGACAAGTACGAGGACCAGGGCCTGATCATCATCACCCTGTTGGCCGAGAACTCCTACGGCGGCACGCCGAGCCAGGCCGACCTCGAGGACTGGGAGGCCGAAGCCGGGTACTCCGGCGCTCCGGTGCTGGCTGATCCTGGCTGGGGAACGGAGAGCAAGTACGAGCAGGACGGCTACATCCCGACCGTCTCCCTGCTCGGTCCAGGGGCCGAGATGCTCATCAAGGACGGCAACGTGAGCGAGAGCCAGATCAAGCAGGTCCTGCCTTGGTGAGCGGCTTGCTCAGCTCCGGCCCAGCGCCTGCGCGATGAACTCTGGCGAGCGGCTGCGGGCGACGCGCTCGCGGACCACGAACACAAGCTCCCCGGTGGACTCGCCGTGGCGGTCCTGCAGCGTGCCGGGGGTGCACCTCAGCAGCTCGTAGGCGCGCAGGTCGAGGTGGTAGCCGACGACGAGCACCTCGCGTGGGCTCGTTCGGCAAGCGAGCACGATGGGGTGGGACAGGCATGCGCTCAGCGCCGCGTTCCAGGCGCCGAGGTCGAAGCGGGGGTTCGGCATGACACGCGTGACCACGCCGCGGGCGTTGGCGGCGACCTCGGCTCGGGCCAGCGCTGCCCGGAGCCGGCGATCGGGGAGGTCGTATGCGGCCAGCTGCTCGATCGGACGCCAGCGCCGGCTCTCCGGCTCCCACCACTCCAGCTGAGGAACCCTGAGCTTGTAGTCCATGGCCGGCTCACCAGGGAGGACGTAGCCCGCGTAGTGGTACCTCAGCCCGAGCTCCTGGGCGTGGAGGACCTCCAGCAGCATCGTCGCGATGCCCAGGCTGTGCTTCGCGAAGCGGGGGTCGAAGATGCCAGCGACGGACTGGATGGCATGGCGCCCTCGATCGAAGAGCGAGAACGCCGCCAGCTCTCCCCCATGACGCAGCTCCAACAGCCGCGTGTCGAAGATACCGGGCTGCGAACCCAGGAGCTGGTCGAGGTCTTCTGGCCGGTCCCCGCCGACGTGCTCGCGGTAGCGCCGGTAGATCTCCTCGTGCTCTGCGCTGAAGATCACGTCGCCGATGCGCCTCTCGAAGAGAGCCCGGATGCGCTTCATGCGCTTGTTCTGGTTTCGCGTGAGCTGCAGGTCCTCCAGCCGCGACCGGGTCCAGATCGCCGGGACGAGCCGACCGGAGTGCGTCACGAACCGGCACGTGAACAGGGCCTGGCGCATGCGGTACCAGCCGCGAGCCAGGTAGTCGTCGAGCTCGTCGGAGCTGAGCTCGTCGGGTCGCGCGACCTCGGTGTACACCCAGGACGACTATCCCGGGTGATCGTTCTGGCGAATCCTCTTGACTCGTCAAGATCACCAAACGTACCTTTCGAGCATGTTGCTGGGACCAGCCACCTCGCCGATCGCGCTGTTCCACTCGACAGAGGTGGAGCTGGAGTCACGCCTCGCCGACCACCGGCGCCTGGGCCACGTCACGGTGGTCGCCCACTGCGAACCCCTGGGACCGCGCCGTCGCCAGGGTCTGCCTCGCTTGCGGGCAGACGCCGTGCTGCGCCTCCCGGCCCAGGCCGCTGAGTCGGCGAGGGCGCGACTCGACCGGCTCGAGCTGGCTCTGTCGGAGCTCTGCTGGTCGGAGGTCGGCCTGGAGACCCGGCTGGCCCTCATCGAGGCCGGGGCCGGGTTGGCCGCATACGGGCTCGGAGAGGACGCCTGCGACGCCCTCGAGATCGCCCTGAACGAGGTCGACGTCCTGGTCAGCCGGCTCCTGGTCTTCGTGCGAGCCCCGAGGCCTCAGAGCAGCGCATACGAGGGGCGGTGGCGGCGGCTGGTCGCCAGCCTCCCGCGCACTGCCCGCGTCGCGACGGCCTGGCTGGTCGATCCCGGAGCGCTCGAGACCGAGGTCGTCGTCGTGGCCGCCGGCTTCCTCTGGTCCCAGCCCCACGACCCGACGCGCATGGTGGCCTGCGGCGGCGGCGCCCCCTTTCCGGCGCGTCGCGTCCCGGCCCCTCGAAACGGACTCCGTCTGTTGACTTGACGAGGCAGCGCCGACCTGTACATATGTACAGTATGGCAAGGCTCTGCTGTCTGGACCTCGACACCTTCTTCGTGTCGGTGGAGCGCCTCCTGGACCCCTCCTTGATCGGCAAACCCGTGGTCGTGGGCGCTGTCGGCACCCGCGGGGTCGTCACGGCCTGCAGCTACGAGGTGCGGCGCCTCGGCGTGAGGAGCGGCATGGCCATCTCAGAGGCCCGGCGCCTCGCTCCCCGAGCGGTCTACCTCCCGCCCAGGCACAACACCTACACCCCATACGCCAAGCGGGTCCGAGAGGTGCTCGAGGGCTTCACCCCGGTCGTTCAGACCGCCAGCATCGACGAGTTCTTCCTCGACTTCCGCGGCTGCGAGCGTCTCTATCGACGGGACGGGGACCTCGACGACGACGCTACGATCGAGCGCATCGCCTGGGAGATGCGAGAGGCTGTCATGGCCGAGACCGGGCTCCCAGCCAGCTGCGGACTGGGTGTGACCCGCAGCGTCGCCAAGATGGCGAGCGGCATGGCAAAGCCCGCGGGCGTGCGCATGGTGCGGCCCGGCACCGAGCTCGAGGTCTTCCGGGACGCGCCGGTTCGCAAGTTCCCGGGGATCGGCCCGGTGATGGAGGCGAAGCTGGCAGAGGCGGGCTTGTTCACCCTCGGCCAGCTCGTCGAGCTCGGCGCCGGGCGACAGCGCGGTCGGTTTCGCCGTGTGTCCGAGGGGGTGCAGCGGGCGTTGTCCGGCCACCGCCGCGAGCTCGGCAGGGACCGACCGGCCTTTCGGGAGCACGATCCCGACGGTCTCACGCTGGGCTCGATCAGCAACGAGCGCACCTTCCTCGCTGACGTCGGGGACCAGCGACGCATCCTCGACCAGCTGCGCGTCCTCTGCGAGAGGGTCTGCTGGCGAGCCCGCAAACGCTCGATCAGGGCTCGGACCGTCACGCTCAAGCTGCGCTACTCCGACTTCCACACGATCACCCGGGGGCGCACGCTGCACCCGACGAACCGGGAGAGCACCGTCCTCGCCTGCGTGAGCCAGCTCTACCGCGAGGGGCGCACGAGGGACCTGCGGATTCGCCTCCTGGGAGTCCAGCTGTCGAACCTGGTCGGACGGGACATGCAGCTCTCCCTCCCCTTCGGCGGGCCCACAGAGCGGCCGCAGGTAGGCGGGGCGATCGACGCGGTCAGGGAGCGCTTCGGCTACGACGCCATCCGCTTCGGCACGCCCAGGAAGTCGTCGTGAATCGCCTGAGCCGTCGACGCGACAGGCAACAGGCAAAGAGGACGAGCGCAACCAGAGAGAGCATTCCCCGATGCCAACGGCGTAGGCTTCGGCTTGGAGGCGCGGTGTTGTCGGTGCTACCCGGTCTGATCTGGTCACTCGGATGCGAGGCGACCGTCGGTAGCATCGACGTCAGCGACGACAGCAGCGACTCGGCCAACACGCCCGATGACACCGGCAGGGAAGACGTCCCGGGGGTGGCAGAGGTCCTCCCGGTGCTGGTCATCGCGACCTCCGACGACATCGGCAGCGAGAAGGTCGCGGGAACGCTGGAGGTCGTCGAGGTCCACGAAGGAGATCCAGAGGACATCGACGATGCGCCGCGCAGCCTCGTCACGGACATCGGCATCGAGGTCCACGGTTCATCTTCCCAGGGCTACCCGAAGCTCGGCTACCGCATGGAGACCCGCGACGAAGACGGGGACGACGAGAACCACTCGCTCCTTGGGCTGTCCTCTGGCAGCGACTGGGTCCTGCACGCGCCCTACTCGGACAAGACGCTCGTGCGGAACGCGCTCAGCTACGGCCTGGGCTCGCTCATCTCAGAGGCCTACCAGCCCGGGACGCGCTTCGTCGAGCTGATCCTCAACGACCGCTACCGGGGGGTCTACGTCGTGGTGGAGCGCATCCGACGCGGCCGGATCGAGCTCACGGACCCGGAAGAGGACGTCACCGGCGCCTACATCGTGCGCATCGACCAGCACCGCAACGAGGGCTGGAACACGACCGTCGGCACACCCATCGACTGGTACCAGCCGCGCTACGAGGACATCACGTCGGCCCAGGACACCTACCTGCGGGGGTGGTTCAACGACTTCGAAGCGGCGATGTCGAAGGACGACTTCGCCGACACCTACGAAGACTGGATCGTGACCGACGAGTGGATCGACCACTTCCTGGTCAACGAGCTCTCCCACAACATCGACGCCTACCGCCTGTCGGCCTACCTCTACAAGGACGCCGAGGCCGACGGCGGCAAGCTCCACGCTGGCCCCCTGTGGGACTTCGACAGGGCCTACGGCAACGTGAACTACTGCGACTGCTGGTACGCGGAGGGCTGGATCATCGACAGCCTCATCGACTGCGGCGAGGGCTGGCAGTTCCCCTTCTGGTGGAGACGGTTGGAGCAGGATCCTGCCTACCAGGAGGCAGTGGACTGCCGCTGGGAGGCCCTCCGCGCCGAGCACTTCTCTGATGCCGCCCTCGAAGAACACATCCGAGGCCTCGTGGTCGAGATCGGCGAGGCCGAAGAGCGCGATCACGACCGGTGGGACGTGATCGGCCAGTACATCGATCCCAACTACTACGTCGGCGACACCTACGAAGACGAGATCGACTGGCTCATCGAGTGGACCCACCAGCGGGCAGAGTGGATGGACTCAGAGCTCGTCTGCGACTGAGTTCCTCGCTCCGCCTCGCTCAGCGTCAGGACACGCCGAGGAGCTCGACCTCGAAGACGAGGGTCGCGTTCGGGGGGATCAGACCGGGATAGCCGCGGTCGCCGTAGGCCATGTTGCCGGGGATCGTGAGCTTGCGCTTGCCGCCGACGCGCATGCCCGAGACACCAACGTCCCAGCCCTTGATCACCATCCCGTCGCCGAGCCGAAACTGGAAGGGCTGACCGCGGTCGACGGAGCTGTCGAACTTCGTGCCGTCCGTGAGCCAGCCCGTGTAGTGCACGCTCACCTGGTTGCCGTGGGCCGCGACTGCGCCGTCGCCGTCTTCGATGTCTTCGATGTTCATGCGTCGCCTCGTAGCACGTCAGCGTTTGGAATGACCTCAGTCCCGATACCCGAGCGCCTTCAGCCGAAGATCCTCTTCGTCCTCTGCCCAGGGTTCGATGGCATCCCCGGCGCCCTTGACGAGGCCCTCGTAGACGAGCCCACCCTGGGCATCGACCAGCCGTATCTCGGGAACGCTGGTCCCGATCACGCCCAACCGCAGGGTGCAGCCAGGCACGTCGACGTCCATGCGGAAGAGGCGCTCCTCGACCTGCTCCATCCAGCCGCAGGTCCAAGGGGGCTGGACGGGGTCGGCGACGACGTGGCCGTCGATCTCCAGCGAGGCGACACCCGTGAGATCAACCGCGCGAGCCCAGGTCGGCGGGGCGGTGCTCGGGCCCGGGTGGAGATCGCTGGCCGGCAGGGCATCCGCGGCCCTGGCCAGTCGGCGGCGGTCGGCCTCCCGCGCTAGCGGCGTGAGCTCGTCCGGCAGCTCGAACAGGAAGGCGCCACCTGGCGTGTCGAGGAGCTTGAGGCCACCGAGGACCAGCGCCGAGCGGTGCTCGCTCTCGTAGAGGAGCTGCCCGGCGACGGCCACCCCCGGGTCCTCGGTGGCGAGGCTCACTCCGACCCAGGCTTCGGGGGCCGGGACGCCGAGGAGCGTGGCGAGGGTGGGCGGGATGTCCACGAGCCTGGCGGGCCGCGCGTCCTGCCGCGGCTCGATGCCGGGCCCCCCTATCAACAGCGGGACCTCCAGGACCTCCTCCCACAGGGCGTGGCCGTGCTCGAAGCCATCGTGCTCCCAGAGCTCCTCGCCGTGATCGCTGAAGACGACGACGACGTCCGCGGCCTCCAGCAGCGGCGCCAGCATCTCGAGGCGGAGCGCGACCGTCTCCCGGTAGTGGCCGCGCAGCGTGTCCGCGTCGTAGAGCCCGGCGCGCCCTCCGGCGAGATCGTCGAAGCCCTCGTAGGGGAGGTGCGGCCCCATCACGTGCGCGAAGACGAGGTCCGGACCGTCCTCTGCGAGCCAGGCGAGCGCCTGCTCCACGACCGCGTCGTCCCCGTCGACCACGCGGAAGTGCCGAAAACCGGCGGCGATGCCACGATTGGGTCGCAGGTGGGGGTTGGAGACGACCGCGCGAGGCCTCCACGCCCCCAGGGTCTCGGCGAGGCCCTGGCGCGGCGGCTGGATCGACTGCTCCGGACCCAGGGGCCGCTGGAGCCAGCGTCCGGTGAGGACGGCGACCAGCGAGGGGAAGGTCCAGGGGCTCGGGGCCCGCGCGTGGGCGAAGGTCCAGGCCTCCTCGGCGAAGGCCGACAGCGCCGGCGAGTACTGGAGGTGATCCGCTCGCAGGGTGTCGATCGACAGCAGGAGCACGTCCGGGCCCGCCCCACTGGAGCGCTCGTCGAGGGCCACGACACGGCAGTCCGGGTCGTCGTACCGGGTGTAGCGGTCGGTGACGGTGAGTCGAGCGCAGCCAGGCGGATCCTGGACGAGCGTGGCGTCGCCCACCGGAACCCGCTCTCCGGGCTGCACGAGGAAGCCCTCCCCACCGAGGGCTCCCTGGGCGACTCGCGCGGGCACGCTCGGCGGCTCGGCGAGGCAGGCGAGCATCAGGATCATCGCGCTAGCGACCGTAGAGCTTGCCGCCGGCCTCGCCGTCGCAGCTGTGACAGCCATTGCAGGAGCCGCTCTGGGCAGCGTCCATCATCATCATCGTGCCCTCGGCGCTCTCCACCTCCACCCGGAGCGGCGGGACGAGCTCCACGCTGCTGGCGAAGTTGCCGGCGGCGTTGCTGCTCAACTCCAGCTGCTCGCCAGCCGCGTCCTCGACCCGCACGGTCGCGCCGGGTAGCGGGGCGCCCCCGTCGAGGTCGGTCCAGACGGTGCCGGAGACCGACAGCGAGAGCTCGCCCTCGCTGTGACAGGACTCGCAGACGGAGCCAGGCAGGGACAGTCCTCCCTCGCACTCGCAGTCGCCGTCTTCGCAGGCCTCGTTGGCGCTGTTGCAGCCCGGATCCGAGTCGGGTGCCGGATCGCCACAGGCCAGGAGCATGGGCAGGATCACGCGGGAGAGACCTCGTCGATCTGTACGCCGCGCAGGTACCAGCCGGACTCCAGCCGGGGGGCAGCGACGGCCGGGTCGGGCTCCTCGAGGGTGATGTCGTACTCCCCGGTGCTGCTCGGCTCCCAGATGTGGGTCCACATGATCCAGGAGCGGTTCGTCGTGTGGGGAGTGCAGAGCTTCACGGTCTCGAGTTTGGAGTCGCCTCCGAGCCTGATCTTCAGGCCCTCGATCGGCGCCTCGCCGCCCCAGAGGATCCCAGCGAGGAGGTAGATGACCCGGTCACCGAGCCGCCACTTCTCGACGCGCACGACAACGGCCGAGAGCCCCAAGCTCGCCGGCTTGCAGTCGGCAGCTACCTCGATGCCGGCGTCCTGTTGGGTGCGAGTGGCGAACTCCAGCATCTGGTCGGTCACCGGCTCCTGGTCGTCGACGAGGACAAGGTCGGTGATCCACTTGATGGCGGTGCAGCCGTACCAGCCGGGCACGATCAACCGCGCCGGAGCTCCGTGGCTCTCGCTCAGCGGTTCGCCGTTGATCCCCGTCGCGATGAAGGCCCCACGCTCCTCGAGATCCGAGAGAGGGAAGATCCAGCTCGCCCCGGGGATGGAGCGCGCGCTCTCGTTGTCGTGCTCGTCGAAGCCCACGACGAGCAGGCAGGTGGCCGCGGAGTCGATCTCCACCCTGGCCAGGACCTCGGAGAGCAGGACCCCGGACCAGGCCACCGCACCGATCAGACCGAAGCCGGCGTAGGCGGTGTTGCCGGAGCACTCCATGAGGTGGACACCCTGCTCGAGGGCCTCGGCTGGGAGGTCCGCGGTGGCGAGCTCCACCTCGGCCGAGACCAGGCCGCGGATCCGGATCGTCTCGGGCTCGCCGGGCGACAGCGACTGGGGCTTGTCGGTGCGCACGAAGAAGGACTCGGCGGGCAGCACGAGACCCTCCTCCGTCAGCGGGCTCAGATCGAAGGACCGCGCCGCGTCCAGGCCTTCGCCACAGAGGACACCGAAGCTGTGATCGCGCTCGTTGACGAAGGAGACCAGGCCCTCGAAGGCGGCCTCCGCCAGCGGGTCATCGCAGAGCGGACCGAGGGCCTCCTCTCGGCAGCCGGCACCCAACGCCGCTGCGACGAGACCCCCGAGGGAACGGTGCAGCACCCAGCGGCGTGATCTCGTCGTCCCAGGCATCGACACAGTCTATCCAGGATCAGGAGGTCGCGACGCCCTGGTAGTGGAAGCCCAGGATCCGCGGCCCCGGGTCGAAGCTCCGCTCGATCTCCTGGACCTCGAAGCCGGCCGAGCGGATCAACGACTCGATCGGCCGGTTCAGGTGGCAGTTCGAGGTGAGGCGACTCCAGGCAGGGTCCAGGCGGTCCTGGCGGCGAGCGGTGTCCCGATCGTCCGCTCGTCCGTGCTCGATGAACAACAGCCGGCCGCCAGGAACGAGGGCTCGGCGGAGCGCGGCCAGGGCCGCATGGGGATCTCGGATGGAGCACAGCGTCCAGGTCATCACGACCGTGTCGATGCTGTGCTCCGGCAGCGCCAGCTTCTCGCAGGGCTGGACCAGGAACTCCACCTCCCTGCCCAGCGCCCGGGCGCGCTCGATCGCCTTGGGCTGGAGGTTCCAGGCCGGATCGACGGCCAACAGCGACTGCACTCCGGGCCCGTACCAGGGCAGGTTCTGGCCCGTTCCGATGCCGACCTCGAGCACCCGTCCGCTGGCGCGCGGGACCAGGCGCTCACGCCGCGCCGTGGAGACGGCTCGCCCCATCAGGTGGTCGACGAGCACCGGGGCGATGCGGTCGCGGAACAAAGCCATCCCGGACGTCAGTCGAGCCTGCAGATGAAGGGGAGCTCGTATGAGCAGGTGCCGTCCTCCCAGTACCAGGAGTTCGGGGTGATCGCCGCGCAGTTCTCGGCGGTGCCGCCGTTGGGAGCCCCTCCACCCCAGGCCGGCGCCACCGCTTCCCCCTGCGGATCCACCCAGGTGCCCTCGGATGCGGCGTCGGTGGCGCCCACCCACCACCAGTAGATGCCGTCGAAGTAGGTGGTGTGCCAGTAGGTGTAGATGAAGATCACGTACCAGTCCTCGCCCGTCCGCGGGTAGCCGAGGTTGGCGTCGTGGGCCTCGCACTCGGCCTGCGCCTCGTCCCAGCTGCGGGGGTACCAGCACAGGAGCATGCGCGAGTCTCCGAAGGCGTGCTCCTCGCAGGTGTCGCACTCCTCTGCGTCGTCGATGTGGCTGTTGCAGTCGTCGTCCCGCTGGTTGCAGCGCTCCTCGGCCCCCGGGTTGATGAGCGGGTCGCCGTCGTCGCAGTCCTCGCACGAGCTGTAGCCGTCACCGTCGGAGTCGGTCTCCGACCCTCTCTTGCAGTCCACGCGCGCGTCGAGGAAGGCGTGGCGGCCGTGACCGTAGGCCGCCAGGCGCTCGAGGGCCGAGTCGTGCTCCGCGACGGAGAAGTTGGTCATCGGATCGCTGGCGAAGGCCTCTGCAATCTGCTCTCCCCAGTCCCCGACGCGCTGAGCCATGAGGTCGGGGTCGTAGGACTCCACCGCCTCGTCGAGGGCGGTGATCAGGCGGGGGCCCCACTCGGCGTCGCCGGCGACGTTGTCGAAGTGGTACTGGTTGTTCGAGCCTCGGTACCAGCTGTAGGGGTCCGCCCAGAACGGCGTGGCGTCGAAGGAGTAGTCGAGGTCCCAGGGGATGAACATCAGCCCGCGCTCGGGATGCTCGTAGATGTAGAAGTTGTGGGAGCAGCACCAGTAGCCGTCGTTGTGCGGGATGACGGCCTCTGTCGCCCACTCGGTGATGTTGTACTCGAGGTCGGTGTGAGCCTCCTGCCACGCCACGCTCGTGTTGCTCCAGAACTCGGACAACAGCGCCGGGTCAGAGGCCTCCGCGTTGGAGGTGACCTGGGTGCCGTACTTCCAGAGCCCGCCGGTGGCGTTGTCGCCGAAGTTCCGCTCCAGGAACTCGTGGTCCACGAACTCGATGTTCTTGTAGAGCCCGTAGACCTCGCCGTTGATGTACAGCAGCGCGTTGTTTGCGCAGGGAGCCGGGATGCCGTGGTCCCGCATGTAGGCATACGCGAGCCGGTCCCGGATCAACGTCGGGTCGTACCACGACGAGTCCAGGGTGAGCTTGCGCAGACCCATGAAGCGAGCGTCCTCGTCGTACTCGTTGAAGGAGATGACGAACTGCATCTTGTCGCCGAGCCACGAGAACCCGGGGTTGCCGCGCAGACGCACGGCTGCGTTGTCCACCTCGATGTCCTCTCCAGAGGCGTAGACGAACCTGGCCGGGTGGTACTGCTTCACTCCCGAGGCGTAGTCCGAGATGATCCCTGCCCACTCGGCCTCGTCGATCTCCAGGTGGAAGACAGGCAGGATCCGCTGGTCGTAGAGGGCTGGACAGCCGTCCTCGCCGGCAGCGGTGACGGTCTCCACGGCCGAGTCGGAGACCTCGCCGCCCTCGCCCGGGAGGGCAGGCAGGGTCGCGCTGCAGCCCGACGACAGCAGGCCCGGGAGCAGCACAAGAGGCATGCCCCACGGTAGCACCGGGCAGCCGGCGACGAGCCGCGCGAAGCTCCCACCGCGAAGGCGCAGTGGGAGCCGGGATACTCAGCCTCCGCAGACCGCGTTGTCGCCGTCCTGGGTGGCCACGCCAGTGTTGCCGCAGGTCACGGCGCAGGCACCTCCGAGCAGGTCGCAAGCGACCAGGCCAAGCGAGAACGCAGCCAGGACCATGAGCGTTTTTATCTCTTCTCCTTGGGACCTCGTCTCGACCACTTGACACCGCCGGGGCCCCTGAACGCGACCCCGATCACCGCCGAGGCGTCGCGGGGGCCTACTATCTCCGCATGTTGCTGCTCTTGGCTTGTGGACAGGCGGACGATCCGGTCCCCGCCGTGGCACGCTTGGTGGATCGGGTCGGAGAGGACGGCTGCGCGGACGACAGCGTGCGCATGGGCTCGCTCTGCGTCGACGCCTGGGAGGCCGAGGTCGTCGGGGAGCTGGGGTCGCCCGACCAGTTCATCGCCCCCCAACGGAAGACCACCGCGACCGCCCTGAGCAAGGCTGGCGTCGCGCCCTCGATGATCACCTACAGCCAGGCTTGGCGTGCGTGCGAGAACGTCGGCAAGCGCCTGATCACGACCTCCGAGTGGGAGGACGCCGCCGATGGCGTGGTCGGGCCCGGCGGCAGCGCCTTCCCGTACGGCAGCGAGTTCGATCCGACGGCCTGCGCCACAACCGACGAGCAGAGCTTCCAACAGTACACGGAGGTCCAGCTCACAGGCTCGAAGCCGGGCTGCGTGAGCGAGTTCGGGGCCTACGATCTCATCGGCAACGCCTGGGAGTGGACAGCCTCAGAGGACCGCCTGGACATCGAGGGGTGGCTCGCTGCCAACCCGAGCTACAGCGTCGTCGATGGCCTCCTGGTCGGGCCGCCGGCCATCGCGCTGGCGGCTGACATCGAGCCCGCGCAGCTCGACCAGGACGAGCAGGGGCGGCTCTACGCCGCGCCCTCGCAGCTCAACAAGCGACAGGCATTCGGCCGCCGGGGCTACCTGGCCGTCAACCAGCGTGACAAGGTCCACCAGCTGCTGCCCTTCGTGCTGGAGCAGCCAGATGTGGAGGGACCCGCCTACATCCGGATCCTGGCAGAAGCCGACGGACTGCCCGTCCCGATCAAGCGCGGCTGCGGCTACTACTCGGGCCAGCCATCGACCTGCACGACGAGCCGGTCGAACCTCGCCGGACACTTCCACGACTTCCGAGGCACCATCGGCTTCCGCTGCGTCCTGGACCTCTCCGATCAGGCCGCTCAGCGTCCCTGATCGAGGGCGTAGAGGTCGCCGACGAGCTGGCTGTGACCGAGGGTCCTCTCGTCGCCCCACTGCAGCGACCAGACCGTCTCTCCGTCGCCGTCGATCTCCCGGATCTCGCCGCCGGTGCCATAGTTGAGCAGGGTGTTGCCGTTGTGCAGGCGCACGGCCTCGCCAGAGTATTCGGCGTAGCCCTCGACGCCCTCGCCGTAGGCCCAGATCTCGCTCAGGGTCCCCGCCGCCGCGTCGACGACGAACTCCCGCGCTCGCTGCTGGCCCTCCTCGCCAAGGACGTGGGTGGAGACGATCAGCGTGCCGTCAGGCGTGTAGTTCGGGTAGTGCTGCAGATCGAGGGCCGCCTCCGCCGGCTGGATCTCGAGACCCTCCGGCAGGACCCCGGCGTGCCAGAGGACCGCGCCGGTCTGCCGGTCGATCTCGGCGATGTAGTCCCCCCAGTACGTAGACCACATGATCGAGTCGGTCTCGGCCACCCAGTTCACCGTGTTGCTCTGGCAGTGCTCCGGGTCGTCGTCCCAGGCAGCCATCCACGCCGCGCAGTCCCAGACTTCGCTCCTGGTCCCATCAGCGGCGATCTCCTGGATCGTCACGTCAGGCACCCCGACGTGCTGGTCGTAGAGCAGCGTGCCCTCGTCGGTCTCGTCCCAGGCCCAGCCCAGGCCGGGGGCCTCGAAGTCCTCGGAGTAGTCGCCGGAGAGGCTCATGCGACGGATCAGCGCCCCCTCGCCGCCCGCGTCCCAGAAGCTGTGATCGTCGAAGGCGATGTGCGTTCCGTCCCGGGCGACCCGCGGGAACATGCTCATGTTCCAGCGCAGCAGCTCGTGGTACCAGACCACCCTCCCCTCGCGGTTGGCGATGAAGAGCCAGAAGGGCCCGGTGTAGGCCTCGCCTCCGTCGGTGTCGACGCTGCCGAGGACCCAGCGCTCCGGGCTGGCCCCGTCGGCCTCCCAGATCTCGACCACCGGCTCCGGGAGCGTCTCGGGGAGGGGCCCGGTGACAGCGGAGGACTCCTCGCTCTCGGACCGCTTGCCGTCGCGCTCTGCGACCACCTTGAAGGTCACCTCGGTGTCCGCCGGAACCCCCAGGATGAGCTCCTCGTTGCGCCCGGCCTCGGTGAGGCGGGCCGGAGAGCTCCAGCTCTCGCCGTCGGCCTCGAACTCCAGCCAGGTCTCGGCCTCGACGTCCTGGGTCCACCGCACGCGAACGAGGGTGGCCACGTCACCGTCGAGGTCGGCCGAGACGGGGGAGAGCTCGACCGAGCCGACGCAGCCGATGAGGAGGATGTGGGCGAGGAGCATGGCCATGCCTATCCCACGGCGGAGCGGTTGTATGGTCCCTGGCGAGCGAAACCACCACCGCGTCAGACCATCCCACACGAGCCGCCGCACAACAGCGAGTCCTCTTGATCGACGCCTTCCACAGCCTCTTCGCGAAGCGCAGAGCCGAGCCCTCGTACCCCGTGCTGCCGATGGTGGACGAAGACGGGCAGACCAACGTGCCAGGGGTCTTCGCCGTGGGCGAGCTCGCGGGGACGCCGCTGGTCCGGCTGGGCTTGAACGCCGGCCACGACCTGGTGGAGCGGATCGGTCCGGAGCTGGCGCGCACCCAGGGGCCGGATCCCGAGCTGCTCGACGTGGTCATCGTGGGCAGCGGGAGCTCGGGGCTGGCTGCGACGGTCACCGCCGCCGACCTGGGCCTGCGCTACGTGACGCTGGAGGCCGCGGCGCTCGCCAACACCTTCGTCACCATGACCAAGGGCAAGCTGCTGCTCGCCGAGCCAGGGGGCGTGCCCCTGCGCAGCCGGGTGTGGTTCGAGGAGTGCACCCGCGAGGAGCTGCTCGCGAAGTGGCGAGCCCTGGTCGCCGAAGAGGGCCTGGAGATCCACGAACACGAGAAGGTGACCCGTGTCGGCGGCTCGGAGGGGGCCTTCGAGGTGGAGACCGCGCTGGCCACCTACCGGACCCGGCGGGTGGTGCTGGCGCTCGGCAAGGCAGGAAACCCCCGCCGCCTCGGCGTCCCCGGCGAGCGCGAGCACGGGGATCGCGTCCACCACCGGCTCCTGGACCCGGACGACTTCCGCGACCGCGACGTGGTCATCGTCGGCGCCGGGGACGTGGCCTGCGAAGCGGCGATCGCGCTGGCTCGGGACGGCAGCAACAGGGTGACGCTGAGCGCCATCGACGAGGCCTTCACCTATCCGAAGCAGCGCAACGTCGACGCGGTGCGGGCCCTGGAGGAGCAGGGGCGCCTGCGCATCCTCCTGTCCTCCGAGGTGACGCGCTTCGAGGACGAGGTGGTCGAGGTCCGCACCGCGGACGGAGTCCAGAGCGTGCCCTACGACGTGGTCTTCGAGATGATCGGAGCCGAGCTGCCCGTGGGCTTCCTGCGCAGCGTCGGCGTGCGACTCGACACCGACTGGCCACCGGGGCGCTGGCTCGGGCTGGGGGCGGCCTTCGTCGGGGCCTACTCGCTCTATGCCCTCAAGAGCTTCGGCAAGGGCAGCTCGACGGCCTTCCCCTTCGAGCACCTGGTCACCCCCGAAGCCTACGACGCCGTGATCGGCCCCTTGTTCGGAGCTGCCTTCGCGCCCTTCTCCTGGCTCTTTTCGGCCGAGGCGCTGTCCCAGATCCAGGCAGACCGAGGCTTCCAGCAGGGCTACCTCTACAGCCTCGTCTACACCCTGGTGATGCTGGTCTTCGGGTACCAGGCGATGATCCGCTGGAGGCGGAGGGCCCGCGACCCGAGCTACCAGACCTGGCGCTTCGCGTCGCTGGTGGGCTTCCAGGTCGCCTTCTTCCTGGTGGTGAACGTCGTCGGCGTGCAGGCGCTGACCGTGAAGTACGCCTGGCGAAGCTGGGGCCTCTACCAACCCTTCCCGCTCTTCTTCAACACCTTCTTCTGGTGGTACCCAGAGGATCCGGGGTGGATCAAGTGGTCCTTCATCGTCGCTGGAGTCCTGGGGACCTTCGTCGCGATCCCGCTGGCAGCGCGGAACCACGGCAAGCGCTTCTGCACCTGGGTGTGCGGCTGCGGGGGCCTGGCGGAGACGCTGGGCGACCGCTGGCGACACCTGGCGCCGAAGGGGCAGCGCTCACGAGCCTGGGAGTTCCAGGGGGCCGTCGTGCTGGCGGCGGCGACCCTCGTCGGGGTCGTCGTGGTCGGGGCCTACCAGAGCTCCGGCAGCAACAACTGGTGGTACGCCTACAACTACCTGGTGGACTTCTGGCTGGTCGCGGTGATCCCCATCGCGCTGTACCCCTTCTTCGGGGGCAAGATCTGGTGCCGCTACTGGTGCCCGCTGGCGGCCTACAACGGCCTGCTCGCGAGGTGGTACGGCCGCCTGAAGATCGTCTCCGACGACCACTGCATCACCTGCACCGAGTGCTCGAGGTACTGCCAGGTGGGGGTGGACGTGATGGCCTTCGCCAAGGACCAGCGGGCCTTCGACAACAGCAACTCCGCGTGCATCCAGTGCGGCATCTGCATCGACGTCTGCCCGATGAGCGTGCTGTCCTTCGAGACCAGCGACGGGAGCGCCGAGATGCGCTCGGGGTGAGCGGGCTGCACGCCAGGCTGGTCCCCTACTCCAGGAACATCTCCACGGGGGTCCCGGCGGGTGGGTCCCCTTCGGCCTCGCCGTTGTAGTAGACGACCGTGGCCCGCATGTCCTCGCAGTCCTTTCCGGTCTGAGACGTGAACAGCGACCCATATGGATAGCCGGAGCAGCCGTCGCTCCCGAAGAGGTTCTGCTGCAGCACGTCCCAGGTGTGGGGGTGGTCCGCGCAGCCCGGGACACCGCTGCCTCCCGAGGACCCGCTGCCGAAGTAGCAGGGCTCGGCAGGCGAGCCGACCTGGTAGCGCTCCAGGTTCACCAGGCTGCAGCGGTAGGCGTACTGGCCGGTGAAGCCGGTGATCACCTCGTTGGCTCCGCAGGAGGTCCCACGCTCCAGCCCCGTGACCTCGCTCAAGATGTCCGTCGCGGGCAGCGGGCAGCAGATGAAGTTGGGTCCGGTGCCGTCGTCCATCATGAACGCCGCGTGGTCCGCGGGACAGTCGACCGGTCCGCCGCCGGCCATGTGGACCATCGTGTCGACCGAGCAGGCCGCCGGCTCGTGCTCGGGGGTCCCCGCTTCGCCGGTCTCCCCGGTGTCAGCTACCCCGTCGGAGTCGCCCTCGTTGTCGTCACGGTCGGGGCGAGCGGGACGTGCGACCTCCCCGCCGTTGTTGTCCTCGATGCTGTGGAGGCTCGTCTCCGAACAGCCGCCGAGAGCCAGGCACCAGAGCCACGCAAGCTGCATGTCGCGATCCGTCGGCGCCGGGACCCACGCGGGATCCTCTGGGATCAAGCCACAGCGGACAGCGCGAGATGGAAAGAACCGTGTGAAGTCAGGGCTCGCCGATGCCATGAGAACATCGGAACGCAATGCCAGAGGAAGCCCTGTCCCTCCCTGCTCGGCTGGCGCTGATCGCAGGGATCATCCTCGTCCTCGTCGTCGCGCCCCTCTACCTCTCGGGGACCTTCGACGAGACGGTCGAGGTGACCGTGGGTGAGCTCGCCGCGATGGGAGACGACGACTCGGGCACGAAGTTCGGCGTGACCGCGGAGGTCGAGCCGAAGACCGAGCTCGACATGGGGATCTACCGCAAGCAGAGCGTCGCCTTCGACGGGACGCCCCACAGCGCGCTGCGCCGCCACGACGACGAGTCGCGGGCGACGGTCTGGTTCGATCCAGACGAGGTCTCCGCTCCCAGCGCGGGCGAGGAGGTCACCCTGGCGCTGGACCCGGGACGCTTCTCTGAGGGTAGCGTCCCAGGAAGTGGTGTAGCAGCACCGCAGTGTTGAAGAAGCCGTGGAGCTCTCCTAGGTTGTTGACAAGTCAACAGCCACAACAAAGGAGACCCCACGGTCATGACTGACGTAGAAGACATCCAGGCACTCGG
>PVBE012073168.1_pt1 | contig 62406 bp, 64 predicted proteins | sample 1631181 | NCBI WGS metagenome assembly PVBE01 (sample SAMN08397723, study PRJNA350692) | Marine metagenome, whole genome shotgun sequencing project. | isolation source: water | place: Pacific Ocean | collected 2012-04
CCCGAAGTCCGTCCCGTTTCGATTCACCCATCGGGTGTGCCATGCCAACCACTCCATCAACTCCTCAACATATTGATTCTTATAGCATAATCTCCATCTCAGGGCATCGATTAACGAGTTCATCTGGGAAATGGGGGCTTAAACCAGAGGACGGAATCAATAAGAAAATTCGAAATTTTGCAATGGGTTAAATGGTGTTTCGGGGAAATTGCGCGAGGTTCGGCGGCGGCCCGGAAAATCCGAGGCTCACCCAGGTTGGCGCTCCAGGGCCGCCGTGGCCTGCTCTACAAGCTCGGCCATGATGTCGGCGGTGGGCTGTTTCGACTTGACCAGGCCGACGCTTTGGCCGGCCATCAGCGAACCCTCCTCGACGTCGCCGTCGATGGCGGCGCGCTTCAGGGCGCCGGCCCAGAAATGTTCGATCTCGAGCTGGGCCGCCTTCTGCTCCAATTCACCGCCCCGGTAGCGCGCGATGACCTCGTGCTGAAAGGCGATGAAGCGTTGGCTGCCGCGGTTGACCAGGGCCCGCACCGGGATCACGGGAAATTCGGGGTCGACCTGCACCGTGGGCACGGCATCGCGGGCATTGGCGCGGATGAAGGCGCGCTTGAAGTCGGCATGGGCGATGCACTCCTCGGCACAGACGAAGCGGGTGCCCAGTTGCACGCCGGCGGCACCCATCTCCAGATATAGCGCCATGGCCTCGCCCCGCCCGATGCCGCCGGCCACGAAGACCGGCACGGCGTCGATTTCGGGCAGGATCTCCTGGCACAGCACGCTGGTCGCCACCGGTCCGATATGGCCGCCAGCCTCGGCGCCCTCGACGATGATGCCGTCGATGCCGGCCCGTACCAGGCGGCGTGCCACCGCCAGCGCCGGGGCAAAGCCCAGCACCCGAATACCGGCCTCTTTGAGGCGCTCGATGTCGGCCGTGCGCGGCAGGCCGCCGGCCAGCACCACGTGACCGACTTTTTGCCGGGCGCAAACCGCCATCAGGTCCTCGATCTGGGGATGCATGGTGATAAGGTTGACGCCGAAGGGCTGCTCGGTGCGCTGGTTGGTGGCTTCGATCTCGGCTTCGAGGAGGTCCGGCGTCATGGCGCCGCAGGCGATGACGCCGAAGCCGCCGGCGTTGGAGATGGCGGCCACCAGATGGCGATCGGAGAGCCATGACATGGCGCCGCCCAGAATGGCGTAGCGCACCCCCAGCAGCTCGCGGCCGCGGCTCCACAGCCGTTCCAGCCGCAAAGCCCCGGGGGTTGCTCCCGTTTCAGCTGCCATCGAGGCCATAGGCGCTGTGCAGCGCGCGCAGAGCCAGTTCGGTGTATTCCTCACTGATCAGCACGCTGACCTTGATCTCGGAGGTCGAAATGACCTCGATGTTGATGCCCTTTTCGGCCAGCGTGGCGAACATGCGCGAGGCCACGCCGGCATGGCTGCGCATGCCGACGCCGATGATCGAGATCTTGGCGACGCCGTTGTCGCACAGCATATCCTCGTAGCCGATGGCCTGGCGGGCGCCTTCGATGACCTTGACCGCGTCATCGAAGTCGGCCTCGGTGACGGTAAAGGTGAGGTCCGTGGTTTCGTCCTCTTCCGAGACGTTCTGCACGATCATGTCGACGTTGATGCTGGCCTCGGCCAGGGGGCCGAAAATGGCGGCGGCGACGCCGGGGCGGTCGGCCACCCGGCGCAGCGTAATTTTGGCTTCGTCGCGGGAATAGGCGATGCCACTGACGATTTGCTGTTCCACGATCTCATCCTCATCTACGACCAGGGTTCCGGGGGTGGCGCTGAAGCTCGACAGGACCTGTACCCGCACGCGGTGGTTCATGGCCATGACGACGGCGCGGGTTTGCAGGACCTTGGCGCCCTGCGAGGCCATTTCGAGCATTTCCTCGTAGGTGATCTTGTCCAGCTTGCGGGCCTTGGCGACGATGCGCGGGTCGGCCGTGAAGACGCCGTCCACGTCGGTATAGATGTCGCAGCGATCGGCCCCCAGCGCCGCCGCCAGGGCCACCGCGGAGGTGTCGGTGCCGCCCCGGCCGATGGTGGTCAGGCGGTTGTCCGGTGCCAGGCCCTGATAGCCGGCCATCACCGCCACCTCGCCCTTGGCCATGCGGGCGCCGACCTCGGCCGCCTCGATATCGAGTATGCGGGCGCCGCCGTGCACGTTGTCGGTGCGCACCGGCAGCTGCCAGGCCAGCCATGAGCGCGCCGCCAGGCCCAGGTCCTGCAACGCCATGGCCATCAGGCCGCTGGTGATCTGTTCACCGGTCGAGACCACGACGTCGAACTCGCGGGCATCGTGCAGGCTGGCCACGTCCGCCGTCCAGTTGATCAACTGATCGGTGGTGCCGGCCATGGCCGAGACCACCACGGCGATCTCGTGGCCGGCCTCGGATTCGGCTCTGACGCGGCGCGCCGCCTCGTGGATGCGGCCGATGTCGGCCACCGAGGTGCCGCCGAATTTCATCACCAAACGCGACATACGCGATAGTTCCCGAAGTTAAGCTGTTCTCGTTCGCGGTGGTTTCCCACCCCCTCAAGGGCGGCTATACATACTCTTTACCTCCCGGCCAAGGCAACTGTACGATGCGCCAATCCAAAGCTTCCCCCGCGCCTTCGATAGACGCCGACGAAGTGGCTCGTTTCGCCGCCCTGGCCGACCAATGGTGGGACCCGGAAGGTGAGCTGAAGGCGCTGCACCGCCTCAATCCGGTGCGTCTGGCCTATAGCCGGGATCGCCTGGCCGATCATTTCGCGGCAAAGCTGAAGGGGGCCTCCGAGCTCAAGCCGCTGGCCGGCCTGAGATTGCTCGACGTGGGCTGCGGCGGTGGCATCTTCGCCGAGCCGCTGTGCCGCCTGGGGGCCGAAGTCGTGGGCCTGGACGCCGGCGCCGAGGCCGTCGGCGTGGCGCGGCACCACGCCCAAGCCGCCGGCCTCGACATCGACTACCGCCAGGCCAGCGCCGAGGAACTGGCGGCCGGCGGCGAGCAGTTCGATGCCGTGCTGGCCCTGGAGGTGATCGAGCACGTGGCCGACCTGGGCGCCTTCATGACCGCCATCGGCAGGCTGGTGGCGCCGGGCGGCGCCTTTATCGGGGCGACGCTGAACCGCACCATGAAGTCCTGGGCCATGGCCGTGGTGGCCGCCGAATACCTGCTGGGCTGGGTGCCGCGCGGCACCCACCAGTGGGACCGCTTCGTCAAACCCTCGGAACTGGCCCGCCAGCTCAGGCCCGCCGGCCTCGAGCTTAGCGACCTCTCGGGCGTGGTCTACCACCCGCTGACCGACGCCTGGCGCCTGGGCCGGGATTTGTCCGTCAACTATCTGGCTTTTGCCACCAAGCGCGATCGCTAGCCCGCATTTCTCAGTTATCCGCGGTTTCGACCCAGGGGACCTGCTTGAATTCGACGCCTTCCTCGCTGAGCTCGCTGGCCTCTTCGGGCGTCGCCTCGCCATAGATATTGCGCTGGTCGACCTCGCCGTGGTGGATCTTGCGGGCCTCCTCGGCGAACTCGGGGCCGACGTAGTCGCAGTTCTGCTCGACCTGATGGCGCATCTCGCCCAGCACCTCCAACGCCGCCGCCCGGGCCGCCAGTTCCCGGCCCGTGCTTTCCTTCTGCACCGCCACGTTGGGCGCCATGGGCGCCTTCTCGACCTTGCTCTCGCCGCACACCGGACAATCCACCTTGCCGGCCCTGGTCTGGGCCTGGCAGCTGGCGCTGTCGCGAAACCAGGCCTCGAAGACATGGTCGTTGCAGCATTTGAGATCGTAGACGATCATAGGGATTGTTGGACGATTCCTGCGGTTGCGCTGCGAAATAGATGGCATGGCCACGAGCGAAGAGCAAGAGAAAGGCGAAACCCCGGGGCATCGCGGCCTCGACCAGCAGCCCTCGCAGTGGGTCGAGAGATTCGCCCCGCTGGTGCCTGCGGGCGGCCCGGTGCTCGACTTGGCGGCCGGCGGCGGTCGCCACAGCCGGCTTTTCCTGAAGCGCGGCCACGCCGTCACGGCCATCGACCGCGACCTTTCGGGACTGACGCCGGCGGAGACCCTCACCCGGCATGAGCATGACCTCGAGGACGGCCGGCCCTGGCCTCTGGTTGGCCAAACCTATGCCGCCGTCGTGGTGACGAACTACCTCTTCCGGCCACTGTTCCCGGAGCTGCTGGCTGCTCTCGCCACCAGCGGCTTGCTGATCTACGAAACCTTCGCCCAAGGCAACGAGCGCTTCGGCCGGCCGCGCAACCCCGACCACCTGCTGCGGCCCGGCGAGCTTCTGGATTTGGCTGGCGATCTCACGGTCCTGGCCTACGAACAGGGTGAAGTGACCGAGCCCTGGCCGGCCGTGGTGCAGAGAATAGCTGCCCAAAAGCCGATGGACTAGGATCGGCCCCAGGGTCCGCGCCGCGGGCGGCTAACGGTGGGCACATGCTGGCTGGTCCGACGGGGCCGGGGCCGGCCGCGCACCACAGTGAGACCGCTGGGCGAACGGGCCCGGGCGGTCAGCAGCTTGATATCCTTGCGCTTAAAGAGCCAGATCAGCGCCAGCCCGGCCGCGAAGCCGCCGATATGGGCCCACCAGGCGACGCCACCGCCGGCCGGATCGGCCAGGGCGCCGTTGATCAGTTGCAGCACGAACCAGCCACCCAGCACCCACAGCGCCGGCAGGCGCACGGTGGTGAAAATGACGAAGATGGGGATCAGCACCAGCACCTTGGCCCTGGGATAGAGCAGCGCATAGGCCCCCAGCACGCCGGCGATGGCGCCCGAGGCGCCGATCATGGGAATCCGCGAGGCCGGGTCCAGGGCCGCCTGGGCCGCCGCCGCGGCCAGTCCGCAGACCGCGTAGAAGGCGATAAAACGGCCGTGCCCCATGGCGTCCTCGACGTTGTTGCCGAAGATCCAGAGGTAGAGCATGTTGCCGATCAGATGCATCCAGCCGCCGTGCAGGAACATGGAGGTGACGGGCGTCAGTGCCGCCGGCACCATGACCAGTTCGGGCGAGAGCTCGGCCTTGCCCAAGAGCACGGCGGGAATGAAACCGAGGCTCAAAACCACGCCCCCGTTGCCCGGCGTCTGTTGCCACAGAAAGACCAGAACGCAGATGGCGATCAGGGCCCAGGTGACGTAGGGCCGGATCTCGGTCGGGTTGTCGTCGTGCAGCGGTATCATGGGCGCCTCGTTGCGCCCAACCATGTAATACGAGGCGCCGCCAAATACCAGCCGCCGTGCGGTCCTGGACAGTCCCGAAGGTTTGCGAAAGGATGCCGGTTCTTGGCCAGGGCAAGAGGGGGCGATGCAGGCATGACACTCGATCCGCAGGCGCAACTGGTGCTCGACATGGCGGCCAAGAGCAGGCGGCCGCCGCTCGAGACGCTGAGCCCGGTCGAGGCCCGGCGCGAATACGAGGAGATGGTCAAGCTGGTGGCCGGCCGGGGCCCCGAGATGCACGCCGTCGAGGAGCTCGAGGCCGCCGGCCCTTTCGGCGCCATCCCGCTCCGGCTCTACCGCCCGCGCCCGGCCCAGGGGCCGGAGCCCGTTTTGATCTACCTGCACGGTGGCGGCTACGTCATCGGCAGCCGCCAGAGCCACGACGTGCCTTGCCGTTTCCTGGCCCAGGAGGGCGATTGCCTGGTGATTTCGGTCGACTACGTCATGGCGCCCGAGCACCCCTTTCCCGAACCCGGCGAGGACGTCTGGGCGGCCACCGCTTGGATCGCCGAAAATGCCGCCCGCCTGGGCGGCGATGCCGGGCGCATCGCCATCGGCGGCGACAGCGCCGGCGCCAATCTCGCCACTGTCACGGCCATCCGGGCCCGCGACGAAGGCGGCCCCGGGCTTTGTTTCCAATTGCTCTATTACCCCGGCACCGACAAGACCTGCAGTTTCGCTTCGCACCGCGAACTGGGTGAGGGCTACCGGCTGACCAGCGATCTGATCGACTATTTCATGAAACATTACTTTAGCGCCGGCGGTGACGACCGCGACCCCCGCGCCTCGCTGCTCTATGCCGAAGACCTGAGCGGGCTGCCGCCGGTGCTGCTGGTGACGGCCGGCTACGATCCCCTCAAGGACGAGGGCCGTGCCTACGCCGAAAAGCTGCAGGCGGCCGGCAACGATGCCCGGCTTTCCCACTATCCCGGCATGCTGCACGGCTTCATTTCCATGCCGGGCCTGCTCGACGCGGTAGGCCAAGCCTTGGCCGAAGGCGGCCAGGCCCTGAAGACGGCGTTCGGAACCTGACTGAAATCAGCCACACTATTGAAACGGCCGACGGCTGGTGTTTGGCGGTCACGGCCTTCGAGCCCAGCGCAAAAACGGATCTGCCGGTCCTGTTGGTCTTTCCGGCCATGGGAGCGCCGGCGCGGATCTACGGTGAAGCGGCGGCGGCGCTGGCGGCCGAGGGCTGCGTTGCCGTCACCGTCGATCCCCGCGGCGTCGGCCAAAGCGGGCCGGCGCCCTCGCGGCGTATCGATTACGGCCTCGACGCTTTTCTCGAACGGGACTGGCCCGCGGTCACGAATTGGGCCCGCGAGCGCTATCCCGGCCGGCCGCTGGTGCTGCTGGGCCACAGTCTGGGCGGCATGGTCAGCGCGCTTTATGCCGGCCTGGCGCCCGAAGGCGTCGATGGCCTGGTGCTGCTGACCACCTCGCACGTCCATTACCGACATTGGCCGCGACCGGTGGGCTGGCTGGTCTGGGGCAACTTCGTGGCCTTTGCGACGCTGGCCCGGTTGTTGGGCTACTTTCCCGGGCAGCGCCTGGGCTGGGGCAGCCCCATCGCCCGCCAACTGGTGATCGACTGGGCACGCTGGGGCACCACGGGCCGATACCGGAGCCCCAGCGGCGATGATGTCGACGGGCTGCTGGCCCGGGTGGCGCTGCCGGTGTTGTCGATCTCGTTCAGTGACGACCGCAACTTCGGCCCCAAGCGCGCCGTCGACGGATTCTGTGTGCGGCTCCGGTCGGCCGAGCTAACCCGCTGGCATCTGCAACCCGACGAGGTTGGCCGCCAAAGCGTCGGCCACTTCGGCCACCTGCGCGACTGTCCTCAGCTTTGGTGGCGCATCGCCGAGTGGCTGGCGCAGGTAAGGCCTGCCTAAATGCGCCAGGCCGAATGCAGGGCCGCCACACCGCCCAGCAGGTTGCGGTGCTTGACGCGCCCCAGGCCGGCCCGGGTGATGGCCTTGGCCAGTGTCGCCTGGTCGGGAAACTGGCGGATGCTCTCGGCCAGATAGTCCGATCCAGGCACGTCGAAAAGCCTGGCCGCGCGTGGCAGCAAGCGATCGAGATAGACCTTGTGGGGGTTCTCCAGCAGCGGCAGCACGACGGAGCTGAAATCGAGGCAGAGAAAGCGGCCGCCCGGGCGCAGCACCCGCCGCGCCTCGGCCAGGGCGGCGTCTAGGTTGCTGACGTTCCTCAGGCCGTAGGCGATGGTGTAGGCGTCGGCAAAGCCGTCCGCTATGGGCAGCGCCTCGGCATTGCCACAGAGCCAACTGAGGCCGCGCACCTGATTGCGGTTGAACGCGCGGTCGCGGCCCACCTCGAGCATGCGCTGGTTGATGTCGCAGACCACCGCCGTGCCTGTGCCGCCCAGCCGCTTGAGGAAACGGTTGGCGATATCGCCGGTGCCGCCGGCCACGTCAAGCAGCCGCATGCCCGGGCGTGGTGCCAGCCAATCCATCATCGAGCTGGCCCAGAGATGATGAACGCCGCCGCCGAGCACGGTGTTCATGAGGTCGTAGCGCTCCGCCACGTCATCGAACAGCGCCCGCACCCTTTGCCTCTTGTCGGGCTGGGCGGGTTTGGCAGGGTGGGCGGCCGGCTGCTCGGTCATGGTCCGCCGACGTTAGCAATTGAGGCCCGTGCCGTCATCCCCGATCGCCGCCCCAAAGTGCCGCCCGGATCCTCTGCAGGTAGCCCCGTGGGCGGGCCTCCCTGGGTGCCCTGGAGCTCGTTGACAGTCCCCCACCGTGGTCTTATGCTGCACTGCGAAATAGGCTGGCCCAGGCGGTTTTTCGGCCGTGTTGTCGGCCCTTGCCCTTTTCCCTTTTGCTCTGGAGTCTTACGCTGATGAAGGTGCTCGTCGCGGTCAAGCGCGTCATCGATTACAACGTCAAAGTCCGGGTCAAAGGCGACAACACCGGCGTCGAGACGGCCAACGTCAAGATGTCGATGAACCCCTTTGACGAAATCGGCGTCGAGGAGGCGCTACGCCTGCGCGAGGCCGGCACGGCCGACGAGGTGGTGGCTGTCAGCCTCGGCGTCCAACAGTGCCAGGAAACCATCCGCACGGCCCTGGCCATGGGCGCCGACCGCGGCATCCTGGTCAAGAGCGACGAGGAGTTGCAGCCCCTGGCCGTGGCCAAGCTGCTCAAGGCGGTGGTCGACCAAGAGGCCCCCGGCCTGGTCATCCTGGGCAAGCAGGCCATCGACGATGACGCCAACCAGTGCGGCCAGATGCTGGCGGCCCTGGCCGGCTGGCCCCAGGCCACCTTCGCCTCGAAGATCGAGATCGCTGACGGCAAGGCCAACATCACCCGTGAGGTCGATGGCGGCCTCGAAAACATCGCCGTCGACCTGCCCTGCGTCGTGACCACCGATCTCAGGCTGAACGAGCCCCGTTACGCCAGCCTGCCCAACATCATGAAGGCCAAGAAGAAACCGATCGACGAGAAGACGCCTGAGGAGTTGGGCGTCGACATCGCGCCCCGCCTGCGTGTGCTCAAGGTCGAGGAGCCGCCGACGCGCCAGGCCGGCGTCATCGTCGAGAGCGTGGCCGAGCTGGTCGAGAAATTGCGTGACGAGGCAGGAGTAATCTGATGACCGCGCTGGTAGTAGCCGAACACGAAGGCGGCGCTTTGCGCGACGCCGTGCTCAACACCGTCACCGCGGCCGGCCAACTGGGCGGCGAGGTGCACATGCTGGTGGCCGGCTCGGCCGCCGCCGCCGAAGCGGCGGCCAAGATCGCCGGCGTCACCAAGGTGCTGTCGGCCGACGACGGGATTTACGAAAATCCCCTGGCCGAAAGCCTGGCGACGCTGGTCATCAGCCTGGCCGGCGGCTACGACGCTGTGCTGGCGGCCGGCAACACCTTCGGCAAGAACCTCATGCCGCGGGCCGCGGCGCTCATGGACGTGGCCCAGATCTCGGAGATCGTCGAGGTCGTCTCGGCCGACACCTACGTGCGCCCGATCTACGCCGGCAACGCCATGGAAACGGTGCAGTCGAGCGATGCCATCAAAATGATCACGGTGCGCACCACGGGCTTCGCGGCGGCCCCGGCCGAGGGCGGATCGGCCGCCGTCGAGAGCGTCGCGGCGGCCGAAAACCCGGGCAACTCGAGCTTCGTCGGCCGGGCGTTATCGAAATCTGAACGGCCCGAGCTGACCTCGGCCCAAGTCGTCGTCTCGGGCGGCCGTGGCATGCAGAGCGGCGACAATTTCCACTTGATCGAGGCCGTGGCCGACAAGCTGGGGGCCGCCGTCGGCGCCTCGCGCGCCGCCGTCGATGCCGGCTTCGTGCCCAACGACTATCAGGTCGGCCAGACCGGCAAGATCGTGGCTCCCGACCTCTACATCGCGGTCGGCATCTCCGGCGCCATCCAGCATCTCGCCGGCATGAAGGATTCGAAGGTCATCGTCGCCATCAACAAGGACGAGGAGGCGCCGATCTTCCAGGTCGCCGATTTCGGCCTGGTGGCCGACCTCTTCAAGGCCCTGCCGGAACTCGACGAGGAACTGGCCAAGGCCGGGCTTTAGTGTTTGATGGAAACCGCCCGGGTGGCCGGGCCGACACAACGAGATAAGTAAATGAGTAACGAGATCCGCAAAATCGGCATCATCGGCGCCGGCCAGATGGGCAACGGCATCGCCCACGTCTGCGCCCTCTCGGGCTACGACGTGGTGCTCAGCGACCTCACCATGGAGGCCGCCGAAAAGGGCCTGGCCATCATCGAGCGCAATATGGACCGCCAGGTCGGGCGCAACGTCATCAGCGACGACAACCGCACTTCCGCGCTGGGCCGCATCGCGCTGGTGGCCGAGTTGAAGGATATGGGCGATGCCGACCTGATCATCGAATCGGCGGCCGAGGACGAGAAGGTCAAGCGCGGCATTCTCGATGAGCTCTGTCCGGTGCTCAAGCCCGAGGCCCTGATCGCCACCAACACCTCGTCGATATCGATAACCCGCCTGGCCGCCGGCACCGACCGCCCCGGCCAGTTCGTCGGCATGCATTTCATGAACCCGGTGCCGATGATGAAGCTGGTCGAGCTGATCCGCGGCATCACCACCGACGAAAGCACCTACCGCGTGGTGCACGAGGTTGCCATCAAGCTGGGCAAGACGCCGGCCAATGCCGAGGACTTTCCGGCCTTCATGGTCAACCGCATCCTGCTGCCGATGATCAACGAAGCCATCTACACGCTTTATGAAGGCGTGGGCTCGGTCGAGGCCATCGACACCGCCATGCGGCTCGGCGCCAACCACCCCATGGGCCCCCTGCAACTCGCTGACTTCATCGGCCTGGACGTCTGCCTGGCCATCATGCAGGTGCTTTACGAAGGTCTGGCCGACACCAAATACCGGCCCTGCCCGCTGTTGGTGAAATACGTCGAAGCCGGCTGGATCGGTCGCAAATCGGGCCGTGGCTTCTACGACTATTCCACCGACGTGCCGACCCCCACGCGCTAAAGCCAGCCTACTTCAGCTCTTGTCGGCCGCTTTCGTGCCCTTGGCCATGAAGTGGCGGAAGAGCTTTATTGCGTCGTCCGAATCCCATTCGGCCGGACCGACCATGCGGCCCAGTGCCCGGCCCTGGCGATCCAGAAGCACCGTGGCCGGCAGGCCGTAGGCGCCGAAGGCGCGGGCCGAGCGGCTGGTCGGATCGACGTAGACGGCGAGGTTGGCGACCGCGATCTTTTGTAGGAAAGCGGTGACTACGGGCGGGCCCTTGCGGTCCTGACTCAGCGCCAAGACCATGAAGTCGTCGCCGCCCAGCTTGGCCTGCAAGCGATCCAGTGCCGGCATCTCGCGCCGGCACGGCGCGCACCAGGTGGCCCAGAAATTGAGCAGCACGACGCGGCCCTGGAATTCCTGCAGCGTGTGCGGCTGGCCCATGGCGTCGATGAAGCCGATCTCCGGTACTGGCTTGGCTTCGGGCAAAAGGGTAAAGTTCCGCATCTTGCCGCGCGCCGGGGACGGAACGGTTGGTTCGGCTGCCAGCGCCATAGAAGCCAGCCCAACAGCCAGCAGTGTCGCCAGCAGCCAGGTCGCAGCCTTGATGGGATACCTGAGAGCCATGGGTCGAGTGCCGATCTTCGTTAACCTTTCACCAGTACGAACAAACATAGTCGATCCAACGCGTTGCGCCAGTGGAGTCAGGTCATGACCGACCGCCAGAAGTTGCAGAATCCACAAAACCCCCTCTGGGGCGGGCGCTTTGCGGCTGGACCGGATGCCGTGATGGAGGCCATCAACGCCTCCGTCGACTTCGATCAAAGGCTGGCGGCCCAGGATATCGCAGGCTCGCAGGCTCATTGCCGCATGCTGATGGCCCAGGGCATCGTTTCGGAAGCTGACGGTCAGGCCATCCTCGAGGGCCTCGACCAGGTGGCTGCGGAAATCGCCGACGGCAGCTTCGATTTCAAACGTGAGCTCGAGGACGTGCATCTCAATATCGAAGCTCGCTTGCGCGAGATCATCGGTCCGGCAGCCGGGCGCTTGCATACGGCGCGCTCGCGCAACGACCAGGTGGCCACCGATCTCAGGCTCTGGGTGCGCCAGGCCTGCGATGGTATGGAGGACGCGCTGGTTGGCCTGCAAAGCGCCCTGGTCGAGCGCGCCGAGCAGCACGACGATACCTTGATGCCCGGATTCACCCATCTGCAGACGGCGCAGCCGGTGACTTTCGGCCACCACATGATGGCCTATTTCGAGATGTTTGGGCGCGACCGTGGTCGCCTGGCCGACTGCCGTCGGCGGCTCAACGAATGCCCGCTGGGGGCCGGCGCCCTGGCCGGCACGTCATTCGCCATCGACCGCGACATGACGGCCCATGAGCTCGGCTTCGCCAAGCCGGCGGCCAACTCCATGGACGCCGTTTCGGACCGCGACTTTGCGCTGGAATATCTGGCGGCGCTGGCGCTGGTGGCTGTGCATCTGTCGCGGCTGGGCGAGGAGATCGTGCTCTGGGCCAGCCCCCAGTTCGCCTTCGTGACGCTTCCCGACGCGCTTTCCACCGGCTCTTCCATCATGCCGCAGAAAAAGAACCCCGACGCTGCCGAACTGACACGTGCCAAGGCGGGCCGGGTGATTGGCGCTTTGACCGGACTGCTGGTCACCCTCAAGGGCCTGCCGCTGACCTACTCCAAGGATTTGCAGGAGGACAAGGAACCGGTCTTCGATGCCAGTGACAGCGTGGCGCTGGGCCTGGCGGCGATGACCGGCATGGTGACCGAGATGAAGGTCAACGAGGGTCCCATGGCGGTAGCCGCAGGCACCGGCTTCAGCACCGCCACCGACCTTGCCGACTGGTTGGTGCAAAACGTCGACATGCCTTTTCGCGAGGCCCACGAGGTGACCGGCAGGATCGTGCGGTTGGCCGAGGATCAGGGCGTCACTCTGGACCAGTTGGCGCTCGAAGACTTGCAGACCGTGGCCCCGGCCATGACCAAGGAGGTCTACGCTGTGCTCGACCCGGCCAGGGCTCTGGCCGGCCGCAGCAGTGCCGGCGGCACGGCGCCTGAGCGGGTACGGGAGGCGGTGGAAGTGGCGCGCCGGATTTTGGCGGAGCAAGCACAGTGAGGGTGGCGAGAGCTATATTGATGTTGGCCCTGGCCCTGGCTCTGACCGGCCCGCTGGCGGCCTGCGGCAAGAAAGGCCCGCTGGAGGCGCCGCCCGGCCAGGAAGAGCAAGAGGAGGAGGCGAAGAAGAAGCGGCAATAGGATAGTTTCGTCCACCGCAGAAGCCTGGCTGCCATGGATCATTTCCACTATCAGAACTCCGAGCTCCACGCCGAAGGGGTGGCGCTGCGAAGCATCGCCGAGGCCGTGGATACGCCGTTCTATTGTTATTCGACGGCCACGCTCGAGCACCACTACCGGGTCTTCACCGAGGCCTTCGACGGCGTCGAGGCTGAATTCTGCTATGCCGTAAAGGCCAACTCGAACCTCGCCGTCATCCGTACCCTCGCCCAACTCGGCGCCGGAGCCGACGTGGTTTCCGAGGGCGAAATGCGCCAGGCCCTGGCGGCCGGCGTGGCGCCCGAGCGCATCGTCTTTTCCGGTGTCGGCAAGAAGCCGGCTGAGCTCAGCGCGGCGTTGGCCGAAGGTATCGGACAATTCAACGTCGAATCGACAGCCGAGCTCGAGACGCTGTCGGCGCTGGCCGCCGGCGCCGGCCTGAGCGCCCGAATTGCGCTCCGCCTCAACCCCGACGTCGATGCCGCCACCCACGCCAAGATCACTACCGGCAAGGCCGAGAACAAGTTCGGTATCGGCTGGCCCGAGGCCCGCGAGATTTACGCCCGGGCAGCCCAATTGCCGGGTCTCGAAGTGGTCGGTGCGGCCATGCATATCGGCTCGCAGGTCACCCAACTTGGGCCCTTCGAAGAGGCTTTTGGATTTCTGGTCACAGCCGTCGAGGCGCTGCGCAGCGACGGCCACGATATCCGCCGGCTCGATTTGGGCGGCGGCCTCGGCATCCCCTATGGCCAGGAGGAGCCGCCCTCGCCAGCCCAGTACGGTGCCCTGGTCAAGCGCTTGACGGCGCCACTGGGCTGTCGCCTGGTACTCGAGCCGGGCCGGGTCATCGTGGGCAACGCCGGACTGCTGGTAACCCGGGTGATCTACCTCAAGGAAACCGCAAGCCGCCGCTTCGTCATCGTCGACAGCGCCATGAACGACTTCATGCGGCCCAGCCTCTATGACGCCCGCCACCAGGTAGTGCCGGTGCGCGAGCCCCGCGAGATCCCGGCCCTACAGTCGGTCGACATCGTCGGCCCGATATGCGAATCGAGCGACACCCTGGCCCGTGACGTGCCGTTGCCGCCCCTGGTCACGGACGATTTACTCGCGATCCGCAGCGCCGGCGCCTATGGTGCGGTAATGGCATCGACGTACAACGGTCGGCCGCAGGTCGCCGAGGTACTGGTCAACGGCAACCGGTTCGCCGTAGTACGACCGCGCCAAACACTGGCCGAATTGCTGGCTACCGACCGCCTACCGGATTGGCTACAGGCAGATCCAGCAAAAGGTGCGGCATGAGCGGCACTGGCCGAGCGCGAGATCGAGGGGGTGACCGGGCGGACCTTCGCCGAACCGTCCTGCGCGCCCTGGCCCGACGACAGGGACTGGCTCGGGCGGCTATTTTCTGGGAGCGTTTGTGGCCGGCTCTGTGGTCGGCCTTGGCCGTGCTGCTGCTGTTTCTGGTGCTGGCACTCGTGGAGCTCTGGCGCTGGCTGCCGGGCTGGCCTCATGTGCTGGCGTTGGCCCTTTTTTCTCTGGCCCTCGCCCTGGCCTTGGTGCTGGGCCTGAGACATTTGCGTCTGCCCGATCGGGCGGCGGCAGAACGGCGGCTGGAGAGGGCCAGCGGTTTCGACCACCGGCCGCTGGCGACTTTGCGTGACGACGTTGTCGGCGGCGCCGGCGATGCCGGCGCCCGATCGCTCTGGCGCCTGCATCAGCAGCGCACCATCGCCGCTATCCGAGGACTCAAGATAGGCTGGCCACGGGCTGGCTTGGCCAGGCGAGACCCCTGGGGATTGCGGGCCGTGCTGGGACTTGGTCTGTTCATCGGCCTGGCCGCCGCGGGCGGCGACTGGGGCGGCCGCGTGGCTCGCGCATTGAGCCCCGAGTTCAGCTTGCCATCGGCCAGCCCCAGTCTGCTCGAGGCCTGGATCACGCCACCGGCCTATACCGGCGTCGCGCCCCTAGTGCTGACCGACGCCGATCCGGCCGCTGCGCAGGACAACCTTGCCATACTGGCCATCCCCCGGGGCAGCGTGCTGCTGGCCCGGGTCAGCGGCAAAGGACTGCCCGAGCTGCGCATCGACGCCGCCACCATGCCCTTCGAGAGCATCGATGCGGACAACCATCAGATCGAGATGAATATCGAATCGGGCAGCGAGATCGCCGTCCTCCAGGAACAGCAAGAGCTCGGCCGCTGGCGCATTGAGGTGACACCGGACCGGCCGCCGAGCGTCGACTTTGGGGGCCAGGTCGCGGCCACCCCGCGCGCCGCCCTGAAGCTGCCCTTCGATGCCGCCGACGACTACGGCATCGAGAGCCTGAGCCTGCAGATGTGGCGCCCGGGAAACGATGCCGACACGGCCGAAGAGTTCGCACTGCCGCTGCCCTCGCTGCGGCCGCGCCAGACCCAGGGCAGTGGCACCAAGGACCTTACGCCGCACCCCTTGGCCGGGCTCGAAGTGGTGCTGCGGCTGGCCGTGCGCGACAGCCTGGATCAAACCGGCCTGAGCAAGGAAATCCAGATGATGCTGCCGGAGAGGCAGTTCAATCACCCCGTGGCGCGGGCCCTGATCGAACAGCGCAAGCGCCTGACCCGAGAACCCGAAGCGCGCCAGAGCATCGCCCGGGCCCTGGTCGCCATCGCTTCGTTCCCGGACAAATATTTCGACGACGCAGTGGCCTTCCTGGGCATGCGCAGCGCCGCCAGCCGGCTGCTTCACGATCGCACCGAGGAAGCCATTGGCGAAACCCAGGAGATTCTTTGGGACACCGCACTGCGCATCGAGGACGGTGAGTTTTCCTTGGCCGAACGTGAATTGCGCAAGGCCGAAGAGGCCTTGCTCGAGGCCCTGGCGCGAGAGGCCGATGACGCCGAGCTCGAACGCCTGATGAACGAGCTCGAAGCGGCACTGGATAAGTACCTCCAGGCGCTGACCGAGATGGCGCGGCGCCAGGCCGAAGAGGGCGTCGAGCCGCAGCCCTTCGATCCCGACATGATGATGATCGACCGCCAGGATCTGGCCCGAATTATGGACCGCATTCGCGAGCTCAACCGCATGGGTGCGCGCCAGGCCGCCCGCGAGCTGCTGTCGCAACTCAGGAATTTGATGGAAAACCTGCGTTCCAGCGTGATGACCGGCCAGCCACAACAGAACGGCCCCGGTCAACGTCTGCTGCGCGACCTCGGCGAGCTGATGCGGCGTCAGCAAGAGCTTCTCGACAAAACCTTCCGGGCCCACCAGCAAGGCCGTCGGGGCGAGCTCAGGATGCCCGATGGCCGCCAGGGCAGCGCCGCCCAGGAAGCGCTACGCCGCGCACTGGGCGATATCATGCGCCGGTTGGGCGAAGGCCGCGGCAACATCCCCGAGGCGCTGGGTCGGGCTGAGCGCTCGATGAAGGGGGCTCGCCAGGCCCTGGAGGGCGGCAACCCGGGTGCCGCCGTCGGCCCCCAGGGCGAAGCTCTGGACCAGTTGCGCCAGGGCGCTGGATCGCTGATGCGGCAGATGATGGGACAGCTCGGCCGCACCCCGGGCCGGGCTGGACAACCGCGGCGGCTGCTGGGCCGCGGCAATGTCGATCCCTTGGGCCGGCCGCTGCCCGGAGACGGCACCGACATCGGCAACCACGTCAAGATCCCGAACAAGGCCACCATGCAGCGGGCTCGCGAAATCCTCGACGAGCTTCACCGCCGGGCCGGTCAGCGCCAGCGCCCAGAGCTCGAACGCGACTACATCGACCGCCTGCTCCGGCGGTTCTAGCCAGCCACCGCCAACTCCGCCACGGCCAGCTCCAGGCTGCGCACCAGTTGCGCCATGAACGCGAAATCTAGGGTTTCCAACCGGTCGCTGGGTAGGTGGTAATGGGGATTGCGAAAAAACGCCGTGTCGCTGACCATCAACGCCGGAATGCCGCGATCCCAGAAACTGGCGTGATCGCTTAGCCGGGTGGCCGGCAACAGCCAGCCGCGGAGCGGTACGCACAGCGTTTCCACTGGTAGTCCCGGGTTCTGGCGGAATCCCCGTTCGACCGTTCGCACCAGATGGCGCGAGCGGCCGTCGCCGATCAGGCCGATGTAGTTTCCCTCGGCCGGATAGCCGAGCCAGCGCACCGCCCAAGGATAGTGCTGCTTGGGCGCCGTGTAGCCCACCATCTCCAGGACGATGGCGGCCTTCAGATCCCGTCGGCCTTGGCGTCCGATGCTGCGCAGGTAGGCGCGGCTGCCCTGCCAACGACTGGTGTGGGCTGGCGGCTCTTCCAGGGTGAAGGCGATGAAGGCCAGTGGACACGGCGGCTGCCGCACGCGCCGGGCCGTCTCCAGCAGTACGGCCACGGCACTGGCATTGTCGTCGGCACCGGGGGTGCCCGGGACGGTATCGTAATGGGCGCCGATGATTGTGGTGTCACCGGCAGCGGCGCCGGGCGGTCGGGCGATCAGGTTGGCGACGCGGCGGCCCCGATAGTCGTAGGCCTGCTCCTCGACTTCGAGGCCGGCTTTCGCAAAGTCTGCGGCGATATAGTCCTGTGCCCGTTCCAAGCCGTCGCTCTCGAGCACAGAGCGCGGGCCGATCTCATGGCAGAGCACCCGAACGTGGTGGCGCAGCGCCTCTTCCAGGGCCGCCGCCAACGGCCCTAATCCCCTTCTATGACGCCGATAAAGGGCAGCTCTCGGTGATAGTGGGCGTAGTCGAGGCCGTAGCCGACGACGAAGTGATCGGGGCAGGTAAAGCCGACGAAATCGGCCTCGATCCCGGCCACCCGCTTGTGCGGCTTGTCCAACAGCACACAAAGCCTGACCTCGCGGGCCCCGCGCGACAGCAGATTCTGCTTGGCAAAGGAAAGCGTGCGGCCCGATTCGAGGATGTCGTCGACCAGTAGCACGGTGCGCCCCTCGATGGGGTCACCGACGTCGCGTACCACCTCGACCCGGCCCTTGGATTGGGTGCCGCTGCCGTAGCTCGAAAGCTGCATGAAATCGACCTGCGGCCGCACTTCGGCACGATGCAGCGCCCGCATCAGGTCGGCGGTGAAGACGAAGCTGCCTTTGAGCACTGCGATGAGCAGAATGTCGGGGCCGATGTCGTCGGCGACCTCCCGGCCCAGGACCTGCACCCGCGCCGCAATCTCGGCCTCGCTGAACAATTCGACGATGCCGGCATTCGCTTTCAACACAGGTCCGCAATCAATATCTCAGCCTTCCTTGACCGAAAAGGTCACCGATAGGCCGCGGGCCTCGGCCGGCGGGTTGGGAACGCGCGTGCTGAAGTCGGCCTCTTCACCAGGTTCGAGCTGGTTGCTTTCGCTGGCGAAGGTCCAGTTGAAGATTTCCCGGCGGCCGGCATCCAAAAGCGCGCCGCGCAGTTTGGGAATAGCCTGGATTTCGTCCGTTATGTTGGTGATGACGCCTTTGACCACAAGGATCGGGGTGTCGCCCTCCAGCACCTGGGAGGAGGCGATGTCCTTGAGATCGAGGCCGAAGCCGGGCTTGGCCGGACCCAGGCCGACCATCTCATAGAGCTTGCTGGCCGGCGGCCATATCTCGACGATCTTCTCGCGGGCGAAGAAACCGCCACCGACCACGGCACCGATCACCAGGACCAGAGCCAGCCAGCCAATCATCGCACCGACGTTGATACCGCCGCCGCGGGCAGCGGCACGGCCGCGTCCACCGCGAGGCCGGCGCGGCGGCCGGGCGACGAAGTCCTCGATGTTGTCGATGTCCGGAACGTCGAAGTCGTCTTCGGACTCGCCCTCCTCTGTCTCGGCTTCGCTGTCGCTGCCGAAGTCTTCTTGGGCGGCAGCTTCGATATCGCCAGCGTCGTGGTCCTCTTCGACTTCGTCGTCCTGCTCTTCAGGCAGGGCAAACGATCCCTCGGACGGGATGTCGGACGGCGGCGGGACGTCCGGTGGCGGCGGCACCGCCGGTGCCGGTGCCGGTTCCGGCGCAGGTGGTGGCGGCGGTGGCGGTGCGGTCGCCGGCTGCGGCGGCAGTGGCACGGCGGCCGGGAGGTCGACGCTCAACGGCATGTCGCGCGGCGGCTGCTCGATCCATTGATGCCCGCATTTGGCACAACGAACCACGCGCCCGCTGGGCGACATGGCGTCCGGGTTCACATTGTACCGGGTTTGGCAGGACGGACAGGTAAGAATCATGCCCCAGTTTGTCCCCAAAAAACTAAGCCATTATAGGCCTTTTGTCCCAACTCAAGCAAGCGCTGGCCGAGACGTTGTCCACGATACTAGACTGCGGCACAGGCGCTGTGCGATTCTTTGCTTACGGGCGCCGCCAAACAGCAGATTGTAACATTAAGGCACAATAGCGCGCCGCAATCGAGGCGGGTGAGGAGTAGGCGCGGTGGTTCGCTTCCAAAATGTCGGAATGCGTTACGGACGCGATCCCGAGATATTGCGCGACATCAGCTTTCATCTGGAAGGCGGATCCTATCATTTTCTGACTGGTCCCAGCGGTGCCGGCAAGTCGTCGCTGCTCAAGTTGATGTATCTGGCGCTGCGGCCTTCGCGCGGCCACATCACCATGTTCAACCACGACTTCGCCACCATGCCCCGGCGGGAGTTGCCCAACCTGCGCCGGCGCATCGGCGTCGTCTTCCAGGATTTCCGCCTGCTCGATCATCTGACCGCGGTGGACAACGTGGCGCTGCCGCTACGCATTGCCGGTGCCCGCGAGGAAAAGATCCGCGAGTACGTGGCCGAACTGCTGGCCTGGGTCGGTCTCGGCCACCACCTGGAGGCCCGGCCGCCGACACTCTCTGATGGCGAAAAGCAGCGTGTCGCCATCGCCCGGGCGGTCATTGGCCGCCCCAGCCTGCTGCTCGCGGACGAGCCCACCGGCAGCGTCGACATGGAGCAGGGGTTGCGCATCCTGCGGCTATTCGAGGAACTCAACAAAATCGGCACCACTGTCGTCATCGCCACCCACGACCGCAATCTGATCGAGCGCTTTCAGCACCCGACGTTGCGCATCGATCAAGGGGCGCTGACAGTCGAGCGCAGCGCTCCGCCGGCCGGCGAACTCAAGGACGATTGAATGGTGTTGCGCCGCCGCCGGGATCTGCCACTGGAGCGCGACGGCTCGGGGAGGTTCCTGCCTTGGACGATCGCGCTGATGGTTTATCTGGCAGCCCTGGCGCTGACCGGAGCGCTACTGCTCGACCGGGCCGTCGAGCGTTGGAGCACGGCGCTTGGTGGCACCCTGACGGTCCAGGTGGCAGCCATCACCGGTCCCGGCGGCGGTGCCGAGACCGCCGCCAGGGTGGCCACGGCGGCCAGCGTGCTCAGGCGAAGTGACGCCGTGGCCGAAGTTCGCGTGCTGTCACGGGCGGAGATCGTGGCTTTGGTCGAGCCTTGGTTGGGGCGGGGCAATATCTCTGCTGATCTGCCGCTGCCGCGGCTGATCGACGTAACGCTCGAAGCCGACGGCCAGCGCGAGCCGGGCGACCTGGGGAAGCTGGCCGAAAGCTTGGCCGCGGCCGTTCCCGGCAGCCGCGTGGACGACCACAAAGTCTGGATGAGCGGGCTCTTGCGGCTGGCTCGAACCAGCCAGTTCGTGGCCTTGACGGTGGTCGTCCTGATCGCCGTGGCGGCCGCCACGACGGTGATTTTTGCCACCAACGCCGGCCTGGCGGTGCATCATGAAGTGATCGAGGTGCTGCATCTGATCGGTGCCCACGATACCTACGTGGCCCGCCAGTTTCAGGGCCACGCCGTGTCGCTGGCGCTGCGCGGCGGTACGCTGGGGCTGATCCTGGCGGCCCTGACGATCGCTGTGCTGTGGGGCCTGGCCGGCGAAATCGCCCAGCCGATGCTACCGCACCTCGAAGTCGATGCGGCGCTTTGCGGAGCACTGGCGACATTGCCGTTGGGTGCCGCTGCCATTGCCGCCGCCACCGCCCGAACCACGGTGCTGCGGGCACTGAGGCGCATGCCGTGAACCGGCTGGTACTGCTCGATCGCGACGGCGTTCTCAACCAGGATCGCGACGACTACGTCAAATCGCCGGAAGAGTTGGTAATGATCGAGGGCGCCGCCGAGGCCGTGGCCAGGCTCAACCGGGCCGGTCATATAGTCGCCCTGGTGACCAATCAGTCGGCCGTCGGCCGGGGCATCATCGAGGACGTCATGCTGGAGCGCATCCACCAACGGCTGCGAGACAACTTGGCCCGGGTGGGAGCCCGGCTCGATGACATCTTCGTCTGCCCCGAAGCGCCCTGGCAGGCCAGTGAGCGGCGCAAGCCGGGTCCGGGCATGCTGCGCGAGGCGCTGGCACGGTTTCGCGCGGAAGCTGCCCTGACGCCGCTGATCGGCGACACTCTCGGCGATTTGCAGGCTGCCACCGCGGCCGGCTGCCAACGCCTGTTGGTGCGCACCGGCAAGGGCGCAGCGACCCAGGCGGCTGGCCTGCCGCAAGAGTTGCTGCCCATTTCCGTGCATGAATCGTTGGCGCCGGCGGTAGCGGCCGTGTTGGGGGAAGAGTACTGACGGCCGCCCGGCGCGCCCTGGCCACCGCAACTGCCCTGACCCTGGTCTGGCTGGGCGGTCTGCTGTGGTTTGCCGCCCAACTGCCGAGCGAGGTCGAAGACCCCTATTCGCAAAGCGACGGCATTGTCGTGCTGACCGGTGGTGCCACCCGGCTGGCGGCCGGTTTCGCCCTGCTGGACGCCGGCAAAGCCAAACAGCTTTTTATTTCCGGCGTCCACCGCGGCACCAGCCGGGAGCACATAAAACGCCTGATGGAACAGGCGCCGGCCCGCTTCGAATGCTGCGTCGACCTAGGCAAGACGGCCGAGGACACCGCCGGCAACGCCGCCGAAACGGCGGCCTGGGTGGCCCGGCGGGCCATCCAGACACTGCGGGTCGTCACCGCCGGCTACCACATGCCGCGAAGCCTGTTGGAGTTTCGCCAGGCCATGCCCGAAGTTACGTTGATTGCGCATCCCGTTTTCCCCGAGCACGTCAAGCTGGAGACCTGGTGGCGCTGGCCGGGCACGGCGCTGTTGCTGGCCGGAGAATTCAGCAAGTACCTGGTTAGTTTGTTCCAAGCCCGATTGGGCGGCCTCTCGGGGTCACTGGTGCCGGCATGATGTGGCTCGGTTCGCTGGCCTTCAACCTCGGCTTCTACATCTGGACCACGTTCATGATGGTGATCTGCCTGCCGATATTGGTGATGCCGCGGCGCACCACCTTCCATTGCCAGCGCTTCTGGGCCCGCGGCGTGCTGTGGATGATGCGGGCTTGCGTGGGTGTCAAGGTCGAGATCCACGGCCAGCACACCCTGCCGGCCGGCGCCTGCATCGTTGCTGCCAAGCACCAGTCGGCCTGGGATACCCTGATTTGGCACGTCATCGTCGAGGATCCCGCCATGATCATGAAGCGGGAGCTATTGATGGTCCCGCTCTATGGCTGGTATTCGCGCAAGGTGGGCATGATCGCCGTCGACCGCAGCGGCGGTGCCGCGGCACTGCGGCGCATGCTGCGCCAGGCCGAGGCGGCGGCGGCGCAGCAGAGGCCCATCGTGATCTTTCCCGAAGGCACGCGCACGGCTCCCGGCGAGACCCGGCCCTATCAACCCGGTGTGGTGGCGTTATACGGCCACCTCGATCTGCCGGTGGTACCGGTGGCACTCAATTCGGGACATTTCTGGCCGCGGCGGCGCTTTTTGCGCAAGCCGGGAACCATCCAACTCGAATACCTCGAAGCCATGCCGCCGGGTCTCGAGCGCCGGCCCTTCGTCGCCGCCCTCGAGAATCGAATCGAAGCGGCCTGCGCCCGGCTGCAGCCTGGCGAGGGCTGAGCCCAGTCCTGTGGATAATTCTGTGGATAAGTTTCGAGTTGTTCGAAATTTATCATCAGGACCCTTGTGGAAAACTGGGATAAGTCGAAAAATTTTTGTTAATCAATATCTTACGAGATATTGTCAGTGTGGAAACGTAACATGAACGCGTGATTGACCCGGGTCCTTTCGGGGCCTAAAATCATTACTGCCCAACGCCGTTCCGCCCTCACTGTCGCCACCACCCGGAGGATTGCATGCCCGCGGTCGCCCCCATTTCCCAACGTATCTGGGACATGAAATACCGCCTCAAGGAAGCCGACGGCAGTCCCGTCGACGGCACCATCGAGGACACCTGGCACCGTGTGGCCGGGGCGCTGGCGGCGCACGAGGAAGATCCGCAACACTGGCAGCAGCGCTTTTACCAAGCCATGACCGGCTTTCGCCTGCTACCGGCCGGGCGCATCATCGCCGGGGCCGGATCGGAGCGGAGCGTGACGCTCTTCAACTGCTTCGTCATGGGCCAGATCCCGGACGACATGTCGGGCATCTTCGAGCACCTCAAGGAAGCCGCCCTCACCATGCAGCAGGGCGGCGGCATCGGTTATGATTTTTCGACCCTAAGGCCTAAAGGCGCAGCTGTGCGCGGCGTCGGTGCCGATGCCTCGGGACCGCTCACCTTCATGGACGTCTGGGACGCCATGTGCCGCACCATCATGTCGGCCGGCCATCGCCGCGGCGCCATGATGGCGACGCTGCGTTGCGACCACCCCGACATCGAGGCCTTCATCGAGGCCAAGCGCGAGGCCGGCCGGCTGCGCATGTTCAATCTCTCGGTGCTGGTCACGGACCGCTTCATGGTGGCGGTAGAGAACGACGAGAGCTGGGAGCTCAGCTTCGGCGGCACGGTTTACAAATCCCTGCCGGCGCGCGAGCTCTGGGACCGCATCATGCGCGCCACCTACGCCAACGCCGAACCCGGCGTCATCTTCATCGACCGCATCAACCGCCTCAACAACCTGCATTACGCCGAAAGTATTTATGCAACCAACCCCTGCGGCGAGCAGCCACTTCCCCCGTATGGCGCCTGCCTCCTCGGATCGATAAATTTCGCCGCCCTGGTGGTCGATCCTTTCGAGGTCGAAGCGGCGCTCGACGAGGTGGCGCTGGAGGATTGCGCCCGTGTCGCAGTGCGGCTATTGGACAACGCCATCGACGTCTCCAATTTCCCGCTCCCCGAACAGGAACACGAAGCCCGCTTGAAGCGGCGCATCGGGCTCGGATTTACGGGTCTGGCGGATGCCCTGATCATGTGCGGCGCACGCTACGGCTCTGACCGGGCGGTGCAGTTGACTGAGCGCTGGGTCTCGACCCTGGCCCGGGTGGCCTATCTGGCATCGACCGAACTGGCGGCCGAGAAGGGGCCTTTCCCGCTTTTCGAGCCCGGCCCCTATCTGGCCGGCGAAAGCGTCCAGCGCCTCGACGTCGAGGTGCGCGCCGCCATCGAGCAACACGGCATGCGCAACGCCCTGGTCACCTCGGTAGCGCCCACCGGTACCATTTCGCTGTTTGCCGACAATGTCTCTTCAGGGCTGGAGCCGGTCTTCAGTTTTTCGTATTCGCGCGCCGTGACGCAACCCGGCGGCGGCCGCCGCGAGGAACAGGTCAGCGCCTATTCCTATCGCCTCTACCACCAGCTCAAAGGTGAATCGGCGCCACTCACCGACGCTTTCGTCGACGCTCAGGCGCTCACGCCGCAAGATCACGTGCGGATGCAGGCCGCCGTCCAAACCTACATCGACGCCGCCGTCTCCAAGACCATCAACCTGCCCGAGGAGATCTCCTTCGAGGACTTCAAGGACATCTATCGTCTGGCCTACGACTCGGGCTGCAAGGGCTGCACCACATACCGGCCCAACGAGGTCACGGGCGCTGTGCTGGCCGCCGGCGACAGCCAGCCCGACAGCGACCAGCCCGAGCTGCCGCTCAGCGTGCCACAAGGATCACAGCCACTGGCGCGCGACAGCCTGGACCAGAGCGTGGTCTACATGACCAAGCCCCTTGACCGCCCCGAAGTGCTGGAGGGCAACACCTACAAGGTGCGATGGCCCGAGACCGACCACGCCATCTACATCACCATCAACGACGTCGTCGCCGATAGCCGGCGCCGGCCCTTCGAGGTCTTCATCAATTCCAAGAACACCGAACACTACGCCTGGACGGTGGGGCTGACTCGCATGATCTCGGCCGTTTTCCGCCGAGGCGGCGATATCTCCTTCGTGGTCGACGAACTCAAGGCTGTGTTCGACCCGCGCGGCGGCCAATGGGTGGGTGGGCGCTACGTGCCCTCGCTGCTGGCCGCCATCGGCGAGGTCATCGAGGAACACCTGATCAACATCGGCTTCATTCGGGGATCCGAGCCCGAAATCGAGCCCGAGAGCGAGCAACAACGCCTGGCCGTCGGTGACGACTCCGCCCACCAGCGCTTCCGCCAATGCCCGCGCTGCGGCCAGGCCTCGCTGATGCGCCTGGAGGGCTGCGACACCTGCACCGCCTGCGCCTATTCGCGCTGCGGCTGACGTTCGACCAGTCTGAGCAGCTTTTTCAGTCCACCTGCGGCTATGCCCATCTCGTCCATGTGGGCCACGGCGTCGCGCAGGTAGTCGGGATTGGCGCCGCTTTGGCCGACGCCGTGGTGGATCAGCGGCGCCATCTCGGCCGGGCTCAGGCCGCCGGCGTACTGTGGGCTTTGGCGATCGACGATGAAGGTGAGTGCAGTCAAGCGGTCTCTCTCGAGCCTAATGGGCCGCAGCCGAGGCAAGTAGACCGCGGTCGGCATCTCTCGTGCGTAGAGATACTCCAGCACCGTCGGGCGTTCGCCATCGGCGATCTCGTAGGCCCGACCGCGGCAGCAGCCGCCGCGGTCGAGGCCGAGCACCAGTCCGGGGCGGCGCTGGCTGCCGCGGTGGACCCAAGAATAGACGCAGAACATGCGGTGGTAGCCGTGCAACAGCGCCGGCCTAACCTTTAAATAGCGAAATCCCGGCCGCCACATCAGCGAGCCGTATGCGAAGACCCAAAAGGGCCCGGGCCGGGCCAATAAGGCGGCGTCGACGGGCGGAACCATCAGGCCTTGAGGTTGATCAGGGCGACGCCGAAGACCGCCACCGCCATGCCGGCCAGCGCCATGGGGTCGAGAGTCTCGTCGAACAGGAAGAAGGCGATCAGCGCCGTCGACGGGGGCACCATATAGAACAGGCTGGCCACCCGGGCGGCAGCACCGCGACGAATCAGCATGAGCAACAAGAAGACAGCCCCGATCGACATCACCAAGGTCAGCCAACCCAGCGCAATCAGCAGCTCGCCGCTCCACACCACCTCGCCGCTTTCGAAGAGCAAGGCGAAGAGCCAGATCACCGCGCCCGAGCTGACGTACTGCACGATGGATCCGGTCCTCAGATCCATGTCGGCACAGAAACGCTTCTGGTAAAGCGTGCCGCCGGTGATACCCAACAGCCCCAACACCGAAAGGCCCATGCCAAGCGGCGAGCCGACACCCAGAGCCAACTTGTTCGAGACCACTAAGGCGACGCCCAGCACGCCCAACACAAATCCCAGCCATTGCCGCGGCGTGATGTGCTCGCCCAGAAAGGGGCCGGCAGCGATAGCGGTGAGCAAGGGTTGCAGACAGACGATCAGGGCCGAGACGCCGGCTGGAACGCCCTGGTCGATCGAGGCGAAGACGCCACCCAGGTAGAGCGCATGAATGCCCAACCCGGCTACCACGATGTGGCCTGTGGCGGCCCAGCTGCGCGGCCACGGCGCTTTCATGAAATAACTCAACGCCAGCAACACCGCGGCCACGATGAGGAAGCGAATACCCAGAAAGGTCATCGGCTCGACATAGGGCAGGCCCAGCTTGGCACCGATGAAACCGGTGCTCCACAGCAACACGAAGACACCGGGCATGGCGGCAATCCAAAGCGAACGATCGCTGGTATCAGATTCGGTCATGGCGGGATCCGAATGGGGACGCCGGAGGACTTTCCGGCGGCTGGCGCTGTGCTCGTGCTGCGTCTATAACGGCGGCGCCGCCCACCCGCAAGCCTCCTGGGAGCCCTGTGGTCCATGCCCCGCCTGCCGGTTCTCGCCGCCTTCGCCAGTTTCGCCGTCTTCGCCGCCATGGCGGGCTACGGCTGGTACTGGAGCCACGTCGCCGGCCGCATACCGGCGGCTATCGAGCGTTGGACCGAGGAGCGCCGGGCCGAAGGCCTGACGGCGGCTCACGGTGCCGTCGAGGTGAACGGTTTCCCGTTTTGGCTAGAGACACGAATAGCGGAGATCGAACTGGCCCGAAAGGGCGAGGGCCAGAACTGGTCGCTGGCGGTCAGCGAGCTCGAAGCCACGGCCCGCCCCTGGAACCTGAACACCGTCGCCATCGTCCTGCCCCGTGGCTTTTCGCTCGAGGCCAGCAGCGATGACGAGCGCCGCAGGCTGAGAGCGCGCGCCGCACGGGGCGAAGGGGCGCTCGGGTTCGATGCCTCAGCGCCGCGGGGAATACGCCGGGCCGCCGCCACTTTCGACGCCATCGAGGCCGCTTCGCCGGCGCTGCGCGGACCCGTCGCGGCGGCCTGGCTCAGCCTGGAGGCGTGGCACGATGCCGCCGACCGCCAGTCGACGCTGCACCTCACTCTGGCCGGTCAGCGCCTCGACCTGCCGCTGGCCGAGCCGGCACCGCTGGGCCGTCAGGTCGCCACCTTCACGACCACCACGGCGCTGCCCTATCCGCTGCCCTGGCCGCCCGACCGGGCCGGCATTGCGGCCTGGCGAGACGACGGCGGCGTGGTCGAGCTGGAAAATCTGGAAGCCACCATGGGCGCTGTCGATCTGCGCCTCGAGGGCACGTTGGCGCTGGACCGGGCAATGCGGCCCCTGGCCGCCCTGAAGGCCCGGCTGCGCGGCTACCGCGAATTGGTCGAGGTCCTGGTGACGACCGGGCACCTGAGTGTATTCGAGGGTGCCGCGGCCAAAATCGGTCTCAGCATGATGGCCCGGAAAGGCGGTGTCCTGATGGTGCCGCTGACGGCCCAGAACGGTCAGCTCAGCAGCGGCCGCATCCGCCTCGGCCGCCTGGCACCTATTTTCCCGCCCGGGCGCTAGGTTTGATCTCGACCTCTATCAATCTTTCGCACCGCCGTAGAAGTCGTAAAGAAACGTCGGCTCCTTGAAGGCGTGGCCTTGGGCTTCGAGCAGGCGGTAGATCTGCGCCGCTGCCGCCGTCATGGGCATGGTAGTGCCGCTCTGGTAGCCGAGATCGAGGGCCGTCTCGACGTCCTTGAGCACGGTCTTGACGTGGCCGAAGGGCTCGTCGACACCGGCCAGCATGCGCGGTACCAAAATCTGGAAAAGAGTCGAATCGGCAAAACCGCCCTTCAGGCACTCGGTCAGCTTGGCGGCGTCGATGCCGGCGTCGCTGGCCAAGCGAACGGCCTCGCCGATCATCACGAAGCTGCAGCCGGCAATGACCTGGTTGACCAGCTTGGTGACCTGGCCGGCGCCGCTGGGACCCATCAACGTATAGCGCGCCGACATCTCTGCAACGGCCTCGACGGTTTTGTCGAAGTCGGCCTGGTCGCCACCGGCCATGATTGCCAGCGTACCCTGCTCGGCCCCCATGGCACCGCCCGAGACCGGCGCGTCGATCCAGCCCCAGCCGCTGGCCTCACGCAGATCGGCCGCCATCTCGCGGCAGGCATCGGGTCGGATCGAGGAATGGTCGACGAATACCTTACCGGCGCCATCGACCGAAGCCAGCCCATTCTCGCCGAAGACGACCTGGCGCACCGAATAAGCATCGGTGACGCAGGCGAACACGACATCCGCGAAATCGGCTGCCTCGGCCGGGCTGGTTACGGCCCTGGCGCCAGCGGCAACCAAGGCCTCGCTCTTGCCAGCCGAGCGGTTCCACACCGCCACCTCATAGCCGGCGTCAAGCAGGCGCCGGGCCATGCGGCTGCCCATGATGCCGATACCGAGATAGGCCAGTTTTTGCCGCTCTGCCATCGTGTTTCCCCTATTTCCAGCTCCTACAACCCCGTCACGAATCGCGCCATGACGACGATGATGGCGATCTGCATGAGCCCCTGCGAGGCCACCACGCGAACGTAGCGGCGCATCCAGCGGCCCACCTTGGCCATCTCGGGCTCCGGCTTGCGCATCTCGAAATAGACCAACAGGTTGGTCGGCAACAGAATTCCCAGGCCCTGCACGGTCAGCACGGTGACGATGGCCAGGGCCGCCAGCAGCCACCAGAACTGCGGGTAGGGAAGCTCGAGATAGCCACCGCGCTGGGCCAGGAACCAGCCCGCCGTGGTGGTCATGATCGACAGCGTCGGCATGATGAAGATCATGCGTGGCATCAAACGGATGATGAATTCGCGCCGCGCCGGCAGCGCCAGGCGCCGCATGATGGGACCGATGACGAAGCCCATGAAGAGGTCGATGCCGGTCCACAGGAGACCGGCCAGCACGTGCAAAAGGTCGAGCAGGAAGTAGTCGCCACTGGCCACCACCGCCACCAGCACCAGGGCGGCGGTGGCCACCCACCACAGGTTTTGCAGGCGGATTTGGGGAACTTCTGCGTCGTCCGATGTCATCGCAGCCCGCTTTTGGCAAAAAAAATGTAACCGATTGTATCAGCCACCGAGCCTGTCACAGAGCGTTACCATTTGGCCCCTGGGCGGGCGTTTCATCGCCGGGCAGGCTGCATATGTGACCTGGAGAGATGACATTTGGAGCACAAGAAATGAAAAACTTGGTAATTGGAACCGCCACGGCGGTCGCTACTTTCGCCCTCAGCCTGCCAGCGCTGGCCGACGGTGGATATTACGGCCCCATGCACCATGGCGGCTGGGGCCTGCACGGCTTTTTCTCGTTCCTGGTGGTGGCCCTGATCGTGTTCGGCCTTTTCGTGCTGTGGCGCCGTCGCGGCGTGTGCGGCCATGGCGGTCGTCATTCAGCCCGGACCATTCTCGACGAGCGCTTCGCCAAGGGCGAGATCGACCAAGAGGAATACGAAGGTCGCCGCGACGTGCTTAGTTAGCCGCATTTCTCACCAAGTCATGGCCGGCGTCGCGTGCAGGGCGAGAAATAGGGATTAATCGGAAATCCGTCCTTCCGAGAAAGCCCTGAGGGCCTCGAGGCGGCGCTGCCAGGCGCCCTCGTAGGCGGCGCGGAGCGGCTCGCCCTGGGCCGCCGAGAAGCGCCGCCAGCCGATGTGATCGAGCTCGACGTCGGTGCCACCGCCTGCCTCGGCCAGGCGGATCACGACCTGGGTCAGAACCGGCCAATCGTCCTGCTTCCAGGTCCACTCGATGTAGGCCGGTGGTTCGACGCGCCCGACCAGGCCTTGGATCAGGATCTCGTTGCCGTCCAGCAGCCTGAGAGCCAGAAACTCGCCGCCGGGCCGCGGCTCCAGGTTGGCGCCCAGCCACCAGCGCCTTAGCGCACCTTGTTCGGTAAACGCCCGCCAGACAATCGGTCGCGGCGCCGCAATATTGCAGGCGAGGCTGAGCAGGTCCGGGGCTCGGGCAGGTTCGGCCATGGCGCCATTGTAGCGCGACCGCAGATCTTCACAGCCGGCTATTGGCAGCCAACCTTTCACGATGCGCAATGTAGGTAACGCTGGCGACGATGACGGCGGCGCCGATCCAGGTCCAAACGTCGGGCAACTCGCCAAAGGCCCAGAAGCCGATAAAGGCGGCCCAGACCAACTGGGTAAAGTTGAAGGGCTGGGTCACCGTGAGCTCGGCTACGGCGATGGCCTGGGTCATGGAATAGTGGGCGACCGTGGCGACGGCTGCGATCAGCCCCAGCCAGGCCATCTCCTCGAGCGTCGGCAGGCGCCAGACCATCAGCGCCGCCGGCACCAGCATCAGGGTCACGAACAGCGTCAGCACGGCTACCACGACGGTGGTGCCTTCGCTTTCGGTGAGGCGCTTGGCGATGAGGTTGGATATGGCGAAGCTGGGTGCTGCAATCAACATGGCGATGGAGCCGAGCTGAATGATCTCGATGCCCGGCCGTAGCACGATCATGGCGCCTACAAGCCCCGCTACGGCGGCGCCGATACGGTGGGCGTGCAGGCGCTCGCCGAAGAAGAGCGCGGCGCCGATGGTGGTGAAGATGGGCGCCGTGAACAGCAACGCCGTGACCTCGGCGATAGGAAGCCGGGCCATGGCGTAGAACCAACACAACACGGCGACGCTGTGGATGATGCCGCGCACCAGGTGCAGGCCGTAGCGCGCCCGGCGCAGCCCGCCGAAGTCGAGAAACAGCACCAGCGGCGTTAGGATCGCCAGGCCGATGAGGTAGCGGATGAAGGCGGCCTGGAAGGGACTGAGATCGCTGCCCAGGTAGCGTACGATAGCAGCCATGACGACGAAGCAAAGGCCTGAGACGATGACCCAGAAGATGCCCTTGAAGTTGTCGGCGGGAAGGCGGGCAGCGCCTGGGGGAGTTGCACTCATGGCGCCAGGGCTTTGGGCTCGGCCGCCGACTTGGTGACGATCTCGCGGTGCGCAATGTAGGTGGCGCTGGTGACGATGACGGCGGCACCCAGCCAGGTCCAGACATCTGGCACCTCGCCGAATACGTAAAGCCCCAGCAGCGTCGCCCAAACCAACTGCAGGAAGTGGACGGGCTGGGTGACCGTGATCTCGGCAGCCCGGAAGGCCCGTGTCAGGGTGTAGTGGCCGGCCGTGGCCAGGGCCGCCGTCAGGGAAAGCCAGCCCAGTTCCTCCCAGGTCGGCGTGCGCCAGAAATAAAGCGCCGCCGGCAGCAATGTGAGGGTTACGAAGAACGAGAGAAAGGCCACGATGGTGGTACTGGCCTCGGTCTCGGTGAGGCGTTTGGCGATCAGGAACGAGGCGGCAAACAGCGGCGCCGCGGCGAGCTGAGCCAGGGCGCCGATGTCGATCACCGCGAAGCCCGGCCTGAGGATGATCAGGGTGCCCCCAAAACCCACGAGAACGGCGCCGATGCGCCGGGCGTGTAATTTCTCGCCGAGGAACAAAGCCGCGCCCACGGTGGTGAAAATGGGTGCCACGAACGACAGCGCCGTGACCTCGGCGATGGGGATGCGGGCCATGGCAAAGAACCACAGCCCAACCCCCATGCCGTGCACGATACCGCGCACCACGTGCAACCCCAGGCGCCTGGTTGCCATGCGCCGCCGTCCCAGGCGAAGCAGCACCGGCAGAAAGAACGAGAGCCCGATAATGTAACGGATGAAGGCCGCCTGCACCGGGTTCAGGTCGCTGCCCAGATGGCGCACCACGCCGGTGACGCCGACGAACAGAAAGCCGGTGACAACCATCCAGGCGATACCGCGAAGGTTGGCGTTGGCCGGGCGGGCGGCTGGATGTGACAAAGTGGTCATGGCTTTCAGTCTAGCGGGGCGCGGGGTTTCAAGGGATGTGACGGAAAAGCGGATACTTAGGCTATAGAGGTTCAGCGGCCAACGAGCTATGCACCTCACGCATAGCTGCCATGCCATGCATCGCCTCGGGAGCCCAACAAGTGCCATTCGCGGGCTCGATCTACCTCCACTAAAAGCAGTGAAACGCGCTATTTCGCTGGGCTTGCGGCGGGTATGCAAAGAATGCAGAGCGCCCGACCGGATCCTCTAATGTCGCCACCTGATTCCGGCCTCTGTGCTGGACAGTTGAGTGCCCAGGCCCGGTGGCATAGTCTCGGCTCCGGTCCGGGAGCAAGAGACTTCGCCATACTGCGCCACCGGCGATCGTGGCTGGCGGAGTTTCGCCGTTGGACCACAGGAGTTTGCTCGTGCTGGACGAATCCCACGAGGACGAGGGCGCGCGGCCCCGCGCCGTGCCCGGGCCTGTCGCCAACAGCGAGGCTTCGACGGCCGGGCTCGAGGTCGTGACGCCGGCCGTGCGGCAGCGCTCTGGCTGGCCGCGGCGACTGGTGCGCGGCCTGGTCCGGTTCTTCCTGTTGCTCGCCGTGCCGGCGGCGGCGCTGGCGGTGGGCCTGCATTTCTACGCCCTCACGGGACGCTACGTCAGCACCGAGAACGCCTACGTCAAGTCGCGCATCATTGCTGTCAGCCCCGAGATCGAGGGCCGGGTCGTGCAGGTGGCGGTGCAGGAAAACCAGCGTTTGGCCGCCGGAACCGTGCTCTTCGCCATCGACGACGAGCCGCACCGCATTGCCCTTGAAATTGCCGAGACCCGCATGGCGGCGGTGAAGAACGAAATCGAAAGCCTGAAGGCCGAACACCGCGAGATCGGCGCCGAGATCGACCAGGTTGGCGAGCGCGTAAAATACTACCGCCGCCGGCTGGAGCGCGAGCGCGCGCTGAGCCGGCGTGGCGTGTCACCCAAAGCCCGGCTCGACGAAGCCGAATACAATCTGGCGGCGGCCGAGCACAGCATTCATGTGCTGCGCCGCAAGATCGCCAAGGTGCTGACCGGACTGGGCGGTGATCCCGAGCAGCCGGCCGAGCGCAACCCGTCCTACCTCAGGGCTCGGGCCGAGCGCGACCTGGCGCAGTTGCGGCTGGGCAAGACCACGGTTAGAGCGGCTGCGGCCGGTATCGTTACCCGCATCGCTCTCGAGCCCGGCGAGTGGGTGGTGGCCGGCAAGGCTACCTTCGGCCTGATCGTCGACGGCGAAACCTGGATCGAGGCCAACCTCAAGGAGACCCAGCTTACGCACCTGGAGGAGGGCCAAACCGTCAAGGTGGGTATCGACGCCTACCCCGATCACACCTGGCACGCCCGGGTGGCCAGCATCTCCCCGGCCACGGGCGCCGAATTTTCCATCCTGCCACCGCAGAACGCCTCGGGAAACTGGGTCAAAGTGGTGCAGCGGCTGCCGCTCAGGCTGAAGCTCGAACCGGCACCGGGCCTGCCGCCGTTGCGCGCCGGTATGACTGCCCAGGTAGAAATCGACACCGGCCGCCAGCGCCCGCTGCTGGTGCGTGCCGGCGAAGAACTTGCAGCCCTCGAGCGCGAGGGACTGCCGATCGGCTTCCTGCGCCATTTCCTCAAACCCTGGCTGCGCCCAGAGGCCACGGACTAGAGCGGTTTTGATTGCCCCTCACCGGGCGGGCGCATCCGCGCCCTTGGCCTCCGCTCTCCATTCGGGGGCGGCTTAGCGCTTTGTTATTTTAGTGCTATGTTCTTTTGCGCAACGGGAGCAACCGCGATCCGCCGTTACTGCGGCGCGCCCGCGTAGGCTGCGGACCGCAGGTCCGCCGCCGTGAGCGAAAAATTTCGCCCTACTTCTTACCGTGCACGAACAGCACCAGCGGCAGCGCCACCAGCGAGATCGCGGCGAAGGCCGTGAAGGCGTTGACGTAGCCGATCATGTTGGCCTGGCGCACCACCTCGGCGCTGAGTGAGGCCAGCGTCTGGGTATCGCCGAGCGCCGCCCAGACGCCGGCAAAGGCGGGATAGCCCAGCACTTCGTTGAGCGGCGAGACGTGCTCGCCAAGTTCGAAATACTTGATCGAGGTGGTGCGCAGCACCACCACGATGCTGATCGAGATGAACACCGAGGAGCCGAAGTTGCGCACCAAATGGTAGATCGCCGTGCCCTCGTTGAAATAGCGATCGGGCAGTGTGCTGAAGGTGATCATGGTCAGCGGCACCCAGATGAAACCCACCCCCAGGCCTTGCAAGGTACTGGTCCAGGCCACCTCCCAGACGCTGACGTCGATGCTGAATTGCGACATGAACCAGCCCGAAATGCCCTGCAGGCCGAAGCCCACCAGCACCGTCAGGCGGGGATCCAGGCGGCTGGCCCAGAACATGATCACGAAGCCCAGGAAGGTGCCGGACCCGCGCGCGGCGATGAGCAGGCCGACGATCGAATCGGGGAAATCGCGCAAGGTCTGCAGCATCACCGGCAACAACGTGATGGGCATGAAGTTGAGCATGCCGAAGGCGAAGGTGAGCAAAAGCCCGACCGAGAAATTGCGGTCCAGCAGCAGCCGCGGGCTGAGGAAGGGCCGTTCGGCTGTGGCACTGTGGGCGAAAAAAATGTAGAACGCCATGACCGCGACACCGGCTAGCAGTATGATCAAGGGGCTCTCGAACCAGTCCAGCCGGTGGCCGCGGTCGAGCATGTATTGGGCCGCAGCGATGGCCAGGGCCAGGGCGATGAAGCCGGTCCAGTCGAGCCGGCCCTCGCCCTCACGGCGGCGCTGCTGGACCAGGGCGACGACGCCTGTCAGCGTCATCAGGCCAACCGGCACGACCATGAAAAAGACCCAGCGCCAACTGTAGGTCTCGCTGAGATAGCCGCCCAGCGAGGGCGCGATGATCGGTCCCAGTACCACGCCCATACCGAAGAAGGCCTGCACCGGGCCGCGCTGTTCACGTGGATAGATGTCCAGCGCGATGGCCTGGGCCAGCGGCACCAGCGGCGCCCCGAAGCCGCCCTGCAACATGCGCATCAGCACCAGCACCTCGAGCGAGGGCGCCAGGCCGCACATCAACGAGGCCAGGGTGAAGCCGACCACACCCCAAATGATTACGGCGCGGCGCCCCCACCGCCCGGCCATCCAGCCGGCCATCGGCGTCATCACTGCCGTGGCGATGATGTTGAAGGTGACGACCAGGGCGATCTCGTCGGTGGTGGCCGAAAGCGCCCCCTGGATCTGTGGTAGAGCCACGTTGGCGATGGTCACCGTCATGGCGTAGAGCATGGTGACGGTGGTCAGCACCATCAGAGTTACCGTGCGGCGCAGTCCGGTCGGATACTCGTGGTGATGGGCAGTGGGGTTCATCTAGTGGCGTTGTGAGCGACGTCAGATGCCCAGCACCAGCCGCGGCAGGCCGACCGCCAGGGCCGGGAGCGCCAACACCAGGGCCAGGCCAAGAAGCTGCATCGCCACCAGCGGCACGATCCCGCGGTAGACGTCGGCCAGGCGTGCACCCGGCGGGGCGGCGCCCTTGACGAAAAAGAGCGCAAAGCCGAAGGGCGGTGTCAGGAACGAGGTCTGCAGCACCAGGGCGATGAGCACGGCGATCCAGACCAGAGAAAGTTCGGGCGAGCCCACGTAGGCGGCGAAATCGAGGCCATCGAGGATGGGAAAAAATATGGGGAGCGTGATCACCGTGATCTCGATCCAGTCGATGAAGAAGCCGAGCACGAAGATGATGCCCAAAATGAGCAGCAGGATGCCCCAGTCACCCAAGCCCGTGGCGCCCAGCGCCGCGATCACCACCCCGTCGCCGCTGAGATAGCGGAAGGGGTATGAAAAAACCGTGGCCGCGATGACGATGAAAAAGACCATCGAGGTGGTCAGCGTGGTGCCGATGACGACCTCGTTGAGGCGTTTGAACGAGAAACTCCCGTTGACCAGCATCAGCACGATGCCGCCGGCCGCGCCGACGGCGCCCGATTGGGTCGGCGTCGCCCAGCCGGCGATGATCGAGCCCAGCACCGTGGCGATCAGCAGCACCGGCAGCGCCAGGCTGCGGATCACGTACCAAAAGAGATTACCGGGCAGGCTTTCCCGGCTGGAATCGAAACCGGGTGCGGCGCCCGGATCGAAGTGCGCCTTGGCTATGTAGTAGACGATGAACAGCATCGCCAGCAAAAGACCGGGCGCCAGCGTCGAGAGGAATAGCGAGCCCATGGGCACGCCCAGCAACTGGGCCAGGAAGAAGAGCATGATGCCGGGCGGCAGGATGATGCCCAGCGTTCCGGCGGCGGCCACGGAGCCGGTGGCCAGGCTGGGCCGGTAACCCTGCTCGAGCATGGTGGGCAGCGCCACCAGCGCCAGCGTCGCCACCGAGGCGCCGATCAGGCCGGCCGCCGGCGCCAGCAGGACGCCGAGGATCGTCACCCCCACCGCCAGGCTGCCCGGCACGCGCCGCAGCAGCACCCGCATGCAGAGCAGCATCTCGCGGGCGACACCGGATTTTTCCAAAGCCAGGCCCATGAACAGCAGCATCGGTACGGCCGGGTAGATCAGGCTGCCCGAGAGGCTGCCCCAGACCCTGAGCGGGATGTTGAGGAAGGCAACCGCCGGGATCTCGCCGACCAGCCAGCCCAGCAGCGTGAACAGCAGACCGACGCCGGCCAGCACCAGCGCCACCGGGTAGCCCGAAAACAGCAGCAATGCCAGCGTCGGCAACATCAAGACAGGTAGCAGCTCGGCCAATGTTTCCATCTCAGACCTCGTCCGGCGCCGGGCCCGGGCCGCGACCCCTGAGGAAACGCACGTTGCGCACGATGACGATCAGCCCGGCCAGGGCCAGCAGCAAAAAGCCGAACGGCAACATGCCCTTGACCAGCCATTTCAGCGGCCGGCCGAGGAACAGCCACGAGCGCTCGCCCTCGAGGTAGCTCTCCCAGATGAAGGGGGCATAGAGCCCGGCGATGGCAGCGGCCAGCGGCAGCAGCACGACCAGGCCGCCGACGATCTCCAGCCGGGCCTGGGTGCGCCGGCTGAGGCGGGCCCGCAGGATATCGACCCGCACATGGGCGTTCCTGAGATAGGCGTAGGCCAGCCCCAGCACCACCAGCAGCATGAAGGCGCGGAATTCGAAAAGCATGAACAGCGCCGCAGGCGTGGTGGTGAATTGGCGCGCGATGATGTCGTAAACCCGAACGCCGACCAGCGTCATCAGCGTGATCCAGGCGGCAGAGATGGCGATGCCGGCAATGGTCGTCTCGATGGCCGCCAGCAGGCGGCTGACGGCATCGGCTGGCTGGTCGTCAGGCTGCGGCCAAACAAGGCGGGCGATGAGGTACTGGCGCAAGGCATAAAGCGCCGCCAATGGCAGAATCAAAGACAACAGACCCTGGCCCTGCGTGGCCAGCGAGACAAAAAGCGCCAGCAGCGCGCCGGCCACCAGCAGCCAGGCGCTGTTGCGGCCGGGCGCCTGCGAGAGACCCAAGGCGCCGTTTCGGGTCGCCACCTGGACGCCCACCACCGTCAGCAGCACACAAACGAACAGAGCTGATTCCTGAAATATCGACAGCAACGCGGCCAGTGCGGGCGTAGAGAGCAGGCTCTCGAAGGCCACGACGATGAGGAACAGGTCGGCGCCCAGCGCCACGGGATCGGGCCGGCGGCGGCTCAGCGCCAGCCCCCCCAGCACTAGCAGCGCCACCCCGGCGGCGATCTGGAAGCGCCAGCCCAGCGCCGGATCGGACCAGCCATGCAGGGTGAAGACGAAGATCGGCGCGTACTCGAGGAGCCCCGGCCCCAGGGCTTTGACGTTGCGCAACAAAGTCATCACCCGGCCCCCTCACTTGTATGGATCGGCGGCATCGCGTAGGCCGTCGCCGAAGAAGTTGAGCGCCAGCACGATCACGATCACCGGCGCCACAGGCATCATCAGCCAGGGATAAAGCGCCACCACGTTGATGTTCTGGGCTTCGTTGAGTAGCACGCCCCAGCTCGTGATCGGCGGCCTCAGCCCCAACCCGAGGAACGACAATGCCGTTTCGCCAAGGATCATCGAAGGCACCGAGAGCGTCGCCGAGGCGATCAGATGGCTCATGAAGCTGGGCAGCAGGTGGCGCGCGATGACGCGGCGCGGCCGGGCGCCCATCAGCATGGCGGCGGTGGCAAAATCCTCTTCCCTGAGGGCCAGAAATTTGCCGCGCACCGCCCGGGCCAGCCCCGTCCAGTCCAGCAGACCGAGGATGATGGTGATGCCAAAGTAGATCAGGATGGGGCTCCAGGTTACCGGCAGTGCCGCCGACAGCGCCATCCACAACGGCAGTTCGGGAAAGCTGCGGATGATCTCGATCAGACGCTGGGTCATGGTGTCGAACCAGCCGCCGTAGTAGCCGGCAAAACCGCCGAAGCCGATGCCCAGGAGGAAGCTGATGGAGATTCCGATCAGGCCGACGGTCAGCGAAATGCGCGTGCCGTAGATGATGCGCGACAGCATGTCGCGGCCCAGCCGATCTGTGCCGAGCAGAAAAAACGTGCCGCCCTTGGCCGGACAGACCAAATGAAAGCTGCCTTTGATGAGGTTCCAGAAATCGTACCCGTCGCCCAGGCAGAAGAAGCGCAGCGGCTGCACCTTGGCCGGGTTGGGCTGGTACTCGCGCTTGAGGTTCTTCATGTTGAGGCGGAACTTGTAGCCATAAACGAAGGGCCCGCGGAACTCGCCTTCGTGAAAGAGGTGCAGGCTTTGCGGCGGAGCGTAGATGTGGCGCGCGTTGCGGCTGTTCAAATTATAGGGCGCCAGCACCTCGCTGATCAGGATGGAGGCATACATGAGCGCCAGAATCAGCCCCGAGACCACGGCCAGCTTGTGGCGGCGGAACTTCCACCACATCATCTGCCACTGCGAGGCCATGTAGTAGCGTTCCTGCTCGGGCGTCAGTTCCTCGACCGCATAGGGGTCGAAGGGCCCGGTGTTGACCCAGTGCTCGAGGGGCTTGTCGCCGGCGTCGTGAGCGCTGCTCATCGCGTGCCGCTTTCGCCCAGCCGAATGCGCGGATCGAGCGCCGCCAGCGCCAGGTCGGAGAGGAACATGCCGACCACCGTCAAGATGGAGAGGAACATCAGGAACGAGCCAGCCAGGAACTGATCCTGCGACTGCAGCGCCTGCACCAACATCGGCCCCGTGGTCGGCAGCGACAGCACCACCGAGACGATGGCGGCGCCCGAGATGATCTGCGGCAAAAGATTGCCGATGTCGGAGATGAAGGGATTGAGCGCCATGCGTAGCGGGTATTTGAGAAGCAGCCGGAAGGGGTGCAGGCCCTTGGCCCGGCCGGTCACCACGTACTGCTTCTGCAATTCGTCGAGCAAATTGGCGCGCAGCCGCCGGATCATGCCGGCGGTGCCCGAGGTGCCGATGACCACGACCGGGATCCAGAGGTGCTCGAGTACCGAGACGAATTTGCCCCAGGACCAGGCCTTGTCCAGGTATTCCGGCTCCATCAGGCCGCCGATGGAGGTGCCGAAGGTGACGTTGGCGAAGTAAAGCAGCACCAGCGCCAGCAGGAAGTTGGGCGTGGCCAGGCCGATAAAGCCGATGAAGGTGAGGCCGTGGTCGCCCAGCGAATACTGATGCGTCGCCGAATAGACGCCGATGGGAAAGCTCACCAGCCAGGTGAAGATGATGGTGCTGAAGGAGACGATGAAGGACAGCAATAGCCGGTCGCCGACCACTGCCGAGACCGGCACGTCGTGCTCGAAGGAGTAACCGAGATCGCCTTGCAGCATGCCCGAGAAACCGTCGGGACCGGGCCAGATGCCGATCCAGGCGGCATACTGCTCGATCAGCGGCTGGTCGAGGCCATATTGGGCGCGCAGGAATTCGGTCTTCTCCAGCGCCGCGGTGTCGCCCTGGCTCTTGAGTTCCTGAAGTTGGTTGGAGAGGTAGTCGCCGGGCGGCAGCTGAATGATGATGAAGACCAGAACGCTGATGGCAAACAGCGTCGGTATCATGATCAGCAGGCGATGAACGAAGTAGGTGAACATGAGGCGGAGCGCCGCCGCCGGCCTCCCTGGTCGGAGCTAAGTCGGATCCGGCCAAGGCGCCGGTTCGGGCGCCCACTATGCCCGAAAGCCAGCGCCAAAGCCAAGCGGCCAGAGATCGCCCCCATCCCTCGCAAGCCCCCTTCACCGCCAACGGCCCCGCGCCACCCTCGGCAAAACCCACAAAAACTCATGACGTCATGGGTTTTTTGGGAATTTTGCTGCAGTGCGGCATTGCTGCCGCCTGAAAAAGACTCCCAATTTCGTAACCAGCAGCGTTTTTCTTTGCCAACTCGCCGGAATTCGGCTCTGGCCCTTTCATAGGCTTGGGTAACAAGGCAATCGCATAGGGAATTCCTCCGTGACCAGACAAGCCCGCATCGTGGTGCCAGGCCTGCCCCACCACGTCACCCAGCGCGGCAGTCGCAGCCAAAACATCTTTTTCTCTGCTGCCGACAACCGCGCCTATCTCCGCGACCTGGCCGCCTGTGGCCGGCACTACGGCTTGGCGCTTTGGGCCTATTGCTTGATGCCCAATCACGTGCATCTGATCGTCGTGCCCGCAACCGTGGAAGCCATGGGGCGCTGCCTCGGCGAAACCCATCGCCGGCACTCTCAGCGCATCAACGGTCGCATGGGCTGGAACGGCCACCTCTGGCAGGACCGCTTTGCCTCCTTCGTGATGGACCAGGGGCACCTGCTGGCGGCGGTGCGCTACGTCGAGCTCAATCCGCTAAGGGCTGGCCTGGTCGAGCGGCCTGAGGCCTTTCCCTGGAGCAGCGCCGCCCACCACCTTCTGGGTCGGCCTGATCGAGCGCTGACCCCGTCGCCACTAGCCGAGTTGGCCGGCGACTGGCAGCAGTACCTCGAGGCCGGCATGAGCGAGGCTGAATGTGAACGCCTGCGCCGGCACGCCAAGGAGGGTTGGCCGCTCGGCAACGAAGGCTTCGTGAGGGCTCTTGAAAACCGCTTGGGCCGGCGCCTCAGGACAGGCAGATCGGGCCGTCCGCGGGTTTTACCGAAGTCGGACGGCGCCGGGCCGCGCTATTTCTTGTACCAGAACGTGTCCGGCCGATAGAGGCCGAACTGGGCGCCGGGGTCCCAGTTGTAGACGCCTTCCTCGGGCAGGTTCATCAGGTCGGCCCGTGCCACAACCGGCTGCATGACGCCGGCCACCATGCCGATGGTGAAGGTCTCGGCGGCATGGATTTCCAGCATGCGCCGCCAAATCTTGGCCTGCGCCTTGTTGTCTATTGCCCTCCGCCAGGCCTGGTTGAGCTTGGCCAATTCCTGCGCCGGGGCCATGTCGGGTGCCTCGCCGGCGGCGCCCGAGGTCTCGAAGTGTTGCCCCCACTTGGGCCATTGCAGGCTCTGCTGCGTCGTTGGCGCCAACGCGGCCGGGCTCATGGCCGGCGTCGCCAGGCCGTTCTCGAACCCCGACCAGATCGACATCACCGTCTCGCCGGAAAAGATCCGGTTGCGGAAAACCTCACGCTGCGAGGGCTTGGTGAAGAGCTTGACGCCGATCTCGGCCCAGCCCGAGCGCACCAGTTCCAGCACGTCGGTCTGCTCCGTCTCCTCTCCGGCGGTCTCGACGATTATGTGCAGCGGCCGGCCGTCGGGCATCAGCCGCGTACCTTCGTCGTCGCGCTTACTTAGGCCCAGCTTGTCGAGCAACCGGTTGGCTGCTTTCGGGTCGTAACGCGTCGCCGCCTTGGCGTAGTCCTCGGAATAGAGCGGGCTATCGGGCAGCACCGTGTTGGCGTGTTCCAGGGCCAGGCCGAAATAGAGCGCCTGGTTGATCAGCGTGCGTTCGATGGCCAGTGAGAGCGCGCGGCGGAAGTCTCGCTGGCGCAAGAGCTTGCGCCACACCGGATCGTTGACGTTGAGGTTGGGATAGAGCGCCAGATGCGCCCCCTTGGCGGTGCGCCACAGCAGCACCCGGTAACGGCCGCGCTTTTCGTTCTCCTTGAGGAAAGTGAAGTCCTTGAGGAAGATGTTGCGCGACTGCAGGTCGGCCTCGCCGGCTCCAGCCTTGGCCGGGATCAGCTTGCCGTCCGACTTGGAAAAGATCAGGCGGTCGAAATAGGGCAACTGGCGGCCGTTCTTGTCGACGCGGTGGAAGTAGGGGTTGCGTTGGCCGACGAAACGGGTGGCCGGCGGTCGCGTGATGTTCATCCAGGGCTGCAAGGTCGGCAGGTCGGGATTGTCGAACTTGTAGAGGTTGTCCTTGCGGTTATGCAGCGCCGCCCAGTTGCGTTGCTTGGCCGCTTTGGCTTTGGCCGCCAGGTCCTTGGCCTCGGCATAGCGGGCGTGGAACCGCTTGAGATAATGGGCCGGGCGGTAGATGAAGAGCGGCGAGGCGCCGGCCAGACGGGGCAGAAAGAAGGGATTGGGCTTGGCCCAGCTATAGCGAACCGTGTTCTCGTCGACGATCTCGAAAAGCGGCGGCTCGCCGTCCACCAGCAACGACCGCGGCGGCCCGTTGGGCGAGAGTTCGGGATTGTTAGCGACGTCCTCCCAGTAGTAGCGAAAATCCTCGCTGTCGAAAGGCTGGCCGTCGGACCAGCGGTGGCCACGGCGCAGCGAGAGCGTAAAAATGCGCCCCTCCTTGACGCTGATGGCCTTGAGCAGATCCGGCTTGATGTCGAAGTTGCGGTCGTAGCCGACCAGCCGGGTGTAGCCGTAGACTACCATCAGCCGGAGGTCCTTTGAGCGACTGATCAGCATCCTCAGATCGCCGCCGTGGCGGCCCGGCTGGAGGCCCTCTCCGGCCAGGTCGACGATCGCGGGCTCGGCCGGCAGGCGTTCAGCCAGAGGCGGCATTTCGCCCTTGGCCACAGCCCCTGCCAGCACCGGCGTCTCGATCAGCTTGGCGGCCTCTGCCGGGGACCCGGCCAGCAGTCCCGCCAGGACCAGCGCCGCCACAGTTCTCACCACATTCATGCCAACAGATTCCTTGCCTCTTGTTCGCTGAGCGCGGCGCGCACGAAGTGGCCGGCGCCCAGATCGACCAGCCGCGGCCGGCGCTCGCCGTCAACCGTGAACGGTGGCTGCCAGGCGCCAGGATCGGAGCAGCGACCGGCCATCAGCGCCGTCAGGTCGAGCCGGGTGTCGGGGTCAGGTTTGGGCACGGCGCTGAGCAGCGCCTTGGTATAGGGGTGCACCGGATTGTGAAACAACACCTCGCGCTTGGCCATTTCGACCAGCCGGCCGCTGCACATCACGGCGATGTGGTCGGCAATGTAATCGACTACCGCCAGATTGTGCGAGATGAACAGATAGGTCAGCCCGAGCGACGCCTGCAGATCCTTCAACAGGTTGAGCACCTGCGCCTGGATCGAGACGTCAAGCGCCGACACCGGTTCGTCGCAGATCAAGAGATCGGGCTGCAGCGCCAGGGCCCGGGCGATGCCGATGCGCTGGCGCTGGCCGCCGGAGAAGCTGTGGGGATAGCGCCTGAGGAAGCGCACGTCGAGGCCAACCACATCCATCAACTCGCGCACCCGCTGCTGGCGCTCCTCTTCGTCGCCGATGCGGTGGATGACCAGGGGCTCGCTGACGATGTCGTAAACGGTCATGCGCGGATTGAGCGAGCCGAAGGGGTCTTGGAAGATGTACTGGACTTTGCGCCGGTAGTCGAAGAGCTTCCGCCCTCGAAGGGCCAGCACGTCAATTGCCGTGCCGCGGTCGTTGTAGACGACCTCGCCGCTATCGGCGCTAAGCGCCCGGATGATGACCTTGCTGGTGGTGGTCTTGCCGCAGCCAGATTCGCCGACCAGGCCCAGGCACTCGCCGCGGCCGATGCTGAAGCTGACGTCGTCGACGGCGATCTGGCTGCCACTCTGCTTGGAGCCCAAAACCGAGGCGCGGCGGGTGGTGAAGCTTTTGCAAACGCCGCGCACTTCGAGAATTGGCGCCCGGCGCTCCGTTTTCCCGTCCCAAGGCTCGGTCCCGGCCTTGTTCGGCTGTTCGATCCGGCGCATCAGGGCGCTGCCTTGCGAGCGGATCTCGCGGATCGGCACCAGACGCTCGCCGGCCTTCATGTCGAAGCGCGGCACGGCGTGTAGCAGCGCCTGCATGTAAGGATGGCGGGCCTGGCGGAAGACGTCGTCGCGCCGGCCCCGCTCCATGACCTCGCCCTGATACATCACCACCACCTCGTCGGCCACGTTGGCCACCACGCCGAGGTCGTGGGTGATCATCAGGATGGCCATACCCAGTTCGGCCTGAAGATCGCCGATCAGCTTGAGGATCTGGGCCTGGATGGTGACGTCGAGCGCCGTCGTCGGCTCGTCGGCGATGAGGATGACGGGGCGGCAAATCAGCGCCATGGCGATCATGGCCCTCTGCCTCAGGCCACCGGACAGCTCGAAAGGATAGGTATGGACAGCCTGGGCAGGATCGGGGAAGCCGACCAGCCCGAGTATCTCGCGGCTGCGTTCCAGCGCCGTGGCCAGATCGTTGCCGCCGTGCAACAGCAGCGCCTCGGCAATCTGGTTGCCCACCGTGTGCAGCGGCGACAAAGAGGTCATGGGCTCCTGGAAGATGACGGAGATGCGATTGCCACGCAGCGCCCTCAAAGGCCGGCCATCGGGTTCCAGCTTGGCGATGTCGACGAAGTTGCCGGGTTTGTCGGGATCGAAGAAGAGGATCTCACCGGAGGTGATGCGGGCCGGCTTTGGCAGGATGCCAAGGATGGCCTGCGATACCACCGTCTTGCCCGAGCCCGATTCACCAACCAGTGCCACGGTCTTGCCCTGAGGGATGCGAAACGACACCCCGTCGACCGCCTTGATGACGCCTTCGGGAACGTGGAACTCGACCTTCAGGTCGCGCACCAGCAGCACGTTGCCCATCAGCCGCTCTCCCCGGCACCGCCCGCGGGACCCATCAGGCCGAGGCGGCGAAGATTGTCGAGAGTGGCAGGACTGCAGGCCAGGCCGCGCCGGCCGGCGGCGGCCAGGGCCTGGGCCGTGATCTGGTCGAAGTCCTCGAGCGCCGAATCGATTTTTAGCGAGTTGCCGGCGCCCGCTAGCTTCAGTTGCAGCCAGCCTTGTTCGCCGTCGCGCCGGGTCGAATAGTAGCGCAGGCTGAAATCCTCCAATTGGGCCCAGGCGATATCCCGCGGCCGAGGCCCCATAGCCCGGATACCGCTGGCGCTCAACTCGAAATGAGTGATCTGACGCAGCGCCGTGCGCAACGCGAAAAAGGCAAACAGGATGGCCATCCCCCCCAACAACATGCTCACCACCGGAATAGGTTCCGTAAACAAGAGTGGCGCCAGCGTCAAAACCAGTCCGATCCCCGCCCGCAGGTAGTCGGCGACCAGCGCCCTCGGGGGGTAGCGGTGTTCCGTCACGGTCTCAGACTAAACGCATCGGCTGGCGAGAGCCAGTGGGCAGCGGGGTGGCTGCAGAGCGCCCTCTTGAGGTCTTCGAAAAATTCCCACAGCTCCTCGTCGTGGCGGGCGTGGTGGCTCAAGAGCCCGGTCGGCTCACCTGGGTCGACGTGGCCGCTGCGCCGCGCGCGGAGGTGTCCGACCAGGGCTTGCAGCGCCGGCCCCTGGCCAACAAAGCCACCGCCCTGATGCCAGGCGATAGGGTCGACATGGGTATTGATCTCCACCAGGTCAGCCACCGTTTGCCCGCGCCGTCGCGGCGCAAAACGCGATAGCCCGCGAAAGCCAAGCTCCGGCAAGGCCGGCACCAGGGCATCGGCGAGGCGGTTCCAGGGCGGCACGAAAAGCGGCAGCAAGCGGGCACCGAACATTTTCTCCAGGCGAGCCCGGCCGCGTTCGATATCGACTTTGCTGGCCGCCGGGTCGCGGTCCTCGGGGAATTCGCTTTTCTTGCCTTGAGCGGCGCGGTTTTGGTGGTCGTAACCGTGCACGGCCACCCCCACCGAGCTCGTGGCCAGGCGGGCCGCCAGGGTCTCGTCGGCCCGGGCTGGCACCACCGCAAGGCAGAGCGGAACCTCATCTCCCAGCAGCGCCAATAGACGCTCCAGGGCGGGGCCCGGCTGCTCGGCATCGTCGTCGCGCCACCACAACGTGGCCGGGCGGCCGACCGCCCCCCAGGCATCGAGTTCGCGTTCAAGTTCGTGCCAAGTGCTCATGCCAGCCATTCGCCGAGTAGCGCCGCTGTGCGCTGGGCACCGCCGGTATCGACACGGGCCCGCGCCGGTGGCCCCGCCAAAGCCCGGTCGACGGCAGCCGCCAGGCCGGCCGCATCGAGCTCTTGTTCGGCGACCACCTCGAGCGCTCCGCGCCTGGCCAGCAGCCGCGCCCGCAAAGTCTGCTCCGTCTCGATCCCGCCGGCGTAGGGCACCACCACGGCCCGGGCCCCTGCCCGCAGGGTCTCCATCACGGTGTTGTAGCCGCCCTGACTTATCGACAGGCGGCAGTTCATCAGCAGCGTCGGGAAGTCGCCGCGGGCGCGCTCGACGATCAGGCCCTCACCGGCTTGTTCGGCCAGGGCGGCGAATTCCTCGTCCGCCACCTTGTAGCCCACCAATACGCGCCAGATGGCGTCACCGGCCCGGCTTAAGGATCGCGCCGCGATCGCGGCCTGCAACAATTCGAAACCGACGGCGCCGCCGCCGGCCGAGACTACCACCTCGTCCCAGCCGGCATCGCCCGGTCCGCCGCGGCGTCCACTTTCGTCGACCACGTAGCCGGTGTAGGCCAGGCGATCGGCGATGCGCTCGGCGTGGGGGAAGGTCTCATCCAACGCGATCAGCTCGGGATCGCCGTGCACCAGGATGCGGTCGAAGTGGCGCTCGATGAGAGCCAACATCTCGTCGTTGCGCTCGGGCTTGTGCTGGCCCACCAGGATATCGCGCACCGAACAGGCGACCAGGGGGCGCGGCCGGGCCGCCGCGGTTTCCTCGAGCAGCGGCAAGAGCTCGAAACGCATCTGGCGCCGCCCGAAGGGAAAGAGCTCGAAGAGCAGCACCTGAGGTGCGATCTCGTGGTAGGCGGCCAACAGCGCCTGGCGCCGGCGGGTTCGCCAATCATCGTCGATGGGTTGGTCGTGCTCGTCGACCAGCACCTTGAAATAGAGATCGGTGGCCCGGGTCGGTGGCAGTTGGTGCAGGGCGGCGCGGCCGAGATGCAAATCGGGCACTGCGTGCCCACCCGAGACCAGCGTTACCTCGAAATCGTCAGCCAGGCGGCGCGCCAAGGTGGCGGCGCGTTTGAGGTGCCCGATGCCCAAGAGGTGCTGAACGTAGAAGAAGACACGTGGCCTCATGTTGCCTCTCTGGGCAGCTCGCTGAGCGCCACGCTGGGGCGTCCTGGCCGCGGCCGGCCGTCGGCCTCCAGGATGAAAAGATGAACGGCATGGCGCGTCAGCTTGAGCGGCGGCCGGCCGCGCATGGGCCAGTCGTAGGCCAGCGCCATGATAGCCCGCATGACACCCTTGTGGGTTACCGCCACACGTGGCGGCCCGCCGGCCAACTCGGTCAGCAAAGGTCTTATCCGATCCTGCACCTGGCGCGGGCTTTCGCCGCCCGGCGGCTGGAAATCGAGGCCGCGTTCTTCGTTGGCCGCCATCTCGGGGTGGGCCGCGCGCAACTCGTCAAGCGTCAGCCCCTCCCACTCGCCCCAGTCCAATTCCACCAGCCGAGGGTCCAATTCGGGGCTCTCGCCGGACAGCAGCTCGGCGGTCTCCACGGCCCGCACCAGCGGGCTCGACAGCCACACGAACCCGTCCACTTCGGGAGGCGGGCGAAGACCGGCAAGCGCCGACCGCCCGGCCTGCGAAAGTGGCACGTCGCGACGCCCCTGCATGCGGCCGGCGGTGTTCCAGGCCGTTGTGCCGTGACGGATCAGGGCCAATTCCGTCATGCGGCTGCCGGCCGAGCCGCCGCCAAGGCGCGATCGAGAATGTCGCCGGCCCGCTCGAGACCGCGCTCTCGGGTCACCCGGTGGGCGGCGATGTCGCCGACGTGACGACGGTTGGGGTCGTCGAGGAAATAGCGCACGGCGGCGGCAAAGGCCTCCGCGTCATTCTCCGGCACCAGCAGCGCCGTTTCGCCCTCCCAAACAACCTCGGGCACGCCGCGCACATTGCCCGCCACAACCGGCAGGCCGGCCGCCTGGGCCTCCAGCAGGGCCATGCCGTAGGCCTCGCCTGCCGCCGGCCAGAGGTAGAGATCGCTGCTGGCGAATAGCGCTGGCAGGTCGGCCGGCTCACGCGCCCCGGCAAAGACCACGCGGCCCGGCGCTACGGCGCCGAACAGGCTTTCGACCTCGGCCCGGGCCGGTCCGTCGCCGACCACCAGCAGCGTCCAGTCGTTGCCCGGCAGCAGCGGCAGCACCTGGGCCAGGCGGCGGTAGGATTCGAGCTTGTCGCCGGGCCGCATCATGGCGACGGTGAGCAGCCAGCGACCATCGGGCTCCAGCTCGAGCTCGGCGGCCAACCTGGTCCGGCTGGCGGTGCGGCCGGCCCGGGCCTCGGCAAAAGGCCGAGCGTCGAGAAAGGGCGGCAGGTGCAAAAGCCTCGCCTCGGGTGCCAGCAGCGGCGCCACGCAGGCCATGTCAAGCGTCGTCAGCGAAAGCACCACGGCGGCCTGACCCAGCGCTGCCGCCACCGCCCGGTGCCCCAGGTCCCAGGGACCGTTGGCGCGCTTGGGCGCATGGCTCGCCTCGGCCACCAGGTAGGGCAGCCCGAGCTGGCGGCAGACCGCCGGCCCTAGCCAGTCCGGCGCCTTGTAATAGAGGTGGTAGCTAAGCCAAGCCTCGGGCGGCTCGGGCGCGGCTCGATAGCGGGCCACCAGGGCCGCCGCCTCGGCCTCGCCCTGGGCCTTGATTTCGGCCTGGCGGGCGATCTCGCCGTGGGCATCAAAGCTGCGGAATTCGGAAGCCAGCAGGACCGTGTGGCCGGCCGCCTCGAGCGCCGCCGTGAGCAGCCTGGCCATGCGCCGATCGCCCGAAGGCGTGGCGTGGTTGGGCGCTTTCAGCGGTGCATAGAAGGCGATGCGCAACGGTGGCTCTCCTTGGCGATGTTCCTACCGGGGGATGGCCGCGGCGGCGCTGTCGGGCCTGGCCAGGTGAGAAACGCGGGCCGGTATTTTCGCTTGAACTCAGGACCGAGAGCAATCGTCACTGCGCAGTAGCGGGTGGATTGTGGTATCGATAGAAGTTGCTGCTGAGGGGTGAAATCGGGAGCGATAATGCCGAAACGTGATCTCCAAGTTATTTCGGTCGTCGGCGAGGGAGCGGCTTGAACCCCCTGGCCTCGATATCCGACCAAGCCCTGCGGGGTGTCAAGGGTGTGTTCACCGACATCGATGACACCCTGACGACCGAGGGCAGCCTGACCGCCGCCGCCTACGGTGCCCTGGAGCGCCTTCACGAGAGCGGTTTGATGGTCATCCCCATTACCGGCCGGCCGGCCGGATGGTGTGACCACATCGCCCGCATGTGGCCTGTCGATGGCGTGGTCGGCGAGAACGGCGCGTTCTATTTCCGTTATCACCGAGAGAGCCGGAAGATGGAGCGGTTTTTCGTCGACAGCGCTGAGGACCGGGCGGATCGAAGACACCGGCTGGGCCAACTCAGCGAACGTATTTTGCAGGCCGTTCCCGGCTCCGCCGTGGCCGCCGACCAGGCCTATCGTGAAACCGACCTGGCCATCGACTTTCGCGAAGATGTTGCCGAACTGCCAGAGAGGGAGGTGCAGCGCATCGTCGAACTTTTCGAGCAAGCCGGCGCCACGGCCAAGGTAAGCTCGATCCATGTCAACGGCTGGTTCGGAACCTACGACAAGCTGACGATGACCCGCATCATGATGGCGCAAAGTTTCGGCCTCGATCTGGACCGGCAGAAGGAGAGCTTCGTCTTTGCCGGCGATTCACCCAATGACGCACCGATGTTCGCCTTCTTTCCGCTGTCGGTCGGCATGGCCAACCTGGTTGATTTTGCCGGCAGATTGGAAGCCGAACCGAGCTTCATCACCGAACGGCCGGCGGGGCAGGGTTTTGTCGAATTGGCGGACCGGTTGATAGGGGACAGCTGAGTGTGCGGGATCGCGCTTGAGGCAATCGGCTAGAGAACTGTAGAGTGATGCCAATAAAGCTTGAAGCCTCAGCCGCCACTGACAAGACGAAGCGGCGGCATGGATAATTCATGCGGTGCGGGGTGGTTCGAAGCAACCGTTTCCGCAGCAAAACCTGGGAGGGGAATATGAAGCTACAGGAGTATTCAAGACGTCTGTTTCTGGCAGGCCTCGGGGGCCTGACCGGCATCGCGGTTCTCGCTACCGCCATTACCTCGGCTACGGCCGCCGATTGCCCTCGCGGCAATCTCGACAAGCGTTTCTGCGATTGGAATGATGACCTGGTTGCCGATACGCCGGTAGATCCCAAACAATGGCTCGATCCGGACACCTTGGTGTTCTCCTATACACCGGTCGAAGATCCCTCGGTCTACGAAAACGTGTTCACCGAATTCATGGCCTACATGAGCAAGGTGACAGGCAAGAAGGTGAAGTGGTACGGCGCCGATTCCTATGCCGCACAGGTCGAGGCCATGCGCTCGGGACGGCTGCACATAGCCGGCGTCTCGACCGGACCGACGGTCTTCGGCGTCAATCTGGCGGGCTACGTGCCCGTTGCCATCATGGGCAAGGATGACGGACGCTTCGGCTATCGGCTGCAGGTGCTTACGCACAAGGACACCGACATCAAAGAGATGAAGGACCTCAAGGGCCGCAACATCGCCCACGTGACGCCTTCCTCCAACTCCGGCAATCAGGCGCCTCGGGCCTTGTTCACGGCCATGGGCGTGAAGCCGGATGTGGACTACAAGGTCTCCTATTCCGGCAAACACGACAATTCGATCATGGGTGTCGCCAACAAGGATTACGACGCCGCACCCATCGCCTCGAGCGTGCTCGACCGGATGCACGAAAAGGGCATCGTCGACAAGGACAACCTGAGGATCATCTGGCAGTCCAAGCTGTTCCCGACGACGTCCTATGGCTACGTCAACACGTTGCACCCGGTGCTACAGACGCAGGTCGAGCACGCGTTCTTGACTTTCGATTGGACGGGAACGGCGCTCGATAAGGAATTCGGCAGTAAATCCGACCGCTTTATCCCGATTACCTTCAGGAACCACTGGACCGACATTCGCACCATCTAAGACACCAACGGCACCGTCTATACTCAGGAATCCCTGGCCGGTCTCAAGGTGAAGAAGAAAAAGAAGAAGAAGAAAAAGTAAGGTCCCCGAAGCTGAGCGGAAAACCAAGGGGCCGTCCCCCGCGAAACGCGGGGGCGGTTCCGGCGGTTTCCTCGAACGAGTTGGTGACATGCTCGAAATCACCGATCTGGTAAAGCAGTATCCCAACGGCCTGCGCGCGCTCCATGGTGTGAGCCTGACAATTTCCGAGCCGCAGGTGGTAGCCGTGATCGGCTCCTCCGGGGCCGGCAAATCGACACTCATCCGCTGTATCAACCGGCTGGTCGAGCCCACCTCGGGCTCCGTCAAGCTGGACGACGAGGAATTGACCACGCTGGGCGGGGCCAAACTGCGCCGGGCGCGGCGCCACATCGGCATGATCTTCCAGGAATACAATCTGGTCGAACGCCTGACGGTAATGGAGAACGTGCTGTCGGGCCGTCTCGGCTACGTCAGCTTCTGGCAGGCATATCGGCGCAACTATCCCCCCGAGGACGTGCGCTCGGCCTTCGAGTTGCTTGAGCGCGTCGGCCTCGATGGTCGCCACGACACCCGGGCCGACAACCTCTCGGGCGGCCAGCGTCAACGGGTGGGTATCGCCCGGGCCTTGATGCAGAACCCCAACCTGCTGCTGGTCGACGAGCCGACGGCCTCGTTGGATCCCAAGACCTCCCGCCAGATCATGCGCCTGATCTGTGAACTGGCGCACGAGCGCGGCACGCCGGCCCTGGTCAACATCCACGATGTCGGCCTGGCCCAGAATTTTTCCGACCGGGTCGTCGGCCTCAGCGAAGGCCGGCTGATCTTCGACGGCCCGACCGCCGGCTTGACGGCCGAAGTGCTGACCCAAATTTATGGCGAGGAGGACTGGAGCCAGACCATCCGCCGGGACGACGACGACAGCGAGGGCGACGGCGATATCCCGCCGACAAGCGATTCTCAAGACGAACGGGTGCGTGGCGAGGCAGCCGCCGGATGACGACGCCGAGTACTTGGAACCCCCCCAGCCTGATTGAAAACCCGTACCTGCGTTACGGGATGCTGGCTCTGGCGCTGGCCTATTTGGTCTGGTCCATGGGCGCCCTGGAAATCGATTGGGCGCGCACCGCCAAGGGTTTTCCGCGCGCCGGTGACATGCTCAAGCGTATGTTTCCGCCCGATTTCAGCCGCTGGGAATTACTGCTCCGCGGCATCATCGAGAGCCTGGAGATGGCCTTCGCGGCCAGCGTCATCGGCATGATCCTGGCCGTGCCTCTGGCGGTCTGCGGGGCCCGCAACTTGATGCCCATGCCGGTCTATTTGGTGGCCCGATCTCTCATCGTGCTGAGCCGCACTTTCCACGAAGTCATCGTCGCCATCTTCTTCGTCAAGGTCGTTGGTTTTGGTCCGCTGGCCGGGTTGCTTACCCTGATCGTGGCCTCGGTAAGCTTCATCGCCAAGATGATCGCCGAGGACATCGAGAACATGAGCATGGGGCAAATCGAGGCCATCCGGGCGACCGGCGCCAGTTTTCCCAAGCTGCTGATCTACGCCGTGCAGCCTCAGGTCCTGCCCCGCTATCTGGGCGTCGCCATCTACCGGCTGGACGCCAACATCCGTCATTCGACGGTGGTCGGCATCGTCGGGGCCGGCGGCATCGGCATGACCCTCACGGCTTCCTTCAAGCGCTACGACTACGATTTCAGCCTGGCCATCCTGCTGACCATTATTGCGCTGGTGTTCCTGGGCGAGATTTTTTCCAATTGGGTGAGGGGGCGCCTGAGATGACGAACCCGGAATTCACCGCCCGCCACCCCGATATTTGGCGCAAGTATTCACCGGGCGAGTCGCTGGCGCGCTACGCCTGGTTCCTGGGCGCCGTCTTTGTACTGGTCTGGTCACTGCGCCATCTCGACATCAACTGGGCCTACTTCATCGACGCACATATCCAAGCGGCCGATCTGGCAGTGCGCATGCATCCGCCCGACTGGGAACACCTGGGCTACATCCTCGATCCGCTGTTAGAAACCATCCACATTGCCACCCTGGGCACAGCGGTAACCGTCGTCATCGCCATGCCGGTGGCCTTCATCTCAGCGCGCAACACGACGTACAACGGCCTCACTTGGACCATCGGCCGCTTCATCCTGGTGGCCTCGCGCTCGATCAACACGGTCGTCTGGGCGTTGATTTTCGTGGCCATATTCGGGCCCGGCGCCATGGCCGGCATCTGGGCCATCGCCGCGCGCTCCATCGGCTTTACGGGCAAACTGATCGCCGAGGCCATCGAGGAGATCGACCATGGCGCCGTCGAGGCCATCGAGGCCACCGGGGCCTCGCGCTTGAAAGTTCTTTTGATCGGCGTTCTGCCCCAGGTGATGCCGGTGATATACGGCACCGTGGTCTACCGTTGGGACATCAACATCCGTGAATCCACGGTGCTCGGATTTGTCGGCGCCGGCGGCATCGGCATCGAGCTCTATTCCTCCATCAACCAGTTCCTCTGGCGAGAGGTGTCGTTGATGTTCATCGCCATCTTTGCCGTCGTTGTGATCAGCGAGTTCGTCTCAGCAACCGTCCGCGCCAAGATCACCTGAGCTGTCGCCGTCGCTTTCGCTGCCGTGACCCCGTCCTCAATCGGACATGGGGTCTAGGCTTGGGTAATGATCATCGAGGCGTTCTGACCGCCAAAGCCGAAGGCGTTGACCTGGATGGTCTCGACCTTGGTTTCGACCGGCTCATTGATCACGGCATGGAACTCCACCTCCGGATCGACGTTCTTGGTGCCGGCATTGGGAATCACCGCGTCGGCCTTCATGCTGGCCATGCCGCCCAACAGGCTCATAATCCCGGCCGCACCGGCGGTGTGGCCCAGATGCCCCTTCACCGAGGCCACCGGCAGCGGCTTCTTGCGACCGGCGAACAAGCGATTGATGGCGCGGGCTTCCGCCGTATCGCCCACCCGGGTGCCGGTGCCATGGGCCATTAACGCGTCGACCGCATCGGCGCCGCCGGGCAGAGCGGCTTCGCTCAGGGCTTCCTCCATCGCCACCTGCTCCCACCTGCCGTCAGGTTCCGGTGACGAGGGGTGGTAGCCGTCAGCTAACGAGCCATAACCCCGAATGTGGCCGTGAATGGTGGCGCCACGCGCCTTGGCCCGATCGGTCCGCTCCAGGATCAGTATGCCGGCGCCCTCGCCGGGCATTACCCCGGTTCTATCGGCATCGAACGGCAGGCAGGCTTTGTAAGGGTCGGGCTGCTGGGAGAGCATGCCGTAGGCGCCCATGGTCAGGACTTGCAATTTGGTGCGGGCGCGGTCGCTGGCGCCGGTGATCGCCACGTCCACGATCCCGGCTTCGACCATGCGTGCGGCCGTGCCGATGGCATCGTGGGCTGAGGCGCAGGCCGTCGAGAACGTCAGCAATGGGCCATGCAGGTCATAGCGCATGGCGATCTGAGAGGCCGCCATGTTGCCCCAAGCCTGGATCTGCATCTTGCGCGAGGCACCCTCGGGACCGATGGTGTCGAGACCGTGCTGGGACTCGGCGACGCTTTCGATACCGGCCAGGGCCGAGCCCATGATCACGGCGGTACGCCTCGGATCCAGCTCGGTCAGGCCGGAATCCGCCATGGCCTGAACCGCCGCCGCCACGGCATACCAGGCGAAGGGATCGCTGCCTTCGATCACCCGGTCGTCCATCCAATCCTCGGGCTTGAAACCTTCCACCAACGACACCCAGGCATATTCCAGCCCCTCGTCCCCCGCCCAGGGCGCGGCGCCAACGGCGACGTGCCCTTCCGCCAGCTTGCGGTTGACCTCTGCCAGATCCCAACCAAGAGAACAGACAACGCCCATGCCGGTAATCGCTACGTTTTCCATAGTGCTTCCCCACTATTGGCTATTATTAATGTGCCACCTCCCCTTGAATTTCATATGTTTACCCCTGCTTCTTAATACTGAATTCGTCATTGCAATATTAAGACACAATAAATCCCAAAATATCTGTCGAACTATTGACACAAAGCGTCCGCGCGGCAAAAATCCAGAAGTTGTGATTCACGAGGATAGTCGATCATGGCCGACAAATATAGCGATGGCATGATGCAGGGACCGGCCGGCAAGGTCAGCCTTGCCGTGATGAGCGAGCAAATCAAGGACGTGGCGCTGGAAAATGGCGCCTGCTCGGCCGGCATCAGCACCATCGAATCGCTGACCGGCGGTCCGCCGTCAACCAATCTCGAATACATCATGGAGGGCGCCCGCGCGGCGGTTACGTTTGCGGTGCCCTTCGATCAGGATCATGTGCGCAACTTCCTCGCCAAGCGCGACCGCCATGGCCATCAAAGCGATCAGAATATTACCAACACCATGGCCGGCGGCATCGCCGGGCAAGTGGCGAGCTATCTCGAACAATTCGGCGCCAAGTCGGCGGCGGTCATGGCCAACGCGGTCTATCGGCATGACGAAGACAGCAGATACATCCAGCAGCTTCCCGATCTATCGCATCGCTATTTGGCCGCTCGCTGTGGACTGGGTTGGTTCGGTTTTTCCGGCAACGTGCTGACGCCTGAACATGGCCCCAACGTGGTCTTCGCCACCGCCGTGACTGAGGCGCCGCTGCTGGCTGACGAGCCACTGGCGGAAGAGGACAACTATTGCGATGACTGCAACGCCTGTAACGCTTCCTGCCCATCCGGATTTTTTCGCTATGGCAAGCATGACAAGCTCACCGTCACCATGGGGGGGCACGAATTCAGCTACGCCAATCGGCGTGACTATGCCCGCTGCACATATGTTTGTGCGGGTTACAACGGCCTCAATCCGAACGGCCGATGGTCGACGTGGTCGCCCGGCCGTTTTCCCATACCGCGAGACGACAAAGAGATGAAAACGGCATATCGCCAGGCCATTCCCGCGTTTCAACGACGGCGCTCGCCGCCGGGCACGGTCAACAAAAACCCCATGGTGTTCGGCTACTATGGCCGCGATTTAGCGACAACCTGCGGCAATTGCTCGCTCGTCTGTCACCCTGACCGGGAGGAACGGGACCGGCGCATCGCGTCGTTGCGTCAGGGCGGAGTCGTGGTGCAGCACGACGATGGCCGTCTCGAAGCGATGTCACCCGACGAGGCCCGCGCCTTCGTCACCGCCATGCCCCGGGAAAAGCGGGAAGACTTCGAATTCGTCGAGACAGAGGCGGAGCCCAAAGCGACAGCAGGCGGGTCGAGTTCGAATAGTGCGGCAAAAGCACCGCTGCCGCGCCCTGCTGCCGACGCCAGCAAGCGTTAGATTTCTCGTCCATCCGGGGAGACGTGCGGGCTATCCCCGCAATAGCTCAACGATCGCTGTCGCGGCTTGCGCATTGCCGCCTGGCGTAGCGGGCCTACCGACCGGCCGAATCAGCAAACCGTCGAGGTCTGCGGCGAAGGCGCCGCGTTCCCAAGCCGCGCGGGAGATCGCTGCAGCGCAACCGTGCGCCTCGATCCAGGGAATCAAATAGGGTTCTTCCGGCCAAACGCCGCGTTCGACGTACAGCACGCGGGTACCGTTGCAAGCCGCCTCGACGAGCCGTTCAGAAAAAGCCGCACGCGGCAGCCGGGTCATCAGCGTCAACCAAATATCCGGCTCCGCCTCACGCAGAGCATTCAGAACGGCGACAGTCGGCATGGCGTGACCGAGGGCCGTGCGCTGAATCGGCGGCGAGAATGTTGTGGGTCACCTATTTGCCGCGCTGTTCGAAATCGTCATCTCGCATAACGATTCAGGCACGACTCGACAGAACGGTGATTGATATTTGATTGCAAGGGGCGAGTTGCGACTGGAACGCCACCTCCAATCCATTAGAAAAAAAATGGAGCGGGCGATGAGATTCGAACTCACGACTTCAACCTTGGCAAGGTTGCGCTCTACCCCTGAGCTACGCCCGCGCCGGGGTACCGGGACCAGCCCGGAGATCGAGGCCCGGTATATATACTCTGCTGCGCCAACTTGGCAAGAGCGGCTAGGAAGCTGTCAGCCCCGGAGGTCTTCGCGTACCTGCTGGCGCATGCGTTCGATACGTTCGCCCGTGGGGCGCCGCTTGACGGCGGCCCGGGTGGCGAAGCGGCCGGCCAGGCGTAGGCCAATGAAGAGCATGAGCAAGACGACCACGGCACTGACAAACATTGTTTCGAGAGGGTTCATGGTGGCTTCCCTGTGGCGCTGTGTCGAAAGGTTAGTCTCCGTCGCAGCTCCCATCCCTGCCCTTGCATACAGCAAAGGCACGAAGATTCCGTAAAGAGACCCGCCCCGACGCCCCGGTGCTCTTCTCCTGAACAACAATTTCGACTCCCCACAGCGGCCGGCCTTGATCTATTGTCGCCTGAACGCTCACCCTTGCCCCGGGCCGGGGCGGGCCCCATCTTTGGTGACCAGACAAATCTCAGGTGGCCAATTTCGAGACGGCCAGCAGGCAGGAACAGGCTAATCCATGGAGCAGATTATCGGTGAAGGCACGGCCCCCGGCGCGGACACGGCCGGGCTGATCAAGGACAGCGATACCGCTGGTTTCGTTGCCGACGTCATCGAGGCCTCGCGCCAGGTGCCGGTGATCGTCGACTTCTGGGCGCCCTGGTGCGGCCCCTGCAAGCAGCTCACGCCGGCGCTGGAGAAGGTGGTCAAGGCGGCCGGCGGCCAGGTCAAACTGGTCAAGGTCAACGTCGACGAAAATCCCGAAATCTCGGCCCAGTTGCGCATCCAGTCGATCCCCACCGTGTTTGGCTTCAAGGACGGCCAGCCGGTCGACGGTTTCACGGGGGCGGTGCCGGAAAGCCAGGTCAAGGCCTTCGTCGAGCGCCTGGCCGGCGCCATCGGGCCAACGCCGGCGGAAGAGGCGCTGCAACAGGCGGCATCGCTTTTTGAGGCGGGTGAGATTTCCGCTGCGGCGGGGCTTTACGGCCAGGTGCTCAAGCAGGAGCCCGGCGATCCCGTGGCAGCGGCCGGGCTGGCGCGCTGCTACCTCGACAGCAACGACCAGGAGCGGGCGCAGCAGACCCTCGAAATGGTGGCACCCGACCAGGCCGAGCACGCCGACGTCGCCAGTGTACGTGCCGCCCTGGCCCTGGCCCAGGAAGCCGAGGCCTCCGGCGTGGCCGGCGACCTGGGCGAATTGGAGGCCCGGCTTGCAGCCAATGCCAACGACCACCAGGCGCGCTACGACCTGGCGCTGGCCCACCTCGCTGCCGGCCGGCGCCAGGCCGCCGTCGACGAACTTATGGAGATCGTGCAGCGCGATCGCAAGTGGAACGACGAGGCCGCGCGCCAGCAACTACTCAAGCTTTTCGACGCCTTCGGCGCCACCGACGAGGTCACCGTGGAGGGCCGCCAAAGGCTCTCCTCGATCCTTTTCTCGTGACCGTTCTTCCGGATATCGGTTTCGACCGGCTGGCCCGGATGGTGCCGTTGTTCCCGCTTGCCGGAGCGCTGCTGCTGCCGCGCGGGCAGTTACCGTTGAACGTCTTCGAGGGCCGCTATCTGCAAATGGTGCGGGACGCCATGGAAACCCAACGCATTATCGGTATGGTCCAGCCCACCGACCCGGAAACCCATGACGAACAGCCGGCGCTCTACCGCACCGGCTGCATCGGCCGCATATCCGATTTCAAATCCACCGAGGATGGCCGTTTTCTCATCACCCTGACGGGGCTCTGCCGTTTTGCCCTGGTCGACGAGTTGCCGCCGGAACGGGCCTACCGCCGGGCCCTGGTCAGCTACGCCCGCTTCCGCCGCGATCTCGAGCCCGACGACAGCACCGAGGTCGACCGCGAAAGCCTGCTGCAGGCGCTCCGGGGATATCTCGACATCTACGACGTCGATGCCGACTGGAGTACCCTGGACCAGGTCTCGAGCGAGGTTTTGATCACTTCGCTGGCCATGCTCTGCCCCTTTGCGCCGCCCGAAAAGCAGGCGCTGCTGGAGGCACCGGCACTGGCCGAACGCGCCCAGGTGCTAACCGCACTCTTGGAATTCGCCGGCCGCCAAAGCGGCGACCCGGCCCCCCTGCAATAGCCCCACGATCGACCAACCCGGAGCCAAGCCATGGCCGAAAGCCCCACCGTCGACCCCAAACTGCTGGAGATCCTGGTCTGCCCACTGACCAAGGGACCGCTCGACTACGACGCCGAGAACCAGGAATTGATCAGCCGTCAGGCCAAGCTCGCCTACCCCATTCGCGACGGTATCCCGATCATGCTGGTGGATGAGGCGCGGCAACTCGAGGAATGACATTCGAGGAATGACCATGACGGCGAATTCGCGACCCACCGAGATCCGCTTGAAAAAGGACGAGCACCTGCTCGAGGTCGACTTCGACGACGGCGCCTTCTACAGCCTGCCGGCCGAATACCTGCGCGTCGAAAGCCCTTCGGCCGAGGTCCAGGGCCATGGCCCGGGGCAAAAGACCCTGGTCGCCGGCCGCCGCCACGTCAACATCGTCGCCGTCGAGCCGGTGGGCCACTACGCCGTGCGGCTGGTCTTCGACGACTTGCACGATTCCGGCATCTATTCCTGGCAAACCCTGGCCGATTTGGGCCGTGAACAGGAGACGCTGTGGCCGGCCTACCTGGCTGCCATCGAAGAAGCTGGATTGAGTCGCGATCCTTAGTCGGGGCTGAAGATCCGTGGCCAGAACGGACCACGCGATTAGAACGTCAACTGCTTGCGCCTGAAGGCCCAGAGGCCGATTGCTGTGCAGACCAGAGCCACGGTCAGCAAGGCCAGGAATTGTTCCGCGGCCAATCCCTCCCTGACCAGCTGACGGGAGCCGTGATAGCCGAACACGGAGACCCAACGAAGCCAGCTCGCCCCCGGCACTATGTCGGAGAGGAAGCGCAAGAAGAACATGCCAACGACGATGCCAATAGCCGTGCTGCCGGGCCGACCACCGCCGGCGGAGACGACCGAGACGAGGAGCGAGATGCCGGCGACGGAGAGGGCGAGAGCCCAACCCGAAGCCGAGAATTGCAGCAGTGTGGAAATCGGCAGCTCTTCCGGGAGGGTGACGACGCTTCGGGCGAAAAGGCCTCCCAGCAGGGAGCACGCGAGGATCCAAGTCGTGCCCAGTCCCATGAGCGCTGCGAGCGCCAGGTAATAGGTGCTGCGACCGAAGGGTTGTGTCAGCACGAGCTCCAAGGTTCCGTCGTCGACACCGCTGGCTATCCCCCGTAGCCCCGAAGCCAACGGGAAACTCAGGATCGCGACCAGCCATACCGGATGGTTGTGGACGAGACCGACCCAGCCGGAGAGGTCGAACATCGCCCCCTCGTCCATGCCCACCAGCGCACGGACGCTGGATGGGAGCTTCTCGAAGAGTTCCTGCACCTCGACCGGTCGAACAGAGTTGGAGAGTCCAAGCAAGACGGCCACGACGCTGGCAGCAGCGACGCCGAGGAACGCCATGCGGATCCGCTCCTGTCGAAAGTGCCAGACAAAAACTGCGCTGAATTTGCTCATGATTGGTAGTAGCTCATGAAAATATCCTCGAGGTCCGGGCGCTCGAACACCACGTCGAGCACAGTGTGGCGCGCCAACGCCTTGATCACGTCGTCAGGGCTGCTCTCGAGGTAAATCCGAAATCGTTCCCCTCGGCGTTCAATTCGGACCGTACCAGGCAGCCCAATCTCCTCTTCCGATGGCGCTGGGTCGGCGAAGACGACTTCCACGCGCCTGATCGTCTCGGCGGCGAGCTGCGTGACCGATTTCTCGAACACCAGCTCGCCTGCGCGCAGGACGCCGAGCCTTCGTGGCTCGGCCCGGTTCGCCTGCAGTTGGAGCGATCGCCAGCATGCCGGGGCAGAGCCTGAAGCGACGCGATTGTCGATCCCTAGTGCTTGATGTCGAGGTAGCCGCGTTCGAGAGCTACCTCCAGCGCCTGGGTGCCCTCCAGACGGTATACCGTGCGCAGCCCGCCGGAGCCATCTGGGCCGTCGGGGAGGAGACCCTTGGTGAGCCTCCTGCTCGCCGCCAGGCTCGGCACCAATCCCGACACGATGTCCGGATCGAGCGGCCCCTGGCATTTCTCGATCAGGAAATCCCCGATGATCAAGCGGTCCAGGCCTGAAGTCAGATAGCAGCCGACGGCGTCGTCAATGCTATCGACGATGGGCTCGGCGTTGTTGTTGAAGGAGGTATTCAGCAGCATCGGCAGCCCGGTCTTCTTCTCAAAGGCATCCAGCAGGTCCCAGAACATCGGATTGGTTCGCCGCGCCACGCTGTGCACCCGCGCCGTTCCGTCCACATGGGTCACCGCGCCCAGCTCCTGCCGGGCCTCCTGGCGAACCCTGAGAACCAGGGTCATGAAGGCAAGCGGCGAGCCCTCGACGCTTTCGAAATAATCCCCCGCGCGTTCCTCCTTCACCGCCGGAGCGAAGGGGCGATAATCGCTTCACTTCGCCCCTCATCCTGCTACGACCGCTTTGACCCAGCAAGCAGACCTCCAAGACCCGATTTTCGCTTTCGCAGCTTGCCGTCAAGCCGTCAAGCCATCAAGCCATCAAGCCATCAAGCCATCAAGCATTGCACCAGAGACCAGAATTTCCAGCATTTTTCTGGCTTGACCACCATCTTAGATGGGGACAATATGAATTGTTTTTCTGAACCTTGGTAAGTGAGCGTTGGTTGTGGCCGTTTTCGGGCAATGACCTGGGCTTCAGGGCGAATGTGGCCATGGCTTCGGAATTGCTCACAACCATCGAAATATTTGATCAAGCCCTTATTGGGGTCTTGACCGCAGGTCACATGGTTGGTGATGAATAAGACCATCAAGATACTCTTTGCGGGCTGGCTCGTCGCTGGGATAGCCGGAGGGCTTGTGGTTCCCAAAGCGTATGCAGATGTCTCCGCCGGGATCGGGTATGGGGCAGCCGTGGCGGCTAACGGGCATCCAGGTCGCGCCGCAGGTTACGCTGCCATTATTGTTCTTGGGTTATATGTTGGAGCGGTTATTGTTGA